>Ga0102587_1001045_pt1 | contig 23161 bp, 21 predicted proteins | sample AraplaF_Col_mTSA_FD_76853 | JGI IMG/M metagenome (GOLD analysis project Ga0102587, IMG submission 76853) | Arabidopsis root microbial communities from the University of North Carolina, USA - plate scrape MF_Col_mTSA (SPADES assembly) (version 2) | ecosystem: Host-associated > Plants > Roots >... | reverse complement strand
GCAAGCATGTTGCGCCGCACGCGCCGGCGTTCCTGGCCGCCAATCCCGAAGTCCAGATCTCGTTCAACCTGACCGACCGCGTGGTCGATTTGGTGCGCGAGGGCTACGACGTAGGGATCCGCATTGGCGGCGCGATCGATCCCAACTTCGTCGCCATCAAGCTGGCCACCAACAAACGCGTGGTATGCGGCACGCCCGCATACTTCGCCCGGCACGGCGTGCCGCACACGCTCGAAGATCTGGAAAAACACAACTGCCTCGCGTTCAACCTGCAGGGCGGACAGCAGCGCGGCTGGTATTTCCAGCAGAACGGCAAGACTGTGACGGTGCGCGTCAACGGCAACCTCGATTGCAACGACGGCGAACTGCTGCATCGTTGGACCGGAGAAAGCCTGGGACTTGGCTGGCGGTCGACATGGGAAATCCTGCCGCAGCTGGAAAGCGGCGAGCTGATTACCGTGCTGGACGAATACGCGCTGCCGGACTACGACATTCTGGCCGTGTATCCGCAACAGCGTCCGGTACCGGCCAAGATCCGTTTCTTTATCGAGCACCTGAAACAGGCCTACGCCAAGCCTGGCTACTGGACCGAACGCAGCAGCAGTTGGACAACTGCGGCGGCCGGATAAGGCAGGCCCGATAAGGCCAGCCGGCGCATAAATGAAAAACAAATGAAAAAGCCCGCAGCCGTTGCGGTCTGCGGGCAGCCCTTCTTGCGAAGGGCGGGGAGAGCTCATGAAGTGCGCCCCCGCAACTCCATGGCGAGACGAATCATGCGCCTCGCACCCCGTCCCCGTCCTTGATAGCGATCAAGCGCAAAGCAAGGGATCAGGCCAGCAACGCGGCAACCAGATCCTTGCCGCGCGTCGCAGCGGGAATTTCGTCGAAGTGCAACGCGCTTTCGACGTGGTTCAGGTGTTCCACCATCAGGCTGACCGCGAGATCCGCGTCGCCAGCCTTGGCCGCGTCGATGAACGCGCGGTGTTCGTCCGACGAGCAGGTGGCGTCGCGGCGGCTCTGGTAGAGCATCGTGATCACCGCGCTGCGCATCGACAGCTCGCGCATGATTTCCGTCAGCACGTTGTTGCCCGCCACCTCCGCCAGCACGATGTGGAAATCGCCCAGCAAGCGGGTGCGCGTCTGCGCGTCGTTGCCCGCCAGCGACTTCCGTTCGGCGGCCAGATGCTTTTCGATGCGCTTGTAGTCGGCCGGCGTGGCACGGGCCACGAATTCGCGCGCCAGTGCGGCCTCCAGGATGCGGCGCACGGCAAAGACCTCGCGCGCCTCTTCGGCGCTGGGCTTGGCCACGAAGGCACCCTTGTCCGGAACAATCTGGATGACCTTGTCCTTGGACAGCATCAGCAACGCCGCCCGCACCTTGGTGCGGCTGACGCGGTAGACGCTGGCAAGCGCCTCTTCGCGCAGCTTGGTGCCGGGCGGGAGCCGGTGCGAGACGATGGCACCGACGATATCGTCGGCGATCGCCTCGGCGGTCATATCTGGATCGATGTGCTCGGGCATGGTGTCGCGCGACTATTGCCTGCTGCGCGCGTGGAAATGGGATGGCGTGATTCTAGCGCCCCGAGGCCACACCGGGCAGCGATGTCGGCACAGGGACTTCCCCGGGGGGTTGCGCCGCGGCCGACAGGCCCTCGTCGAGGTCGCCGCCCGCCGCACCGCACCCGCCCGCCACGCCGAGCCCACGCCCCCGCGCGGGTTCAAGGCCGCGCTCGACGCCAAGGTTTCCGCCGGCGGCTATGGCCTGATCGCCGAGATCAAGAAAGCGAGCCCCTCCAAAGGCCTGATCCGCCCCGATTTCGATCCCCCCGCGCATGCCCGCGCTTATCAGGCCGGCGGTGCCGCCTGCCTCTCGGTGCTCACCGACCAGGAATATTTCCAGGGGCATGAAGACTATCTGATCGCCGCCCGCGCCGCGTGCGACCTGCCGGTGATCCGCAAGGATTTCATGGTCGATCCGTGGCAGGTCGCCGAATCGCGCAGCATCGGCGCCGATGCGATCCTGATCATCGTCGCCGCGCTCGACGACGGTCCGATGGCCGAGATCGAATCCGCCGCGATCGAGCAGGGCATGGACGTGCTCGTCGAAGTCCATGACGCCGACGAGCTCGAACGCGCGCTCCGGCTCAAGTCGCGGCTTATCGGGGTCAACAATCGTAACCTGAAGACCTTCGAAGTCGATCTTCAGAAAACCTATGAACTCGTCCGCCATGCTCCGAGAGACTGCACCTTCGTCGCCGAGAGCGGCCTCACCAACCGCGCCGATCTCGACGCGATGGCCGAACACGATATCCGCTGCTTCCTGATCGGCGAATCGCTGATGCGCCAGCACGATGTCGAAGCCGCGACGCGGGCGCTGGTCGGATGACCGACCTCACGCATCTCGACGAAACCGGCGCTGCCCGGATGGTCGATGTCGCCGGCAAACCCGTCACTGCGCGCGAGGCAGTCGCCACCGGCCGCGTCGATATGTCGCCCGAGGCGGCCGCTGCGATCCGCACGGGTAGCGTCAAGAAAGGCGACGTCCTCGCCACCGCGCGGATCGCCGGGATCATGGCGGCCAAGAAGACCGCCGAGTTGATTCCGCTCTGCCATCCGCTCCCGCTCACTCGGGTCGCGGTGGATCTCGCCCTCGACGAGACCGGCGTCACCGTCACTGCCACCGCCGCGACCGAAGGCAAGACCGGAGTCGAGATGGAAGCCCTCACCGCCGCCAGCGCGGCATTGCTCACGCTCTACGACATGGCCAAGGCACTCGATAAGGCGATGGTGATCGGCGATATCCGCCTGCTCTCGAAAAAGGGCGGCAAATCAGGCGATTGGTCGGCCTGAGGATCCGCCGTTAGGGATTCTACAACCGCGTGTCTTAACCCGGCTTTCAACCCCTTTAAGCAATGTCTTCCCACGCGACCGGGGTGGGAAAAACAGTAATGATTCAGGCACTCAGGTCCGCGACCGTCTTCTCGCTCTCCGCCGATCCGCCCCGCGCTGTGCTCAGCCAGCCCGATGCGCAGGCCGCTTTCGACGCAGCGTTCCTCGTCAGCGATTGCGAACGCTTCCCTTGCTCGCTCGAACGGCTCTCGTCCGCCGGTGCCACGCTCCAGCTCGGCGCCCAGCTTGCGAAGGACGAGCCGATGCACCTCGAAATGGCGAGCGGCCAGTCGGTCGCCGGCAAGGTCGATTGGTGCGCCGAAGGTGAGGCCGGCTTCGTATTCGACGAGCCCGTGGACATCATCAGCACGCTCGCCCGAACGCTCGCCAGCCTCCCCGCCGAGCGCCGTGCCATGCCGCGCGTCGAGATCCGCCAGCTCGTGTCGATCCGCAGCGGCAACAAGGTCGAGCACGCCCGCACGCGCAACATCTCGCAGGGCGGCGTCGGCATCGACACGAAGCTCGAGCTCGCCGTGGGCGACTCCGTCCAGCTCACCTTCGACGCGCTTCGCCCGCTCGACGGCACCGTCCGCTGGACGCAGGACGGCCAGGCCGGCATCGCCTTCGACGAAGGTCTCGGCTGGCAGACGCTGATGCCGTGGTTTCGTCACCTCCAGCGTGCGCATTCCGGTGGCGAGCGCGCCCCGCTCGACGTCGCCGGCGAAGGGATGATTCCCGACAAGCACGCGATTCGCCTCGACGCGCCGGCGAGCGTCCGTGAGGGCGTCCGCTGGTGGAATGCGCGCGTCCGCGGCATCACCGCGCACCTTGTCGAGCTCGAGACCCGCGCCGCCTTCGCTACCGGCGCCCAGCTCTGGGTCTCGCTCCCCGAGATCGGCGGCGGCCCGGCAAACGTGATCGAGATCGCGCATAACCGCATCCTCTGCGAGTTCCGCCTTCCGCTCCGCCCGCACGATCTGACTCTGGTCACCGGCGGCAAGTCCGCAGGCTGAGAGTATCGCGCTTGACGGTTCACGCCGCAGGTGATGGAACGACTTCGGTGAGCGAAGATCTTCCCCGTCCGACAACGCCGGCTAACGCCGATGTGAACACAGAGGAGCGCGCCGCAGAGGCGGCAGCCATTCGGCGACGGTGGATAACGCTGGGCGAAGTGCTGGCGGTAGTAGCCATCATCATCTCGGCGCTGACGCTGTGGAATAGCTGGAGCGAGCGAAGCGACAGCAAGGCGGTGAAGAACGCCGATGCGCAACGGGCCTCCGCCCGCGCTGCTACGCTGGTGCTTCTGGCAGCCGATAGTGGAGAACGTGCGCTGGTGCTGAAGCCCGCCGCCGCCGAGCAATCTGTCCAGAGCCAGAAGATATTGTTCCCGACCGCGCTGGATATCGCGCCTGCGGAAACCACCGGCGAGCCCCGAATCGAAGCCGGATGGTTCGAGGGCGCCCTCAAGAAAACGCGCGAGGCGGCGCATCTTCCGGACAATAGCCGCGGCGACGAGCGATTGCCGGTCGTGGTCACCACCCGCTTTCTGGTCGACGGCGAGGCGCATCAGGATGTGGCGCTTTATGATATCGGGTACACGATTTCAGGCCGTTTGCTCGCGGGCCACAGCGTCAAGCTGCGCGGCATTTCCCTCGTCTCACGGGTCAAGAGCGACAACGCGCAGGCCAGGCTGGACTCCCGTTGGCGCGAGTTGATCCCTTCGAAATAGGGCCAATCGACATTCAGCGCCGGGGAATGCGGTTGACCCTATCCGCAACCGTCGCGCCGGCCCCTTCGACTGCCTGCAAGGCGGGCGCTCGGGACAGGTTGTTGCCGGGGCCCACCCGGGGGGCTCAAGGGTTACGCAGAGGCTTGAGCGCTGTGAGCGCAGATCTGCGGGGGGCATGGCACGGCTCTCGACTATAGCGGTCGATTCAACAACATCACGCACGCCGCCCGCGAACTCCGACTTGCGCCCCGCCCGCTTCCCGGCACATGGCTATTATCGATGTCTGCACTTCTCCCCCTCGCCGAGGCCCAATCGCGCCTGTTCGCACTGGCTTCGCTTGTGGAAGTCGAGCGCGTCCCGCTCGCCGCCGCGGCCGGACGCTGGGTGGCCACCGACGTCCACGCCCTCCGCACCCAGCCCAGCGCCGACCTTTCGGCGATGGACGGTTATGCGATCCGCTTCGTCGACCTCCCCGGTCCCTGGCGCGTGATCGGCGAGAGCGCCGCCGGACGCGCCTTCGCCGGCACCGTCCTACCCGGCGAGGCGGTCCGCATCTTCACCGGCGCCCCTCTGCCCGTGGGCACCGACACCGTGTTGGTCCAGGAAGAAGCCGGGCGCGATGGCGCCACGCTCACGCTGGCCGGCGAAGGCCCTCGCACGCATGGCCGCAACGTCCGCGTTTGCGGGCTCGACTTCGCCGAGGGCGATCTGCTCCTTCGCGTCGGCGACCGTCTCACGCCCGCCCGTCTCGCACTCGCCGGTACTGCCGGCCATGGTGCGCTCGATGTCCGCCGCAAGGTTCGCATCGCGATCGCCGCCACAGGTGACGAGCTCGTGCCTCCTGGGTCCGCCATAGGCGCGGCGCAGCTTCCCGAAACCAATCGCCTGATGCTCGCCGCCCAGCTCGCCGGCCTTCCCGTCGAGCTGATAGATCTCGGCATCCTCCCCGATCGCCACGACGTGCTCGAAGCTGCGTTCCGCAGCCTCGACGCCGACCTGCTCGTCACCAGCGGCGGCGCGTCGGTGGGTGACCATGATCTCGTCCGACCCGCGCTCGAGGCGGCCGGCGCGACAATCGACTTCTGGAAAATCGCGCTGCGCCCCGGCAAGCCGTTGATGGCGGGCCGGCTCGGCAAGGCGATGGTGCTCGGGCTTCCCGGCAACCCGGTCTCCGCCTTCGTGACGACCTTGCTGTTCGTCCGCCCGCTCGTCGCGCATCTGTCGGGCGCTCGCGATCCGCTCCCTGCGACCCGGGCCGTGATCCTTGGCGAGCCGCTCGCCGCCAATGGCGAGCGTACCGACTATCTGCGTGCCGAAATACGCGACGGCCGGGCATGGGCCTCGACCATCCAGGACAGCTCGATGCTCGGCACGCTCGCCCGGGCCGGCTGCCTGATCCTCCGCGAACCCCATGCTCCCGCGGCACAGGCGGGCGACTCGGTGGAAATCCTCGACCTCGCTTGACAAGCTGCCGGAACATTGCGTAAACGTTCCTTGTCTGTTCTGGACAGGAGGATTGCATGCTCACGCGCAAGCAGCACGAGCTCATTTGCTTCATTGCCGATCGTTTGGCCGAGACCGGCGTTTCGCCTTCGTTCGAGGAGATGAAGGAGGCGCTCGATCTCAAGTCGAAGTCGGGCGTGCACCGTCTGATCAGCGCGCTGGAGGAACGCGAATTCATCCGCCGCCTGCCCAATCGCGCCCGCGCACTCGAAGTGCTGCGGATCCCGGAGCGCGGCGACGCGAAGAAGGGTCCGGCCAAGACTCGCGCGATAGAACCGTCAACTTCGTCAACTTCGCAAAAGCCGGCGCTCCCCAGCCCCGCCAACGACGTGGTCGAAATCCCGCTCCACGGCCGGATTGCGGCGGGTACGCCGATAGAGGCGCTGGAAGGCGCGACGATGCTTCCCGTTCCCGCCGCCTTGCTCGGCTCGGGCGAGCATTATGCGCTCGAGGTCGCCGGCGATTCGATGGTCGAAGCCGGTATCCTCGACGGCGACTATGCCCTCATCCGCCGCACCGAAGTGGCGCGTGACGGCGAGATCGTGGTCGCGCTGATCGACGATGCCGAAGCGACGCTCAAATATTTCCGCAAGGAAGGCGCGATGATCCGCCTCGACCCCGCCAATCGCGACTATAGCGCCCAGCGCTACCGCCCGAATCAGGTGCGCGTGCAGGGCCGGCTGGCAGGGCTGCTGCGGCGCTATTGAGGGGTCGGCTGGTCATTCCGCTTGAGCGCGTCGACATAAACAACCTGCTGGAGCAGGAAGTTTGAGCATCAGCGTCTCGGCGAATTCCTGCCGCTGAGGCCTCGTCAGGCGAACCTAGGAAGGAGGTTGCATCGATGCGACCTGCGCTATTGGATCGCAATTCGATCACCTTGACGTGCCGCATATGGCGGCTGCACCGTCAGCGGATCGAGCCAGGGATGCTTGCCTTTGCCGCGGACAGTCCGGATATCGGCATCGCCGAAATTGATCGCCACGCCGCCGGTCTTCATCAGCATGTCGCGGTCGAGCTTCAGCCAGCGCGGCGCGCAGCCTGGCGGCAGGCGACGCTCGCTCACGACGACATCCGCGACACGGCAGGCCGCGATCATCTCGCGCCACGGCACCAGATAACCGCTCCGCGTCGCCAGCACCCGCCATCGGCGCTCGCCGGCAGCCAATTCGACGAGGCAGAGGTCGGGACTGCACCGCGCACCCGGAACGTCGGAAAGCAAGGCAAGCTGGGTCTCCTCCGCCCCGCTATTCTCGCCGAGCATCGCGCGGGTGTAGTCGCCCGCTCGATCACGCAGCAGTGCCATTTCTCCGCTCGCCATCCGGATCGCGAGATGCCGGCCATCTCCGGTGACGAGCAAGTCGGGCGGTGGAGTCAGCAACGCCCAGCCCAATCCCAGCGCGAAGGGCACTGCACCCGCCCAGCGCACGCGCGTCCGCCAGAGGGCAACCCACAGGCCGCCGGTGACGATCAACGCGTAAGCCCCGCCCGGCATTGCCGGCAGCGCCGCCACCGCGCCCGGTGCCGAGGCGGTGAGATGCGCCAGCCACAGGAGGAAATCCAGTGCTCGGGCAGTGAGCCACCACGCCGGCGCGCCGATCCCCGCCATGTCCAGCACCAGCGCCAGTGCTTCGAGCGGCATGATCACAAAAGTGGTCAGCGGGATCGCGACGATGTTGGCGAGCGCGCCGTAAATGCCTGCCTTGTGGAAATGAAACAACCCGATGGGCATCAGCGCCAGCTCGACCGCTATCCCGGTGAGCAGCAGCGAGCCGAGTCCGCGCAGCAATCGCCGCCGCCGCGTTTCCTCGCGCCGCTTGAACCAGCCGCGCACCCGGGGACTCTCGTGCAGCGCGACGATCGCCGTCACCGCCGCAAAGCTGAGCTGAAAGCTGGGGCCCGCCAACGCTTCGGGCCAGAACAGCAGCACGAGGAAAGCGCCGGCCGCCACCAGCCGCAATGTAATCGCCTCGCGCCCCAAGCTCAGCGCGAGCAGCACCAGCAATGCCGCCACGCAGGAACGGATCGTCGGCACTTCCGCGCCGGTGAGCAAGGTATAGCCGATCGCCGCCAGCGCCCCCGCACCGGCCGCCGCCAATGGCAGCCGCCAGCGCAACGCCAGCGTCGGGCTGAGCGCGAGCAGCCGTAGCACCAGCAACATCGCCGCCGCAGTCACCGCAGTGACGTGCAGGCCGCTCACCGAGAGCAGATGCGCGAGGCCGGAGCGGCGCATTGCCTCTGAATCCTCTTCCGCAATCGCGCCCTGATCTCCAGTCGCCAGCGCGCTCGCGATCCCGCCGCCGCTCCCCGCAATGCGCGATTGAATATGTCCCGAAAGCCGCGCCCGCAGGTCCTCTCCGGGCGCCGCGGCGGGCGTGACGACCGCCACCGGCGCGAATCCCTTGCCTGTGGCACCGAGCCCGCTGAACCAGGCGACGCGCGCGAAATCATATGCTCCGGGCACCGCTGCCGCCGGCGGTGGCATCAGCCGCGCGCGCAACCTGATGATCGCACCTCGCGCCAGCCCTTTCGGAGCGTCTCCGGCAGGGAGATTGATGCGCACCCTGGGTGGAAGATCAGCGTGATCGAGCGGCGCCAAGGTCACCCGCACCATGTCGCGCGCGGGCAATTGTTCCACGTGCTCCACGCGCCCCGCAAATGCCACCACCGCCGGTCGCGCAAGTACGGGCGCGGCAACGCGCTCGGCCCGCCACCATATCGATGCGCACCCGACGGCGAGAGCCAACCCGGCGATCGCGATCGCGCGCGGTGCCCTGCCTCCGCCCGGAAGGGCGATCGCCGCCAACGCCAGCGCAAGGCTGCCGAGGATGAAGCCGATCCAGCGCGCGGCGTCGGGGAGCACGAACCAGGCGGTGATTCCCGCCCCCAGCATCACCGGCAGCCATAATGCGAGTTGCTCGCGCTCCGCTTCCAGCCAGCGCTCGATAGGGGCAACACCATGGCGAAGCGCCGCCCTCACCCCCATTTGAAGGGCGGGCAACCCCGTGCTAGGGGCCTCGGCGGCTGAGCTGGCCATCGATTTTCAACTCTGGGAGCAAGCGCGGTTGAGCGCAACATCTGATACCGGCGCCGCCAAGGCTGTCGTAACGCGCTTCGCGCCTTCCCCCACCGGGTTCCTCCATATTGGCGGTGCGCGCACCGCGTTGTTCAACCTGCTGTTCGCGCGCCATCACGGCGGCAAGTTCCTGCTGCGCATCGAAGATACCGATCGTGCGCGCTCCACCGAACCGGCGATCGCCGCGATCCTCGACGGGATGCGCTGGCTCGATCTCGATTGGGACGGCGACGAGGTCTACCAGTTCGCACGCGCGAACCGTCACGCCGAAGTGGCGCGCGAGATGCTCGCGAATGGGCATGCCTATAAATGCTTCGCGACCGCCGAAGAGCTCGAGACGATGCGCGCCGCGCAGCGCGCCAACAAGCAGCCCTTGCGCTATGACGGCCGCTGGCGCGATCGCGATGCGAGCGAAGCGCCCGACGGCGCGCCCTTCGTCGTCCGTCTCAAGGCGCCACGCGAAGGCAGTGTCACGATCGATGATCAGGTCCAGGGGCCGGTCACGGTGAACAACAGCGAGCTCGACGACATGGTCCTGCTCCGCTCGGACGGCACGCCGACCTATATGCTCGCAGTGGTGGTCGACGATCACGACATGGGCGTGACGCACGTGATCCGCGGCGACGATCACCTCAACAACGCCTTCCGCCAGTTGCCGATTTATCGCGCGATGGGCTGGCCCGAGCCGACCTACGCCCATATCCCGCTGATCCACGGCGCGGACGGCGCCAAGCTCTCGAAACGCCACGGTGCGCTCGGCGTCGACGCCTATCGCGACGAACTCGGCCTGCTGCCCGAAGCGGTGTCCAATTATCTCCTCCGCCTCGGTTGGGGACACGGCGACGACGAGATCATCAGCCGCGAGCAAGCGATCGAGTGGTTCGATCTCGCCGGAGTCGGCAAGAGCCCTTCGCGCTTCGACCTCAAGAAACTCGAGAATCTCAACGGCCATTATATCCGCGCCTCGGACGATGCCCGCCTCGCCGAGCTGGTCGCGAAGCGGCTGCCGTTTGAAGTCACCGAAGCGCAATCGACGCTCCTCACGGCGGCGATGCCTTCGCTCAAGCCGCGCGCCGCGAATCTCAATGAGATCGCCGACGGCGCAATGTTCCTTTTCCGGACACGTCCGCTCGATCTCGACGATGGCGCGGCTGCCTTGCTGCAAGGCGACGCCCCTGCGCTCCTCGCTGCAGTGCACAGTTCGCTTGACGCGGCCGGAAGCTGGGATACGGAGGCGCTCGAAGCGGCGGTACGGACCGTCGCCGACGATGCGGGGGTCAAGCTCGGCGCCGTCGCGCAGCCTTTGCGCGCCGCACTCACCGGGCGACGAACCTCTCCGGGCATCTTCGACGTTCTGGCATTGCTGGGGCGGGAGGAAAGCCTGGCCCGCATCGCCGATCAAATGACCAAGCCCGCCTGATCCGGGCCAGACAAGGACGACGTGTATGAGCGATACCGCGAAGCTTCAGGTTCCGGGTAAAGACGTTGAATACCCGATCCTCACGGGCAGCGTCGGCCCGGACGTCGTCGACATCCGCAAGCTCTATGCCCAGACGGGCATGTTCACCTACGATCCCGGGTTCACATCGACCGCCTCGTGCGAATCGGGCCTGACCTATATCGACGGCGACGAGGGCGTGCTGCTCCATCGCGGCTATCCGATCGGCCAGCTCGCCGAGCATTCGAGCTTCATGGAAGTGGCGTATCTGCTGCTCAACGGCGAACTGCCGGGCAAGGATGAGCTCGCCAGCTTCAACAACACGATCACCCGCCACACGATGCTGCACGAGCAGCTCGCGACCTTCTATCGCGGCTTCCGCCGCGACGCGCATCCGATGGCGGTGATGTGCGGCGTCGCCGGCGCGCTGTCGGCTTTCTATCACGATTCGACCGACATCACCGATCCCAAGCAGCGCATGATCGCGTCGCACCGGCTGATCGCCAAAATGCCGACGATCGCGGCGATGGCGTACAAGTACAGCGTCGGCCAGCCCTTCCTCTATCCGGACAACTCCTTGTCCTACACGGGCAATTTCCTGCGCATGACCTTCGGCGTCCCTGCCGAGGAATATGTCGTGAACCCGGTGGTAGAGAAGGCGCTCGATCGCATTTTCATTCTCCACGCCGATCATGAGCAGAACGCCTCGACCTCGACCGTGCGTCTCGCCGGCTCGTCGGGTGCCAACCCGTTCGCGTGCATCGCGGCGGGCATCGCCTGCCTGTGGGGCCCCGCGCATGGCGGCGCCAACGAGGCGGCGCTCAACATGCTCCACGAGATCGGCCGTCCCGAGCGCATCCCCGAGTTCATCGCACGCGCCAAGGACAAGAACGATCCGTTCCGCCTGATGGGCTTCGGCCACCGCGTCTACAAGAACTACGACCCGCGCGCGACCGTGATGCAGAAGACCGTGCGCGAAGTGTTCAAGGAACTGAACGTTTCGGACCCGGTGTTCGAGGTCGCGCTCCAGCTCGAGGAAATGGCGCTCAAGGATCCATACTTCATCGAGAAGAAGCTGTTCCCGAACGTCGATTTCTATTCGGGCGTGATCCTGTCGGCGATCGGCTTCCCGACGACGATGTTCACGGCGCTGTTCGCACTCGCCCGCACCGTCGGCTGGGTCGCGCAGTGGAACGAGATGATCTCGGATCCCGAGCAGAAGATCGGCCGCCCGCGTCAGCTTTACACCGGCCCCACCCAGCGCGACTACGTCGCCGTCGACAAGCGCTGACCGTCAACTCCCCTCCTTCCCAGGGAGGGGGATTTGCTCGCTTATCCAGTCGCGAAACGCCGTCATCGCCGGACTCGGCGTTCGCGACTTGAGCCAGGTCAGCCAGTAACGTCCCGTCGCCACTTCCAGCGCGAACGGTCGCATCAATGCGCCGTGGTCGACGAGCCGCCCCAGCATCGAGGCGGGCGCCAGCGCCACCCCCGCGCCCTGCATCGCCGCCTCGGCCATCGCCAGCGACGAATCAAACACCGGCCCCTTGAGCGTGGGCGCGGCGATTCCGAAGCCCTCGAACCAGCGCGTCCATTCATCGGCGCGATACGAGCGTAGCAGCGGCATTCCCAACAGATCGCGCGGTTCGCCAAGCTCCCGCGCCATCGCCGGGATGCACAAGGGGGTCAGCGGTGCCTCCATCAGCGGCACTGCCTCGGTTGCGTGCCACGCGCCGTCGCCGAAGCGGATCGCGAAATCGAGCCCCTCGCCGGCCAGATCGACTCGGTTATTGTTGGTGAACAGTCGCAGATCGATCCGTGGATGCGCTGCGCGAAACGCCGGCAGGCGCGGCAGCAGCCATCCCGTCGCGAAGGTCCCCACTGCCGCCACCGACAGCAATTGCGTGGCTTCGCCGCTGGCAATCCCCTCGACCAGTTCGGCCATCCGGTCGAAGCTTTCGGCAAGCACCGGCTGGAGGGCCACGCCCTCGTCAGTGAGCGCGAGCCCGCGCGGCAGCCGTCGAAATAACTGCACCCCCAGCCGCGTCTCCAATGCCTTCACCTGATGACTGACCGCGGCCTGAGTGACGCACAATTCGATCGCGGCGCGGGTGAAGGAGAGATGCCGCGCGGAAGCCTCGAACGCGCGCAGGGCATTGAGCGGCAAATGCGGGCGGACCATCGCATTCGCATAAGCTTTTCTAATGGCTGAAGCCAGTTCCCGGGTGCGAGGCCGCTCGAATCTGTACCGGAGACTACAAAGTGATTCAGCAAAGCGAAGCCTCAGCGATCCTATTCTCCCTTCACTGCGGGAGAATTGACAGGAGAGCATGATGAAGATTGTCAGGATCATCGCCGCCGCCGCGCTCGCGTTCACGGGCGTCGCCGGTGCCACCACGACCGCCAGCGCGGCACCGGTCACTTTGATCGGCGCCAGCGCCGCCGTGCAGGATTACGGCTACGGCTATGGCTATCGCGACGACCGGCGCTATCGGGACGACCGCCGCTATCGGGACTACCGGCGCTATCGCGGCGATCGGGATCGTTGGGACCGCTGGGATCGGGGCCGTGGCTATGACCGCGGACGCTATTATCGCGGGCACCGCTCGCATCGCGTCTGCTGGACCGAATGGCGGCGCTATCAGGGCCGCGTGACGGTCTGCCGCCGTCGCTAAACGGGAACGGGGCGCCTGCCAGCCCGGCGGGCGCCCCGCTCACTTCCGCATGGGAAGCCTGAACACGAACCGCGCGCCCATTCCGGGTGCGCTATCGACGATGATGTCGCCGCCCATCGCCCGGGCGAGCCGCCGCGCGATGTACAACCCGAGGCCCGATCCGCCCGGCTCGCTATCGTCGACGCGCCCGAACTTCTCGAATATCCGCGCGTGATCCTCCGGCGCGATGCCCTTGCCCTGATCGGCGACGATCACGCAGCCCATGCCGCCTTCGCGCTCGAGCCGGATCCACACCATCCCGCCCGGCGGCGAATACCGCACCGCATTGCCGATCAGATTGACCATCACCTGCAGCGCGCGACGGAATTCGCCGGTCACCGGCAATCCCTCGTCCGTCGCCGGCTTGTCGATCCGCACATCGGATTGCGCCGCCCGCACCCCGAGCAGCCCCGCCGCGCGCCGCGCGACATCGGCAAGGTCGATCGGTTCGATCAGTATCGCGAAGTCTTCGCGCTCGATCGCCTGCAGATCGACCAGATCCTCGACCAGTCCCAGCAGATGCCGCCCGGCATTGGCGATGTCGCTGGCATATTCGGCATAATCGGGCTTGAGCGGTCCATCCAGTTGCGCGCTGATGCTGTCGGCATTGGCGATGATCTTGCCGAGCGGCCCGCGCAACGCGCGATCGAGCCGTTGGCTGAACGAATCGGGAAAGCCGCCGAAGGCCGCCGCGGGCGCCGGCAAAGGCGTGTCGGGGCCCGGCTCGGGCGGCAGCGGCGCCTCGAGCATGTGCGCGGCGCCGACGAATCCGGCGAAACGTCCGCCAGGATCGCTACGCGGCGTCGCCGCGAGCCGCACCATCCGCCCGGTGCCGCGAATCTCGGCCTTCTGTCCGTCGAACTGTGCCTGCGCCGCCACGGCGTCGAGGATCGGCAGGTTGCCGCTCTCGTCCTGTTCCAGATGAAAGAGGCGCGTCAGCGGATGACCGAGCATCTCGCTTGAATCGAATCCGTAGCGCTCACCGGCCTCGATCGAGAGGAACGTGATGCGCAGCGATGCGTCGGTCTCCCACAACCAGTCGGCGGCCGAGCGGAAGAAGTCGCCATCGCGCTCCAGTTCGCTGCCGATCGCGCGCCATGCCGGGCGTTGGCGCCATCCGCTCACTTCGAGCCGCACCCCGCCGTCCTCGGGCTCGGCGCGAACCCACAGATCGAGATCATCCTCGCCGTCCGCTGCGACTACGTTGCGCGAAATGGCGATGCCCAGCCGTTGCGCGAGCCGTGCCAGCGTGGCGATCTGCGGCACCGCGAGCGGTGCGCCCGGCTCACCGCCAGCGCGAAGGTTCAGTTCGGCCAGCCGCGCCTCTGCGTCGATCAGCCGGCCTTCACGGTCGAGCCTTCCGCAGGAAACGGGGAGCGAGCGATCGATCGCGTTCATGCCGCGCCACTCGTGCGAGCCAGCGCCAGCAACGCCGCCCGATAGTCCGGATCGAGCCGGAACGGTGCGATCGCGTCGCGGGCGTCGGCACCGGTAACGGCAATGATCGTGTCGAGCCGATCTGCAAAGCGCTCGACGTCGCGGCGCGGGTCCGCCTCGCACAATGCGAAACCGATCTGCGCAATGGTTTCGCGACTCAGGTCGAGCGCGCGGAGCGCCAGCCACAGCCGGTCTGCGCTCGATTCGAGCACGATCTCCCGGGCAAGCGCGTAGCTCACCCCCAATGCATGGGCGAGCAATGCGATGAACAGGACGATGCGCCGGTCACCCAGCGCCTCGACCAGCATCCGCGGCAATTCGTCTGACCGGGCATCGATCGCCGCGGCGAAGCGCATCGCCGCCGCTTCCAGCCGATCACCCTCGTCATAGGCGACGAGGCTGCGTTGCGCCGCGTCGGACAATGCCCGGTCAAGCACCGGCAGCGCGCCGTCGGCTGCCTCGCTCACGCGCTCGCGCAGGGCGGCCGCCACCCACCAGACCAGTCGGAAGTGCAACTCGGCGGGCAGGTCGGTCTGAGTCAATTGTCCCGCATCGGGATCGCCGCGCCGCCGGCTTTCGGCGATCAGCACCGCCATCGCGCCGCTCGCCAGCGCGCGATCCGGGTGCTGGACGAATCGATTGACCAGGCTGGGGCGTTCGGGATCGTCGGGCGCATTGAGCGGCAACGCCGCGGCGATCGCGTCCTGGCGCACCCGTGCCATGAGCTCGGTCATCAGCGCCGGATCGCGCAGCAGTCCCGAGCGGAACAGCCGATCGCAGACACTCGCCTCGGTCCGCAGGATCGTGGCGGCGAGCTTGACTTCCCCACGTTCGCTCAGCAGCCGTGCGCCATTCTCGCGGATCTCGGCTTCGACGGTCTCGACCAGTGCCCGCAGCAGCAACGACAGCGCCGCGCGGGTTCGTTCGTCGAGCCGTCCCTCATCGGACAGGAAGAAGTCATCGATCGCTACTGCCAGCCCGTCATGGACGCGCGTCTCCGCAGCCGCCGCGCGCGCGAGCAGCTCGGGAGCGCCGCTGCTGGCGCCGTGGGTTATGTCGACGGGGTTATCCGACATCGACCTCTGACTAGCGGAATGTGATTAAAGCGAAGCTAAGCTTTTTCCCGGGTACCCTCAACCGCCGCGGCCAGCGTAATGAAAGCATAAAGCGTCGCCGCGCCCAGCCCGAACTGGATCAGTCCGGCCAGCGCAAACGGCGTCAGTAGCAGCAGATGCGCCGACGGGCTCGCCCACCAGCGCCGATGCCGCGACGGCGCGCGTTCGATCAGGAATTGCGCCGCCAGTGCTACTGCAGCCAGCACCAAAGGCGTGGTCGTGTCGAGCCGCACACGCTCCATCCAGCCACAGCCGAGCGCGACTCCACCGAACAGGCCCAACAGCGCCCATTCGATTGCCCGGGCGCGTCGCTCCTCACCGCGCAATGCCGCCATCGCGCCGCTCGTCGCGAAGCTTGCCGCGGAGAGCAGCGAAACGAGCAGCCCCGTGCCCTCCCAATTATATGCGAGCGCTGCGAACGACAGCAAAGCGAGCACGCCTGCCACACCGATCAAACCCCAGCCGGGCACGTTGCGCGAGACCAGCTCGGGCAGCACCATCCGCGCGATCCGAGTGAATACCCAGCGATCCGCCCAGTCGGTCCGCCGCTCGGTCAGCGCCGCCATGATCCCGGTGTTGCGCGCCGCCAGCCCCGCGGCGCTGTGCTCGACGGCGTGACCGCTGCGCAGCCAACTCGCCGTCAGCGGGACATGGTCAGCGCCCGATTGCGCCGCTACGCGCAGCAACGCCGACTGGAAATCGTAATCGTCGGGCATCTGCGCGATTTGCCTGAGCTGGCCGATCGAGATCCGCGCCACCCCCGCCCAGCAATCGCGCATGTCGAGCCGCTCGATCGCGGCAGGAGAATCGGCATCGTCGGTGACGAGCAGCGCCTCGGGACCGTCATTGCCCATCCGATCCATCACCGGATCGGTGGTGACCAGCCCGTCGGCCATCACCAGCACCCGCGCCTCTTCGCCGATCTTCTCGGCCGCTTCCTCGGCCGATCGGACGATCTCGACGAAGAGATCACGCCGGCTCGCGCGGTGAACTGCGGAGAGCAACGCCGGCGTCATCTTGCCGACCGCCACCAGAACGTGCTGCGCGCCCGCGCCCGAAAGCAGCCGCACTTGATATTCGAGCAGCGTCATGCCGCCGAATGGCAGCGTCGCGACGAGCGTACCCGGCCGGTCGCTCGCCTCCTCGATCGCAAAAATCAGCCCCGCCAGCATGATGCGGTCGTTAAGCCCTCGTCCTGCCTTACGCAATCAATACAGCAGGAACGGCCGCCGCGCCTCGATCCAGGCCGCTTCGTCGGGCAGCGTGATCGTGTCGAGGTCACTCGCCTTCGCACCGGCATCGTCGACCCACTCCCGCAGGCCGGGCCCGCCGTTGATCACATCGATCGCCAGCTTGTCGAAGACATATTCGTATGGAAAATCGCGCCACAGATCATAGGACGGACGGAGTGTCCGGATCGCCTTGAAGCCCAGGGCCTGCACCCGCCAGGGCCTGAACGCCTCGTGATCGTATTGCGGCCCTTCGGCATGAATGAACACGCCCGAGCAGAGCTGCCCGACATGCTTGTGGAACGTCGGCTGGAACCAGATGTCGCGCAGCGTGCATCCCGAGAGCCAATCCGGCGCCAGTCGACGCATCTCGGCGATAATCGCGCGTGAATCCACGTCGGGAGCGCCGAACAGCTCCAACGGCCGCGTCGTGCCCCTCCCTTCGGACAAATTGGTGCCCTCGAGCATCACTGTTCCGGCATAAGCCCGCGCCATGTTCACATTCGCCGCATTGGGACTCGGATTGATCCACGGCCTCTCCGGCGGCCAGCCGAAGCCTGGCCCCGTCTCGGGTTGCCACCCTTCCATCCCTATCACGGTATAGTCCACGTCCAGGCCAAAGTGATGGATGAACCAGGACCCCATCTCGCCCAGCGTCATTCCATGCCGCATCGGCATCGGTCCCGCCCCGACAAAGCTCTCCCAGCCGGGCAACAGGGTCAGTCCCTCCACCGGCCGCCCCGCCGGGTTGGGCCGATCGAGCACCCACACTTGCTTCTCGTGCTGCGCCGCGGCCTCGAGCACGTAGAGCAGGGTCGTCACGAAGGTGTAGATCCGGCAGCCGACATCCTGCAGATCGATCAGGATGACGTCGAACGTCCCCATCGACTGGCCGGTCGGGCGGCGCACCTCTCCATAGAGGCTGAATACCGGCATGCCGTAGGTCGGATCGGTATAGTCCGGCGACTCCATCATATTGTCCTGGAGATCGCCGCGCACCCCGTGCTGCGGCCCGAACACCGCCGAAACGTTGAGCCCCGTCGCTACCAGCGCGTCGAGCGAATGCGTCAGGTCCGCGGTGACCGAAGCCGGATGCGCGAGCAATGCGACGCGCTTGCCTTCGAGGGGCTTGCGGAGTTCAGGGTCGGCGAGCAGCCGATCGATGCCGAATTTCATGCGCGCATCGCTGCCGGGACTTCGAAGGCGAAGCAAGCCTCATGGTGGAAGTCGGGCTTCCCCGGCGGGTGCGCGAGCGACCAGAAGGAGCGCTTGCCGCCCGCTTCCTCGATCACTGCGGTGATGCCGACGCACCAGTCATCGTCGGGAAGATCGGACAGGTCCACCGCCGCGCGCATCTCGCCGCCCCACCATTCGATCGCCGGCGTGATCAGCGGCAGCTCGACCATGCCCGCGCGATAATCGCTGAAGCGATAGGCAGCCCATTCGCCCGAAGGCGAGAAATTGAATTCGTAATAGCCGCTGCCGCGATCAGGTCGGACGAACAGTTCGAAACAGCTGTGCTTCCATAGTTCGTCCGTACGCTGCGGGCGCGCGGGCGGTGGCGCGATCAGATCGTCGGCGCCCTCGACGCGATATTCGACAAGCCACCGGCCATCGCCACCGCACGCCAGCATCACCTCGATACCGCGCACCGAGACCGGCGCGAAATCGGGATGCGGCACCAGCGTCCCATTGCCCAATCCTCTCCCCAAGGCACTTCCTCCATGCTAGGCGGCGCGGCATCATGACCGAATTCCAGTCCGATCTGCTCCGCCTGCTCTCTTCGCGCGGCTATATCCACCAGGTTACCGACCCCGAGGGTCTGGATGCCCTTGCCGCGCGCCAGGTCGTTCCCGGCTATATCGGCTTCGACCCCACCGCGCCGTCGCTCCACGTCGGCAGCCTCGTCCAGATCATGCTGCTTCGCCGGCTCCAGCAGGCGGGCCACAAACCCATCGTCCTCATGGGCGGCGGCACCGGCAAGGTCGGCGACCCCAGCTTCAAGGACGAGGCCCGCAAGCTGATGACGGTCGAAACGATCGCCGGCAACATAGCCTCGATCAAGACGGTGTTCGAGAACTTCCTTACCTTCGGCGACGGGCCCACCGACGCAGTGATGGTCGACAATGCCGAATGGCTCGACGCGCTCGAATATCTTCCTTTCCTGCGCGACTACGGCCAGCATTTCTCGGTCAACCGGATGCTCAGCTTCGACTCGGTCAAGCTGCGGCTCGACCGCGAGCAGTCGCTGTCGTTCCTCGAATTCAACTACATGATCCTCCAGGCCTACGACTTCCTCGAGCTGTCGCGCCGTGCCGCGTGCCGCCTGCAGATGGGCGGCTCGGATCAATGGGGGAACATCGTCAACGGCATCGAGCTCTCGCGCCGCGTCGACGGCACCGAGGTCTATGGCGTCACCACCCCGCTGATCACTACCGCGGACGGCGGAAAGATGGGCAAGACCATGTCGGGCGCGGTGTGGCTCAACCCTGATCAGCTCTCGCATTACGATTACTGGCAGTTCTGGCGGAACACCGACGATCGCGACGTCGGCCGCTTCCTGCGGCTGTTCACCGATCTGCCGCTCGAGGAGATCGTCCGGCTGGAGGGGCTCGCAGGTGCCGAGATCAACGAGGCCAAGAAGATCCTCGCCAACCTCGCCACCGCTATGTGCCGCGGCGCGACCGCTGCCGAGGAAGCCGCAGAAACCGCGCGCCGCACGTTCGAGGAAGGCGCCGCCGGCGAGGCGCTGCCGAGCTTCACGGTGCCCGGGGGCAGCATCAACATCGTCGATGCGCTGGTCGGCCTGGCGCTATGCCCTTCCAAGGGTGAGGCCCGACGGAAAATCGCCGAGGGCGCGATCAAGATCGACGATCAGCCGGTAGGCGATCCGATGGCCGTGGTCGCCGTGGCCGGGCAAGTGAAAGTCAGCTTCGGCAAGAAGCGCCACGGACTTCTGGTGCCTGCCTGATCGGCACGTAAGTCTATGTTAAGCAGCTTCGTTTGAACGGAATTCACGCTAGAGCGATATCAGGGAAGCCGTACCTCAAGGTTTGAGCGAGGCGCCCGTGAGTTTCAGCATCGGCAATCTGGCCATCGCCGACGACCGGCAGGCAATGCGCGACGACGTGCATTATCGGGCGCGGGCGTTCGGGCCCGATGCGCGGCAGCTCACTTTCCTGATCGTGAACATCTCGCCGCACGGCCTGATGGCGCGCTGCGATACGCCGTTCGAGACCGGAGACCGCCTTCGCGTCGTGCTTCCCGGGGCGGGGGCCGTCGTCGCGGAAGTCCGCTGGTGGCTGGGCGGGCGGCTCGGCTGCCAATTCGAACCAGCGATCGATCTCGCGACTTACTACGAACTCATCGCCACCATGCTGAAGGGCAAGTGATACGCAGTGCTCCTGCGAAAGCAGGAGGCCAGGGCGGCAAGCGATGCGCCTGTGACTCCGGGCTCCTGCTTTCGCAGGAGCACTGACAGCTACCCGGCCCGCAGCAGCGCCACCGCGGCATCGCGTTCGAACAGATAGAGCGCTGTCCGCGCCGCCTCGCCCCGCGCGGTTTTGAGTCCGCGGTCCTGATCCACCAGCAACCTCGCGTCAGCGTTGGCCGCGACCATCAACGATTGCATCATCTCGGGCGTCGCCAGCCGGAACTGCTGCTCGCCCGACTGGCGCGTGCCGAGCAATTCGCCGCCGCCGCGCAGTTCGAGGTCGCGCTCGGCGATCAGGAAGCCGTCATTGGTATCGCGCATCAGCGCCAGCCGCGCGCGCGAAGTTTCGCTCAGCCCGGCACCGCGCAGCAGCACGCAATGGGACTTGCCGCCGCCCCGCCCCACGCGTCCGCGCAGCTGGTGGAGTTGCGCCAGCCCGAAGCGATCGGCGTGCTCGATCACGATGAGTGTCGCATTGGGCACGTCCACGCCGACCTCGATCACTGTCGTCGCCACCAGAACGCCGATCGCCCCGCTCGCGAACCGCGCCATGACGGCATCCTTCTCGGGTCCCTTCATCCGCCCATGGACCAGCCCCACCCTATCGCCGAAACGCGCGTGAAGCTGTGCCGCGCGCTCCTCGGCGGCGGCGAGATCGACCTTCTCGCTCTCCTCGACCAGCGGACACACCCAATATGCCTGCTTGCCCGAACCAAGATGCCGGCCAAGCGCCTCGACGATTTCGTTAAGCCGATCCTCCGAGATCACGCTGGTCTCGATCGGTTCGCGGCCCGGCGGCATCTCGTCGAGCCGGCTTACGTCCATCTCGCCATGCGTCGCGAGCTGGAGCGTGCGCGGGATCGGTGTTGCGGTCATCACCAGCAGATGCGGTGGTACCTGCGCCTTGGACTGGAGCATGAGCCGTTCGGCGACCCCGAAGCGATGCTGCTCGTCGACCACCACGAGCCCGAGATCCTTGTAGCGCACGCCTTCCTGAAAGATCGCGTGCGTGCCGACCAATATGTCGATCGAGCCGTCGGCGAGCCCCATCAGCGTCGCCTCTCGCGCCTTGCCCTTGTCGCGCCCGGTGAGGATCGCGACTCTTACATCCAGCCCTGAAAGCATTCGCGTAAGAGTCTCGAAATGCTGGCGAGCGAGAATCTCCGTAGGCGCCAGCATCGCCCCCTGTGCGCCGGCCTCGGTGGCGATCAGCAGCGCCATCGTCGCGACCAGGGTCTTGCCCGAACCGACATCGCCCTGGAGCAGCCGCAGCATCGGTTGAGACTGCGCCATGTCGCCTTCGATCTCACGGATCGTCCGCGATTGCGCATTGGTCGGAGTATAAGGGAGCTGTAACCTGTCGCGCAGCCGCCCACTCCCCGCCAGCGGCCGCCCCCGCTTGGCCCGCGCCTCGCCACGCACCAGCATCAGGGCGAGCTGATTGGCGAAGATCTCATCATAAGCGAGTCGCTCGCGCGCCTTGGCGTCGGCCGGGTCGGCGTGGATCGCGACCAGCGCCTCGCGCCAGCCCGGCCAGCCCTTTTGCGCCTTGAGGCTCGGTTCGATCCATTCGGGCAATTGGGGCGCCCGTTCGAGTGCCTGCGCCGCCAGCGCGGCGATCCGCTTCGAGGTGATACCCTCGGAGCAGGGATATACCGCTTCGCGCCCGACTGACTGCGCCTCCTCGGGCGGCAGCACGAGGTCCGGATGGACGATCTGCAATTCCTGCCCATAGGTTTCGAGTTTGCCCGAGACGAAGCGCGGCTCGTTCAATGGCAGCAGCTTCTTCGCCCAACCCGAATTGCCGCCGAAGAATACGAGGCTGACATAATTGCCCTTCGTGTCCACCGCCTGCACCCGCGCCGGCGCCCGCGCGCTCCCGCCGAAGCGGTAGTTCACCGCGGTCAGCGTGATCGCGATGATCCGCCCCGCGTCCGCCGCGTCGAGTTCCTCGCGCGGCACCCGATCGATGAACCCGGTCGGCAAATGGAAAGCGACGTCCACCGCACGCGCCAGCCCGAGCCGCTCCAACGGCTTTGCCAGCCCCGGGCCGATGCCCTTCAGCGCGGTGACTTCCGCGAACAGTGGATTGAGAATGTCCGGCCGCATGTCTATCTCCGCCCTACACCGAAGCCGACGGTCGCTCAAAGCGCCGCCGGCCGATTTGCGTTGGAGATTCTGTGGATCGCGAACATCGCCTCAAGCGCCTGCGCTTCCGCGCCTGGCATCGCGGCGTCAAGGAAGCCGATCTGCTGATCGGCGGATTCTTCGATGCGCACGCCGAAGGCTGGAACGACGCCGAGATCGATCTGTTCGAAGCGATGCTCGAGGAACAGGACGTCGACATCATGGCCTGGGCGATGGGAACCGCCGCCGTCCCAGAACGCTACCAGGGCACGATAATGAACGCGCTCAAGACGCTGAACTACGTACCGATTTCGAGATGAATCTCCCTCTCCCCGCTTGCGGGGAGAGGGTCGGGGAGAGGGGCACATCCGCATGCTCCTTCCTCTCCGCCCTCCTCCCCCCCCCCCCCCCCCCCCCCCCCCCCCCCCCGCCGGCCGGGGGCGACGGGGCCACCCCCCGCAAGACGCACACCCA
>Ga0102587_1001037_pt1 | contig 23394 bp, 19 predicted proteins | sample AraplaF_Col_mTSA_FD_76853 | JGI IMG/M metagenome (GOLD analysis project Ga0102587, IMG submission 76853) | Arabidopsis root microbial communities from the University of North Carolina, USA - plate scrape MF_Col_mTSA (SPADES assembly) (version 2) | ecosystem: Host-associated > Plants > Roots >... | reverse complement strand
ACATCGCCCAGCCGCCGCTGTACAAGGTGAAGGCCGGCCGCGACGAGCGCTACCTGAAGGACGACCTGGAAGAAGCCGGCTACATGATGAACGTAGCGCTGAACACCGCCGCCCTGACCCCGCGCGAAGGCGCAGACCTGATCCAGGGCGAAGCGCTGGGCGAACTGGCCCGCACCTACAACATGGCCAACGCCATCATGACCCGCCTGACCCGCGTGATCGACCGCGCCGCGCTGACCGCCATCATGACCGGCGTAACGCTGGACCTGGGCACCATCGAGTCCGCACAGAAGTCCGCCGAAGCGCTGATGGCCAACATCGACGACAGCGCAGTAAAAGTCGTGGTGACCACCGACGAAATGACCGACAAGCACACCCTGCGCATCGAACGCCTGCACCACGGTAACGTGAAGGTCTCCTCGATCGACGCCGACTTCGTGCAAGGCGCCGACTACCGCGTGCTGGCCGACGCCGCCGCCACCTTCACCGGCCTGATCGGCGAAGGCGCCGTGATCCGCCGCGGCGAAGGCGAGCGCACCAAGGAAAGCGCCGTGGTCGACTTCCACCACGCCATGCAGTGGCTGCGCGACGAAGCGGAACGCACCGTTTCCAAGCAGCGCTACAAAGGTCTGGGCGAGATGAATCCAGAGCAGCTGTGGGAAACCACCATGGACCCAACCGTCCGCCGCCTGCTGAAAGTGCAGATCGAAGACGCGATTGCCGCGGACCAGATCTTCACTACGCTGATGGGGGATGATGTGGAACCGCGTAGGAACTTCATTGAGACTAATGCGCTTCGCGCCGGCAATATCGACGTATAAGTCCTGCTATCCAATGACATTCTAAGATTCGTGGCTGCTACGCCTACCTAACGAATATCAATGGGCCCATGCATTGCATGGGCCTTTTGCATTCTAGACCCTTGATTTGAAGGGGGGCGCCATCTGAATTCCATCCATATCGACATTGCTGAGTTCAGTAAAGTGTAGAATTGTAACGACTGAATTTACCATCACAGATTCGGGATTAATATGCCAGCCAAGATAAAGCGTACCTTGCGAAAAGAAGTTCTACGGAATGGGGCAAAATTGCCGACGAGCCTGTCCCTCCTAAGGTCGATTTCGTTCCATAGCCTTGTTGAAGACCGAACGGGAATACGAACTCAGTTCCGCGTTGAGCTATCGTCCCGCGTACTTAAGGCATTGCTAGATGAAATAACGAGTTGGAAAATTAAGGCCGAACCAAATGAACGCGCGCTCGCAGATGCCCACGCCGAGGCCGACCGACGTCAAAGGGAATTGACTCAAGCGAGGATTGAGCTCCAAGAAAAGGAAAACCACATCAGAAGGCTAAACCACCTGATAGAAAAAATGAACGAGCAAATTGGCGATAAGAACGTCACCAAATCCTCTGGAGACTTCAAGTTACATCTTTCTTCTGCAGAGAAAAATGCTCAAAAACTTAGAGGCTTACCGCTACAGGGAGGCTTACCAGGACTTGGGAAACGGAGGCGCTGAATCAACTTGAATCATGTGAATTCTTCGACACGTCGAACGCGGGAATCAGTGCAACATGAGGATTCTTGGCTTTGACCTAGATGCGATTCCCATAAACAGGGCGTCTGATCAAACGAAAATTTGTGTTCAATCTTACTGAGCCAGATTATGGGCATTTGCAAGAATTAAATTTGTGCAGCAAAACCATTACGTCCCAAAACCTGACTATTAAAACATGACCTTCTATGCGAGCTTAGGCGCCCTCGAGCACTTTCAATCCGACATCACATTTCTTGTTGGTGACAACGGTAGTGGCAAGAGCACCAATTTAGCCCTACTTGCTATGCAAGCTGAGGCTCGTGGCAGCCCCGTCATTGGACTTTCAAATACCTTTTATGACCGAATTCCACGAATTCCAGGATCATATGGGCATTTGGCTGGCAAATTTCGTCGAAATCTTCCCGGCCAGGCACTGAGTCGTGCATTATTAACCGACACAGAGCAGCGCGAAAAAAATCTAGAGCGTATTGGCAAAATATTAATTTACCTCGGATTCCGAGATGAGATCGGCATTTCGCTCTCCAATTTCCGCCTATACGCCAAGCATGCATATGAATTGAATGATGCAGAAGCCGAGAGCATCGAGCGTATGTTCAAAAGCCAACCGGACGGAATTATATGGATGCGAGCCTACGATTCCGGTTACGACCGCTCATCATTGAATATATTGTCTCTACTCTATAACCAACGACGCGTGCCATTAGGAATTAGAAGGCTTCCACAATTTGGGTTTTATCTTCGTAAAGGTGAGAAAATTGTCCCCTTAGATAGTGCTAGCTCAGGCGAACTTACCTTACTCACAACGTACACGTTCATCGCGACCAATATCAAGGAAAAAACTCTTTTACTGATCGATGAGCCGGAAAATAGTCTCCATCCAAAGTGGCAGTATGAATACTGTAAGCGTTTGATGGATATGTTTTATCTATATTCGCCTCAAATTGTGATAGCTACTCATTCACCTGTATTGGTAAGTGGGGCACAGGCCGCGAATCTTCCAATGCAAATATTGGAGGTGCAAGGGAAAATGCTTACGCCTCGTCAAGTCACCAGTAGTATCGAAGCGACCTTATATGAAAGTTTCCAGACATTGTCGCCTTCCAACCATTTCCTTAGCGAGCAGGTAGCGAGACTTCTCGATGCATTAAATCAGGGGGCGTTGAGCGATTTGGAGTTCGAGGACAGAATAGAGGAGTTTGAGCGACGATCCTACGATAATACGCAATTAAAATTCCTTGATGATGTTAGAGAATTGGGACGCGCGGTAAATGCTTCGCTGCAAAGGAAGAAATAATGGATGAAGTAAATTCATTTTACAGTCCAGAGGACCTCGGTTTAATGAGTGAGGCTTTGCGGGAGCCGAAACCATGGGATGCAAAATATTTAGAAGGCCTCAAACGGAGAATTTACGAACATCATCGTAAAAGGCAACATTCATTGTGCTGTTATTGTCAACGCGATCAATATGGTGAATTCAAATTCGTGATCGATATCGAGCATATCTTACCGAAAGAAAAATTTCGTTCTCATATGTTCGAGTTATGGAATCTCAGTGTCTCGTGCAAACGCTGCAATATGCAAATAAAGGGACAACGTGTCGACTTCCTAAGGGATGCAAGTTTTACAAGTCTCCTCAAAGATGATCCTAAAGCATATAAATTTATTCATCCGAACCTTGATCCGCTGCACTTACACTTGATTAGGCAATCCGTACAATCTGGGCAACGACGAATTGTAAAGTATGTTATCGCCAAAGGCTCAAATAAAGGGCGGTATACGTATAAATATTTTCGTCTGAACGAACTTGAGATTGACTCCTTTGATGCGGCTCAAAACCCTATTTCAGAGGATACGCCCTCAGCTACGCTCGATGCATTCCGAACTTTAGTAAATCAACTTCGAGATTCAAAGTAACTTCATCCTGACTGAATGCATCCTCGCCAGAACTCTTTCAACAGGGGTTTAATAATTTATAGTCCCTTCAGAGGAATTTTGAAGCGTTGCAAAATTTCCTCATCAGTTGACATTTGATCAATCAACGCTGCATTTGTGATAGTCTGTCTCGATGGCTACATCGATGACTATCGGCCTTACTCCAAACTTCCAGCGAGAGCCCTGGCGGTTAAGCACTGCCGTGCTGATCTCTGCCGCCGTTCACATGTTGCTATTGAGCATTACCATGGGTGGCCAGACTTTCGGGCTACCCGCCCTCAAGTTCCCGTGGCAGGAACGCCGCCTGGGGGCCAACGATTTGCAGGTCTTGCTGCTGCCGGCGCAGCCGCCAGCAGCGCCCATAGCGGCGCCGCTGCAACTACCGGCTGAACCTGCCCGGCCAACAGCCCCCGTGCCGACACCGCCAGCAACCGAAAAAACTGCTCTTGCAAGCCCGGTGACATCGATGCCCATGTCACCGCCGGCAGTGCCGCCAACACCGACAGTCGCCCCAACTCCGGCTCCAGCGCCTGCGCCAGAGCCCACCGTGGCATCGAAGCGCCCCGACGTTCCCTTGCCAACCGCGCCCGCTGCACCGCCAATCGTTACGCCCAAAACTAGCGAAGTCCCGCAAAAACAGCCCGAGCAGGAAACCCCGGAACGCTCGCATGAACAGGCCAAGCTCGAGCAGGAACGGCAAGCTGCAGAAAAGCTGCGTCAGTCCGAACTGACCGCAGAAGCCGAGCGCGAAGCAACGCGCCAGGAACAGCTCCGCCGGGAAACCGCGCGCGTCGAACAGGCGGCCCGTATTGAAGCCGCCCGCCTGGAGACCGAACGCCAGGAACTAGCTCGACAAGAGCTGGCACGAGCCGAAACCGAGCGCGTAGAGGCCGCCCGCAAGGAAGCCGTGCGCCAGGAGCAGATTAAACAAGCGCAGCTCGAAGCGGCCCGGCAAGAACAGCTTCGCCTGGATGTCGCGCGCGCAGAACAGACGGCGAAAGCGGAGGCTGCACGCAAAGACGCCGAACGCCAGGAGCTCGCCCGCCAGGAAGATATCCGCCGGGAACGCGCAAAACAAGATGAACTGGCCCGCCAGGAGCAACAACGCGCCGAAACTGCTCGCCTGGAAGCGGCACGCAAGGAGGCCGCACGACAAGAGCAAACCAAGCAAGCGCAACTCGAGGCAGCCCGTCAGGCGCAACAACTGGAAGCTGCCCGCCAGGAGGCTATCAGGCAAGAGGCTGCGCGGCAGGAAGCGGCCAAACAAGAGGCTGCACGGCAGGAACAGGCAAAGCGCGAATTGGCGCAACGTGAGAAGGCCAAGCAAGAGGAGGAACGTGAGGAACGTGAGGAACGCTTGCGCGCAATTGGCCGGCAACTCAACGAAGAGGCGGCCCAACGCGACGCTGCAGCGAAGAATCCTTCGCGCTCGCTGCTTCCCACGGTGAGTGGCCTTCGCCGCGGCTGGCTTTTCGGCCGTGCCGATCCAAACGTCGACCTGGTTCAATACGCGGAAGCGATGAGCAAGAAGTTTGAGCTGAACATGGCTTTCGACATGCTGCGTGAGGTGGTTAAGCAGCGCCATGTTTCGCCGATGGTGACCGTCGCCATCCGGGCCGACGGCTCCGTGGAAAGGGTGACTTTCGTTGTCTCCAGCGGAGTAGCCGCGATCGACGAGGCAATTCGCAAGGTCATCTCCAGCTTCGCGCCTTATGGCGCTTTTCCACCCGCCCTTGCGCGTCAATACGACGTTATCGAAATCCGCCGCACATGGGTGTTCGACACTGCCATTCGCTTGCAATAGGCCGGTTGCCCAACATAAGACCGCATGCTAGTCTCGGTCGCGTAAAGCGAACTTGAGAACACCGAATGAACAAGTCCAACAGCGTAGAGCTTCGCAAACTGCGTGAATCCGAACAGCGCCGCAAAGACATCATCAAGGCGGTACGTGCCTTGATCAAGGCTGGCGGCGCGCGCGAGATCACGCTCCGCAAGGTGGCGGAGAAGGCCGGTTTTTCGACGACCGTGGTCTACAACCTGTTCCAGAACAAAGCTACGCTGATCACCCAGGCGATGGACAGCGACTTGCTCGACCTGGTCAAGGCCATGCGCAATGCAGTGGACGCGAAGCTGCCTTTACTCGAAAACATTCGCCGCGTGGGCCGGGCTTACGTGACCTTCGGCATGCGCCATCCCGACCAGTACGCGCTGGTCTTCATGGAACGCCGGCCGCACGCGCCGGTGGAAAGCTCTCGCGTTGAACACGGCAACCAGGCGCAAGATCCGTATGCGTTTGCCTGCCAGCTCTTTGTCGACCTGGCCAACGCGGGGCAGATTCCGCTGGACCAGGCGGAGGCGATCGCCCAGATTTTCTGGGAAGGCTTGCATGGCATGGTGTCGTTGCGCCTGGTATTCGGCGAGAACGAACCCTGGTTCGAGCATGACGAGTTCAATCGGCACCTGGATGCGTTGATTGATGTTCTGCTTGCCGGCATCCTGCATCGTTTCCGGCCATCAACCTTCCGCTCGCCTTCAAATACTGCCTGAATCTTTTCAACTTCCTGCACATTCCAAGTTTTGTAACCGCGATTGCGAGAAATGCGGGCTACTCCCACGTAGCCTGTGTAGCCGGGCCGGCAGGTCCGCCATTCCAACAATCACAGTTCTACAATTTTCTTGGAGTTAAGGATGAAGAAGCAATCCCTCGCCCTCGCTTGCCTCGTGGCCGGCCTGGTGGCAGGTTGCGGCGGCGGCAGCAGTTCAGCCGACCAGGCGCCTGCTTTTGCAGCCAGCACCGGCGCCAGCGGCCTCGCCACCGCAGCGCCAGGCACGCGCTGGATGAACGTGAAATACGGCGGCAGCGGCTATGTGCCCGGCCTGGTCTTCCACCCCACCAGCCCAAACGTCCTGTACGCGCGCACCGACATGGGGGGCAGCTATCGCTGGGACGCGGCCACCTCGACGTGGACTCCCATTACCGATGGTTTCGGGATCCGGGAAGAATTCTTCAACGGCGCCGAAAGCATCGCGCTGGACGCCAACGACGATAAACGGGTGTACCTGGTCACCGGTATGTATGACTGGTCCGGCAGCAATGGCCGCCTTTATATATCCACCGACCGTGGCGACAACTGGACCCACGCCGACCTGCCTTTCCGCGTCGGCTCCAACGATCCCGGTCGCGCCATAGGCGAGCGCCTGGTGGTCGATCCGAACCAGTCCTCGATCCTGTATTACGGCTCGCGCACGTCGGGTTTGTGGAAGAGCAGCGACTTTGGCCAGAACTGGGCGCAGGTAACGTCGCTGTCTTCATTCCAGTATCCGGGGGACCAGATCCCGTCCCTGCCCGGACGCACGGCCGCCGGCATCGAAGGCGTGCTGTTTGATACCTCGAACACGGGCTCCGGCACGGCCACGCAGAACCTTTACGTATCCATCGGGCCGGACTATGCCGCTGCGGCGGGCCTGGCCTACAACCTGTACAAGTCGACCGACGGCGGCGTGAGCTGGACCGGCGTATCCACACCGGTGGCTGGCTACCACATTCCGCATATGGTCCGCGCCAAGGACGGCATGATCTACATGGTGTTTACCCGTGACATGGGCCCTGGCGCCGGCGGCCCGGCCCGGCTGTACAAGTTCGACGGCGCCAACTGGAGCCTGCTCAAGGGATACGATACCGAACAGTGGGTGAACTTTGGCCTTGGCGGCCTGTCGGTCCATGGCGCCGGGCCGACAACCCGCATTGCGCTGGGCGTCACGAATTCCTGGGGCAACTGGCAGGGCCAGCCGATCGTCCAGCTGTCGGACGATGCCGGCCTGACCTGGCGTGAGATCGGCTCCATGACGCCGCACACCCCGTCGGGCGTCGACTTCGCCGGCTGGATCGACGACGTCGAAATCGACCCGAACAACCCGGAGCGCATCCTGCATGTGTTTGGCGGCGGGGTCTGGGGCACAAACAATGCGTCGGCTGCTGCTCCAACCTGGAACCTGGACGTCAACGGTCTCGAGGAAACCGCCACGCTCGGCCTGATGACACCACCCAAGGGTGCGAGTTATACCCTGCTGAGAAGTTCGGGCGATATCGGCATGCATGTACAGACCGAACTGCTGAAGACGCCGACGCGCGGGCCGCGTGGCTGGTTCGGCAACGGCAACAGCGCCGACATGGCGTGGTCCACGCCCTCATACATCGCAGCAATCGGCACCCCGGTCTGGAACACGCCGAACGTTGCCGGCGCCTACTCCACCGACTCCGGCGTAACGTGGACGGCATTTGCTTCCAACCACCCGGACGGCCTGGCCAACACGGGCGGTGAATCCAATATCGCGGTAACAAAGCCAGGCCATATCGTCTGGGCGCCAGCGAATTCACGGCCCGCCTACACCACCGATAACGGTGCGAGCTGGACCTACACCAACCTGCCGGCCCTCAGTGCGGTAGGCATCGGCCGCGGCTACCGCATCGTTGCCGACCGCAAGAACCCGAACAAGGTCTACGCCTACAACTCGGGCGGGGCATGGTGGAACCAGTGGTCCGATACCGCGCATTTCTGGTATTCGAGCGATGGCGGCCATACCTTCACGGAAAGCGCGGCGTTCGTCGGCGCCGGGGCATTGGTGGCCGATTTCGGCCATACCTCGATGGCCGTCAATCCGAACGCAGAAGGCGATATTTGGGTGGCCGACGGCTTCAGCATCCTGCACTCCACTGATTCGGGTGTGACCTGGACCAGGCTGAATGTCACGGCGCCGGACTGGGGCAGCAAGCCGACGTGGATGTACCCGGACGTGTATGGCGCAACTTCCATCGCACTGGGCAAGGCGCCTGCCGGCGCGAGCTACTCGTCCACCATCTATATCGTCGGCACGATCAACGGCGTGTGGGGCGTGCACCGCTCCGACGACGGCGGCGCGAACTGGCGGCGGATCAATGACGACAAGCACCAGTACGCTGGACTCGGCAACCTGGCTGCCGACCAGTCCGTACCGGGGCGCGTATTCGCCAGCGCCGCAGGCCGCGGCGTCGTCTTCAGCTACTGATGGCGCCAACCACACTTATCGGAGCCCCCATGAAATTCAAAACCATCCTCGCCGCCGCCTTCCTTGGCATGGCGGCAAGCAGCGCAAGCGCAACTGTCCTGAGTTTCGATAACCTGACCGAAATGATGTACGGCGACGGCTTTCCCCTGGCGGACAGCATGAGCTATAACGGTCCGGACCTGAGCTACGTGGAAGCAGGCTTCCGCCTTACGCTGCACGCGCCCAACGCCATGCCCGGTTCAGCCAACATCGGCACCGGCACGTTCGAGCCGCAGACGTTCAACTGGCACGATGGCCTGGACAACGGCCCGGATACCTTCGTTACGCTGACCCGTGTGGGCGGCGGTTTGTTCAACTTGAAGAGTTTCGACTACTTCGCCGACTGGAGTGCCGTCTCGGCCGATGGAAAGCTGCTCGGGTCCATCGCGGATGCGGGAACGTGGTCCACGACGTTGAACGGCATCGCCGAATTGCGCCTGGGTTCGGGCGCCTTCAACCAGCTCGACAACATCAACGTGGAAGCGGCGGCCGCTGTGCCACTTCCTGGCACACTGGCCCTGCTCCTGGCCGGCCTGGCCGCCGCTGGACTGGCACGTCGCCGTAGCTGATCCCTGGCAGGCGGGCCTTGCGCCCGCCTTCTTGAGTTGTAGCTATTTGGCAATGGTCTCGTGGCGCAAGGACAAAAACATTGTTTTTTTTGAAGTTCATCGTTATCCTCATTTGACGTTGTCCCACTTGAGTGAGGGGAATCGATGCGAGCTTTGTTGGGCATGGCGATGCTGGCAGGCCTGTGTGCCTGCTCTGCTGCCAAACAGGAGCCGGCTGCGGCCGACCTGCAATGGGCTGATACGGCGCGGCCGGGCGATGCACGGCTGGCCGAGCGCTACGAGCGTTCGTGCATGGTGTGCCATGCACGGAACGGCAGCGGGGCGCCGTTGGCGGGCTTTGCGCCGCACTGGAAGCCTCGTCTCGACAAGGGCATCGACCAGCTCGTGCGGCATGCGAGCGATGGCTTCAACGCCATGCCGGCCATGGGCCAGTGCAACGACTGCAGCGCGGACGACCTGCGCGCCCTCACCCTCTTCATGGCAGGGAGCGGAACATGAAGCAGCGCCGCCTTTTCCTCAAGGCTGGTGCCATGGCTGCAGCAGCAGGTCTGCTTGCTGCCCGAGTACAGGCCGCGCCTCTGCAACCGCGCCCCTTCCGCTGGAAGAACTGGTCGGAAGTCCAGCAATGCCAGGCCCAGTCGCTCGCCACTCCGGCCGACGAGCAGGCGTTGGCTGACTTGCTGCGCAATGTCGGAGGAACCGTGCGCTGCGTTGGCGCCGGCCATTCCTTCACTCCCCTGGTGCCGACCAACGGCACGATCGTTTCGCTTGAACGCATGTCCGGCGTGCTGTCGCATGACAAGGCAGCCATGACCGCAACGCTGCGCGCCGGCACGCGCCTGGCTGCGATTTCACGCCAGCTCGATGGGGTTGGGCTGGCCCTGCGCAACCTGCCGGATATCGACATGCAGTCGCTAGCGGGCGCCATCAGCACGGGCACGCACGGCACGGGTGCAAACCTGCAGGCCATGCATGCGGACGTAATGGCGCTGCGCTTGGTCACGCCACAAGGCGAGGTCGTAGAGTGGGACCAGGAGCGGCATCCAGTGCAGATGGCGGCGGCGCGCGTTTCCCTCGGCAGCTTGGGTGTGATCACGCAGGCGACCGTGAGGGTGGTGCCATCCTTCAGCCTGCACCGCAAGGTGTGGCTGCGCCCTGTCGGCGAAATGCTGGAGCAGGCTGGCGAGCTGGCGCGTAAACATCGTCATTTCGAGTTCTACTACCTGCCCTTCACAGGCTATGCGGCCGGCATTGCTCATGACGAGTACCAAGGGGGCGATGTGTTGGTGCCGCATTCGCAGGATGAGGAGATGTTGAGCGACTTGCGCAAGCTGCGCGACTGGCTGGGCAGGTTCCCCGACTTGCGGCGCTGGGCGGCAGGCAAGTTGATCGATCCAGACCTGACCGAGGAAGCGAAGAATCGTTCCTGGAAGCTGCTTTCCACGGTGCGGCCAACGCGCTTCAACGAAACCGAATACCACGTACCGCGCGAGGCAGGCATCGCATGCGTGAAGGAGATCATCGCTGCGCTTGAGAAACGCAATGAGGTGTTTTTCCCAATGGAGTTCCGCTTCATCAAAGGTGATGATGCCTGGCTCAGCCCTTTCCATAAGCGAGACAGTTGCTCCATTGCCGTGCATGCGGCGCACGGGGAGGCTTACGATTACCTGGTGACCGAACTGGGTCCGATCTTCCGCAAGCATGGCGGCAGGCCGCACTGGGGCAAGCTGCATAACCTGACGGCGAGGGAGTTGGCGGCACTTTATCCGCGCTGGAACGACTTCCTGGCGTTGCGGCAGCAAATGGATCCGCAGGGCCGGATGCTCAATCCGCACCTGCGTTCAATGTTCGGGGTGGCGTGATGGTGGCTTTGAAACGGCGTGCTGTGATCACGGCCATCGGCGCTGGCCTTGTTGGTGCTGCAGCGCTGGCGGTGCGCCCCCGCGACAAGGGGGCGCCACATGCGGACTATTTCGCTCGCGCGTCGAAAGCTTTGCGTGCAGCGGGCATTGCCACGCCAACCATGGTGATCGACCGCGATCGCTTGCTGGCCAATGCACGCCAGGTGATGTACAACGTGAATGGGCGCTTGCCGCTGCGGCTGGTAGCCAAGTCCCTGCCCTGCCTGCCATTGCTGGACCTGCTGATGCAAACCATGCAGACGCGCCGGCTGATGGTGTTCAACCTGCCTTATTTGCAGCAGCTCGCCACGCAGCGCGGGGATGTAGATCTGTTGCTTGGCAAGCCTTTGCCTGTCGCGGCAGCAGCGGAATTTTATCGAAGCTTCCAGGGTGGGCAGTTCCAGCCGGAGCGGCAGCTGCAGTGGCTGGTGGATACTCCACAGCGCTTGGCACAGTATCGCGACCTGGCCCGAGCGCAGCAGGTGGACATGCGCGTCAGCCTGGAGATCGATGTGGGCCTGCACCGTGGTGGCGTGGACAACCCACAAATGCTTCAGCAGATGCTTTCTATCTTGCGCGATGAGCCTCGCCTGAAATGGGCAGGGATGATGGGATATGACGCTCATGTTGCCAAGCTTCCGCTGGCGAGCTTGCGAGAGAAGGCGCTGGTAGAGGCCAAATCCGTCTATCGCGAGTATGTCGGCATTGCTACGCAGAGCTTGCGCACAGCGGGCGGGGCAGATGCACTGGTGTTCAACGCGGGTGGTTCGCCGACCTACCGACTGCATGATGGCAGCGGTGCCGCTAACGAAATCGCTCTCGGCTCGGCACTCGTTAAGCCGAGCGACTTTGATACTGGATTGCTGCAGGATCTATCGCCAGCTGCATTCATTGCCACGCCGGTGCTGAAGGCGGATCGGCGATTCCGGATGCCGATTGGCGTTGAAGTGCTTGGTGATGCCGCGCGCGCGTGGGATGTGAACCAGGAGCATGTCTACTTCGTCTATGGGGGCAATTGGATGGCTGATCCGGTATCACCGGCGGGGCTGGCAGCTAGCGGCCTGTATGGAAATTCGTCCAACCAGCAAGCCTTGCTGGGATCTGGAGCTCAGCAGCTGCAGACGGATGACTATGTCTTCTTTAGGCCTCGGCAAAGTGAAGCGGTGCTGCAGCAATTCGGCGATATCGCGGTCATCGAAGGCGGAAAAGTAACCGAGCGTTGGCCCGTGATGGTCGCCATGCCATAGGCTTCAATCTGAACTCAGATTGAAGAAATTAACTTCGCGCCGCATGCAGCTTGGTCATCTGCATAAGCAACTGCTTTACCCTTGTGCTTGCGCTCCGATCTGCTGACTTTAACCGGAAACACCCCACGACATTTTGGGCAAACTGTCATGTGTCCGTCGCAGACAATTGGCTTACCTAAGACCTTGAAGCTTGAGTCGGCCATGATGACTTTTCCGCCATGTGAGGTTGTGTCACCAAGCCTAATCACACCTTTACCTTTCGAATTCTTCATTTTTAACCTTTTTCGCTATGCGATTTGCTGGAGTTTAGTATTGTCGTCATCCAATTCGGCACTTTGCGGCTTATCCGATCCCTGAAAGCCTTTCCGGTAACGCCAATAGCCTGTCGGTTCCTTCAAGTCCGCACAGAACCCTGCGTATGAGTCGTGAACGTAATGGTCAAAGAAGTCAGCGAATCGATTGACTGGGACACCAAAAGCAATAGCTTGCCTCAACACCGCATCAGCCTCATCCTCAAGCTCATCTGAAATGGCGACCGGCGTTATCAACCCCAAGGCTGGAGGACCCGACTTATAGATCATGTCTTTTACAGCAAAGGCTCGCCCTAGCCGCCGTCCTTCTTTCGAAAGCAGGCGGTCGGCGTCCGCAATCAATTTCCTATTTGCCCAAAGCAGTAAATGCTTGTCCTTCTTTGCGCGCCGGACATGGCCAACTTCGCTGTAGCGTTCTCGAATATTCCAGCGCCATGCCAGGTACACTTTTGCCCAATCTGCGAGAGTTCGCTTGTCAGTTCCATTAACGTTCAAGAAGGAATTAAAGGCAGACCTAAGATCTTCCGATACTGCAAACGGATCGTAATGAGAACGCACGTCCTTGGCGGCTTCCTTGCTAAGCGGGACTCCCGCCGCAAGCGCATACTCGTACAAATGGTTAAGCGGAATCTGAGAAAGTTTCATCGCATCAGCCAGCGGTGCTGCAATACCCGCGGCAATCCCAAGCTCACCGGGAGAATACCCACCACCAACGTCACTGTGAGAACCGGGGTATGCAAACTCATGGAGATTTTGAGGACCTGTCCCTGCCCTGGAGATTGAGTCGACAGGAAAATTCTTTCGAAATTCATGCATTGCAACGAAATGCACGCAATTTAGGGTCTGAGGCGGAATACGTAACGATTCGGGACGAGCCCATCCACTATGGCCGCCAGTCGACTTTTTCAACGCGCTAGCGACCATCTCGACGAGGCCTGCAGAAGCGACAGTATCAAGCAATCCCATGAAGCGGATCGTTAGTGGAATGCCTGCATATTTTCCGCTAACAAGCGCCTCGCAGAGCCACGTTGCATATGCCCTTGCCTCCGCAGCTCCGCGAGAAAAGCCGAAAATGTCGATGACTATACTTTTGACTCGCACTGCTGAACTTCGCGACTTCTTCTCAAGATCTGCGGTCTCTCTGCGGAAATAGGCTTGTCGCCGTCGGCCAAGATCGTCACCAAGTTCCTGGAGCCCGCATGCCAGTCCCATGTTTAAGAGGGTCTGCTCCTTCGCCTTCGACGTCACGATGTTGTACTGACAGAGGACATTCAATTGGTCTTTGGTAAACGCCGGCATTTGCGGGTCTATGAAATGGCGAACAAATTCAAGCGTCTTCAGCAACGCGTACAAGACTCTTGCTTCACATCCAATGCCAAAGGCTGTGCCACGCCATCCCTCGGCTTCCGCGCCAATCTCGGCGAATTTTGTTCCAACCCCAGGCACATATAGTCGCGAGATTCCAGCTTCCGGCCGCCGTGGGTAGGACTTCCACAGTCGAGCGATGTTGGAGTCGCCTAGCGCCATCTTGTCTCGGTCATAGTTATTATCGGTGCCATCGAAGAACAAGCCAAATTGAAGTGCTACTTCGCATTCCGTTGACCTAACGGCCCCGGTTCTATACTCATTCATACTATCCAGAAATGGTGTTGGACCTGCTGGCGTATATAAGTTTGTCTCGATCATGGCCATCTCCTTCTCCTCTCCCTCCATTTTTCGCGTTCTTCAAGAATCTCTGCTTCTTCTTTGGCCGTAAATGCCTCGCTGACTTTTTGACCGGCTATCGCTTTAGCTTCGGCTTTCGTTATGCTTTCCTCCAAGTTCTTCTTGTCCCGAAAATCTCGAACTCCTGGCGCGACCCTCACCTTCCCCCCGTTAAAGAAGTGGACAAAGACGTCATCCGCTTCTTCATAACGTTCTACGGGTACTGTTGCACGATAGACCCCAACTAGCTTCACCTTTTCCCAGTCAAAGTGCTCTTTGTCATCTATTGGTGATCCAGTCCAGTCACTGACTACCCAACGGACATCGACCTTCATTCCTGGCCGCCAATGCTTGGGAAGCCATACACAACACATTCCCATATCTGCGTACCCATCGAAACCAGAATTTCCGTAGGCAAGGCGATCTACATAGAACTCGTCAATCCGATGATTTGGCGGGAAATAGTGTGCAGCGGCGATTGATACCCACACCTTGTCCTCATCTTCTGTACCCCAATAGATCAGAGCGCCACTAATCATGAATATCGTCAAGAGCGGCCACTTGTACTCGACGAAGAACTTCATGACAATCCGCTCTTTTGCGATGCGACTAGGTGTTCAATAGTTCTCTGCACAAGCATGGGATCATCCTGGGAGAGGATCTGAGACAGTGTGGGCAAGCTCAATAGCCGACCGTTTGAGTCGAACACAGCCCGCGCAAAAATCAGCAAGGTCGATGAGTTTGTCCGCCCAGACTCCCGCCATACATTCAAAATCTGTTCAGCTAGCTTAATTTCCAACTGCGGAGTCGCGGCCCACCTATGATCGCTACGCATTGCCCTTAGATTTGACATGAGTTGGTCCGGTTCATGGGAAACTTCTAGCGCGGCGATTTGCGAAGAGGAGAAACTCAATGGGGACGCCGCTGGTTTAACGTTTTCAGGACTAGGCAATGCGATGAGTCGTCCATCTCGCGAGTGAACTAGCCAACGACGAATCGGCTCGTGGATTGCTGCCCACTGTTCCGGACTCATCACTTCCTGGATCCAAGGGATTGCGATCCCATCCGCAAACCGCAATGTGAGCTCTCCTCTGGCTTCATTTACGACGTAGCTGAATTCGCGAAAGTGCTCCGCAAGGTCGTTGGCGGAAAGACTGGTTTCTATGAACGAGACGTGAGCTCTGGTCCGTAGAAGGTTGGACATATCCATTACCGCGCCAATCCTGCTTCCCAAATATGCTGCCTCAATGTCCACGATGAATGGACTGACATCCCACGCATGCCGCTCGAAAATTGAGACCAGCCAACTAGGGCGGCGCTTAATTTTCGTCCAAAGTTTGCGGTCCGCATCCATCATCAGGGATGCATCCATGAGCGCGTATGTCGTGTAGTCGTTCATTTTGACGGCGCGAATGGGCTGTGGCTTTGAGCAGCGATCGCCAAGCATGGAACACAGACTTTATGGATTTTCTTTTCCCCACGGAACTGTAGGACTTTTCCTTGTCCCGGGAAGGTTTGATGATCGCCTGCGTGCATATGATGGCTCCCGCTTGTGTAGCCTTTGATCCCACCTGACGTCAGCTCGATTTCAGATCCGCCACCATTTATACGCACGCCCTTCTTCGCACTGATAGTGATCCAGTCCGAAGTACTGATAATTTCGACGACCTTCTTCGCAATAATTTCAATCTGCTCAGTTTGAGCCTGAATAGAAACCTTACCGCCCGCCGAAACTGCTTTGAGTGATCCTTCATTCGAAAACAAGTTGATATCTTGGACCGTGCGAATCGCAGCGCTTTCTCCAGCGGAGAGCGAAATATTCGCTGCAGTACCAAAATCAATATCTTCGGCGGCTGCCACCGAGAATCCCGCGTCACTTCCATTAACAATGCCTCTGGTCGCACCTACAGCGACCATCGGAACAGGTTGTCGCGTTTCAAACTTCTTCAGATCGTCAAATGCTTTCTCCAATTGGTCCAGTGACTGACGGTCTCCAACACTTTCGTTGGCGCGTTCGCGCAGTTCCTTTGCCAGCTTGAGGATGCCACCGAAGAGGGCAGAAATTCTCGGCATATCCGTCTGCCGCCCATCAGCTGGACTGGATTGCTCTGTGGTGACGACGATTCCAGCCTCGCCACGCAACGCAATGCTTCGAGTGGTACGCAATTCAGCCCCTTCTCCCCGCTGGTCTGCACCTCCGTGCGAGCGAGGGGTTGTTAGGAACCCCAAGTTCAGTTGAGATGAACCGTGATCGCTTGCAAGTTGTGCGCTGATCTCGCTCGTCGTGTCGTCAAAGCGCAGCTGATTGCCCTGGCCTCCGCAAATTTCGCGGCTTCGGATGCCAGAAATGTATCGATTCCCAGGTAAGTCGCCCATATGGCTCAACGCAGGAGGTCGTGCAGATTCGTTGTAGGTTTGGCCGACGACGATCGGCCTGTCTGGGTCACCGGCGAGGAACGCAACGAAAACTTCGCTTCCGACGCGCGGCAAATGTAAGCTTCCGCATTGGTTTGATCTCCCTGGCCCATCTCCCGCCCAATAGCTCGCCACTCGCACCCACGCGGAATCAGCATCGTTGTCGGCGGCACCGGCACCTTGTGCGTGCTCATGATCAGACGACCGCATGCTGTGAAATCGGATTTTCACTCGCCCCAGTTCGTCGCAGTAGACTTCCTCGCCCACTGGACCTACAACGGTGGCGCTCTGCGTTGGAATGTTTGGAACGTCGGATCGAGGGTCGTATGCTGGCACGATCGAAATACCTCGGCGAACCGCGATGAAAGCGAGCTTTACGCGCGTACTGGACTGGTGCGGCTCAAAATGAGCCAAAGCATCACCTGCGCTCCAACGGTTTCGCGAGAAAACACGCTGCACTCGCTCCGCGAGTCCTTTGGAAAGGTTGCTTGATATTGCAAGCTGCATCGACGTCAGAACAAAGTCACGCTCTCCGTCTGGGTGACCGTCGACCTCTGGGTGGCCGTCCAGCGTAAAGTACTCACCCACGCACATGTCGCGTACGCTGCCCTCACCATGAAAGCACTTTGAATCCAAGTCATGCCGACTCATGGCTAGCTGGCCGAGCTGGCACAGGTCGTCGTAATCATCGCCTGCATGCGGTGAAAGCACCTGGTAGTCGTCCAGGCTGGCTGCCATTTCGTTGCCGGACTCGCCTTGGTCAGCGCTGCCTCGGGCTGTGGCACGCATGAAATCCTGGCCCTGCGGATTCTTGTAGTCCCAACTGAAGCGAGTCACACTGGCGGGTTGAAGCGTACGAACAGCACACCAAGAATTGATGGTGTCCCGTTCCTCAGTAGCCGCATCGCGGTGATAACGCACCAGCCCAGCGGCATTTGGCGGCAAGCTATCCGGATGATTGAACAGCACCATCGTATGCGATGGTGAGTTGCTTTGATCCGCACGGAAGTACCAAGCAATGCCTCGGCGCTTGAGCAGGCGTCGAATGAAGGCCGCGTCCGATTCGTTATATTGCATGGTGAATTCGCGCTGCGGATAAACCTGGTGCGCGAACAGTTCGTCCATCTCGTAGTGAAAACAGGTGCCGATGATGGGATTCGTCTGCATCCATTCATCCAGGATCAGTGTGACGATTTCCACCTCATTCTTGTTTCGGAACACACGAGTGTTGGTGCGCTTCTCCATGATGGAGAGCGCGTCGCGCAGCACCAGCTGGTAGCTGGCCAGCCCACCATCGCTATCGCCGGCACGTGCTTCGGTGACGATACCGCAGATGCTGCGCAAGCCGCCGCGATCCGTGACGATATCAATCGCCACCGGCAGCGCAATCAATTCCTTCAGCGGAATGAAGGCATCCAGCGAGACGCATATGATGCGATATTCAACGCTGCCGCAAATTGCCTCGGTACCCTGCACCACTTGCGGCAGCAGCACGTCCTCCAGCATCTGTGTCGGATGGGCCAGTCGCAGGCGCAGTGGACGGTTGTCTGTGATCAGGTCCTTGTCTTGCTGGAAGAAGCTGAGCAGGGCATTGTCCACGGCGGGCTCCGTTCGTCTGATTGAAGCGAGAGCCTATGTTTGCACGCGTAAAAAATTTCGACGTTGATCTTGAGCAAACAGAGTGCGATGTGCTGGGTTACACTGGCAACCCGCAGGAATGACAACACCGGAAGGAAGCTATGAGCGCGCGACTCAATGACGTTGTTTCTGAAAGCCACCTTAAGTCTGGGCGCAACGCGGAACAGGAAGCCGCGGCGGCTTTGAATTTCTGGCAGGCGCTGGAATACCTTAACCCGCAACCTGCACCCAAACCAGACCAGAACGATTGCATTTGGGCGTTCGAGCGCGACGCGGAAGAAGCCCAATTTCCTTGGCATGCGCCGATGAAGCAGAAAGTGCTGCGCGCCAAAATGAAGCCTAGTTGGCGCTTCCAGCTTTACGCAGGCATCATCAATGGCGGTGAACTGGTCGAGACTGCCCGAGCCTACCTTGGTGCCAATGAGCTTGATTTATCGGAGCGGAATGAACCCGCGTCAGCAGCCGCAGTCGTCATCGATCTCGACAAAGATGGGTACGCTACAGGCCAGGTATTCGTCAGCACCGTACCTTGGGCGATGGCCTGCCTGCGCCAAAGCGCAGGGTCGCGGGATCGGCTGAGTTTCGAAGGCTGGTTTGGCGAGCGAATGCTGGAGGAGGAACTGCAAAAATCGATCGGGGACTTGATGGTCGAACTGAGGATCGTCAAGCGCAAACCCGAACCTGGCGCAGACGAGCAACTTGAAGAGGAATACGCAGAGGAGCTAAGGCAGATCACCTCCGCTGACGTCCAGATCATTTGCGATCTTGTATTCGCCAAATGCGATTGGCGTCCAAACCTTGAGGAGCCATGGCGCATCAAGGCACTTCCGGCATCCGACAAGGAGACCGCGACTCCGGCAACGCAGGACAATCCGCTTAACAGTTTCTACGCCGAGGACATCGAACGAGTCAGCGCGGCTCTCGATTGTGGAAACATCGGAGCGGCACTGCGCGAATACCTGCGAGGAGAAGATTCAGCACCGCGCATCGATCTGGAAGCCGATCCGGAGGCTCTGATCGACGGCGTTCAACCAGCATTGTTGCCACCGGCCTGCTGGCCTGCCAAGCACCCGCTGGTCACGGCACAGCAATTCGCCGTCAACAAGATTTCCCGGCTGCTGGAGGATGAAGGAATATTTTCCGTGAATGGCCCTCCCGGCACAGGCAAGACAACCATGCTGAAGGATATTGTCGCGTCGATCATTACGCGCCGGGCAGACGCCATGCTGGCCTTCGATGTGCCCGAAGCCGCATTTGGCAAGCGGCTGATAATCGAGAACCACAAATACCCGGCCTATGACCTGGACGAAAGCCTCCGCGGGTTCGGCATTGTGGTTTCATCTGCAAACAATGGCGCCGTAGAGAACGTGAGCCGCGAACTTCCCGGCCTCAAGGCGATCGATCCAGGCCAGGAGATCAACTACTTTTCCATTGTTGCCGATTCTATCGCTGCACCGCCAAAAGCAAAGCAACGTCCCACTGCGCCAGCGCACTGGGGCCTTGTTTCAGCGGTCCTTGGCAGCAAAGCAAACCGCAGCCAGTTCATCGAACGGTTCTGGTTCGCCGGCATGCCGAAGAAATCAAAAAATGGCGAAGTGGAAGCCGAGCCAGATCCCATGCGCTTGCGCTCCCTGCAAGACCTGATGCGGACCGGCGAACATGGCGCTTTGCCATGGCACGCGGCGCGAAGCCGCTACCGCGAAGCGCGGGCACACGTTGAGCAGCTGATCCAGCGTGCCGATGCGGCTGCGACTGCGGCGCGCGTCCTGTCTGCCAGCCGGGCGCGCAAAGCACAGTTGCTTGATGCTCTTGTTGAATACGAAGCATTGATGCCTCGCCTACAGGACGAGCTGGACCAGTTCAAAGCATTGGACATCGTACAAGCGCGCATGCTTGAACGCGCCGAGCGGGTGCATGCCGTATGGGGCAAGTTATGCTCGGCTTTCGCCCGCAGCAAAGAACTGGAGGGCGATGTGCGCCGGCATGCGGAGGCCCTGCCTTCAAACGCGCTCGACCTTGCCATTGGCGAACAGGAGGCAGCTGAATTCGAGATTCGTACGCTCAAGGAAGACATCAACCAGCATGCCCAGTACCAACCTGGTTTCCTGTCCCAATTGTTCCGGACTGAACACAGCCGGCGTTGGAACGCGCGGGGCAAGGAGTTGGAGGACAGCCAGGCGAGCGCGCGTTCGCGCGGGCGGGCTGCAGCGGCCGTTGTCGCCAGGGTAAAGGTACAGCAGGTGGAACTGCGCAAGCTGAAGGAGACCGCTCATGGTGCGTCGCAGGAAGTAGCGAATTGCCTTGCCTTGGCACAGGAGCATGGCATCGACGAGAACACCGATCCAGCATCGCTCGAACAGCAATTGCACGCAGCCGAAGCGGGACTGGCAAAGACCGGAAAGGCTGCCAGGGCTGCGCAGGCAAAGATGAAGGAAGCCGTCACGGAACTGGAAAATCTCCGTATGTCTATCCAGGAGACTGAAGGACAGGAGCTTGTGGCTTCGCGCATCCTTGCCGATGCTGGTATCAGCGAGAAGGACTGGCCGTCCTGGAATCTGGAATCGCTACCGCGTGAGCAGCGCCATAGCGTCACTCCCTATTTCAGCCAGGAGCTATTCGATGCACGCCGAGAAGTATTCGTGGCCGCGCTCGAGTTGCACAAGGCTTTCATCGCAGCGGCCTGGCCGAAGCTGTCACGTTCCTTGAGCACTTTCGTGGATGTCCTGGGCGGAACAATCCATCCGTCGCGCCTTCCCGGCGGCGTGGCTCCATTGTGGGATATCTTCTTTCTCGTTGTTCCGCTGGTCTCCAGCACGTTCGCTTCGTTCCCGCGGCTGTTCACAGGCATGGGACGTGAAGACCTGGCATGGCTGCTGATCGACGAAGCGGGGCAAGCGGCTCCGCAGCTCGCGGTGGGTGCGATCTGGCGCGCCAGGCGCGTGGTGGTAGTGGGTGATCCATTGCAGCTTGAGCCTGTCGTCTCCGTTCCTGATGAACTGGTATCGCCGTTGCTGGACAGGTGCGGAGCAGAGCAGCAATGGGCACCGCCGGCGGCATCCGCCCAGGTGCTCGCGGACATGGCGAATCACTTTGGCATGCATATGGGCGAGCCGGGAGCGGACGACACGGTCTGGCTGGGCTCTCCCTTGCTCGTTCACCGCCGCTGTCTCGATCCAATGTTCTCGATTGCGAACGAGGTCGCGTACGATGGCAAGATGGTGTACGGTGTCGAGGCTGATAAGGGCGGTCGTGATTTTGGGCCGAGCCGCTGGATCGACATGCCGGCCAAACAGTCCGATGGACATTGGATCGAGGAGCAGGCGCAGGCGGCCCTGGCGCTGGCTCTGCAGATTACGGGTGGCATTCCCAGGCACGGAAACGAATTCAAGGTCTACGTGATTACGCCATTCAGGAAGGTGGCCCAGAGAATGTACACGCTCCTCCGTGCGGAGATGAATGGCAGCGTGGACGGCATGGTCGGCACCGTGCATACATTCCAGGGCAAAGAGGCGGAACACGTCATCTTCCTCCTTGGCGGCAACCCACGTACACCTGGCGTCATTTCATCCTTTGCGGGGGCAAAGCCCAACCTGGTCAATGTCGCGGTAACGCGTGCCAAGCGCAGGCTGTACGTCATTGGCGACAGGCGCTATTGGACCGGGCCGCACGATACGCGCCAGATTTTCTCGCGCATGTCAGAGCGCCTTCCTTGAGTATGTCCATACAAAGTCGACGGCGGAGGTGGGCGTATAATGCGCATTACACACCCCCACCCTTAATGCGCACTGGAATCTTATGAAACCGGAACTTTCCATACCTAAGCTGCCAAGCAAAAAGGCGACCAACATTACCTTGTCCATGGACGTGTATCAGGCAGCCAAGAGCCTGGGCATCAATATCTCGCAGGTTTGTGAGCAACGCTTGCGTGAAGAGATCCAGGCGCGAAGGGAACAGCAATGGAATGAGGAACATGCCAGCTTTCTCGATGCTTATAACAAGCGGTTAGTCGAGGAAGGAGTTGCCCTACAGGAATGGCGAGCGTTCTGATGGCACGCTTCGACATTTACGTCAATCCGGGGCGGAGCCACCGCAATATTCCATACCTGGTCGACGTGCAAAGCAATGTCATCAGTGGGCTGGCAACAAGGATTGTGGTGCCGCTACGCCCTCTGGCGGCATTTTCTTCGGTTGCTTTGCCACCGGACCTGTTTCCCATCATTCCGATTGATGGCGAAGACTACGTTCTGGACACGCCTCAACTCGGCGCCATCCCGCTGGCAGAGCTGAAGACCAGGGTTGCTTCGGCACGTGAGAGCCAGTTTGTTATCCAGACTGCGTTGGATCGGGCCTTCGGCGCCTATTGAAGTCATGACGAAACCGGATAAAGCGCTAGCGGCCTACCGCCAAATGCGCCAGCAGCCTCTGTGGCGACTCCTGGCGGCCGCCAATGAGCTTGTCCTGGGGCAGGCGCTGGAGAAGTTCGTGATCCTTCGGTGCAATAACAAGGGCAAGGCCAAGACCATCCAGCACCGCCAGGAGTTTGTCTGTGCGAATGCCGCCAGCGCCGTTTTCGAGCCGCGACAGCAGGTCCACCGAAACGCCGTTCAGCGCCGCGGCATCGTCAATGCGCAGTCCTTGCTGTTTGCGGTGCGCTCGCACTTGGCGGCCAACATCGCCCAACTCTCGTATGACCTGTACGGCCGGCAGCGCCGCGGAGCTAAATTGGCTCATATTTCGGAATTTCAGAAAGATCGATGACGATCAACAGTATATTTCAACTATTTCTGATTTTCCGAAATTTCGATGATATTTCCTGCCCCGCCCTCGAAATTTCAGGTATTCCGAAACTTCTGACTTCGCACTTGCTACTGTAGCGTTTTGACCAAGATCATCGGTAAAAATAAAAACGCTGTTATTCTCCAAGTTCGTCGTTTTTCAAACAGCAGCGGCAAAGGGGACGGTCATGACGAAATCTTTTCGGTTCGTGCGCCTGGTTTCTCTGTTGGGCGCAAGCGTGGTTTGTAGCACGGCATTTG
>Ga0102587_1001032_pt1 | contig 23511 bp, 24 predicted proteins | sample AraplaF_Col_mTSA_FD_76853 | JGI IMG/M metagenome (GOLD analysis project Ga0102587, IMG submission 76853) | Arabidopsis root microbial communities from the University of North Carolina, USA - plate scrape MF_Col_mTSA (SPADES assembly) (version 2) | ecosystem: Host-associated > Plants > Roots >... | reverse complement strand
CCGTCAGATCTTCCGGCTTGAGCGGGGCGTCAGAAGCGCCGAAGTCAACCGTTGCAGCCTTGATCTGAGCGATACCACCGCCCGAACCGATCGACTGATAGTTCAACTTGTCGCCGGTTTCCTTGTTGTAGTCTGCCGACCACTTCGAAAGAACCGGGTAGACGAAGGTGGAGCCGGCGCCGGTAATGTCGGCGGCGGGGGCCGAGACTGCCAGAGCGGCAACCAGGCCAGCGCCGAGGCAGGCCGAAAGAAGTTTCTTGGTGAGCATTTGCGACTCTTCCCTGATGGAACTAGAGGACGACGAGGTCCCGCGCCATGGAGGGGGTGTCCACTGTCGAGGGCGCAGAATTTCCTCGCCACGGACAGGGGGCTAGGCGCCTATTATTACAGTTTGATGACGATTTCCGACGGTCGCCGCGACGTGCAAACCTATGCATAAGCCTCTGAAGTCACTGACTTTCCGAGCGAATCGCGCGTTAACAGAGCCTTAGCGAAGGAGATGTGGTCCCATTGCCGCAGGGCTGTGGTCGATTGCCGCAGCCACGCGTGAAAATGTCGTCTTCAGACATCGCAATCAGAGGACCAGACGATCACCTCAGACGCGAGGTGCCGCAATCCATGCGGGCGTCACGCTGCATGTTCTCGAAGCTTGCTGGATATGTCGAGCGCCGACATAGGTTTTCCGATCAGATAGCCCTGCAGTTGGTCGCAACCGGCTTCCCGCAGGATCGCCGCCTGGCGCGCGGTCTCGATGCCCTCTGCGGTGACGGGAATCTGCAGAGCGGTCGCCAGAGAGATGGTTGCCCGAAGTACGTCGGCGCCATTCGAGGCTTGATCGAGAGCGGACACAAGCGAACGGTCGATCTTCATTCGATCAAACCCGAACTGCCGCAATGCGCCGATGCTTGCATAACCACAGCCAAAGTCATCAAGCGCGAATTTCATGCCGACCTGCTTGAGGTGATCTATCGACCGGCGAGCCTGTTCCGGATTTGTCATGAGAACGCCTTCGGTGATCTCCAGTGTCAGGCGCTTCGGATCGAAATCGAGCTCCTGCAGGAGCGAGATCACTTCGGCGGCGAATTCCGGATTGCAGAGTTGGACCGGCGAAACGTTCACCGACAGTGCCAAACCGGGCCAGTTCTTGGCGTGCTCGATCGATGTTCTCAGCATATGAACGCCGAGTGCATCGATAAGGCCGCACCTTTCGGCGAGCGGGATGAATATCTCCGGGCTGATGTTTCCTGTCGGGGTTCGCCAACGTGCAAGTGCTTCAAGACCAGTGACAGCGCCTGTCGTGGCAGAGACGAGCGGCTGGAAAAAGGCTTCGATCGCACCATTGCTGATGGCGCTTTTCAACAAAGCTTCCATTTCGGCGACCTGTTGGCGCGCCCGATCCAGCTCTGGATCGTATTCGATCGCCCGGCCTCTGCCATTTGCCTTGGCGCGATAGAGCGCCATGTCCGCCCTGCGGAGAAGCTCCAAAGGCGGCACGTCTCCGTCACGTGCGGCAGTCCCGATGCTTGCGCCGACTTCGATCGTCCGCCCATCGATTTTGAAGGGCTCGGAAAACAGCGCCAGAATAGTCTCTTCTATCTCTTCACGCGTGGCGGTTCCAATCTGCACCAACGCAAACTCGTCGCCCCCCAGCCGGGCCGTGGCAACAATTTCAGGGTGGCAGGCGATCAGCGCGTTCGATACGATCCGGATCAGATCATCCCCTACCGCATGCCCCCAGGCATCGTTGACGGCCTTGAACCCATCGAGATCGATCAGATAGAGCCGGGGCGGCGCAACATCAGTGTCTTCCAGCTCTTCCAGCAGCGCAAGAAGCCCGTGCCTGTTCAACAGGCCGCTCAGGCTATCGTGGTTCGCTTCGAAAATCGCTGCTTGCGCCAATCGGCGCAGGCGCCGGGCCTCGAATGCGCCCACCAGCAAAACTCCACCCAGGAACATCACAAGGATGATGACCGCGGCCGCAACGTAAGGATAAACCTGATGAAACACGGCGTCTCCGGGCGCTTTGCTGGGCCAGATAAGATGGCCGATGACGCCACCCTTGATGTCCGTGATCGGTGTGTTCAGCAGGCCCGGCTCGGGCGCGGCTGCAAGGCGCAATCCTTCGAGTTCGTGCTCGTCCGAAAGCGTGTCGAGAACTTCCGACGTGAGATCCTTGTAGAGGCTCAGCACACTCAGCTTCGGAAGCTCGCCTTCCGCAGCGAAGGGCTGGATTGCCTGTGACACGATCAGCGCGATGCCTGTTTCGGTCTTGATGAAATTGACGACCGGCGCCTGTCCGGAATCGGCAGCTTTGTCGATTTGCCGGTAAAAGGCGGTGCCGAAAAAGGCACTCGGCTCGAAGGGCTTGCCTTTGGCATATGCGGAGACGATCGACGAGCGGTCCGGACCGATCACGACCGCGCCATCATAGAGCGGATAATCCGCGCTGGTTTTACCCCAATTCTCATAGGCCCAAGCCGCCGCGGCAGGAGATGAGATCGCTTGATAGGCATCATCCCAAACGGCGTTGTCAGTGGTTGTCGCGCTCAAGCGACTGACAAAGGCCGCAATCGCCGCACGGGCGGCGCGGGTGGCCCTGTCATCATCGATCTGGTTTGCAGATCGGGTCATCGTGACGACGACATGGGCCATGAGGCCCGTCAGCACGAGAGCAACGACAAGAAAGCAGACGGTTGTCGCAATGATTGAAGATGTTTGAGTCCGAACGCGCCTACCCGCAAGATTCGACGACATGCCAATCCCGAAAAGATGAATTGCAAGGCCATGTCTATGGTGACGGCAGGAGACATCATGTCCGCAATGCGCTGCAGATAAGGTCTAGCATTCGATGATGTAGACACCATTAATGAGAATGGTCAAAAGGCTTCTATCCGGTCGCCGCTCAAACCTTGATCACATAATCCTTGCGAGTCGTTTCAACGACTTCCCAGGTTCCCTTGAAGCCGGGCCTGAGGATCATCCGGTCGCCCGCCTTTAGATGAACCGGCTCGCCGCCGTCTTCGGTCACGATGGAATGGCCCGAGAGGATGCTGAAATATTCCCATTCCTCATAGACGATCCGCCACTTGCCCGGCGCCGCCTCCCAGATGCCGGCATAGAGACCGCCTTCGGCCTCCTCCAGGTTCCAGGTGCGGAATTGCGGATTGCCGGAAATGATGCGTTCGGCGGCTGGCGCGCCGATTTCCGGTTCGACGTTGTCGATATCGAAGGGGATCGCGTTTGTCATGGTCACCGCGCCGAAGTCAGAAGTTTCAGGCCGAAGCCCATGAAGATGACACCAGCCGCGGCATCGAGCGTTTTACGGCCGCGCGCATAGGCGCCGGCAACGGCCGGATTGCGCAGCACCGTCAGCACGAACGTATACCAGAGCGAGGAGACCAGAACCATCGTGGCGACGGCAGCGGCACCCTGCATCCAGCTGTGCTCGGCCGGCAGCGTTACCGCGAAGAGAGAGGCCACGAAGACGGCCGATTTCGGATTGGCGAGGTTGGTTGCAAGCCCCGAATAGAAGGCCTGTTTCGGGCCGATCCCCGCCCGACCGGCCTGCGGCGCCAACCCGCCTGCTTTGCGCCTGGTATTCCAGATGAGCTTGGCGCCGAGCCAGCAGAGATAGAACCCGCCGGCGACCTTCAGGAACAGATAGGCGAAGGGTGCCGCGGCAAAGAGCGCGCTGATGCCAAGCCAGCCTGCGAGCCCCCAGCAGAAAGTGCCGAGGATGACGCCTGCGATGACCGCCACCGCCGCGCTGCGGGATCCCTCCAGCGCCGTCCGAACGACGACGAAGAAGTTCGGCCCCGGTGTGATGGCGGCTACCGCCCAGATGGCCGCAACGGAAAGCAGGAACATGAAAGCCCTTCCTCAGATTTTCGACAGCGACTGTTCGAGATCGGCGATGATGTCCTTCACGTCCTCGATGCCGACCGAGAGGCGCACCACGTCCGGTCCGGCGCCGGCGGCGATCTTCTGCTCGTCGGTCAGCTGCCGGTGCGTGGTGGAGGCCGGATGGATCACGAGGGAGCGCGTATCGCCGATATTGGCGAGATGCGAGAAGAGCTCCAGTCCCTCGACCAGCGTCTTGCCGGCCTCGTAACCGCCCCTGACGCCGAAGGTGAAGACGGAACCCGGGCCTTTCGGCGAGTAACGCTGCTGCAGAGCGTGGTTCGGGTTGTCCTCAAGACCGGCATAATTTACCCAGGCGATCTTCGAATGGGCCTTCAGCCATCTGGCGACATCAAGCGCGTTGTCGCTATGGCGCTGCATGCGCAGCGGCAGCGTCTCGATGCCGGTCAGGATCAGGAAAGCGTTGAAGGGCGAGATCGCGGGGCCAAGGTCGCGCAGGCCGAGCACGCGGCAGGCGATCGCGAAGGCGAAATTGCCGAAGGTCTGATGCAGCACGACGCCGTTATATTCCGGCCGCGGGCTGGAGAGCATCGGGTAGTTGCCGGTCTTCGACCAGTCGAAAGTGCCGCCATCGATGATGATGCCGCCCATGGAGTTGCCATGGCCGCCGAGGAATTTGGTCAGCGAGTGCACGACGATATCGGCGCCGTGTTCGATCGGCCGGATGAGATAGGGTGTGGCCATTGTGTTGTCGACGATCAGCGGCAGATCGTGACGATGGGCGATTTCGGCGATGGCCGCAATATCGACAAAGGTGCCGCCGGGATTGGCGAGGCTTTCCACGAAGATCGCCCGGGTCTTGTCATCGATCCTGCTCTCGAAATCGTCAGGATTTTCCGGATCGGCCCAGCGCACCTGCCAGCCGAAATTCTCGAAGGCATGGCCGAACTGGTTGATGGAGCCGCCGTAGAGACGGCGGGCGGCGACGAAGTTCTCGCCGGGGCGCATCAGCGTATGGAAGACGATCATCTGCGCCGCATGGCCGGAGGCGACGGCAAGAGCCGCCGTGCCGCCTTCAAGTGCTGCGACACGTTCCTCCAGAACCGCCTGGGTGGGGTTCATGATGCGGGTGTAGATATTGCCGAATTGCTGGAGGCCGAAGAGAGCTGCGGCATGGTCGGAATCGTTGAAGACGAAGGCCGTCGTCTGGTAGATCGGTGTTATCCGCGCGCCGGTCGCCGGATCGGGCTGCGCGCCCGCATGGATCGCCAGCGTGTTGAATCCCGGATCGTTTTTGGCCATGCCGTCCTCCCGTACTGTTGTTGACGGGCGCGATCATAACCACTCGAATGCGAAAGTTAACCGCGATCTTTTTCAACCGCGGCGCGTTCCGAGGAAAATCCGTTCTGCCCGACGGCGTCAGCCGAGAAGACCTGGATACTCACAGCGTCAGCCGAAAAGACGCGGATACTCGATCGCCGGGCAACGGTTCATGACGACCTTGATGCCACCGGCTTCGGCCTTGGCGGCGGCCGCGTTGGCGCTTACGCCGAGCTGCGCCCATACGACCTGCGGGCGGGGCTCGAGCGCCAGCGCCTCATCCACCACCCCGTCAAGATATTCGGATGCGCGGAAGACATCGACCATGTCGACCGGCTCGGGAATGTCGGCAAGGCGGGCATAGACGGTCTGGCCGTGGATCTGCTTGCCCGCCTGCCCTGGATTGACGGGAATGACCCTGTAGCCGCGCGACAGGAGATAGCCCATGACACCATTGCTCGGCCGGGCTGGATTGGGCGAAGCCCCCGTCAGCGCGATGGTTTTCACGGATTTCAGAATGCCGGAGAGATAGTCGTCGGCATAGGCATCATGGTTCATGTCTGGGGTCTCCAATCCGATGTCTCCAGGGGGGATTTCATAGTCGCGATTCATTGAAACCGACGGCTTGTTTCAGCGTATATATAGGTGCCGGACATATCAGGGAGAAATTGCGCCATGAAAAAAATCGCCCTTGCGCTTGCGCTCGTGCTGTCCGCTTCGCCGGCGCTTGCGATCTCGCGCTACAATCCGCTTGCCATGAATTGCCAGAGCGTACGGGCGGCGATCCACTACGAAGGCGCCGTCATCTTTCGCTATACCTCGCCGCGCGGCCTTCCGCTCTACGACCGCTATGTCCGCAACAGCGACTACTGCGATGCGACCGACTATGCGGAATGGACAAGCATTCCCTCCAAGGACAATCCCAGGTGCCGGGTGCTGAACTGCCAGAATATAGACAACCTGGACGGGACACTCTTCATCCCACACTATAGTCTCTAACTCAGCGTTTATTCGGAAATGTGAATATTATTGGTCCTTTCGCATCCGCGAAAGGAACGAGGTTCAATCCAAGGATACAAAAATCTCAACAAAATCTCTTTCGGTTGTAAATTTATAATCATTTCAAAGTTATAGAATAATATCTGTATTTCAGCACTATGGGATTGTCGACATTCTCTTTCTCCAGAAGAATTTCACCTTTCATGCATGATCTGATCATGATGTGTTCACACGTTCATTAGAAGCATCTCATAGTTGAATAAGATGAGCATAATTGACGTATTTCGAGCGCACGCAGAAATTGCTACAACGGTGGGCAATTGTTCACCTAACCAATCCATGTTATTCAAATTTTGAACATCTTCAGATTAAATCACGCAAACGCAGGTTGCTACCACAAAGCATGATTAAACGGGAAAGTTGCGATACTTTCCCATATTTTGTTGCACTGCTTCCGGACCAGCCATCTTGCCCCTCGACGTCGTTCTTCTCGTCCTTTTCGGTGCTCTTCTGCATGCGACATGGAATGCCATCATCAAAGCGGGCACCGACAAGCCGCTCGATGCGGCGCTGATCTCTGCAGGCGGCGCGGTCGCCTCGCTGCCTTTCCTTCCGCTGCTTCCCCTGCCGCAGCCGCAGGCCTGGCCTTTCATCGGCGCCTCCGCCATCCTGCAATTTGCCTATTTCCAGCTGGTCGCCGCCGCCTACAGGGCGGGCGATATCGGCCTCGTCTATCCGCTGATGCGCGGGGCAGCGCCGCTGCTCATCGTCGCCACCAGCGGCTTCATCCTGGGAGAGACCCTGACCGGCGGAGCGCTAGCCGGCACCATGACGATCTGCGCCGGCATCCTCACACTCGCCTTTGACGCGCGCCACGGCAGCCGCTACGCGATCATGCTGGCCCTCGCCAACGCCTGCGTGATCGCAACCTATACCTATGTGGACGGTATCGGCGCCCGGCTTTCCGGCAATGCGGTTTCCTATACGCTGTGGATGTCGCTCCTGCCGCCGGTTCTGCTTCTTACCTGGGCGATCTCCCAGCGCGGTCTGGCAACTGTCGGCAAGCACGTCAGGCGCAACTGGTGGCGTGGGCTGATCGGCGGGACGGGCTCGATCGCGTCCTACGGGCTGGCACTCTGGGCAATGACGAAGGCGCCGGTTGCAACCGTGGCGGCGCTGCGTGAGACCGCCATCCTGTTTGCGCTCGCCATCTCGGTTCTGGTGTTGAAGGAAAAGGCCAGCATCTGGCGCTATCTTGCCGGCATCATCATCGCGCTCGGCGGCCTGGTCCTGAAGCTTGCCTGATCAATCGTCCTTCCACTCGGGCGTACGCTTGCCGAGGAAGGCCCCGATGCCTTCTTGCGCATCGCCGCTCAGCATGCCGTCGACCATGACGCTGGCGGCATAATCATAGGCTTCCTGAATGGGCATCTCCAATTGCCGGTAGAAAGCCTCCTTGCCGATCCTCAGCACCTGCGGCGACTTCGAGGCGATGACGGAAGCGTATTTGCTGACGACCTGCGTGAGATATTGCTTCGGCACGATCCGGTTGACCAGACCGAAATCCTTGGCAGTCGAGGCATCGATCGTCTCGCCCGTCAAAAGCATCTCCATCGCCTGCTTGCGGTGGGCGGCGCGGGAGACGGCGACAGCCGGCGTCGCGCAGAAAAGGCCGATATTGACGCCCGGCGTGCAGAAGGTGGACGTATCCGTGCAGATCGCAAGATCGCAGCTTGCGACGAGCTGGCAGCCCGCTGCCGTCGCCAACCCGTCGATCTCGGCGATGACCGGTTTCGGCAGGCGGCTGATCTCCAGCATCAGGTCGGCGGCCAGCGCGAAGGTCTCCTCGAAGAAGGCGACGCCATCGTCCTCGTCGGCGCGGTGGGCCGTCAGTTCCTTGAGGTCGTGGCCAGCGGAAAAGACATTGCCGGTCGACGCGATGACGACGATGCGTACGTCCTCGTCGTCGGCCGCGCCCTGCAGCTCGCCCATCAGCGTTTCCATTGTCGATATCGACAGGGCATTGGCCGGCGGATTGTTGAGCGTCAGGCGCAATATGCCACCGGAAAGCTGACGGAGCACAAGGGCGCCCTCGCCCGAATTGTTGTTGTCCCTGCGGAAGGATACGATCTCGGCCATGGCATGTTCCCGTGCGCTGTCTCTATCCCGTCCTTGTGCCACAAGGGTGAGGCGATTTCGAGCCGAATACGGCAATGCAGCGCCTCCGAAGGCAAAACCTCCTTCTTTCAGGCGCATTAAATTGAGGTATTCAAATACCTTACACTTAAGCCATTGTTTTCACATATCTATTTTTCCGACCGCCAGGAGCGCATATATTGACCCGATAGGGGTTTGCCGCTATAAGCCGCGCCGGAAATGCAGCCTTTCGGGGCTGTTTTCTTTTTGGTCTGTCTTTCGATCGGCCAAGCCAAGCAACAAGAAACGCCCCTTCGCCTTCGGGCATGGGGATCCAAGAGAGAGTGACAATTATGGCAACCTTCTCCCAGAAGCCTGCAGAGGTGGAGAAGAAGTGGGTCGTCATCGACGCCGAAGGGCTCGTCGTTGGCCGTCTCGCTTCCGTTATCGCTATGCGTCTGCGTGGCAAGCACAAGGCAACTTTCACGCCTCACGTTGACGACGGCGACAATGTTATCGTCATCAACGCCGACAAGGTCGTTTTCACCGGCAAGAAGTATTCCGACAAGGTTTACTACTGGCACACCGGTTATGCCGGCGGCATCAAGGAGCGTACTGCTCGCCAGATCATTGAAGGCCGCTTCCCGGAGCGCGTTCTCGAGAAGGCTGTTGAGCGCATGGTTCCCCGCGGCCCGCTCGGCCGTCGCCAGATGAAGAACCTGCGTGTATACGCCGGCCCGAACCATCCCCATGAAGCCCAGCAGCCGTCCGTCCTCGACGTCGCCTCGCTGAACAAGAAGAACGTAAGGAGCGCCTGATAGTGGCTGACCTCTCTTCCCTGAAGGATCTCGGCACGTCGTCTGAAGCAGCAGCTGCTGCTCCGGCTCACGTCCGCAAAGTCGACTCGCTTGGCCGTTCCTACGCGACCGGCAAGCGCAAGAACGCCGTTGCCCGCGTCTGGGTCAAGCCGGGCTCCGGCAAGATCATCGTCAACGGCAAGGAATTCGCGGAATATTTCGCACGTCCGGTTCTGCAGATGATCCTGCGCCAGCCGATCGTTGCTGCTGCTCGCGACGGCCAGTTCGACATCATCGCCACGGTTGCCGGCGGCGGTCTCTCCGGCCAGGCCGGCGCTGTTCGCCACGGCCTGTCCAAGGCCCTCACCTACTTCGAACCGGGCCTGCGCTCGGTCCTGAAGAAGGGTGGCTTCCTGACCCGCGACAGCCGCGTCGTCGAACGTAAGAAGTACGGCAAGGCCAAGGCCCGCCGTTCGTTCCAGTTCTCGAAGCGCTAATCGCTTTCTGGATATGCTTTCATGGAAAGGCCGGGTTTTCGCCCGGCCTTTTCGTTTATTCGGGCTTGTTGAAGAAGGCTTCGAGCCGATAGCCATCGGGATCGATGATGAAGGCGGCATAGTAGAACTGGCCGTAATCCGGGCGGATGCCCGGCGCACCGTTGTCCTCGCCACCATTTGCCAACGCAGCGGCATAGAAGGCGTTGACGGCTTCCTCGCTCGTGGCGACGAAGCAGAAATGCAGCCCCGATCCGCGATCGGCCGGCACCGGGCGCTCGACCTCGCTCACCCAGAAGGCAGGCCTCTCGGCGCCATATCCCATCGTTCCGTCAAAATTCGACAGACGCTCATAGCCGAGCGGCGCCAGTGCCGCATCATAGAATTGGCGTGATCTTTCGAGGCTTTTGACCCCGATCGAAATGTGATCGAACATTGCCTGTGGCTCCCTGGTGGTTTGCTTGCAGCAGCTTCTTGGAAGCGATTTGCGAAGTCAACGCATGGGCAAGCCAAAGCCGCATCTGCTTGCAATCGACCTGCCGCTCGCCTACCCCTTGCTGGAGAGACAAGGAATCTTGATATGTCGACCGCCCAGCCCTCGCCCTTCGCCGCCACGCCCGAACCGCCCTATTACGTCGTGACTTTCTCCTCCGTTCGTACCGAGGGCGACAATGGTTACGGCGCCATGGCCGACCGGATGACGGACCTGGCGCTGCAGCAGCCGGGCTGTCTCGGGGCCGAAAGCGCGCGTGATGCCGATGGTTTCGGCATCACCAATTCCTATTGGGCCGACGAGGAGAGCCTGAAGGCGTGGAAGCAGGTCGTGAACCATCTCGCCGCTCAGCGCCTCGGCCGCGAGCGCTGGTACAAGCAATATAAGGTTCGCATTGCGCGGGTAGAACGCGCCTATGAATTTATCGCAGAGGAAGGAGCCTCCCATGGCGAATAAGACCATCGACCATGCCTTCACGGCACAGAGCCTGACATCGGCTGCCTCCGACCCGACCTTTGCCGGCGCGCTTTCCTTCATGCGCCGCCGCTTCACCAAGGATCTGACAGGAGCCGATGCCGTCGTCTGGGGCATTCCTTTCGATGCCGCGACCTCCAACCGGCCGGGCACGCGTTTCGGGCCGCAGGCAATCCGGCGAGCTTCGGCGATCTTCGACAATGATCCGCAATATCCGTTCCAGCGCGATCTTTTCGCAGAAATGGCCGTCATCGACTACGGCGACTGCCTGCTCGACTACGGCAATCATCAGGACACGCCCGCAGCCATCGAGCGGCAGGCAGGCACCATCCTCGACAGCGGCGCCTTCCTGCTCACCCTCGGCGGCGACCACTATGTTACCTGGCCGCTCTTGAAGGCGCATGTCGAACGGCACGGCCCGCTGGCGCTCGTGCAGTTCGATGCGCACCAGGACACCTGGTTCGACGACGAGCGCCGCATCGACCACGGCTCCTTCGTGGCGCGTGCGGCCCGCGCCGGCCTCATCGATCCCGATCGCTCGATCCAGATCGGCATCCGCACGCACGCGCCAGAGGATTTCGGCATCCACCTGCTCTACGGTCATCAGGTCGAGGATATGAGCGCGACCGAAATCGCTTCCGCAATCATCACGCATACGAAGGGTTCGCCCGTCTACCTGACCTTCGATATAGACTGCCTCGATCCGGCCTTTGCACCCGGCACCGGCACGCCGGTTTCCGGCGGCCCGTCCAGCGCGAAGATCCTCTCGGTGCTGCAGAAGCTGAAGCAGCTCGATGTCAGAGGCGCCGACGTCGTCGAAGTCTCCCCGCCCTACGATCACGCCGATATCACCGCCATTGCGGGGGCGACAGTCGCGATGTATATGCTGGGCCTCCACGCTGAACGGCGCGCGACGGCAGGATGACTGCTGTTATCAAATTGATTCAACTTCATGGCAAACTGATTCCGGAAACAATCCGAACCCACTGAAAGTGCAGGATAATCATGGCAGCAAAGATCTTCATCGATGGCGAAGCTGGAACGACGGGTCTGCAGATCCGCGAGCGTCTGGCGGAGCGCCGCGATCTTGAGCTGCTGTCGATCCCGACCGAGAGCCGCAAGGACAAGGCGGTGCGTGCCGCATTGCTCAACGAGGCCGATATCGCCATCCTGTGCCTGCCCGACGATGCCGCCAAGGAAAGCGTCAGCCTGATCGAGAACGACCGTACCAAGGTAATCGACGCTTCGACTGCCCATCGCGTCGCCGAAGGCTGGGCCTATGGCTTTCCGGAAATGAGCAAGGAGCAGGCCGGCATCATCGCCTCGGCCAAGCGGGTCGCCAATCCTGGCTGCTGGCCGCAGGGTCCGATCGCCACGCTGCGCCCGCTGATCGAAGCCGGGCTCATTCCCTCGGATTTCCCGGTCACGGTCAACGGCATCTCCGGTTATACCGGCGGCGGCCGCACCATGATCGAGGATTATGTCGCCAAGGGCGAGGATGCGCCGGAATACATGCCCTACGGCCTGAGCTTCAAGCACAAGCACCTGCCGGAGCTGCAGCGCTACGCCAAGCTTGGACGCGTGCCCTTCTTCCAGCCGGTCGTCGGCAATTTCGCACAGGGCATGGTCGTGACCGTGCCGCTGCAGCTCTCGCATCTGCCCGAGGTGCCGAAGGGTGCTGACCTGCATGCCGCCATCGCCGACTATTATGCCGGCATCAAGGGTTTCGTGGAGGTCGCCCCCTTGGAGGCGTCGGAACGCACGCCGGAGCTCAACCCGGAAATCTATAACAACACCAACCGCATGCGCCTGCACGTCTTTGCCAATGACGATATCGCGCAGGCGCTGCTCGTCGCCGTCTATGACAATCTCGGCAAGGGCGCTTCGGGTGCCGCCGTGCAGAACATGGACCTGATGCTGGGCGCATAACGCCCAGCAATTACCTGATGTCAGGCGCTTGCGGCATGCCTGTCTTCGACAGTCTGCTTCGGTAGTACCCGATACGATTGCCCGCCTGCTATGAAAGCCTTACACTCTCCCATGTGAGGGAGCTAAATGGCGTCGGTTCTCATCGGCATCGCCATCATTGGAGGCACGACCGCAACGGTGCTTGCGGCCTATTACATCATGTATCTGCTCATGGGCGGTGACCCAGGCGGACGCGACAGGGAGCTGGCCAGTTCAGTCATCACCCGCATCGCCAGCCTGCATGCACTCATCCTTGCCCTCGTTTTTGCGCAGGAAATGATCGAATACCAGGCGCTGCGAACGGAAAGCGCGGTAGAGAGCAATGCAGTCGGCGATATCTTCTATGACGCCGAGCGCTTTGGCCCGGAGGCACAGGCGCCAATCCAGAAGGCGCTGAAAGATTATGTCCGCATCGTCATAGAGCAGGAATGGAGCGAACTCGGGCGCACCGGCGAACTCTCTTCGGCCGCCTGGGATCAATGGAACAACGCTTATCTCAGGATTCTCGAACTGGCTCCCATCAATGCCAAGCAAGAGAGTCTGCGCGGCCACATGCTCGAAGAAATCCATATGATTTCGGAATCCCGCGACCGGCGGGAAAACAGCGGCACCGACTCCATCAGCCTGATCTTCTGGTTTGCGGCGGTTTCGGGCGTGATCTTCACCGCCATCGGCTATTACCCCTACGCGCCCGACGGCCGCAACCTGTTGCTCTTGTCGATCTTCGGCGTCTTTACCGGCATCATCCTCTTCTTCATCTACGCCTTCTCCAATCCCTACAGCCCACCCGCCACGCTGTTTCCGACAGCTTTCGAGCGATTGCAGGAAGAGATCAGCGGGCCTGATCCGTGAGCGGAAATGCTCCGCAGACCTCGCCCAAACCTGTCGCCGTCATGCGCCATAGCAAAAGATTGTCGCCTTTTGCGGCGTTTTGCGGTAAAAGCGGCACGCTGTCAGCAAGGCTGCGCTGCTTGAAAGGCGCGCGGCCCCTGTTTCACGCCGATGGGAGGCACTCATGAAAACGATCCTGAGCAACCAGAAGAATAAGATCAACACTCAGGATATCCGTCTTCATGTCCAGTTTGCTTTCACGCGCGAGGAAAAACCCGCAGCGTCTTAACCGCAGCCTCTCAACCGCATCGCACATCCACAACAGGCGCCAGCTGCGCCTGCGCAAGTTCCTGTCCTACTTCCGGCCGCATCTTCCGCTGCTTATGGCCGATATTGCTTGCGCCGTCGTCGTCGCTGCCGCCGCAGTAGCCTTGCCGCTCTGTGCCAACATCGTCATGGGCTATCTCATCGCGCTCAACGATACTTCCTCAGCCTATTGGCAGATTCTCGGCATGGGCGGCGTCATGCTGGCCATCGTGGCAATAGAGACAGCCGCCATCTTCTTCGTCGATTATCGCGGCCACATGATGGGCGCGCATATCGAGGCGAATATCCGGCAGGAACTGTTCGATCACTGCCAGAAGCTCTCCTTCGGCTTCTATGACCGGCACCGCACCGGCCAATTGATGAGCCGCATCGTCGGCGACTCCTTCTGGCTGGGCGAACTTTTCCATCACGGGCCGGAAGACCTTCTGATCGCCATTCTGAAGTATGGCGGAGCGATGGCAGTCCTGTTCTTCATCGATCCGCAGCTTGCCTTTCTGATCTTCCTGCTGACGCCTTTTGCGGTGGCTTATGCGCTGCACTTCAACCGGCGCATGAATCGTGCGCTTGAGGCGAGCAAGCAGGAGATCGCCGCCGTCAACGAAAAGGTCGAGGATGCGCTGGCCGGCATTCGCGTCGTCCAGTCCTTTGCCAACGAGGATCTGGAGCGGAAACGCTTTGCCGCCCTGAACAGGCGCTTCCTCGAAAGCCGCTCCGATGGCTACCGCAGCGAAGCCTGGTTTTCCGCCGGCGCCGAGACCTTCGCCCAGATCATCACGCTTCTGGTCGTCATCCTTGGCGGATTGCGCATCCTTGCGGCGGAGCTCACCATTGCCGATCTCCTGACTTTCCTGCTCTGCGTCGGCGTCCTCGTCGATCCGGTCAAGCGGATGGCCAACCTCGCCCGGCTCTGGCAAGAGGGCTATACGGGCTTCGTGCGGGCGATGGAAATCCTGGAGATCGACCCTGATGTCGTGGATCGCCCTTCGGCCCACGCGTTGCACACCCCGAAGGGAGAAATCCGGCTTTCGAATGTCGATTTCAGCTATGACGATGGGGCGGAGGTGCTCAGCAACCTTTCGCTGACCATCCGGCCTGGTGAATTCGTGGCGCTCGTCGGCCCGTCGGGTGTGGGGAAAAGCACGCTCTGCGCGCTGCTTCCTCGCTTCTATGACGTCACTGGCGGCTCGATCGAAATCGATGGCACCGATATCCGTGATGTGACGCTCGCCTCGCTGCGCCGCCATCTCGGCGTGGTGCAGCAGGATGTCTATCTCTTCGCCGGCACAGTAGCGGACAATCTGCGCTACGGCCGACCGGATGCAACAGACGAAGAGGTGGAAGCCGCAGCCCGCGCCGCCCACGCACATGAGTTCATTATGGCCTTACCGCAGGGCTATCAGACCGATATCGGCCAACGCGGCGTGAAACTCTCGGGCGGCCAGCGCCAGCGGCTGACGATCGCTCGCGCTTTCCTCAAGAACCCTGCCATCCTCATCTTCGACGAGGCAACAAGCGCGCTCGACAATGAAAGCGAGCGGGCCGTGCAGCAGGCCTTCCTGACGCTTGCAAAGGGGCGCACGACGCTCGTGATCGCCCATCGCCTTTCGACGATCCGCCACGCCGACCGTATTCTGGTGCTGACCGGCGACGGTATCGTCGAAGAAGGCAGTCACGACAGGCTGATGGAGAGCGGCGGCATCTATGCCAATCTCTATGGGCTGCAGGCGAGCATCTGAGGTCCGATGAGCCGACATGCGGAACCGTTCGGCAGACAGGGCCTGAACTGTTCCGCAGATCGACCAAGTGCTATTTCTCTTCGAGTGGAGGAGGGAACACCATGACAGTCCTGCGCATCGTACCGAATATCGCCGCCGCCGCCATTGAAGAGGTGCGCAACTTCTATTCCGAGCTGTTCGATCTCGACATCGTGATGGATCATGGCTGGATCGTCACTCTTGCATCCGACAAGCGAGCACTCACCCAGATCGGCATCGCGACGGAAGGCGGATCGGGAACCGCAGTGCCTGACATTTCGATCGAGGTCGATGATGTTGACGAGGTCCATCAGCGCGCGGTGACAGGTGGGCATCAGATCGTCTACGGGCCGGCTGACGAGCCCTGGGGCGTGCGGCGCTTCTTTGTTCGCGACCCCACCGGCAAGCTGCTGAATATCCTCTCTCACGCAGGCTAATCTGCTCCGTCAGACGCAGGGACGACCATTGCAATGCTTGCGAAAGCCTCTATTCTGCGACAACCAATGCGAGGCGCGAAATAACTGCTTTCATTGAGAATTTTCGGAAATAGCCGGATTACGCCATGACCATATTAAACCGCCCGGACTTGAGCGATATTCGTCAAGGTGACTGGGTGGACCGGCTGTTGCCGGGTACATGGCGGCCTTACACGAGGCTCGCGCGGCTCGATCGTCCAGTCGGAATATGGCTGACGCTGTTTCCATGCTGGGCGGCGCTGTTTCAGGCGGCCCATGGGCTGCCCGATATCAAGCAGTTGCTCGTCTTCACGCTCGGCGCCCTGCTGATGAGAAGCGCCGGCTCCACGGTCAACGATATCGCGGACCGGAAATTTGACGGTCATGTCGAGCGAACCCGTTTTCGGCCCCTGGCAAGCGGGCAGATCAGCGTCAGTCAAGCGTTGACCTTTCTGACCGTCGAGCTCGCTTTGGCGGCGTCTCTCCTGTTGTTTCTGACGCCCTACACGCGGCTCGTCGCCCTATGCGTCCTGCCGCTCGTGTTCGTCTATCCGCTCTGCAAGCGCTTCACCCATTGGCCGCAGGCCGTGCTGGGCGCAGCTTTCAACTGGGGCATGCTCATGGCCTGGGCCGAAATTGCCGGTGATATTCCTGTCGGCGCCGTCTTCATGTGGGCGGGAGCCATCGCCTGGCAGATCGGCTACGATACCGTCTATGCCTATGTCGACGTAAGAGACGACAGAAGCCTCGGCCTGAAATCGACTGCCATCCTGTTCGGCCGGCATGGCAAGCTGATCATCGGCCTGTTTTACGCTTTGACGGTCGCCGCATGGTCGCTCGGAGGCTGGCTGTCGGGCATGTCTCTGCCTTACGCGTTCGGAATGCTCGTCATCGCCGCGCACCTTGTCTGGCAGACCTGGCGGATCGACCTTGCACGGCCGGAGGTGAATTACCGCCTGTTCCTGGCAAACATCCTGACCGGGCTATTGCTGGCCTCTTCGGCCTTTGCCGAAAGCTGGTAACGGTCCCCGCTCAATAACTGCACGGGCGATTGTCGCTGGGACGGAAACCACCGGCGCAGGCCGGGTTGAGAGAGGTATCTTCGCCGTAGTCGTATCTCCCCGTCGACGTACAGCCCGAAGCAATTGCGGAAAGCGTGATCAGCACGCCTGCCATCACGAATGTGCGAAATCTGTTCATCGGAACACCCCATAGGATCGCCCATGCGCCAAGCAGCTAATCTAGCATGTCACGGCAAATCCATGCGAGAAGCATCGCATTGATCCCATTCACTCTTCCGCGAGCCAGGGTATAAGGACGTCCTTATCCCTGCTCAGTCGCGCTCGGCGATAACAGTTGCGCGGGGATATTCGCCGTAATAGCCGCGCCAGTTGGCGACAGCGAAACCGAATACCACCAACGCACCTGCCTGATGCAGCAGGCCCCAGTACAGCGGCACCTCGAGCAGCAGTGTGGTGATGCCGATTGCCGCCTGGATCGTGACGAGTATGAAGAGCACGACGGCCCGGCGTGCATGAGTGGTCGAGGCAGCAGCGCGCAGTGCGATCACCATGTTGATGAGGGCGACCGCAAAGAGCGTGTAGGCGCCGAGGCGATGGATGAACTGCACCGTCTTCGGGTTTTCGAAGAGGTTGATCCAGAAGGGCTGCTGGATAAAGAGATCGCCGGGCACGATGGCGCCGTCCATCAGCGGCCAGGTGTTATAGGTGAAGCCGGCATCGAGGCCGGCGACCAATGCGCCGAGATAGATCTGGAAGAGCGAAAAGATGGCGATCGCCGCCGCCCAGCGATGGGAATTCCTCGTCGGGGCCGCATCATCGGAATGCGGCGAAAGAGCGCGCATGATCCACATGCAGGAGGCGAAGATCAGGCACGCCATGACGAGATGGGTGGCAAGCCGGTACTGGCTGACATCCGTGCGCGCAGACAGGCCGGAGGAGACCATCCACCAGCCGATGAAGCCCTGCAGGCCACCGAGCGCCAGGATGCCGGCAAGCGGCCAGCGCAGGCGCCTCTCGATCCTGCCGGTCACCCAGAAAAAGACCAGCGGCAGCGCGAAGATGACGCCGATGCCGCGCGCGATCAGCCGATGCGCCCATTCCCACCAGAAGATGCTCTTGAACTCATCGACCGTCATGTCGCTGTTCAGCTGCTGGAATTCGGGGATGCGCTGATAAAGCTTGAACTCCTCTTCCCACTCGGCGGCATTCAGCGGCGGGATGACACCATGGATCGGCTTCCACTCGGTGATGGAGAGGCCGGAATTGGTGAGCCGCGTGGCGCCGCCCACCAGCACCAGACAGAAGAGCGCCAGAAGGACGAAGCCCAGCCAGATGCGCACGGCGCGGCGGTTGTTGTCCTGCCTGCGCACTTCGGTGCGGATCGCCTGCTCCGGGCTCAGGTTCGCGACGGCCATGATCTCTCCTTTTATCCGGCAGTTGATTTGCCCCACTGGCTGATGCAAAACAAGCCCCGAACCTTTGCGGCATGCCGTCGCGCCGGTTCAACCCCCACCCGCTCGAAAGTTATACGATGCCCGTCCGCCTTCGCAAATTCATCGGCACGATCCTGATCATCATCCTCGTGCTTTTCTATGCGATTGTGGCGAATACGATTGCGGTCGCGACGCTCGGCAATGCACCCTGGTGGGGGCATCTGCTTTACTTCGCGCTCACCGGCCTGCTCTGGGTACTGCCGGCGATGGTCATCATCAAGTGGATGGCCGGTCCGAGACAGCAGTAGGGGCCGATTAACGGCGGAATAACCCTGTCTGTGGAAAACCGCCGCCAGGCGCAGCGGTTAAACCAAATATACGTCTCGGCGCTTTACCCTCCTCTGCAACAAATCTCTTGACCGGAGAAAGACCCGTGCAGACGCAGAGGCTCGATGTCCTTGAACAAAAGTTCGACGCTGTGGCGCAAGCTGAAACCGGCATTTCCCGGCTGCGGCAACTCAGCGTGAAACTTGCCATGGCCGAACTCGATATCCAGCTTTTCGACAGGATGGAGCCTCTGGAAGAGGAATGGCGCGCGCTGGAGCGCGACAACCTTTCCTCGCTGCACCAGAGCTATGACTGGTGCGCGGCCTGGGTGGCAGCCTTCCACCGTCCGCTCGCCATCCTGCGCGGCAGGAGCGGTAACCACACCGCCTTCATCCTGCCGGTGGAAATCGTCGCCGCGCGCGGCATGCGGATCGCCAAATTCATCGGCGCCGACCACAGCAACATCAATACCGGCCTGTTTTCGCGAGCCTTTGCCGAAGACGGCGATGCGGTGGACAGCCATCGCCTCGCCGCCGGCCTTCGTGCGGCACTCGCCGGCAAGGCCGATCTGCTTCTTTTGCAGAATATTCCGCTGGAATGGCGCAGCCGTCGCAACATGCTCTCGGGCCTGCCCATGGTGCAGAACCAGAACCATGCCTATCAGCTTCCGTTCTTCGATACGTTCGAGAAGACGCTGCAGCAGTTGAACGCCAAGAGCAGGCGCAAGAAATTCCGCACCCAGAACCGGCGGCTGGAGGCGATTGGCGGCTTCGACTATATCGCGCCGGAAGCATCCTCGGAGCAACACGAACTGCTCGACATGTTCTTCCGCCTGAAAAGCGCCCGCTTCGCCTCGCTCGGCCTGCCTGATGTCTTTGCGGATACGGAAACCAAGGCCTTCCTGCACGGTCTGATCGACAAGCGGAATGGCGGCAATTTCGGCCTGCAGATGCGCGCCCTGCGCCTGAAGGGCGACTATGAGGGGCGCATCGCCGCGCTGTCGGGGATTTCCCGCAAGGGCGACCACGTCATCTGCCAGTTCGGCGCGATCGACGAGGATCTGGTTGCGGATGCAAGCCCCGGTGAATTCCTCTTCTGGCAGATGATATCGAGCCTGCACGGCAAGGGAGTTGCGCTCTTCGATTTCGGCCTCGGCGACCAGACCTACAAGCGCTCCTGGGCGCCGGTCGAAACGGACCACTACGATGTGGTTCTGCCGATCTCCGGCATCGGCATCGCAGCCGGGGCCGCGCACCGGGCGATCACCCGCGGCAAGGCCTTCATCAAGGCCCGCCCTGGTCTCTATAAATTTGCCCAGAACATCCGGGCCAAGCTCGGGTAAGCATGTCGCGCAAAAGTGCCCGGCGGTTTTGCGATAACGACATGCGTAGAACAAAGATTTAAAGCGGCACGCTCTAAGGATCAGGCCGCGTGGCGCTCGGGGCTGCGCATCGCAGCCTCTTCGCCACCCGACATCAGGACGACGCGCTCGTAGCCGGCACCCTGGAAATCCTGCATCAGGCCGACGAAGGCAGCTTCTTCGATCTCAGGCAGAGACAGGATGATCTCGATATCCTTGCTGCGCGTCAGTCTTGACACGCCGGCAACATCGGCCGCGCCACACTCCACGATGACGATATCATAGGCCGATGACAGCGCATCGAGCAGTAGCGACAGTCGATCGACGCCTCGCATGGCGCGACGCACATCGCTCACACCCTGCGGGATCAGGTGCGCATCGGAAAGCCGGTCGCCGTGGATCGTCTCGCCGAAGGCAGCCTCGCCGCAGAGAAGATCGGTAACGCCCGGTGCCTCGGTGTTTTCGGCCATCAGCTCGGTCGGATAGCCGGAGCCGGTCATGTCGATCAAGATCACCCGGCGTCCATCATCGGCCAGCAGGCGTGCCAAGGCAACGGTTGCGGCAGAACCATTATCACCGGTCGGGGATATGGAAACGGCGAGCGGGGCACGGCAGTCGGCGAGATAACTTGCGACGGACGAGACGGAGAACTCGTTCTCGTCGGCAGGCGCATCCTCGACCGGCTCTGCTTCGGGCTCCTCGTCGTCATCGACGGCTGCCGTCAGCATGCTGGGCTTGGCAAGCTTTGCTGCGGAAACGGGAGCCGTTGCCGCAAAAATGGGAGCTGCTACGCCCTGCTCTTCCTTCTCGACCCTGTCTTCGATGGTGCGAGATTCGACATCCAGAGGCTCGACCGGGCGAAGCGCGCGGCCACTGAAGAGTTCGGAGAGCATGATGACGATCGCGCTCATGATGAGGGTTGCGACCGCAGCAACAATGACGATAGGCACGACTTTCGGGAAATAGGGATCGACCTGCTCGATCGCTTTCGAAACGATACGGGCGTCCGCCGGGCTGGAATTCCGGTCGGCACGGGATGCTGCTTCGCGGTAGCGAACGAGGTAGGTTTCGAGAAGCTGGCGCTGGGCGTTCGCCTCCCGCTCCAGCGCGTTAAGACCCACTCCGTCCTCGCCCGCCCTGGCGCTGTTCGCCTGCAGTGTATCGGACTGCTGTTCCAATTCCTTTTCGCGCAGATCAGCAACCTTCGTCTCGTTCTCGATGCTGGCGAGAATCTTCTGCGTTTCCTGGCGGATCTGCGTGCGGATATCGGCAAGCTGGGCACGCAAGCTCTTCAGCCGCGGATGGTTGTTCAGCAGGCTCGTCTGCAGGTCGGAAATCTGCGATTGGAGGCCGGATTCCGTCGCCTTCAGCCGCTGGATCGACTGCGACGACATGATGTCACCTAGCGTGTCGGAGGCTTCGCCCGACGACAGCGCGTTGCGCACGGCCTGTGCCCTCGCCTCGGCATTCGCCTTGTCGGTGCGCACGCGGGTCAACTCGACGGAGATGTCGTTGAGCTGCTGCGCGGTAAAGGTCGTGGTGCCATTAGTCTGCAACAGGCCGTGGGTCGTGCGGTAATCGGCGACCTTCTTCTCGGCCTCGCTCACCTTCTGGCGCAGGCTGTCGATCTCCGGCTCGAGCCAGCGCGTGGCTTCCGTGTTGGAAGCGAGCTTGGCGCCACTTTGGATTGCCAGGTAGACCTGCGCCATTGCGTTCGGAATACTGGCGGCGAGCTTCGGATCCTTGGAGGTGAAGGTGATGCCTATGACGCGCGAGCCCGGCACCTGGTAGACTTGCAGGCGCTGAGTGAAGGCGTCGATAACACGCTCCTCCGGCGGATTTTCCAGCGGATTTTTCTTCAGGTGCAACGCCACGAGGATATCGGTAAGCGCGGAGCCGTCCGCGGCAGCATCGAATTCCGGCAGATTATAGAGCTTCAGATTGTTGATGACCTGCTTGATGAGGTCCGCCGACTGCAGAAGCTGCACCTGGCTGGCGATATTCAGCTCGTCGAGCAGTGGTCCCGCGCTGGCGTCATTCGTCTGTGTATTGGCGAATGCGGGAGCGCGCGGCTCGATAAGGACGCGCGTCTCGCTGCGATATTGCGGCGAAACCATCTTGGCGCCGGCAAAAGCGATGGCCGCACCCAATGCGGTGATCGTCAATATTCTCAGACGACATGCCCAGACCGCGCGCGCAAGCTGGCCGAGGTCGATGTCTACATCCTGATCACTCGCTGCGCGGGACATACTCATTACTCCAATACGAACTGCCCCAAGCGTAAACGACCATGGTAACTCAACGGTTAATGGCAATTCCCTCGCAAATAAGATGCTCCAGATAAAGGATTTAAGGAAATTGCCGGTTTTTTTACCGGGCATTAACCCTAATAGATCGATAACGGCTCGACCGAATTATCTTCCTGTGAGCAAGTGGATGCCCTTCGTCCAGCCCAAGATCCTGATGGCTATGAGCCTCGCCGCCATGATGGCTGCACTGGCGGGCTGCACCACCTATCGGCCGGCGCCGAAGGCCTTCAACCAGGCGACGATCCAGCCCTATTCGCTCGACAGTGGCGACCGCCTGCGCATCACCGTCTTCGACCAGGCGACGCTGACCAATACCTATACGGTGGATCAGGCCGGCTATATCGCATTCCCCCTTATCGGCCAGGTTCCTGCCCGCGGCCGCACCCTGCAGCAACTCTCCGGCCAGATCGCGCAGAAGCTGCAGCAGGGATATCTTCGCGACCCTGATGTCACCATCGATGTCGACCGATATCGTTCCGTCTTCATCATGGGCGAAGTCGGCCAGCCCGGCCAGTATGCCTATGTACCCGGCATGACGGTGCAGAACGCCATCGCGATCGCCGGCGGCTTCACCAGCCGCGCCAACCAGAGCATGGTCGACGTCACGCGCAAGATCAACGGACAGGTGCTGACGGGCCGCGTCAATATTTCCGGCCCGATCATCGCCGGTGACACGATCTATGTTCGTGAACGGCTCTTCTAGCCGATGGTAGAGCAGAGGCCCCTCCGCATTCTTCACTGCTTCCGATCGCCGGTCGGCGGAATTTTCCGTCATGTCCGCGACCTCGTGGAGGAACACAGCCGGGCAGGCCATGAAATCGGCATCATCTGCGACAGTTCGACCGGCGGCGAATATGAGGACAGTCTCTTCGACGATATCCGCCCCTTTCTTTCGCTCGGCCTGATGCGTATTCCGATACGGCGCTCCATCAGCCCGTCGGATGCAGTGGTTCTCTGGAATACATTCAAGGAAATCAGGAGCTTGCGGCCGGATGTGCTGCATGGGCATGGCGCCAAGGGCGGCGTGCTCGCGCGGCTTGCCGGCTCAGCCCTGCGGGTCAACAGGTATCGCGTAGCCCGCCTCTATACCGCGCATGGCGGAAGCCTGCATTATTCCCGCGCCTCCCTGCTCGGCCAGTTCGTGCCGCACG
>Ga0102587_1001029_pt1 | contig 23541 bp, 19 predicted proteins | sample AraplaF_Col_mTSA_FD_76853 | JGI IMG/M metagenome (GOLD analysis project Ga0102587, IMG submission 76853) | Arabidopsis root microbial communities from the University of North Carolina, USA - plate scrape MF_Col_mTSA (SPADES assembly) (version 2) | ecosystem: Host-associated > Plants > Roots >... | reverse complement strand
CCACAGGCCGTGGATGCGGCGGTTGGAGACGAACCAGATGTGGCAGCGGTGCTTGGCGCGGGTGATGCCGACATAGGCGAGGCGGCGTTCTTCCTCCAGGCCGGCGCGACCGGATTCATCGAGCGAACGCTGGTGCGGGAAGAGGCCTTCCTCCCAGCCGGGCAGGAAGACCGTGTCGAATTCCAGACCCTTGGCCGAGTGCAGCGTCATGATGGAGACGGCGTCGAGATTTTCGTTGGTCTCAGCATCCATGACGAGCGAGACGTGCTCCAGGAAGCCACGCATGGATTCGAAGCTTTCCATGGAGCGGATGAGTTCCTTGAGGTTTTCAAGGCGACCCGGCGCTTCGGCGCTCTTGTCGTTCTTCCACATATCGGTATAGCCGGACTCTTCGAGGATCTGTTCGGCAAGCTCGGTATGTGGTGTGTTTTCAAGCAGTTCCTGCCATCGGCGGAAAGATTGAATCACGTCGAAAAGCGCCTTGCGCGCCTTCGGCTTCAACTCGTCCGTCTCGATCATGTCGGCGGCAGCCGCGAGCATCGGAATGTCGCGGGCGCGGGCATAATCGTGGAGTGCGCGTACCGTCGTGTCGCCGAGGCCGCGCTTCGGCGTGTTGATGATGCGCTCGAAGGCGAGGTCGTCGGCCGGCTGGGCGACGAGGCGGAAATAGGCCATGGCATCGCGGATTTCGAGGCGCTCGTAGAAGCGCGGGCCGCCGATGACGCGGTAGTTCAGGCCGAGCGTGACGAAGCGGTCTTCGAATTCGCGCATCTGGAAGGAAGCGCGAACAAGGATCGCCATGTCGTTGAGAAGATGCTTCTTGCCGTCCGCATCGCCGCGCTGCAGGCGCTCGATTTCCTCTCCGATGGCACGGGCTTCTTCCTCGGAATCCCAGGAGGCATGCACCTGCACCTTGACGTCGTCAGGATCGGAGCGATCGGTGAAGAGCGTCTTGCCGAGGCGGCCTTCGTTGTGGGTGATGAGATGGGCGGCCGCACCCAGGATATGGGCCGTCGAGCGGTAGTTGCGCTCGAGCTTGATCACCTTGGCGCCCGGGAAATCCTTCTCGAAGCGCAGGATATTGTCTACTTCCGCGCCGCGCCAGCCATAGATCGACTGGTCGTCGTCGCCGACGCAGCAGACATTCTGCGGCTCGCCCTTGGGCCGCTGGGCGAGAAGTCGCAGCCACATATATTGGGCGGTGTTGGTGTCCTGATACTCGTCGACGAGGATGTAGCGGAACCTCTGGTGATATTCCTTGAGCAGATCCGGCTGCTTGCGGAAGATCGCGATCGGATGCATCAGGAGATCGCCGAAATCGCAGGCGTTCAGCGTCGACAGGCGGTTCTGGTAGGCGAAATAAAGATCGCGGCCGCGGCCATCGGCGAAAGCGCGCGCATCGCCTTCCGGAATATCGGCGGGGCCGAGACCCTTGTTCTTCCAGGTATCGATCATGCCGGCGAACTGTTTGGCCGGCCAGCGCTTGTCGTCGAGGCCTTCGGCCTGGATGATCTGCTTGATGAGGCGGATCACATCGTCGGTATCGAGGATGGTGAAATCGGAGCGCAGACCGACGAGTTCGGCGTGACGGCGGAGTAACTTGACACCGATCGAGTGGAAGGTGCCGAGCCACGGCATGCCCTCGACGGCGCCGCCGACGAGCAGCGCGATGCGCTCCTTCATCTCGCGGGCAGCCTTGTTGGTGAAGGTCACGGCGAGGATCTGCGAGGGGAAGGCGCGGCTGGTCGAGAGGATATGGGCAATGCGGGTGGTCAGAACGCGGGTCTTGCCGGTGCCGGCGCCGGCGAGCACGAGGACGGGACCTTCCAGCGTCTCGACCGCTTCGCGCTGTTCCGGGTTGAGTCCGCCAAGATAATCGGGGCGACCGCCATCGCGAGCCGCCATGGCGCGGGCGGCAATGCCGCCGCCGGCAGCCGGCGCCCTTGGGACAGGTGCTGCAGGCTGCTGCTTGCGCGGCGCATCGCCCGGTTCTTCGTCGAAGAAGGGCATATCGTCGAAACTATTGCTCATGCCGCGTAATGTAGTGATTCGGGAAGGAAAGACCAGAAAGTTGTTCTGCTTTCATTCCCAGCGGCTCAGCTATCCTCAAGTCCTTGTTTTACACATGTCGTCATCGCAAAACCGCTGCATCGTTTTGCGCGGGATACTTCAGGCAGTTTGCGGACCGGCGAAGGCGAGGCAGACCGAAACCAGCGCAAAGAGCGGCGGCAGAGCAAAACACCAGGTGCCGACCGTGGCATACAGCAGGGCGGCAAGGCCGCAGCCGAGCGCGAAGGCGAAGACGGCGACCACCATATGCGACAGGCGGCTCTTTACAGGCTTTGTCTGATCGCCGGCGCTGCCATGGGCAAGGTCGGCGAGGTCGATCATGATCTGTGTCGTGGTGCCGGTCATCAGCGTGCTCGGCGGCGCGGCACCGAGATGGATGCGGTGAGCGGCGTTCTGGATCGCCATGGCGATGATAAGCAGCATGCCGGTTGCGACCAGCGGCAGGCCATCCGGGTTGGTAAAGGGCGAAAGCCAGATGGCGCAGGCGCCGCCGGCAATCAGGAAGACAAGCTTGATTACGAGCAGGGTGCGCAGGCCCTTTTCGTCGCCGGGCGGCACGTTGTGGGTGAGGTAGCGCAGCGCGAGGACCGTCAGGCAGAAGACGGGCAGCGCCAGAAGCTTGGCGATGATGCCTGATGTGCCGTGGGTTAGTGCTGCGCCGAGCGTGACGAAGTTACCGGTGACATGGGCGGGGAAGAGGCCGCCGAGCGCCAGGAAACCGGCGGTATCGACATAACCGCCGGTGAGGCTCAGGAGTACGGGCAGAGCTGGGCGCATCGTTTTTCCCTCTTGTCGTTTAGCGTCGTTACTTTGCCGCGACGGCATGGATTTCGGCAATATAGCCGCCCGGGAATTCCACCATGGCGGCGCGGCGGTCGCCGGATTGATAGGGCGCAACGAGGATTTCGGCGCCGCTATCCCTAGCCTTCCGGAGCGTCGCGTCGAGATCGGCAGTCTCATATCCCGTCATCTCGCGGCCATAGGGGAAGGGCAGGTGGCCATCGGTGACGAGCACCGTCATGCGGCCGAAGATGGAGTCGATGCGCAGCCGGTGGAAGGTCTGATCCGGCAGGCCGATTTCGATGCCCGGTGCCTTCCGTTCATCCGATACGACCTTGCCATGAGAGAAGGCGAGGAAGGCATGGGTGAAGGCGGCGACGCGACCGGCCGACACATAGACGCGGTTTTCCGGGATCGTTGTGAAGGCCGGATAGTTCGGCACGGTCGTGTGCCAGTAAAGCTGCGTGTTGACACCGCCCGGCCACTGGATGACGGCATCGCGGCCGATCGGGTCCGGGAAGGGCGTGACGATGACATCGGCACCAGCTGCCTTTGCGGCTGTTATCGCCTTGTCGAGATCGGTGACGAGATAGCCTGATCGTTCGGTGCCGAAGGGATAGGGGACCGGCGTCTTGAAGCCGAAGAGCGAGACGGTGCCTGATGGCGTCTGCAGGAGCTGCGAGCTGGTGCTGCTCGGCGTCGGCGTGACGGTCACCGTCACCTGCCTGGTGCTGGTACCGCCGAACGTGGCGAGGAAGCTCTTGGCAAAGGCGTCCACGTCGCCTGGGGCGACATAGACATGGGTCGTATCATATTGCGCGCCGACGCCGAATTGCGGCGAGGCGGCCAGTGCCGGGGTGCCGGCCAGGCCGAGAAGGGCAACAAGGACTAACGATAGACGAAGCATATGCGATCTCCTGCGGCCTGGCCGGCCATTCATTCGGTGCGTTCGAGGTTTACGCCTTGATGAAGGCGAGGACGTCGGCGTTGAACTTGTCGGCTTCCGTCTGGGCGAGGCCGTGCGGGGCACCCGGATAGACCTTCAGCGTGCCGTTTTTCAGAAGCTTGATACCCTTTTCGGCAGCGGCCTTGATCGGCACGATCTGGTCGTCGTCGCCGTGGATGAGCAGGGCCGGAACGTCGATCTTCTGGAGGTCTTCACTGTAATCGACCTCGGAAAATTCATGGATGCAGTCGTAATGGCCCTTGATGCCGCCGGCCATGCCCATCAGCCAGAAGGTTTCGCGCAGGCCTTCATTGACCTTGGCGCCGTCGCGGTTGAAGCCATAGAAGGGGATGGTGAGGTCGCGGTAGAATTGCGATCGGTCGCCGGCCGTGCCCTTGCGGATGCCGTCGAAGACTTCGATCGGCGTGCCCTCGGGATTGGCTGGCGTCTTCAGCATCAGCGGCGGAACGGCGCCGACGAGCACGACCTTGGCGACGCGGCTCGTGCCGTGGCGGCCGATATAATGGGCGACTTCGCCGCCGCCGGTGGAATGGCCGATCATGATGAGGTTCTTCAGATCGAGCTTCTCGATGAGCTCGGCGAGGTCATCGGCATACTGATCCATATTGTTGCCGTTCCACGGCTGGGAGGACTTGCCGTGTCCGCGGCGGTCATGGGCGATAACGCGGTAGCCCTGCTGGGCAAAGTAGAGCATCTGGACTTCCCAGGCATCGCCCGACAGAGGCCAACCGTGGGAGAAGAGGATCGGCTGGCCGTTGCCCCAATCCTGGTAATAAATCGTCGTTCCGTCCTTGGTGGTGATCGTCGGCATTGAATTTGTCCTATGCTGGGGTTGGGAGGATCTGTGCCCTGGGGCGGATGGGTTGCACCGTGGTGCTGGCACGGTCAGGAAACATGTTTGCAGGGGTCAGCGGAAGTGATGCTTTGGTGCAGGTTGCCCTATGCTTTTTCCCTGAGATCGAGCCAGGTGACGAGCAGGAAGCCGCCGACGAGGCCCAGATGTTCAAAGAAGGAATTGGCTGCCATGAAGCGCTCCATTCCCTGAGGCAATTCCCAGAAACGCAGGGCCAGGAAGGTGGCCATCAGCGTGAAGGCGCCGAGGGCGAGCGCGCCCAGCCATCGAAAAAGGCCGGTGAGAATCATGAGTGAGGCAGCAAGCTCCAGGGCGATGACGAACACGGCGAAGAGCGAGGCGGGCGATAGGCCGAAATGAGTCATTTCGCCGATCGCGCCCGGAAAATCCGTGAGCTTGTTAAGGCCGCCCTGCAGATAGGCGGCGCAGAGGCCGAGATAGGCGATAAAACGCATCCATGGCGCGCTGAAAAGAGGACGGGCGAGGGATGCAAGTTGGATTTCAAGGGCATGCATCGGATCGATCCTCAGACGGCCCAGCAGGCGCAGCCGAGCGCGCCCCAGAAGCTCTTGAGATCGGAGACCGGCGCCTTCGAGCCCCAGGCACCGGCGTGGGCATGACCATGGACATTGCAATCGTTGGCACAGCCGCAGGACGAGATCAGGCGGCGGTGCAGCGAGTTCTTGCCGGCACCTTCGGGTTCGCCCCAGGCGGCATAGCCTTTGAAGCTGCGCACCGGCGACCAGTCGGGCATGGCCGGCGGGACCGGGTTTTCATCGAGGCTCGCGAAATTGCCTGATCCATAGACGATCTTGCCGCCGACCATAGTCAGCTCCGAGGTGAGGAAGGAGATCTCCTCTTCGGCGCAGGCGAAGAAATCCTTGTCCGGCACGATGAGATCGGCGAACTGGCCCTTCTCGATGCGGCCTTTCTTGCCTTCCTCGTTGGAGAACCAGGTGACGTTTTCCGTCCACATGCGCAGGGCCGTTTCGCGGTCGAGGCAGTTGCGGCGCGGATAGATCGCCATGCCGCCGACGGTGCGGCCCGTGATCATCCAGGAGAGCGACACCCAGGGATTATAGGAGGCGACGCGGGTGGCATCGGTGCCGGCGGAAACCTTGACGCCCTTTTCCAGCATGCGGGCAACGGGCGGGGTGGCTTCGGCCGCACCCACACCATAGCGCTCGACGAAATATTCGCCCTGATAGGCCATGCGGTGCTGCACGGCGATGCCGCCGCCAAGTGCTGCAATGCGGTCGATCGACTGTTCGGAAATCGTCTCGGCATGGTCGAAGAACCAGTTGAGCCCTTCGAGCGGGATATCCTGATTGACCTTCTCGAAGACATCGAGCGCGCGGCTGATCGTCTCGTCATAGGTGGCGTGCAGGCGCCAGGGCCAGTGGTTCTCAGCAAGCACGCGCACGACCTCTTCCAGCTCGCCTTCCATTTCCGGCGGCATGTCGGGGCGCGGCTGGCGGAAGTCCTCGAAATCGGCGGCGGAGAAGACCAGCATTTCGCCGGCGCCATTATGGCGGAAATAGTCGCTGCCCTGCTTGTATTTCACCGAAGCGGTCCAGTTCAGGAAATCTTCTTTTTCTTGCTTTGGCTTCTGGGTGAAGAGATTGTAGGCGAGGCGCACCGTCATCTGGCCTTCGTCGGCAAGCTTCTGGATGACGGCATAGTCATCGGGATAGTTCTGGAAGCCGCCGCCGGCATCGATGACGCCTGTCACGCCGAGGCGGTTCAGCTCGCGCATGAAATGGCGGGTCGAATTGACCTGATAGTCGAAGGGCAGCTTCGGCCCCTTGGCGAGCGTCGCATAGAGAATGCCGGCATTGGGCTTGGCAAGCAGCAGGCCGGTCGCGTTGCCGTTTGCATCGCGGGTGATCTCGCCGCCGGGCGGGTTCGGCGTGTCCTTGGTATAACCGACGGCGCGCAGGGCCGCGCCATTCAGCAGCGCGCGGTCATAAAGATGCAGGATGAAGACAGGAGTATCCGGCGCGACCGCGTTGATCTCTTCAATCGTCGGCAGGCGCTTTTCGGCAAACTGATGTTCGGTGAAGCCGCCTACGACGCGGACCCATTGTGGTGGCGGGGTGATCGCCACCTGGCGCTTCAGCATGCCCATGGCGTCGGCGAGCGAGCGCACGCCATCCCAGCGCAGTTCCATGTTGAAGTTCAAACCACCTCTGATGACGTGGGTGTGGTTGTCGATGAGGCCGGGGAGGACACGTTTGCCCTTGAGGTCGACAACTTTCGTCTCCGGTCCCTTGAGCGCCATGATCTCGGCATCATCGCCGACGGCGAGGAACCTGCCGTCCTTGACGGCGACGGCGCTCGCGGCCGGATTGGAGCGGTCGAGCGTCGTGATCAGACCATGGTGCAGGATGAGGTCGGCGGTCGTATTTTCCATTGTCTTCGTCCTCGAGCGAGAGCGGGTATCAGACCTTGTCGGAAGGCTTGATGTCGGCGGCCTTGATCTCTGAGAGCTGGCCGCCCTTCGGCAGGTGGCCGAACATGTGCGGCTTGATCTGGTTCAGCCACGAGACAGCCGCCGGCTCCTTGTTGATCAGCGTCTTTGCGAACGGGATGACCTGCTCGCCGACGAGGATGCCGAGCAGGCCGACGAGCGCTATGACCGGCGGGGCTGGCGAGCGCACGTTGAGCAGGCTGTAGACGATGCCGACGAGAAGGCCGGCTCCGAGGGAGAGGAGATAGATTTTCATGATGTCCTCGATTCATTTCGGCATGCAGTGGTGGGCGGAAGTGGGCGCGCCGCTCCCGCCGATCAAGTTTACTTGGCAGGGTTCGGGCCGATGCGCTCGCCATGCTTGACGCGCTCGGGCGCCTTGTGGACATGCGTATAGGCGTAGTCGACGCCCATGCCGTAGGCGCCGGAATGTTCCTTCACGATAGCAGTCACGGCGTCATAGGTTTCGCGGCGTGCCCAGTCGCGCTGCCATTCCAGCAGCACCTGCTGCCAGGTGACGGGAACGCAGCCGGCCTGCACCATGCGGTCCATGGCGTATTTATGCGCATCGGCAGACGTGCCGCCCGAGGCATCGGCGACCATGTAGATCTCGTAATCGGTGTCGTGCATGCAGGAGAGCGCGAAGGTGGTGTTGCAGACTTCGGTCCAGAGTCCTGAAACGACGACTTTCTTGCGGCCGTTGGCGGCGTTCTTCGCCAGCGCGTCGCGGACGTTCTGGTCGTCCCAGGAGTTCATCGAGGAGCGTTCGAGAATCGTGTTTTCGGGGAAGACGGCCAGTAGTTCCGGATAGGTGTGGCCAGAGAAGGCTTCAGTCTCGACCGTGGTGATGGTCGTCGGCACTTTAAAGGCCTTGGCAGCCTTGGCGAGGCCGACGACGTTGTTCTTCAGCGTCTGGCGGTCGATCGACTGGACGCCGAAGGCCATCTGCGGCTGCTGGTCGATGAAGATGAGCTGGCTGTTCTGGGGCGTGAGGACTTCAAGATATCTGGACATTGGTCGTTCTCCCTGGTCATGAGGCCTTTGAGGCTGGAAATGTGCCGACATGCGTTCCTGGAGGGCGTCGGCCGGCATCGCTTCCCCGCAAGTGCGAGGCCTCGTATTGCCGCGAACCTACTTGGCAAAAACCAATTCCGATTGTTTGTTCTCACCCTCTTTTGTCGAAAATTGCCCTGACCTGCAGGGCCGTGGTGAGGCTTCGGAAAACCGAAAAATGAAAGGCCGGTAAAATTCTCTTACTCCGCTGTCGGGGCGGGCAGGGCTCACACGTCCTAGAGCCATGAATGAGGACCAACAGACCGAAGGAGGACGTTTCATGGTCAAGGTCATTTCACATCTCTGGTTTGCCGAAAGCGCTCGCGAGGCGGTCGAATTCTATGTCTCGCTCGTGCCCAATTCCGTGATCGGCGAGATCACGATCGTGCCGGCGGAAACGCCGAGCGGCCCTCCGGGCAGCGTCGAGATCGTGCAGTTCACGCTCGGCGGCCAGAATTTCGTCGCCATGCGGGCTGGACCGTTCGAACCGTTCAACCATGCCTACTCCGTGCAGGTCATCTGCGAAGATCAGGCGGAGGTCGACCGCATCTGGGATGGCTTCCTTGCCAACGGGGGCACGGCAGAACAATGCGGCTGGCTCAGGGATCGCTGGGGTCTTTCCTGGCAGATCGTGCCCAAGGCGCTGACCGAGATGATGAGCGGCGCGCGCAAGGGTAACGTCAAGAACATGACCGAGGCGATGCTGCAGATGGTCAAGATCGATATTGCCACGCTCGAAAAGGCGTTTCAGGAAGCCGCCTGATCTTTCGGGAAACGGCATGACGGACGGCGGTCTCGTGAAGGGGCCGCCGTTTCGATTCCGTCAGTGGTTTTTGAGGGGAAATCATGCAATTATGATGGCAGGAGGCAATTCGAAAACGGGGGTGATTGAGTTGGCATCTCGGCCAAAGATCTCATTGCTTCAAGCCGGTGCGGTCTCGATCGTGCGCATGCGGAGCAATAGCGTCGACCATGACGAAAGCGGGCCGATTCCCCAGGCAGACGCCTTCAGCGTCATCGCCCAGCTGAAGCCTTTCGACAACCACCGCCTCTGGCGCAGCGGCAAGCTCGTCCACGAAGGCGGCCATCCGGCAGGCGCGCTGGCGATCACCGATCTCGGGGAAGAATGGCGCTGCCATCATCGCTCCTCCTTCGACAATATGCGCTTCAATATATCCCGGCAGGGGCTTTCCGATTTCAGCTACGAGGCAGGGCGCTCGGGTTTTAACGGGCTTGATTGCGGGCAGGGGCAGCTCGATCCTGTTGTGCAGGGGCTTGCCATGGCGCTTCTGCCGGCGCTTAGCCAGCCGGCGCATGCGAGCGCGCTCTTCATCGATCACATTCTCCTGGCGCTGCAGGCGCACCTGGTGACGCGTTACGGCAAGGTCAATCTCCCTGCAGAGCGCAGCGGCGGGCTTTCAGGGCGCCAGCTCAACATGGCGACAGCGTTCCTCGCCTCGCTGACGGCGCGGGAGGCGACGATATCAGATGTCGCGGCGCAATGCGGGCTTTCGACCAGCTATTTCATCCGCGCCTTCAAGAAATCGACCGGCCGCACGCCGCATCGCTGGCTCATGGAATACCGGGCGGAGAAGGCGCGGCAGATGCTGCTCGGCACGGCCTCCATCGCCGAGATCGCGGTCGCCTGCGGTTTTGCCGACCAGAGCCATCTGACACGGGTCTTCACGGCGCTGCATGGGGTGTCGCCCGGGACATGGCGGCGGGAGAGGCGTATCTAGGCCATTTCCGCATTCTTCGAACACGGAAATGGACTATCTCTTTTCTTGTGCAGTTCCGGACGCAAAATCGCTGCACACTTCCGCTGGAACTGCTCCCCGGCATCGCTCAAGTAAAAGTGAGCGGGCGGGTTATTTTCAATCTTTGCTGATATTACAATTCTGTAATGACGGGTGGTTACGCTTGCTGCCGGCCGGGGAAGGGTGCGATATTGTCGCACCTGACGGGACTCGTTGTCCCGCAACGCCTCTTTTGACCGACCCTGGTCTAACCTCGAGTCCCTCCGGAGACGTGAATGTCCTTTTCGAAGCAGTTTTTACTTTGCGTTTTCGTGATTATCGCCGGCTTGGCCGCGTGGGTATACTTTGTGCCCGGCGCAGGCGAGACGATGCGCAATGCCGGAATTCCCGACAATCTCGTCTCCGTGATCACCCCCAAGACCGATGAAACGGCCGATGCCGGCGTGCAGCAGGCGCAGGGCGGCGGCCAAGGCCAGGGCGGCCAAGGGCAAGGTCGTCGTAACGGCGGCGGAGGCGGTGGTGGGCGCAATGCTTCCGTTCTCGTCGTCACCCAGGCCGTGGTACAGGGCGTCGTCAACGACCGGCTGAACGCGATCGGCACGGGCGACGCGATCCGCTCCGTCGCGGTCACGCCGCAGGCAACCGGCACGATCCGCGAAATCCTCATCAAGTCGGGCGATATGGTGAAGCAGGGCCAGGTTCTTGCCAAGCTCGACAGCGAAGAGCAGGTGATTGCCCGGGGGCAGGCGCAGGTGGCGCTGAACAGTGCGCTCGAGAAATCCAACCTTTACCACAGCATCAAGTCCAGCGTGTCGCGCATGGACGTCTTCGATTCCGAGATTGCCGAGCAGAATGCGCGGCTGCAACTACAAGCCGCCGAGCTCAATCTCACGCGCCGCAACATCGTCGCGCCAATCGACGGCATCGTCGGCATCGTGCCGGTCAATATCGGCGACAATGTCACGACCTCGACGCCGATCGTGACGCTCGACGACCGCACGGAAATCCTCGTCGACTACTGGGTGCCGGAACGCTTCGCCAATACGGTTTCCGTCGGCCAGGCGGTCGAGGCGACGTCGGTGGCGCGGCCGGGCAAGGTCTTCTCCGGCGTGCTTGAGGCGGTCGACAACCGCATCGACCCGGCAAGCCGCACGTTGCGCCTGCGGGGCCGGATCGACAACAGCTCGGACGAGCTGCGCGCAGGCATGTCCTTTGCCGTCAGCATGAAGTTTGCCGGCGATAAATATCCGGCCGTCAACCCGCTCTCCGTGCAGTGGGATGCACGGGGCTCGTTCGTCTGGCAGGTGACCGACGACAAGTCGCGCAAGGTCCGGGTTACCGTCGTGCAGCGCAATCCGGATTATGTGCTGGTCAAGGCGGATCTTAATGATGGCGATCAGATCGTCACGCAAGGCCTGCAGCGCGTGCGCGAAAACGGCGCCGTGCGCGTGGCAACGGATGTCGCCTCGAATGATAAGGTCGCCGCCCAATGAGCGTGACCGAGATCCACCAGGGCAAGCCGGAATCCAACAAGGCGACCTTTACTGCGCTCTTTGTGCGCCGGCCGATCCTGGCGCTGGTCTTCAATACGCTGATGGTGGTAGCCGGTCTTGCGGCCTATGTGGGTGTCGAAGTACGCGAGCTGCCCGATGTCGACCGGCCGGTGGTAACCGTGCGCACGACCTTCGACGGCGCTTCGCCGCAGACGATCGATCAGGAGCTGACCAAGGTCATCGAAGGCGCGGTCGCGCGCGTCAGCGGCCTCAAATCCATCTCTTCCAGTTCCCAGTTCGGCCAGAGCCGCGTGACGCTGGAATTTTCCGATTCCATCGATCTGGCCGTTGCTGCCAACGACGTGCGCGACGCGATCGGCCGTATCGCCCAGAACCTGCCGGATGAGGCGGATGCGCCGCAGATCGTCAAGGCTGACTCGGATTCCTCGGCGATCATGCGCCTTGCGGTGACGTCGGATACGCTCAACATGGACGATCTGACATTGCTTGTCGAGAACGAGGTGGTCGATCGCCTGGCCTCTGTCGATGGCGTTGCCGATGTCGAGGAATACGGCGATCAGGAAAAGGTCTTCCGCGTCGACGTCGATCAGGGCGCGCTTGCAAGCCGCGGGCTGACCATCGGCGATCTCACCAAGGCGCTCGACAATGCCGCGCTCGACGTGCCGGCCGGTTCGCTGAAGAGCCCGATGCAGGATATCGTGGTGCGCGCCACCGCCAGCCTGCAGACGCCCGAGGATTTCCAGAACGTCATCCTGCAACACAATGTCCGCCTCGGTGATGTTGCGACCGTGACGCTCGGACCGCGCGACGGCGAGACGGCGCTGCGCTCCAATGGCAAGCCGGGCATCGGCCTCGGCATCATCCGTCAGGCGCAGTCGAACACGCTGAATATTTCCACCGGCATTCACGCTGCCGTCGACCAGCTTTCCAAGACGCTGCCGAAGGGCACGACGATCGCGATCACCAGCGACGACGCCGTCTTCATCGAGGGCGCCATCCACGAAGTGGTGCTGGCGCTGCTTTTATCGGCCGTCATCGTCACCGTCGTCATCTATCTCTTCCTGCGCGACTGGCGTGCGACGCTGATCCCGTCCGTCTCGATGCCGGTGGCGCTGATCGGGACACTCGCGGCGATCTACATGGTCGGCTTCTCGATCAACATCCTGACGCTGCTTGCGATCGTGCTTGCGACCGGCCTTGTGGTCGATGACGCCATCGTCGTGCTCGAAAACATCGTGCGCCGCCGCTCCGAGGGCATGGGTCCGCGCGCGGCGGCCGTGCTCGGCACGCGCGAAGTGTTCTTCGCTGTCATCGCGACGACGGCCACGCTCGCTGCCGTCTTCATTCCGCTGTCCTTTCTGCCGGGGCAGGTGGGTGGCCTGTTTCGCGAATTCGGCTTCGTGCTGGCCTTCTCGGTCGGCCTGTCGTCGATCGTGGCGCTGACGCTGTGTCCGATGCTCGCCTCGCGCATGCTGACCAAGCCGATGATCGAGGATCACGGGCTGCTCGGCCGCTTCGGCGAGGCCTTCGCCAGCATTTATAAATGGGCGCTGCATGCCTGCCTGGGCGCGCCTGTCGTCGTCATCGTCTTCTCGCTCATCTTCGGCGCTGCAGCCGTTGTCGCTTTCGGCACGGTCAGGAGCGAGCTGACGCCGGAGGAGGACCGCGCCATGGTGATGATGCGGCTGACGACGCCGCAGGGCTCCAGCCTCGAATATACGCGCGACAAGCTGCAGCTGGTGGAAGAATACTTGCAGCCGCTCGTCGACAGCGGCGATATCAGGAACGTCTTCTCGATCTCCGGCCAGGGCGGTGCTTCCAACAGCGGCTTCATGGTGCTGACGCTGGCGCCCTGGGGCGAGCGCCACCGCACGCAGGCCGATATCGTCCGCGACATCAACCAGGCCGCGTCAAAGGTGCCGGCGCTGCGCGGCAATGCGATCTCGTCGAACAGCCTGCGCATCCGCGGCGCCGGCAGCGGGTTGCAGATGGCGCTGATCGGCAATGATCACGAGGCGCTGACGGCCGCTGCCGCCAAGCTGGTGCAGCAGCTCGACGCGAGCGGCCAATACGATACGCCGCGCCTGACCAACGAACCGTCGCAGGCGCAGGTTTCCGTCGCCATCGACCGCGAACGGGCCTCCGATCTCGGTATCGATATCACCGGGCTTTCGACCGCCATCCAGTCACTGCTCGAGGGACGATCGGTGGTCGACGTCTTCGTCAATGGTGAATCCTATCCGGTGCTTCTGACTTCGACGATGCGGCCGATCGACGATCCGACCGATCTCGAAAACGTCTTCCTGAAGACCGGTGACGGCAAGATCGTGCCGATGTCCGTCATCGCCACGCTGAAGGAGGGCTCGGTTGCGCCACAGCTGAACCGTGAGCAGCAGCTTGCCTCGGTCGCGATCACTGCCGGCCTCAAGGACGGCATGTCGCTCGGCGATGCGGTGAAGAACGTCACGCAGATGGCTGAGCCGCTGCTGCCGCCCGGCGCGCGTCTGCTGCCGCTTGCCGAAGCCGCAACGCTCGAAGAGAATTCCAGCGGCATGGCGCTGACCTTCGGCTTTGCGATCGTCATCATCTTCCTGGTGCTGGCGGCCCAGTTCGAGAGTGTCCTGTCGTCGCTGATCATCATGTCGACGGTGCCGCTCGGCCTTGCCTGCGCCGTCTTCGCGCTTGTTATTACCGGATCGAGCCTCAACATCTACAGCCAGATCGGCCTGGTGCTGCTCGTCGGCGTGATGGCGAAGAACGGCATCCTGATCGTGGAATTCGCCAATCAGCTGCGCGATCGCGGCGAGGATGTGCGCTCCTCCATCGAGAAGGCCTGTGCGCTTCGCCTGCGCCCGGTCATGATGACGATGATCGCCACCATTCTTGGGGGCGTTCCCCTGGTCTTTGCGCATGGCGCCGGTGCGGAAGCGCGCGTGGCGCTCGGCTGGGTCATTGTCGGCGGCCTTGGCTTTGCAACGCTGGTGACGCTTTTCATCACGCCTGTCGCCTATCTCCTGATTGCTCGCTTCGCCAAGCCGCATGCCCATGAGGAAGCGCGCCTGCACGAGGAAATGACGCATGCGACGCGTCCGAAACCGGACCCAGAACAGCTTCAGGCTGCCGAGTAGGAGGGCGAACGAGCCTTTTTCAATACTTTCGGAAGCGCCCGGCGGGCGTTTTTATGGTGTATGAAGCGTTGTGAAATAAGATAAATTACTTCTGAACTTTAGCCGTTTTTTAAGTATAACCGGCAATGATTGCGATCAGTAACCGGTCGGTCTTCGCAGTTTTTCCGAAGGCCATTGCGCTGATTTTCCAGCGACGGCGGACATGAATGTTCGCTTGATTTCGGTACATCCTGTTCTGTTGCGTTCTGTTGTGTTTTGGAGTTCGTACCGTGAGTATTTATCAGCGCACCTCCGTGGATGCGGCGCTTTACGTGCTGCGTGATATCAATCGGAATATGACGGTGACGCAGAACCATATCACGACGGGTCTGCGCGTCGAAAAATCCAGAGATAATGCCGCCTACTGGTCGGTCGCGACGACGGCGCGTCACGACAACAAGGCACTCTCCGCCATTCAGGATGCCCTCGGCATGGCGGCTGCCACCATGGGAACGGCATCTGCCGGCGTTGACAGCGTCGTCGACGTCGTCACCGAGATCAAGGCAAAGCTTGTCGCCGCAACCGAGCAGGGCGTCGACAAGACCAAGGTCGGCGAAGAACTCGAGCAGTTGAAGGCGCAATTGCGCAGTGTTTCCGAGGGCGCAGGCTTCAACAACGACAACTGGATCATTCTCGACAATACCACGACGCCGACGCAGCCGCGCCAGATCCCGTCCTCCTTCATCCGTAATTCTGACGGTACGGTATCGGTCGGCATGCTGAGCTACCATATCGATATCCCGCCGAGCGGCGCGACCTCTTCCAAGGATGCACGCTATGTGATCGACGACCGGGCAGGCGGCACCGGCGAATATGGAGTGCTGACCTCCGCCTTCTTCGCAACCGAACTCGGCACCGCGCAGACCTGGGTGCTGACCAAGAGCAAGAACGGCAATACGGCCGGCCAGGTGGAAATCGGCCTGACGGCGAATACCAGCAAACAGGACCTGAACGACATGATCAGCGTCGTCGATGCCGCGCTCGGACAGCTGACGACCGTCGGCTCGGCCTTCGGCGCACTGGAAAAGCGCATCAGCATCCAGGACGAATTCGCCAAGAACCTGTCCGACAACCTCACCTCAGGCATCGGCCGCCTCGTCGATGCCGATATGGAGGCGGAATCGAGCAAGCTCAGGGCACTTCAGACCCAGCAGCAGCTCGGCCTGCAATCGCTGAACATCGCCAACGCGTCCTACGACACGGTTCGTCAGCTCTTCCAGAATTTCTAACTTCGGCTTCTGTAATATCGCCCGCGCGGCAAGCCATGCTCGCCGCGCGGTTTTCTTTTGGCAAAGCTCAAGCTTCGGCTGCCTTGGCGGCCATCGTTGCCTTGGCCCACCAGACCAGTTCGTCGAGGGCGGTCTTTGCCGTGGGCAGCAGGCTAGCTTCGATCTCCGAGATCGGCTTGTTGCCGAAATGCGGATGGACAGCCATGAAGTCGCCGCCGCCGATATGGACGGCAGCATGGGTCGACACCATCTGCAGTTCCACGCCAATGCCCCTGAGATGTTCGACCGCGCGCGTGGCGCCCGTGCCGCCGTAGCCGATGGCGGTAAACGGCTTGCGGTTCCATTCCTTATAGGCCTGATCGAGCGCGTTCTTCAAAGCCGCAGTGATTGAGTGATTGTATTCGGCGACCACGAAGATGTAACCGTCGTAGCGTCCAACCGTTTGCTGCCAGCGAACCGCTTCGGGATTCTGGCTCGGCATCCACAGGTTCGATGCCATTTCGTCGAAGAAGGGGAGCGGATGATCGCGCAGATCGATCACCTCTACGTCCATGTCTTCACGTGCTTGCGCCTGTTTCAATATCCATTGTGCCGGGGTATCGGCGAAACGGGTGGGACGGGTGGAGCCGATAATAACGGCGATGCGGGGCTTAGAATTCAAAGTAACCTCCTGTATGCTGGTTTCTGACGGTAACCAGATTACGGATGGTTCGTGGAGCCGCACAAGGAGGCACTTTATTGAAACCAGATAACCATGAGGAAACCGCCCCCTGCGAGGAGGTCGATGGCTGCCAGCAAGTCCGCGCCTGCGATCACATCAGCCGCATGCTGGCGCGCATCAGCGATAAGTGGAGCCTGCTGGTGGTGCGCGTGCTCGGTCACGGGCCGCTGCGTTTCAACGCTTTGCGCCGTGAGGTCGGCGAAATCAGCCAGAAGGTGTTGGCATCGACGCTCAGGGAGCTTGAGCAGAACGGCTTCGTTTCCCGGACCGTCACCCCAACCACGCCGCCGCAGGTCGAATATGCGCTGACCGATCTCGGCCGGGAGTTCCTGGGGCCGGTTCGGGGGCTCGCCGAGTGGGTCGTCGCAAATTCCACACGCATGGACGAGGCGCGGGCAGCCTATGCCAAACGCCGCGGGCTCGACTGAGGGAAGCGCGGCGGTTTGCCAATAAAGCTGGTGATATCGGGGTACGGCTGCAACAGGCCGATGTTTTCCATGGGAAGTTTAGCTTATCAGATTGGTATCTTCATCTTGTTGCCGCATTCCCTGATATCTGCTCGCACCCAGCTTCGAACGGAGAACCTCCTGTCCATGATCAAGAAATTCATCCTTCTGGCCGTTGCGGCGAGTTACCTCTCGGCTTGCACGACGACCGATCCCTATACTGGTGAGCAGAAGGTATCCAATACCGCCGGCGGTGCTGCCCTTGGCGCGCTCGGCGGCGCTCTCGTCGGTGTCGCCGTCGGCGGCGGCGGCCATGGCAAGCGCAACGCGGCGCTGATCGGCGCCGGCATCGGCGCGCTCGCCGGCGGCGCGATCGGCAACTACATGGACCAGCAGGAAGCCGAGCTTCGCGCGCAGCTCGAAGGCACTGGCATTTCGGTCACCCGCCAGGGCGACAACATCATCCTCAACATGCCGTCGAACATCACCTTCGACATCGACCAGGATGCTGTGAAGCCTGGCTTCTATCCGACGCTGAATTCGGTGGCGATCGTGCTGCGCAAGTTCAACCGCACGCTCATCGACATCAACGGCCATACGGATTCCACCGGCAGCCTGCAGCATAACCAGGACCTGTCGCAGCGCCGCGCGCTGTCCGTTGCCGATTATCTCGGCGGCCAGGGCATCGACCAGCGCCGCGTTTCGGCCGTCGGCTACGGTCCGTCGCAGCCGGTCGCTTCCAATGCGACCGAAGCCGGTCGCGCCCAGAACCGCCGCGTCGAAATCCAGATCGCGCCGATCACCCAGGGCTGATCGGTCGCATCCAGACGACAAAAAGGCCGGGTCATTGCCCAGCCTTTTTTCGTTTCCGGCCGTTTGCCTCAATGCTGCATCGTCGCGCCCTTGGTGATCTTGTCGACGATCTTCTTGTCGGCCCGGAGCGCAATGCCGACGACCTTGGCGTCGTCAGGGGCGTATTCAGCGAAGACCGCGCGGTTGGCCGTATCATGGCCGGTTGCAAACATCTCTTCGATGAAGATGGAGGAGGTGACGTCGCGCTCCAGCGCGCGGCGGTGGATCGTCGATATCGTCGCTTCGTCGGCCGACAAGACGATGATCGGCTGGATTGATAGCGGGTTGTAGAGATTGCCGGCACGATCCTTGTAGGGCTCGCCGATGATCTCGGGATATTGCCCTGCAATGCCCGTCGACAGGAAGGCCGTGACATTCAGCTTCTGCCAGCCGGCAAGATTGTTTCGCAGGACGATCGCAATTTTGGTATCAAACATTCCAGTCTCTTTCATCAGGGTAGTGACAGGGTATTGAGCCAGGATCTAACGCCACAGGTCTTCGAGGGTCTTGAACGTTTGTGCGAGCCGCAGGGGGGCAGCGGCATACCGTCCGCGCCCGGCGGCAGCGGTATCCTGACTGCGCCGGCCTTTCCGGGCATCGAGCGTATCGAGGCGCAGTTTTCAGGCAATGTCTTCGAGCCGCACCGGCACGATACCTATGCGCTCGGCGTGACGCTGCATGGCGTGCAGACCTTCACCTATCGCGGCGAGCGGCGCTTCAGCCTGCCGGGGCAGGTGATCGTCCTGCATCCCGACGAGGAGCATGATGGGGGAGCGGCAACAGAGGCAGGGCTGCATTACCGCATGCTCTACATGGAGCCGGCGCTTTTGATGGAATGCCTTGAGGCGGAAAAGATCGGGCTGCCCTTCGTCGATCAGCCCGTGATTGCCGACGGGGCGCTGGCGCAAGTGCTGCTCGCCGCGCTCGGCGAACTCGACCGGGAGCTGGATGAACTTTTCGTCGACGATTTCGTGAGCCGCGTGGCGGGCGGGTTGTCGCGCCATTCGCAGGTGCGGCGCCGGGCTCTCGGCACGGTTGCCTGGAGGCAGGTGCGGGCGGCGCGCGATTATCTGGAGGCGCATGCGCTGCGGCCCGTGCGCTCCGGAGAGCTGGAGAGGATTACCGGTCTCGACCGCTTCACCCTGTCACGGCATTTCCGCACGGCCTTCGCCACCAGTCCGCACCGCTACATGCTGATGCGGCGGCTGCAGCAGGCAAAGGCGCTGATGGGCGAAGGCGAGGGGTTTGCCGATGTGGCGGCGGCGACCGGCTTTGCCGATCAGGCGCATTTCATCCGGCATTTCAAGAAAGCCTATGGCGTGACGCCGGGGCGCTGGGCGGGGCTTCAACGTTTTTATGCGGCAACGGCCGGCAAGCGCAGCCTTCCATAGTCCTCTTTCAGGGAGCAGACCTGAAAACTACGGACCCGATGGCCTGACGTGATCTCATCTCCTGCATGGACTTTGAAATCCTGCCCCGTTCAGCGGCCGAAATAGGCGCGGCCAGCCACGACATTTATCCATAAAATGGCATTATCCTATGCATTACGCATGCCTACAGCAAGAAAGCTTGATGACATAACTTATCCCCCGGGTCCGAGCTTCGGCATCGGCTGGATGCTCTCTCCACTACGGCGCCTGGCTGCAGTCGGCAGCCAGCGACAGGGAAAAGGTTCAAGGCGCAACTATGTCTTCAAATGATAAGCCACTTATCGCAATTGTCGGTGCAACCAGCAAACAGGGTCGCAGCGTCGCAACAACGCTCCTTCGCAGCGAACGTTTCCGCGTACGCGCCTTAACCCGAAAAAAGGATTCACCCGAGGCTTTAAGTCTGGAGAAGCTTGGAGCTGAAATTGCAACCGTCCCTCTCCAGCTTGGCTTTCAGAAGGATCTCGTTGCTGCCTTCGAAGGCGCAGACGGGGCATTTCTGATGACGCCGCCCATCATGCCACCGGAGACGACAGAGGCTCCTGTCGGCCGCCAACTGGCGGATGCTGCGGTTGAGGCAGGCGTCGGACATATTGTTTTCAGCACGCTCGAGAATGTCGACGCCATCTCCGGCGGGACGAAGTATGCTCCGCACTTCACCGACAAAGCACGCGTTGCAGACCATATTCGCGGTCTGCCGATCTCTCATTCCTTCGTCATGCTGGCATTCTTCTACACGAATCTTCTCGAATATTATCCGCCGCGCATGGAAGGCGACACGCTCCTGCTGCCGATCTATCTTCCCGAAGATTTTCGAGCGCCTTTTGTCGATCCGCTCACGGCGACTGGGCCGGCCGTTCTCGAAATTTTCTCAAATCCCGAGCGCTACAACGGGAAAACGCTGTCTATCGTCGGCGATATCATCTCTCCGCGCGAGATGGTCGAAACTTTCCGAGAGGTAACCGGCCTCAAGGCAGAATATCGAGATGCATTCACCAGGGATGGCCTGCTGCGGTATTTTCCGGAGTTTGCCGCAAACGAGTTCCTCGTGCGAGAGCTTCTGGGAATGGTCGAATATGCTGTCGAATATGGTTATTTCGGCAGGGAGCATGATCTGGAATGGAGCCGTCGCCTGAATCCCGACACGCTCGACTGGGAGCGGTATCTTCGGACCACGGGCTGGCGCGGCGACAAGCGATCTTTCGGGCTCTGAGTCACGATGGCCGGATTCCCGGCAGTTTGGAAACCTCGGCGACAAGGAAGTCGGTGAGGAGGCGAACGCGGGCAATGGCGGAACGCTCGGGCACAATGAGTAGGCTTAGCGGGACCGGCGACGGACGATAGTCTTCGAGCACGACCTCGAGCCGACCGTTGTCAAGGAGATCGTGGACCAGCCAAAGGTGGGCAGGCCCCATGCCGCGTCCTGCGGCCAAGGCTTCGCGCGCCGCGAGCCCGTGATCGACGCGCAGCTTCCCATTGACTGGAACCGTCACATTTGCGCCATGGCGGGAGGAGAGAGTGACCTGATCGCTCCCGGCTATATTGGACATGATGACGGTTTCGAATCGCGAGAGATCGTCCGGGTGCTCCGGCCGCCCATGGACGGAGAAATAAGCCGGAGCGCCTACCATCAGCCGATGGCTTTTTCCAAGCGCATGAAGCTTCATGGAGCTGTCGGTGAGAGGCCCAAGCCGGAGTGCCACGTCAACGCCTTCGCGAACCAGGTCGATGCGCTCGTCGGTCAGGTTGAGATCGACGCTGATATCCGGATGCTGGTCCTGAAATTCGAAGATGAGGCGGGTGATGTGCATCACGCCAAGCGTTGCAGTGCATGAAAGCCTGACAGTGCCTGCGGCCGCGCGACGGGCATTTCTGGCTTCCTCGGCAGCCTGCTCGACCAGGCGCAATACCTGAAGGCAGTTGGCATAATAGCGGCTGCCTTCGTCGGTAAGGGTGACGCGACGCGTGGTTCGGCTGAGGAGAGGTACGCCGACTGCGCCCTCGAGTTCATTGAGGTGCCGCGTCACGGTTGATTGACCGACGCCGAGCTCCCTTGCCACCGTAGACAGGTTGCCTCGCTCGGCAACGCGAACAAAGGTGCGCATTCTGTCGAGAGACAGCCCTGTGTTATCCATTTTTCAGTACAATGAGGTTCATTAAATCAATGTAGAGGATAACCGAGCCTGCGGCCAGTCAAGTATGGGCAGGACGGCGTAGGCCGGCTTTGCCGATCAGGCGCATTTCAAGAAGGCCTGTGGCGTAACACCGGGGCGCTGGGTGAGGCTTCAGCGATTTGATGCAGCCAAGACCGGCCCAAACAGCCTGTCACGCTCCTGATTTCAAGGGCGGACCCAGACAATGCGGGTGATGGATGCGGCTCTTTTGAGCGCTGAGATGTTGTGTCATTCGCGCATCATTCTCCGTAAAGTAGAAAATATCTGGTTGGCAAAATCGAATTTGTCCGATACAAACCCTCCACCGCTGCAGATCAATCAAAGGAGGCGTTGCATGGCATCAACATTCATCGAAGTCCTCCCGTCCGGAATGATCCGACACTAGGTCATTCCAATTCGCGGCCCGCCAGGGAAACGCGACATGCGGTTTTAATTTCGTTCACAGCTCGACCGATCTGCCGGGATCAGTTCGTCTCCCGCTCCGACTGTGTTCTTCAACTCTCGATTTTGGGACCCGGCCGCCGAAATACGGCGTCGGACTGGTTAAAATGGCTCGCAAAAAGCTCGATTTCCGTGCCGATGCGTATCGCAACGTACTCGGCTTTGTTTTTCGTCAATGGACCCATCGCCCCGCGCTGGTGGGCACCATTATCCTGCTGGTTATTGCCAGCACGCTGGCCGAAGTGCTGGTGCCGGTGTTTTCCGGTGAGATCGTCGACGCGATTGCCGGCGGCAATGCGGCTGGTGGTGCTATCAGAGCCTTCGCTATCGTCGTGATCCTTGGCCTGACCAGTGTTGCCTTGCGCTGGTTCATCTTCGCCGGGATCATCCGGTTGACGCTGCGCATCATGGCTGATGTCGTCAATAACGGCTTCCACAGGGTGCAGCGGTTCTCGACGGACTGGCATGCCAATAGTTTTGCCGGCTCGACGGTCCGCAAGATCACCCGCGGCATGTGGGCGCTTGACGCACTCAACGACCTGCTGCTGATCGCTTTGCTGCCGTCGATCGTCATGCTGGTGGGCGCCAGTATCGTGCTCGGCACCTATTGGCCGATCATGGGCCTGATCGTGGCTTTGGGATCGCTGATCTATATCGGCGTGACCGTCGCGCTTTCCATGGGTTTCGTGTCGCCTGCGGCAAAGCTTGCCAATGCCTGGGACACGAAGCTCGGCGGCGCGCTCGCCGATGCCATCAGCTGCAACTCGGTGGTGAAGGCTTTCGGTGCCGAACGCCGCGAAGAGGTGCGCCTGCGCCATGTGCTTGCCAAGTGGGACAGCCGGACGCGGCGGACGTGGAAGCGCGGGACGCTGAACGGCACGATCCAGGGCTTCATGATGGTTTCCATGCAGGCCGGAATTCTCGGTACCGGCCTTGTCATGTGGCAGCAGGGGTTGGCGACAGCAGGCGACATCACCTTCGTGCTGGCGATGTTCTTCGTCCTGCAGGGTTATCTGCGCTCGGTCGGGCAAGACATTCGAAACCTGCAGCGCGCCGTCAACGACATGGAGGAGCTTGTCCTGCTCGACAGGACGCCGCTCGGCATCGAGGACAAGCCAGGTGCGAAAGCCATCGCGATCGGCAAGGGCGAGATCGTGTTCGATCGCGTCACCTTCCAGTATGGCGCGCATCCGACGCCGCTCTATGAGGATTTCTCTGTCATCATCAAGCCGGGGGAGCGGGTTGGATTGGTGGGGCATTCCGGCTCGGGCAAGACGACTTTCGTCAAGCTGATCCAGCGCCTCTATGACGTGAACTCGGGTTCGATCCGGATTGACGGACAGGATGTTGCCGAGGTCACGCAATCGAGCCTGCGCGGTCAGATCGCCATCGTGCAGCAGGAGCCCATCCTGTTTCACCGAACACTCGCCGAAAACATCGCTTATGGCCGGCCGAACGCGTCAAGGCGCGAGATCGAGAGCGCGGCAAAACAGGCGAGCGCCCATCGCTTCATCATGGACCTGCCGAAGGGCTATGAGACGATGGTGGGCGAGCGCGGCGTGAAGCTGTCTGGCGGCGAGCGTCAGCGTGTCGCCATCGCCCGTGCGTTTCTCGCCGACG
>Ga0102587_1001024_pt1 | contig 23588 bp, 41 predicted proteins | sample AraplaF_Col_mTSA_FD_76853 | JGI IMG/M metagenome (GOLD analysis project Ga0102587, IMG submission 76853) | Arabidopsis root microbial communities from the University of North Carolina, USA - plate scrape MF_Col_mTSA (SPADES assembly) (version 2) | ecosystem: Host-associated > Plants > Roots >... | reverse complement strand
TTGTTCATGACTTCCCCCTTTGTGGGCCAATGATGAGGACGACTTCCACATCTTTAGACCGTAGGTGCTTGCAGCAAGTTCCAGGCTGCGCATGTGGGACGGGGGAAGTCCCTTACATTCGTTGGGCTCTATGAAAAGTCACCTGAATGCATGTATGTTTTTGTTGTGCCTAGCTACGGCAGCTCATGCTCAGGTGGCGGGTTCGACGTGGCAATTAACCGTTGAGGACTTAAATCACCTTGTGAAGGCTAAAGCGACAATTCGTTTTACGAACGAAGTCGCGACTGAATCTTGCATGGGTGGAAATTGGAAGCGTGTGATTGTCGACGTGAAGGATGGTGACGACAAATTCTTCCCGTTGTCTGAGCCGCTTGCGTACCAACTGGATAAAGGGCTGCTTACGGTTGGTCGCGTCGGTGTTTGCGACGGGTACCTCTTCCTAAATGGCAAGTTCGCGGAAGAGAAGATTAACGGCGGCTTTAACTCAGTGAGTATTGGGTACAGCCAAGCACTTGGTAAGTTCTCACTGGATCGGATTGGGAAAAAAGTCAAATGACGATATTGCCCAACAATTCCGTCAACCGGACCTCCGCATCGCTGCGCGATGCTGCGCCCGGTTACGTCCAACGTTAGGTGCCTATGCATGCTCCATCACATACCCGATCTTGGTCCGAAGTGCGCCAGTTCTATCAAGAGCTTGTGCAGCGTCACGGATGGCCTTTGGAGTCGATGCTTGAGCTGGTGGAGCTTCTTGAGAAGTCGCCATACGCAGGAGGAATGTTCCCGTTTACGTCGCACGAGTCACTTCACATCGGTCGGGTTCCGAACTTCGCACGCGGCGACAATGAACTGGAGATCCAGTTCAACCCCAGCAACAAGTCGTTCGTCTTCACCTATTGGCAGCGAGCAGATGATCTTCACCCTTGGACTACTGCATGCGAGGAGTCCGAGTGGAGGTATACGCTGGAGCGGGTGCTTCACAAGCGGCTGAGGTGGTTTCATGTGGGCTGAGGCACCTAACCCCTCCATCGAGCAGACAGCCACAAGCCGGCTGCGCCGTCTTGCGGCTGCCGCTCATGTCGAACGTTGGGCGGGCCAATGGGCATTAACGAAGAACGAGCAGTTTTGGTGGCTAGGAGCTTTGCTGAAGCCGCGTACCGAGATTCGAAAATTCAACTTGGCATTGGTGACGCGAGCGCTCGTTTCGAGAACGGCGGCTTCGGACACGAAGTTCTTGGCCTTGGCTTTGCCCACTGGTCTGTACTGTTTGATCTCGTTGCGCTCGACGAGAACGTTGCAGTGATGGACCCAGACCACGTAATCGTTTTGGTTGATGCGGAAACTGAAAGGACCGTATGGTTCCCAGTAATGTAAAGCCCAACACTGCAGTCAACTGGACTGCCTCCACGCTGCGCGTTCCGGCAGCCAGTTACTTGACACGTTAGAGCGCATGAAAGCTTTCGCAGGAGTTGTTCTTTGCACGATCTATGTGGCCGCGATTGTCGGTTTTGGATCGATATCGGGGCCGGTCGTCGCCCCTTGGATTGGTGTCGCTTCGTCCGTGCTTTTCCTGTTGGTTTATTGGCGATTCATACGCCAACAACTCTCGGTCCCGCTAGTCGCAATTTTTGTCGTTACCGTTATTTTTCCGTTTGCGATCTTGTTCGCAATTGGTCTGCCGTTTCATCATTCTTGGCTAAATACCTTGACTTCTCTTGTATCATCTTTGCGAGTACATGGGCAGCTTGGGGGACTGGAACTTTTCTTGCCGCTGTTTGCTGCGATAGCTGTTGCAATAATTGTCCGGCGGCGCTCTAACAAGGCAATCCAGCGGACGCCTTCGGCACCGCTGATTTAGGACGTTAGCGCCCATGGATTACTCTCCGGATTTTCTTTCTGCGGTTGCCGAATCTGGTATTTGTTCTGCTTACTACTCATTATGCCGTGACCATCCGTTGCGTTTGGATGAGCCGCTGGCAAAAGCACCTGGCGCCGAAATTCTAAGGGTAGCGAACGGAACGCTGCAGCTGAAAAGCCTTGCCGGCCCTGGCACAGTGCTTCAATTAGTTGGTCTGCCCGAACACATCTCCCTCAACTTTATTGTTCAGGGAAGAAGCTCTGTTGAAACGGACTTTTCGGTGAGATTTGGTGACGTCATTGAGCGCGGCACTTTTGCGGTACTTTGTAACGTCGCAACAACGTCGACTGGTGGCCCCGTTTCAAATCCGCCGTACCCCCGTCCTAACTTTCACTCACTCGAAGAGCTCATAAAGATTATGTGCCGTCTTGACACGCTTGTTCGTAAGCTGGGGGCCATAACCTAAAATGTGCGCTAACCAATCATTCCAGTGGACGCCTTCGGCGCCACTGAATTCGCAACGTTAGAGCTCAAATGCTCATAAAACACCACATCACCGTCGCCCTACCTTTGAAGGGAAAACTCCACGTCCCGGACGTGTTGGGTATGAGGCTCGCGCACCTGCTGTCGCCCGGTGCATCGCTCGCGTGCACTTTTCAATCCCCTATCGGGGAACAGATCGAAGCTAAAGGCCAAGTCGCCTTCGAACTCATTAATTACAAAGGTCGGGGCGAAAACCTCGACAAGATCGGTGGCAGTCTCATTTTCAACCCAATGCCAACTCCGACCACTCCGATTGGTTGGGATCTTTTCGTTTTGGTGCCAGATGCGCTCTAACTTCTTAATCAACCGGACGGCTTCCGCGCTGCGCGCTCCAGCCGCCGGTTATCCTGCACGTTGGCCATCGCTGTGAACATGATGCACGCTCCGTCCTCTCCGCTTGGTTCCAAGGCCCACTGCTCGCCCTCCGTGGCTATCGGAGGCGTTTGGGCCTTTGGCGGCGCGGCCTATTTGGGCAAGCGCAGGCAGGTGCGGTATGCTGCCGTTCATTCGGGCGCTTTCGCGGACGCGCAAGCGGTTGGTCATTCGTTGCGAGTTCACGCGCGTGTCCAACTTTCTATTCAACCGGATGGCTACAGCGCTGCGCGCTTCCGCCACCGGTTAATCTAACGTTAGGCTGCACGATGCACTCGCACAATCCAAAGGTCCTCGACGCAATCAAACTTCAGTGCTTCTCTGCCACTGAAGACGGGATGCACGTCGAACTGGTCGAATCAAAAGACAATCCTGGTCCTCTGATTACTTTTCGTGAGGATGAAAGCCTTGGGATGCAAGTCCTGCTGCACATGCATGATCGCGATCTCGCCTTTCCTCTCGCCGAACTTGAACGGGCCATCGCGTTTGCTAAGCAGGAAGTGCATAAGGAGTCGTTCTATGACTGATCGACGTTTCACCTGTCCTCAGACATTTTTGCCTAACAACATAATCAACCGGACGGCTTCCGCGCTGCGCGCTGCAGCCGCCGGTTATTCGGCACGTTGGGCTGCTTAAAACCGTGACCGCCGTCTCTATTCAGATCGAACGATTCGTCGACGATCACCAACCTGGCTTCGTTGAGTGCCGGCTGGTTGATGCATTCGGACGTTCGCATTTGTTCGTCGAAAAGCTTCCTATTGTTACGAGCGCACACCTATGGTCTTATAGCTCTTATCCGCGAACGGGGGCAATCGCATGCGAAATCTTGGCCGTATCAATTGATGCTGCAGGTCGAAAGCTAGCGCAGGTGAACACGGAGCGGCCTTGGTCAGTTGAATCCACGGAGGGCGTTTCGAGTTTCATCGTCCTCTCTTCTCAGGTGGTGCAGCAATGACGCTATGGCCCAACCTTGCGGTCAACTGGACTGCCTCCACGCTGCGCGTTGCGGCAGCCAGTTACCTTGGACGTTGGGCCTGCGAATGAGCTATCGCGTCACACAAATTGAATTACTTGGCTTTGGCACTCGTTGGCTTACTCCCGAGCGTTCGAAAAATGCGTATCAGTTCGCGCTTCCCTACACCCATTCGAAGCGCTACGGCCTTAACGAAGATACCGTTGAAGACATTCAGCGGCTCGAAATCTCGGATCATGCGCAAGCGAAGCGCTGGCTTTCTGACCGTTTCCTCGTGGAAGGGACGGTTCAAATTGTTTTTGGCGACGATGAAGTGTGCGTAATCGATGCGGATAAATTCATAGCCAACTGGGATCAGATTTTCGTTCCTTCGCGCGACGATGCAGTGGTGCTGCATAATCTCAACAATCAAGTCCTTTTCTATTGTCACGAAGAGGAACTGGAGTTCGGCTATCGTATTAGCCCAACAATTCATTCAACTCGGAGTCGCTGACGCGCGCCGGTTAACTCAAGCACGTTGGGCCATATGAATCTAAAATCAGTTGTCGTTCTCATCTTCTTCGCCCTGGCTGGATGTTCAAGTTCAATCAAACGAAGAGAAGAACCGTTGGCCCTGTATATCGTTAGAGATGGGGTTTCTTTCGCCGGGCCGTTTGAAGTTCCCTTAAACGGGCTTAGCATCGATAAGAAATTCGAATTGGAGCCTTCCGAGCCTTCTGGCTCAGTATCAACTATTAACATTTTTTCTGACGTTGCATATCCGGTGGAGGACGTTATTTTCTATCATTGCTCGGTCAAAACTCCGAATTTGCTGTTTATGGGCGAAACAACCGCGACAAAAATTTCGTCGGATGGGGTGGCGACGCTTCGTTGCGGTGGTGGAATTAATATGATGCTTAAGGCGCCCAACTTCAAACCCCAGCGGACGCCTGCGGCGCCGCTGAGTTAGTGGTCCGGTTACGTCTAACGTTAGAAAACACATGCAACTTCTCCTTCGCATCCTCGCGCTTATAGTCGTCGCTGTCGTCGCATTTGTCGTAAATGCATATGCACAGGATTACTGGGCAGGTTATCTATTTCTCCGAGTGTATCCGCGCCCGTACTTAGAGATGGTCAGCGCTGCAATCGTCGGCGCGACTACATCGGCTATAGTGACGGCCTTGCCGTTGGCGACGATTTTTCGGAAGAAGGCGTGGCTCGCCGGGCTGTTTGTTGCACTTCCTGTCATCGCGCTGCGCGCGTCCGAAATTGAGATTAGTGACAATCAGACGCAACAAGCCATTATCGTTATGGCTTGGGTAGAAATGCTTTCATACACGTTGCTGATTGTTTGTGCTGCCTGGCTGCTATCGCACCGAATGGGAAAGGCCAGTTGTGTGCTCTAACACTCCAATCCAGCGGACGCCTGACGGCGCCGCTGATCAATCACGTTGGACTTGCGAACTCCGATGAAGAAACCTACCAATGCAGAAATCGAGGGCCTCCTTGACCTGCTCCCCAATTTAGTACGGCCCCGAACTGGAGTCTACGGTTAATAACCCTTTAGCAAATTGCTTCGGTGTCAGATTCCTCAGCGTACTGTGCGGCCGCTCTTCGTTGTACTCCCGACGCCAGGCTTCAATGACCTGGCGCGCATGCCGCAACGAGATAAACCAGTGCTCGTTCAAACACTCATCGCGAAACTTGCCATTGAAGCTTTCGACGTAGGCGTTCTGTTGCGGCTTGCCGGGCGCTATAAATTTCAGCTGAAGCTTGTGCTGATATGCCCACGTGTCCAAGGTTTTTCCTGCAAACTCCGGCCCGTTATCGACGGTCACTGAGTTGGGTAGGCCCCGCGATTCTGCGAGACGTTCCAGCACCGAGGCGACGCGCCAACCAGGCAGCGAGGTGTCGACTTCGATGGCCAAGCATTCCTTCGTGAAATCATCCACGATGTTTAAGCAGCGCAAGCGCCTACCATCGACAAAGCCATCCGACACAAAGTCCATCGACCAGCTTTGATTTGCGCCCGTGGCCAGCACTCTGATCGTGCGTTCAACCCCAGCGATGCGTTTGCGCTTCCTGCGCCGAACCATCAGGCCTGCCGCGTGGTACACGCGGTAGGTACGCTTCCAATTGAGCGTCCATCCTTCTCTGCGCAGCAGCACATGCAGGCGACGGTAACCATAACGCCGCTTCTGGCCGGCAAGCGCGGTCAGCCGCGTCAACAATTCTCCATCGTCCGGACGCTTTGCCACATACCGGAACAGCGATCTGGAGATCCCAATCAGCCCACAAGCCCGCGTTACGCCCAACGCATGGATGGTCATTAAATGCGCCACAGCGAGCCGCTTAGCTTGCGGGCCTACCACTTTCGACTGACCACGTCCTTTAACGCCGCGTTATCCAGCATGGCGTCGGCCAGCAGGTGTTTGAGCTTCGAATTTTCCGCTTCGAGCTCTTTCAATCGCTGCGCCTCTGAGACCGTCATCCCGCCGAACTTCGTCTTCCAGTTGTAGAAGGTCGCTTCGGCTATGCCGTATTTCCGGCTGATGTCAGCGACCTTGGCGCCAGCTTCGGCCTCCTTCAGCACACCAATGATCTGCTCTTCGGTAAATCGCTTTTTCATGCCTGCCTCCCATGTGGCAGACTCTAGCTTAGCACCGTACTATTTCAGGGGAGCAGGTCACAGTGGTTCAAACTCGATCTGGCACAAAGTGTCAGATGAGTTAGAGTTCGTTGGTGGCGATTCAATTCTGGCCAGGAACGGTCTGTTGACCGATCCATGATAGGTGCTTGAACTTCTGATCCATTGGAGGAGAGTCCTATGTCGTTTTGGCGAAACATGTTCACAAATGGCTCAGGTCATGCGGCAGCACATAACGCACATTTGGCAGAGCTAACGTTGCCGAGGATTGAGCTTGAGTCTCGCCTTGAAATAGTTCGGGCAATGGCAGACTTGATGCGTCGAGGTGCACAGCGATATGCGGGCCTTCAAAATCACCAAATCTCAGAAGAATTTGACTCCTTTCCGCGAGCTGTTCAGCTGAACTTCTTGGCGCTTGCGATGATCTCCATAAACATTCCGCCTTATTTGAACGGTGAATCGTGGCTCAGTTTAAGAACGCCGATTGATTCTGGTATGGATGAACGGGACATTGAAGTGAGTCGGGCGTACTTCCAGCGAAAGCATCACCTAGATGTGACCATTGGGAGAGATTCGCTAAACCTTTCCGCTTGGCTTGAATCTGGGGCAACTCGCTAGCGCTTCGACTCGATGTATGTTGCCGACTATATTGACCGTCTTCTCAGGGGCGAATGTCGCTAGCCACCAGACATCTAGTGTCTGACCAAGTCTGAGCCAGTACAGATTGGTTGTAGTCGATCTTGAAGTCGATGTCGGATCAGGTGGGGGCAAGTCCAGCTTATCCCCCTCGGAACGCTAGCGCACCTTGATCACGACCTTTCCTTTTGTGCGTCCTCCTTCGACATAGTCCAAGGCCTTTTTGACATCCTCGAACGAGAAAACGCGGTCGACCACCGGCCGCATGTGACCTGCCTCGATCAAGTTGGTGATTTCGCTCAACTGCTGGCCGTTGGCACACATGTAGTGGAAGGAGTAGCTGACACCGTGGTGTCTGGCCGCTTTTCTGATGCCGTAGCTGAGCAGCCGCATCACCAGGCTCATAAAGCCGTTCATGCCACGCTGTGTCGCGAAGTCAGGATCCGGAGGACCTGCGATGCCGATCAGCTTGCCACCAGGTTTGAGCACGCGGATGGATTTTTTCAGCGTGTCGCCGCCTTGCGTGTCGATTACCAGGTCGTAGCCTTTCAGCTTGGTCGAGAAATCGTCCTTCCTGTAATCGATGACAATGTCTGCGCCCAGGCCCTTCAACATATCTTCGTTGGCCGTACTGGCAGTGGTTGCGACTGTGGCGCCGAAATGTTTCGCCAATTGAATCGCAATCGTCCCTACGCCACCCGAACCGGCGTGGATCAGCACTTTCTGACCTTTCTTCAGCTTGCCTTTTTCAACCAGCGTTTGCCATGCGGTCAGCGCTACCAATGGAATGGATGAAGCTTCTTCCATCGTGAGATTTGCAGGTTTGAGCGCCAACGACTGTTCTCTAATCGCGATGAACTCGGCAAACGTGCCGATGCGATCGTCATCCGGCCGTGCATAGACTTCGTCACCCGGCTTGAAGCGTTTTACGCGCGCACCGACGCGCAGCACAACGCCAGCCAGGTCGTTCCCTAGAATCAGTGGCAATTTATACGGCAGCAGCAGTTTGAATTCGCCGTTCCGGATTTTGATGTCTAGCGGATTGACGCCAGCTGCGTGAATCTGTACCAGCACGTCATCGTCACGCAGTTCAGGCTCGGGCAACTCGCCTGACGTGAGAACGTCGGATTTGCCGTAACGGGTGATGAAATATGCTTTCATGCTTTGCTCCAGTGCTTATCGGCGATTATTGGGATGGCGCCGTCGGGCGCACGCGCACCGGTGGTTGCGAGTCAAGCCGCAAGTCCTTGCGTACGCCGGCCTCGACCAACGCAGCCGGTGCAAATCTGCGCAAAAATCGCAACCGGCCAGCGAGCGTTCCGGACGTGTAGCGCACTTTTGGTGTCGTCGCCAGCGCTGCTTGTACCACCGTTTCGGCTACAACCTCTGGACCATCTGCTCCTTCCAGAGCTTCCTTGACGCGGCGGTCCAACCCGGCCCGCAGGTCTTGATACTCGTCGAGCGCCTCATCGGGCTGCAATTGGTTGGCGTCAAACGCAGTCTTGATATAGGCCGGCTCGATCAGCGAGACACGAATGCCCTGGGTCCGTAGTTCGTGGTCCAACGATTCCGAGTAGCCTTCCACAGCATGCTTGGTCGCCGAATACAGCGCCATGTACGGCATAGGCACGAAACCTAATACTGAGCTAATGTTGATAATACGTCCGGTCCCACGCTGCCGCATATGCGGCACTACGGCGCGAATCATCCGGACCAAGCCGAAGAAGTTGGTGTCGAAGATCGCCTGAGCCTGCTCGATTGAGCTCTCTTCTGCCGCTGCTGGCGATACGCCAAAGCCGGCGTTGTTGACCAGCAGATCGATATTTCCTTCAATCCGTAGCACTTCGCTAACGGCGCCTGCCACAGATTCATCGCTTGTTACATCCAGTGCCAGCATCTGAAACGTGCGCTTGCCGCCGGCTCCATGCGCGCCGCGCCGGCTGGTGCCGTACACTTTATAGCCCGCTTTGGCGAGTTGTTCCGCGGTGGCTTCGCCAATTCCCGATGACGCGCCGGTCACGATTGCGATCTTGCTGCTCATTGTGTTTCCTCTCGAAGTAACATGAAATATGATGTGCATCATATTCTGTTCCAAAAAAATATCCCGGAACGTGGGATTGCTGGCGGGCTTTAACCGCCAGCCGCTGAAAAGTGTTTGAGTGCTGCAACACGCAATTGCTCGGATAGCCGGGGATCATCGACCGCACGCGCCATCATCATCGTTCCGACCATCGAACTGACGATGAACATGGCTTGCTCGTGTGCGCCGGGCGTACCCCAATCGGGCAGTTGGCGAGCTACTACGTCGATCATCTCCTTAATGTGGCGTGTTGCCGCATGCCGTACCTCCGGTGCCTGACGATGCATCTCGGAGCCCAGCGCTGCCACCGGACAGCCGTTTTCAACCCCATCCAAATGTTCCTGCGACAGGTAGGCACGCATTAGCGCCTGCAGGGACTGCCCGGGTGCTGCTGCGGCGGCGATGTCGGCCGACAAGCTAACCGCCTCGGCCCCAGCGCGGTCGGCGGCTTCGGCCAACAGGGCCTCGCGCGAGGCGAAGTGAGCGTAAAAGCCGCCGTGCGTGAGCCCGGCCTCTTTCATGATGTCCGCCACCCCAGTGCCTGCGTAACCGCTGCGCCGGATGGCGCGCGCAGCCACCTCAACAATGCGGTCGTGTGTCGCTTCCTTGCGGCTTTGGGGTACGCGCTTCGTACCTGGATAGGTCAATTTTGTTCGCATGACGATCATCATATACCAACTTCGGAAAGGGTGCACGATTTGCGTTCTGCCGACTGGTTCGTCGCCTGGGAATCGCAGTCTTTCGATGTTCCATCCGAAATGAAAATGCAAGATGGAATTTCTGACAACGTACTTCGTGTCAATTCTTCGCTACTGCATTGAAGCGCCGGGCCTGTTAGCGCGCGTGGGGTCAGGGCAGCACAACGAGATCAATGTCGCTGGCGAATGCGTTAGCACGAAGTGATGATGGTCCTCGGGTGAAAGGACTCCGACTTCTATCGGGAAAACCTATGCGAGCGTAGCGATGACCTGCAGGGGTGGTGTGCCCGCGGCCAGGTGGGATTCACCCGGCCGGGGATGCAGTGAATGTGTCAGCGCATTCCCTTGCGTACTCACATGTCCTGCAGACTGCCGAATTTCGTGGTCCGCGTGCCGCCACCAAACCATCGATCAGTTGAAAGCGGCGGATCGCTAGCTTGGCAACCTCACCGGCGGAGAGCAAGGTGACCTTGTGAACGCTTTTTCGGCGGGTGATTGGATGGAGCAAGAGAACGAATCCGTAAGGTGCGACTTCACGTCCGGTGCTGGATCGTAATACAGCGCGCTGTGCAGATAGCTCGATGACGTCGGATTGGTAGACGCGAACGGAGCGCCTGACCTTCAGTTCGAGTAGAACGATGACTAAGCCATTGTCGTAAGCACGGTCGATTCGGGCGAGCAGCCTCACCGGATGGTGCATCGAAAAGGTCTTTTCGGCGAATGCAATCTTGGACCCAGCAAGTTCAGCTGGCAGCCATTGCGGGCGTCGGTACCAGGCAATGAACGTTCGTGCAGTCGAGATAATTGCGCATTTGAATGCCACGATTGATCGTGAAAACGAGGGCCGCCGCATTTCATCCTCTTCTTCTGGATCGTGAAAACAGTGCGGCCACCAGGACGAACAAGCGACCGAGGAATCCGGATGCCGGTAGGGCCTGGCCGGCGCTGTCTGAGAGATCGTCAAAAGCGACATTCCGTTCATCCCCCAACGCCTGCAAGAAGAATCGTTGATGTTCGGCGATGCCTCGCAACTGGAGCGTCGACCGTACAGTATTGCTGCGCTGACCATAGAGATGGCTTAACAGAACCTTGCGCTCACAATAGCCCATTTCGGCCAACTGCGATGCCGTTTGGTGTTCCATTTTGCGCGAAGCGTGGATGTGCGTAGGCATGGCAGAGGTCAGGTATCGAACGCCGGACCAAATAGTTCGAGCGAGGCGGCTTGTGTAGCACTGTCGGACCGTGGAAGGACGGAGGTAGTTGCGTAGCCTGATTGCTCGGCTGGCGCCGATTGCGCGAGAAGCCCGGCATGCGCAAGCGTTCGAAGCCGGTTGACGCGGCGTGGCCCTTTGGGAAATTGGATCAGATCATGAAATAGCGGCGGGTTGTCAGCCTCCTCCAGTTCAAACGTGATGCGGAGTGTTTGGGCCATGGCTTATCCCTCCGAGGTGATATTGCCGTTGGAGCGTGGGGCCGCGTCTAACGATCTGGCCCCTGTTAGCGTTTTTGCGAACTCCATGCCGGCATACTGAAAGCCTTTGACATTAGCGAATATCGGATCTTTCAGTTCGTGCAGCGTGTGGTTTGGGAACGCGGCCTTCAATGCAGGCTTGTAAAAGAACGCACCGCCTCCGACCTGGACGATATTCCGGATATCGCCTGCGTCGCCAACGTAGTGCATCATTTCGGCGACCGCTTGCTCAGGGACCTTGCGTGCCAGTGGCAGGTGCTGCGAGAGGTCATACTCCTGCTGAAACACCATGAGCTTTTTACCCGAGCGCAGTGCCGTGTCGACCATTTCGTATTCCCGGTAATGCGCGCCGGTATTGCGGCTGATCCCCTCGACGAGAGCCTGCAGGACGTCGTGCATACCGCGTGGAACAGAGTGGCTTCGCTTGTCGATCTGTTGCATGCCCTGGGTGACGATCCAGTCGAACGTACGACGACCAGGGTCGACGATCAGGCTGCGTTCCTTGCGCAATTGTGCAACGCGATTCTGTATCAGGCCGTAGTACATCAGGGCTCCGGCCGGCTGTGCAATGGCTTTGACGCGACGGACCTGGACCTTTCGACCCTTGCCAAGTTCGTGTTCGCCTGTGAGACGTCGTTCCAGAGCGGAGACATGGCGTTTCAGTTTGAAGGTGGCGACTGGTAGTCCGACGATGAGGAGGTCGACCGCGTCGACCTGCATGAAGTGCAGCGCTCCAAGGACAAGCGCAAGATACTCGGGCGTCTCGGCATACCGGTCGTGCTGCAATACATTGGAGGTGAATACATCAGCGGCCAGGTGGACGTCAGGCCCGACCTCATATACCAGCCCGTCTACAGGGATGGACACTGTCTTGCGGCTGGTTCCCCAGCCATCGACTTCATATGCAGTCTCGCTGGGGTGTGCCTGGGAAGGAAACATCGCGCACACAGGTTCGCCATTCCGTATATCGGCAATGTACTTGGTGTTGCCGCGACCTACGTCAACGGCCCGGACTACTGGATCCATTCGGTCCTCCTGTTCATGTTGGCACCACCATACCGAAGAACGTGACCTGATCCCACGTGAAAGCGGGGCGGTTCGTGGCCTCTTTCGTAGAAGTTGGACTGGAACCGTTCCGCGTTTGAACCGCATCCGCTCCGGGGCGCATGACCGATTGCGTACACCTGCGCGGCGATGAGGCAATTGAACCGGGGTTGTTCTCTGGGCGAGGTGGAGGGCGCGATTGGGATCGACGAAGAAGCCGAATTTTAGATCGCAAAGCGCACCCGCCACAATCAGAGGTATCCTACTTTCGCGCGTTTCATAGGGGCGCGCTTCGCATACGCGCGATTACAAATTTTCGAGGGCATCAATTCACGCCTTTTTGCGGTGTTTGCAAGCCTTGACATCGGCAAAGTGATTACCTAATCTGGCATCACTGTCTGGACCCGCTTCCATGAACATCGTGTTCTCAATGCGGCGGTGGCGTCGATAGCGCCCGTTGCAGTCGTAACCTGCCTTACCCAAGTGTCTTTGACGTGGCCAGCGGTTTAGGCCTGCGTGTGCCTGGCTTGTCAGTCTTTGCGGGCGAAGCGACCACACTTTTCCCTTCCGATCATCTCAAGTAGAAATCCATCGTTTGCGCGAATGGGCATCGACGCTGTTCGATCTCTTTGACGCATCACGCGTCTTATCGTCCCGGGCTCGACCTGGTGCCTCGGAACTACAACACGGTTCCATGAACTCTTTGCTTTCCTTCCGTCGTCCGGCCACCGCTCGCGGTGTCCAGTTGCCATGAGGCCTCCAGAAGCCTCGATCAATCGGGTACGGGCGTCATCACGAAGCAGCCTGGTGGCAGGGCTGGGAACAACCGTGAGAAGGAAGGCTCTCGTTTGGGCCAAGGAGGATTGGCTAAACACCTCTGTCTTCGCTGCGCTCGCGCGGTGGGGCCCGTTCAAGTAACGGGGAATGGCGGAGCGGACGAAATTCGTTCGCCGTTCGCATGGGCATTTTCAAGAAAGCCGCGCCTTCGGGTAAACACCTGTTCATTCCGCAATCCAGAGCTTGGGACGCTCGGATGCGAGTTGTGTTCCCCGTCCCGGAGTTTTGGCCAGCTCCGGGGCCGCGAAATCTCGGCCAACATCGGCGTGTACCAGGCAGTGGTGCAACCCGTGGATCGGTTTAACCCGCACATCGCCAGGCGCGCGATCGGAGATGGTCGCCCTGGCGTGAGGGAGTGTTGTGCGCTCCTGCGCGGTCTGAGTCGGAGCAAGGAGAATTTGGAAATGGCGAACAACGGCAATTGGAAATCGGAGCTCAGTGCGATCATCCGTGCGAACAACGATGTTCACGCAGTCCGCGACAAGGAGATTTCGTTCAATACGCGCAGTGCACGCCGCCAAGGGCTGTTTCGAATCTTCTCGCTGCTACGCAGACTTGGGTTCCACCTCTCTCCGCGGAATTTGAGTTCCAGGCACGTAGAGGCGCTGATGGCGTACTGGACTGCCGCACCCAAGGACGCGAGCGGGCCAGCGGGAAGCAGCGGCAGGGCTGCCTGGCCGACTTCGGCCTACAGCGCTGCATACATCCAGCAGCAAATGAGCTTCTTACGCGTGTTCGCTAGCTGGATCAAGAAGGACGGCCTTGTGCTGGCGGCAGAGAGGTATGTCGACAATCCGGCGCTGGTGCAACGCTGTTACTGCGCGATGGAGGATAAGGGGTGGAAGCATCGCGGTGTGGATGTGCAGGCCAAGATTGAGCAGGTACGCGCCATCGATCCGTATGTGGGAGTCCAACTGCAGATGATTCACGCATTCGGATTGCGTCGCAAGGAAGCAGTGATGTTTAGTCCTGTGAACGCCGAGGTGCCAGCGCAGGCGATACCGGCTGGCTACTCTGATGGTGATCGCTTCCTCGCCTTTCTGCGCATTAAGCGCGGGACCAAGGGCGGGCGGCTGCGCTACGCAGCGGTTCGAAGCGCAGAGCAATGCGCGGCGTTGGAGGAAGCGAAACTCATTGCCCATGGGGCTCGCGGTCACATCGGGCGCCCGGGGCTTACCTTGAAGCAGTCCCTTGACCTCTTTTCCAACGTAGTACGCCAAGTGGGATTGACAAAGAAGGAGCTTGGGGTGACGCCGCATGGCCTGCGCCATCAGTTCGCGGGCGATCTCTACTTTGAGATTTCCGGCCTTCGCCCGCCGGTGCAGGGTGGGGAGGCTGACATTGATCACGCAGCAATGGAGGAGGCGTACCGTCAGGTGGCCCGCCAGTTGGGACATAACCGTCCACAGATCAGTAATGCATACCTCGGCTCGCCAAGCAAAAAGCGGACGCCGGCGGCCAATCTTCTCACGGAGGAGCATCATGGATGATCGCAGCGGGGCGGGGCATTCCACGGTGGTGGTGCGGCGCCGCTGGATCCTGACATTCGTATCACGCTTTGTGAACGTCTTGCGTTTGCGGGCCAGGCCGGCGCATCGTGCCAATGTACGGCGTTCCCGAAAGGTCCTCCGAACACTGAGATCATTTGTCGGCAAAGGCTGTGCCGCTCGGAGCTTGGCGTATCTCCGCAGAATAGAGCCATTGATATTCGAAGAGGTAATCATGTCTGCACTCGAGGACGCCGGTGTCCTGGTGTTGCGCAGTTGCCGATACAGTGGCGATGGTGGTGTGGATGGCGCATTCTGGTGTCCTGAAGCAGGGTGGATGGCCGTCCAGGCGAAGCGGTACGCGGCGCACATTGACCGACAGCACGTTCATGAATTCGTCAATGTTGTGCGCCGCATGCAATATGCGGGTGGCGTTTTCGCACATACAGGTCGGAGCGGAACTGGCGTCTATGAAATCTTGCCAGGGAGTGGAATAATCCTCTATAGCGGCGACCGGTTGATCGAACTGATCAAGGAACGGAAGCTGGCGCATTGGAGGTTAACATGACGTTCTCGGCGATGAGGCACTCTGAAGTGGGTGGAGCACGCTCCACCGCGTACACTGTGATCTGCAAAAGTGGTGAGCGTGGCCAAGAGTTCAGCGATCCACGGCTTGCCGCCTTGGCATTTCTTAGGTCGAAGGCTCAAGATCGTCCATTCGTCCTACGGCATCGGGGTGGTGTGACGCGCGTGATCGCGTCGGCAAAAGCCGGAGCCAAGTGCATCGAAGAGCATGCGGCCGACGAAAAGTTTCATGCGGCGTATGATGCGTTGGCGAATGGCGGCGGCTCTCTTGACGGAAACGTATTGCCCAATTGTTAGCGTTGGTAGATTTCTTGCAAGTAAGGAAAGAAATGGAAGTCAGTTGTGTTTTATGTGACGCGCCAGAGGCATGGTGCATCGTGTCGGATCATGGGAAGCGCCACAACATCAATTGTTCGTCTCCACGGTGTGGTAAGTACGTTATCACCGACAATGCAATGCGACGGCTGGTAACTGGCGGGCCGCAAAAGAGCGTATTGATCGAGATGGTTCGACGCGCGAACCATCACTCGAAAGTTCTGGAGATTTATGTCGCGGGGGACGGGCTTTTACAGGCCACTGAGCTTCCTCGGGCCTAAACTTGCTCACCGATTCGAAAGAGCCCCGATTTGACAGACAAGCGGATCATTGCTGAGCATCTTGGAACTGCGTCCAACTAACAGTTGTCAGCAAATTGCAGCTACACAATACTTTTCAATACCAAGACTCTTTTCAATGCTTCGTTAGCCGTGCAGGCTGCCGTTGGCCTGGGAACGCATAGTTAGCTTTAAAATAGCAACGGCCCCTGGTGTAAAAGGTAGGGGGCATTGTGTTGTCGTGGTAGCATCTACTTTCCAGCAAGGGAGGTAAGAATGCTTTTCCATTGCATGACTAGGCACGGCTTTGCAACTGCCAGCATTATTCGTGTCGGCGATGTCGTTGACGTAAATGTGGAATGTCAGGGTACTCGCGCAGCCTTGCCTGGGATTCGTTTCGAGATCCGCTTCCGCGCACCGCATTTGAATCGAGTCGACGGAATCACGCCAGATAAACATTTCGCCTTATTGGGTTTGTCGCAATTTAATTTCACCAAGAATCCAGCCCCATGTACATCGTCCATGGTGTCTTTCGACGACTTGGTGCTCGACGACTCATTAATCCTTAGCGAAGCCGTGTAACCCATGGGCTTGTAGCGACTCAGCTGGGCAATCAGTAACGATACCCGATGGTTTGTCCCTAGGGTGGCATTGGTCAGCAACCGAATTGTCGCGTCAGTCAGGTTCCGTGAACGACAACCGCCTCATGCAACCTCTGTAAAACCCCCGGCCATTGATGGGGCCTAGCCCACACCAGAAGGAGTGAAATGACGGATCTCGCTAATGCTCTGAAAACTGAAATCTCCCGACTCGCTCGCAAAGAATTGAGAGCTCAGTTGGAACCGTTAAAGCGATCGGCCGCGCAATCCAAGGCCCAACTGGCAGTTCTGCGCGACGAGGTCAGTGCGCTAAAAAGGCAGATAAGGGCGCTAGAAAAGCCAGTGAGGCACCCGACTGACAAGACATCTGATGTGCAGAGAACATCGCGACAGCGCTTCACGGCCAAAGGCTTCGCTACGATGCGCAATCGCTTGGGACTTTCCTATGCGGAAATGGGGCGGCTTATTGGCGCTTCTGACCAGTCCGTGCGCAAATGGGAAGATGGCGCGGCCGTTCCGCGGTTGAGATATCAGGAGGCAATCTTTGCGTTGCGTGGTGTCGGCAAGCGAATGATTGCTGAGCGTCTCGGTACGGCGTCCACCTAGAGTTGTCGGACGTATGCACTTATGCGTGACGACAGCGCAAGGATTACTTCCGCGGCGCCAGGACATTCCGCTGCGAGGCCGCTTTTGCAGGTCGCGGTAACCGAGGGAGCGACGCGCCACCAATCGCCGGTTTGTGCGAACTGCTGGGCGAATAGTCCACCTGAAGGCAATCGTGGCCGTCAAATGCGCTACCCTGGTGTCATTGCGAATCGGGTCGAGCCAGAGGGGGCGTCACTAATCAGATACTGATTGGTCCCCCCCCGATCTCAGAACCGAAGCGTGGAACGGTGCGTCACGCGCCAGTTTCCGCGGTGGGGAGACAGCCGCGCAATGGATTGGCGTCTCTGATGACGGTAATTTAGGCGTCCGACGAAGAATCTAGCTCATCATCAAGTGACTTCATGTGCATGTTCGTAATGTGATTCAGCGCAATGAATGCGATTGCCTGGGCAAAGCGATCGGTTCCTGGGCAGGCATCCACCTGCAAGTATGCGCGATCAGTATCACGTTGAAGAATGGCGTCCATTAGGTCAGTACACAGTGGTTGGCCGGGTAACGCCATGTAGACCAGGCCGATGCTGCCATCAGACCGGCAATAAGAGGCCTTCCATTGCTGCAGGTTTTCCATCGATCCCTCCCTATGGCCAGGAGAGGTTGTTGCAGCGCGCTAGCAAAGACCGGTGCATTGGGTGCTGATGCGCCTTGGGGCTATGGTCCACAACAGTGCCAACGCCGGGACGACGCAGCACCTGAATTCATTATATGTATGGATTAGGTCGCTTGCATGGGCCATTCTCTCCAGGCATTAGAGGTCGCCTTTTTGGGGCGGCTGGCGTTTTAGCACACCTGAACCCGTCGATGCCCGCGCGAAGGGAGCATGGCGCGCGGGTGTTGTGATGCATGGCGCGCCTGGCCGCAAGATCATCACGGGCGTCGCATCGGGCAGCGAAGGGTTCCGTGCGTGGGAATTGCAGCTTGGAGAGGAGGGGGGCACTTGGACTAGTGGTGTCGGTTGGCAGGCGCCATGTTCGCATGACGTACCTCGGCATCTCAGCCCCAATAGGACTAAGATGCTAGTGATAGCAACGTTACTTAGCCGGAGAAAGATAATGGCCATTACCAATGCAATTCGGTATAAAGGCTTCTTCCTGGACTGCGAACCCGTTAAACAGGGTAACGCGTGCTTCGTTGCGCAGGTCATCATTACGCGAGAGTCTTGCCAGATATTGGACGAATATGCATTCCATGACCTCTGGGTGGCGAGGGCAGCCGCGGACGCTGTGTCCTTCGCCAAGGGATGGGGGCGAGAGTGGATCGACGAGCATCTCCAAGAGGCCGGCGCCTGCACCGGTGTAAGCGTAAACCCAATGTGACGCACCAATCGGGAGAGTTGTCATGAAAGGCGTTCGACCAGAATTCTCCTTTCAGGGCTTCACTAAGCGCCAAACTGGAATCTGAAACCCAACACGACATTCGCCGACGGAACGGGCGTGGATTGCAGCCGGACGTTGAAGAGCTGTGCGCGACGGGGCACGACATGCTGGGCGGGTGCCGCTGGCGCTGCCGCTGCCGCGGAGAGGCTTAAGGGCGTTGTGCGACTGGAAGAATCGCAGGCTAGTCTGCGTTGCCGTAATAGCCTACTTTATATCCACGCTCAAGACCTCCTGTACGCCTTCCGCCTTCAGGCGCTCGACATCCTCGTGTGACACCTGGGTGAAGGCGCCGATCGCGACGCTATACACGACGTACGGAATTTCATCGTGGCTGACGCGGCGTTTGACAATGCGCAAGTCTGCCGAAAGTTCGTATGGCCAGTTCTCAAATTGAAACATCGGGTACCTTGGAGTGAAGGGACGCGATCACGGGCCTATGCGTTCGGCCGTGATTATCGGCGCGTGCCAGCATCCTAGTCTTCCGCGCGCTTCATTGCTTCCGCTTCCCTGGCGGCTATGCGTTCCTCGGCTGCTGAGATGGGATCGAGTGCATCGTCGGCCATGGCAGAGGCGCGCTCCGCGTCGGCTAGCACGCCTTCCGCGCCTGCATTGTCCTCAAGGTCGTCGGCAAGGGGAGGCTCCAGCATATCTGCCAGCATGTCCTTCAGCGCCTGACTGTCGCAGGGAAGCCCGCGCCGCATCCGCGTGTGGAGATAGTGTTGAACCTCTGCTTCCTGCTCTGACGTCAAGGGGAGGCCGAGGAATGTGTGTTCCGGCCCAAAGTTGTCCATGTTACTGCTCCTTCATTCCATATGAGTGAACTATACGCTCACGGCGGCTCTTCGGTCGTTGCTTTGATTCCAGAATCAGCCGAATAAATGCTCACACGTCATGGCAGAGTTAAGGGGGGCGATTGCGGGGCCTGGGAAGACGAATTGCGTTGCGGTGAAAAGCTGTAGGTTGCAACGGATACTAAGCGTATAGTGAACGAGAAGTCACTGGGCATACGTGAACATTTGGTGTCTGCAAGCGCCTCGAGTTGTACGGGCAGGAAGCATATGAACGCCCATGTGGTCAAAGGTGGTGCGGTCATGGCAGTGCGATGCACTGCGTAGCGGAAGCGAATGGCGCGCGCTGGCAGTTTCTTCCGTGCGACCGTTGGCTCAAGCGAGGAGGGTACGATGCGATGGCAAGCGACATCCTGGTGCGAAGGATGGAAAATTGGCCTGAGGTGCACGGAGTTTAAGTGCCAGGACGGGTCCCGGATGTTTGCGTCCACGGCGACGTTCGAACATCTTCCCGGGCCAAAGGAATTGTGGACGCCGATGTTGCCGAACGCCGCGGCACCTTCGGTGGTGCACACGGAGGAGGCGTTCGGCACATGTGAAGAGGCCAATGCGGATGCCCTTGATCGGGCCAGGCATGAAATCTTTGCGTTGAACGGAGCGCGGCCATTAGGCGTCAGGAAATCGCTAGGGAATGTGCTCTGCAACGTATCGCATCAGGAATCAGATGAGAGTCTGGCTGCCTCGCTTCGAGGTAACCTTCGACGGGAAACGCTATGCGTTCCGGCAATATCGCTATGATCGGTTCCATGACGCGTTGCGCTATGCGATGGGTGAGCATGTAAAAGACGGCTTCGTCAGCGACGATGCCTTTTGCCCATGCTGGAAAGCTGCCTATTGTCCAAGCGGCGACGAAGAAGCCGCCATGCAATCGCATCGCATCAGCTATGTTGAAGGGCACTTTGTCTTTGGATGTTACCGTTATGATCGCCGGGACGATGCTATTGCCTTTGCTGAAATTCATCCAGAAAGTGCTGGCTGCGTCAGGTGAATCGTTGAAATTCACGATCTCTTCCTTCTGAGAACGCCCAACAGGCTCACGTTCGTAGGACCCAGTCCGCGGGTCACATTGACGGTCCGACGCGCTTTGCATTGCCCTGTTTGCGAATGTCTTGCCTCGTGAAGAGCTCGGGGCAGCATGCTTACCGCTCAGTTTTACGTCGGATCCATGAAGGTGCATCGGGCGATGAGGTCCATACGCGTTTGCGCTGCAGAGCGTCGGAAGACTGCCTCGATCAACTTCTGGTTCACTGCATATAGTATTGCGGCCCGGGTTCCAGCGCCTTGGCCGAACGCCGCTCTGGTGAGTGGAGCAACAGACAGTTTCTCGGCTGTCCGGAGGTCGATTCGTCTCGTCATACTGTACATGCTGCCCTTTGTGGCCAATGCACGTCGCCAACTTGTACATGAAGCGAACTGATGCGAGAACCACTCCTGCCGGTGCTTGGGGAGAGCTCTGGTCCTCGGAGAACGAGGTCAAACGAATCGATTGGAGGCGGGGTGAGCGGGCGCGTACGTCACGGTCCGCGCCTGCATCGCGTCGCATGAAGCGGAAGCTTGTGCGGAGGCGTATGTCCCCGGACATGTGGGTGCTCGTACCGACGATGCCGCGGCAGTGCGTACGGTGCCGGTGGCTCAAAGCGCTCTTTGCGTCACGCGGTCAATGACATGAAGCAGTTTGTCAAGCTGCACCGGCTTATTGAGTTGCTCGGCAAATTGTGCTGCGTCAAAGCGTTCGCGTTCGGCACCGCCGTCCCATCCGCTGAGCGCAACAATGGGAAGCATGTCATTTCCTGGTAGGGCCCGCATGGCGATGGCCGTGTCAAATCCGTCCATGCCTGGCATCTGCAGGTCAAGCAGCACCAGGTCGGCCTGCCATACGGCTAACTGTGTGACTGCCGTTAAACCATCGTAAGAGGTCCTGCATTCGATGCCGAAGTGCGCCAGGAGCAGGGCCAGCATGTCGGCAGCGTCCTTGTTGTCGTCCACAAGTAGGATGCGAAGATGTCGGTTACCCATGTTCCACCGTCCTGTCGGTTGCCGATTCTGGTGTCCTGGCGAAGCGCGACAACCGATTCCAAGTTCAATTAAATCTCCAAGCTCGTCTGCTTGGCGCACGATAAGGCTCGCGCGCTGGGGCCATGGGTTGAGAAAGTTCAACCCAACTTGCAGGCGATTGGCCATTTGCTGCCGGATGCCGAGGTGCCAGCCGGTTGAGTGATACTGTGGTCTTTGCTGAAGCGCATACGGAATCCTCTCCTGCGGCAGCACGTAATCGTCGATGTGCTCGTGTTTTGTGCGGCGCACAAAAATATGTGCTATACTGCGTTCCGTGGTGAAGTTCTCGAGTACTTCACCTTTGTAGCACCATATTCGTAGGTCACACTGAAGGCACCACGCAGATAGCATGGGCTTCCAAACTCCGCACCGGGCAGATAGCTCGGGCTGGAGTGTCGATTGAAGCGTTGGCATTACATTGAAACGAAGCCCGCACGAAGCGGGCTTTTTTTTTATTCTCAGGGCGGTTTGCTACATTCTTCATCGCTGCCCCTCTTGGGACCTGGTGGCCCATAGCGCAGGACCCTGCTCACGGATGTGACGGCGTTGATTAATGTGCATGCGAGTGGAAGTCGGGTATGAATCACATTGACTATCGCGCCGAAGAATTAATCCATATATATGTTTAGGCACTGGCGTCTCTTCGTGCTAAGGTCAGTGGCTGCCCAGTTTTCGTTGGTTCTGTCCGCAGCAATCACGAAATCGGAGGCTATATGAAGGATCTCACCCGACCGGACCTGGCAACGGCATTGGCCGTCGAAGAGGCCATCGAAATGGAGGCATCGTCCGGGCGGTTCCTCGCATGGCATTACATGCGTTCGCATGCTGTTCCGCAATGTGTGGCGCTCAGGGTACTCTCCAAGACCGGCCCGCGGCGTGCGTTGAATTCAGTTGGCCAGGATGTGGCGCTGGATCGACGCTCAGTTAGCAAACAAGTCGCCAAGCATGCGCCGGCATCAGCTACGGAAGAACCGGGATCCATCCTCAAGCTTCCGGTGCTGCGGACGGACCACCAGCTCTCAGAGACCATCGATTTGGCTATCGAAATGATGGGTATTCGAAGCCGGTTTTACGCTGAAGCACTTTTGCGCATCCATGCCGTCCGGACTCCAGTTATTATGCGAGTCCTTTTCAATGCGCAACGCCGCAGGACATTGCCAGCTCCCATCAGTCGCCTAGCGCCGCCAAGTGGCGCTCAGATCTTGAAGTCGGGATGAGGGCAGTCTGCCGCAACCGGTGGTCGTTGCTTGCGCCGCTGCAAAGTGAATTCTGACCGGAGGTCGGGAAATAATGCCTCCCGGTACCAAGCACATGTAGGCGTCACTGCGCGTAGCCAGAGCGGCGACATACGGCGTAGGCCAGCGGTAACCAGACATTGATTTTTCTCAATATCGGTTGCGCCGAGCCGACGTACGTTGGATGCATGATCCGCTTTGACTCACAGCGTTACCCGGAGCGCGTGTACGCGCGATTTCGTTCGAGCCTAGCGCTCGAGCGATTTATTCAGGACCCGTTTCCTTCGCGGCGGGCGCGTTCGGCCAAATGGGCGAAAGCATGGCTGTTGGCTGTTCACGATCAAAAAGAGCGCGGACAGGATAGGCGACGATAATGATGCGGTACCTGCCAACATGCCTGTACCGATCGAAAGCATGGCCGTCGGGAGCCTTTCCTTAGTGACCGATCACAGTCGTTCGATTTGCCAGTCAATGGCTTCAAGTCCTGTTCACTCCTCATCGCGATCGGTCAAGTACTCGGTCCGCCCACGCTTCGTTTGTACGATCACGTTTGAGCTGTCGAATTAGGTGAATTGGCCAACTTCCTTTACACTGTGCCTCCCACTTCGGTACTTCGTCACCGTCCTGTTTCTTACCTGTCTCGGCCTGGCGGCCATTCCTGTCCGATCCTCGACCATTGGCTCTACTTGAGAATTGGGTTCGTTCGTCTATAGGAAAGAACAGCACATGAGCACACATACAGGCACCATCCATTGGTTTAGCAGGCTAAAGGGCATAGGGCAGATCAGGCCTGACGCGGGCGGATTTGATGTCGTGGCCGACATCGGCGACTTTGTAGGGGATCAGCCTTCCGGCAGCCTCGAAGAAAAGCTCGTGTCCTATGAGCTTACTGAGTCCGCCTGGGGCTGCCGCGCCACCAATATCCACATCGTGCGGAGGCTGTGACCGATGGCGAAAGAAGACCTCATCGAAATGCCAGGGGTGGTGAAGGAAGTGCTGCCTGATAGCC
>Ga0102587_1001022_pt1 | contig 23649 bp, 12 predicted proteins | sample AraplaF_Col_mTSA_FD_76853 | JGI IMG/M metagenome (GOLD analysis project Ga0102587, IMG submission 76853) | Arabidopsis root microbial communities from the University of North Carolina, USA - plate scrape MF_Col_mTSA (SPADES assembly) (version 2) | ecosystem: Host-associated > Plants > Roots >... | reverse complement strand
CAGCGGCAGCATCACGGCCGCGGGCGGCCAGGTCGCCGTGCTGGCCAGCGCCATGGGCGACGCGATGGCCACCGTCATCAACCAGTCCGGCGTCATACGCGCCAACTCGGCGGTGGAGCGCAACGGCATGATTGTGCTGAGCGGCGGCGGCACCGGCGTAGTCCATGTCTCGGGCACGCTGGATGCCAGCGGCACGGCGGCCGGCCAGAGCGGCGGCACGGTGCGGGTGCTGGGCGACAAGGTGGCGCTGGACGGCGGCGCTTCCATCGATGTGTCCGGCGCAGCCGGCGGTGGCACGGCGCTGGTGGGCGGCGACTACCAGGGTAGCAATGCGGCCGTGCAGAACGCCTCGCGCACCTACATCGCCGCGGGCGCGGCGATACGCGCTGACGCGACCGACAGCGGCAATGGCGGCAAGGTGGTGGTCTGGGCCGACGGCGACACGCGCCACAGCGGCGCCATCAGCGCGCGCGGCGGCGCCAATGGCGGCGACGGCGGTTTTGTCGAGGTCTCGGGCAAACAGCTGCTGGACCTGCACGGCAGCGTCGACGTGGCCGCGCCGGCCGGCAGCGGCGGGCGGGTGCTGCTGGACCCGCAGGACATCCTCATCAACACCTCGGTCCAGCCCTCGCCGCCCAACAATGCCGACGGCACGCCCGACGTGGCCTTCGCCGACCCGCCGGCCGCCAGCACCTACACCATCCAGGTCGCCGACGTCACCGGCTACAGCGAGCTCTACCTGCAGGCCACGAACAACATCACGCTGGCCAGCGCGCTGGCCATGACGGCGGGCAACAAGGTCCGCTTTGAAGCCGGCAACACGATTGCCCTGAATGCCGCGCTGACGGCGTCCGGCGGCGTGAACCTCTCGGGCGCCAGCATCACCAGCACGGCCGCCGGCACCATCACCACCACCGGGGCGGCCAACACCAACGCCGGCAACGTCACGCTCAACGCGACCGGCACCGTCAACCTGGCAGGTGCCATCACCGCCACCGGCGGCACGGCCAGTGCCGGCAATGCGGGCCGCAGCGGCGGCGCCGTCAGCATCACGGGTGCGGGCGTCACGGTGGGGGCCGTCACGGCCAACGGCTCCGCCGGATCGGGCGCGGGGCAAACCGGCGGTGCCGGCGGCACCATCGGCATCACTTCCACCAACGGCATCAGCGCCACCGGCACCCTCACGGCCAGCGGCGCCGGCGGCGGCACCGGCCCCTCGGTGGGCGGTAACGCAGGCAGCATCGGCCTTTCCAACAGCGGTGCAGGCAATATTGCCGTCGCCGGCTTGACGGCAAGCACCGGCAATGCGTTGACCACGGGCGCGGGCGGCACGGCCGGCAGCATTTCAGTCACCAACAGCGCGGCGGGCGCCAGCCTGGGCACCGGCAACATCAGCACCGTGGGCGGCAGCAATGGCGACGGCGGCACGATCACGCTCAACTCCGCCGGCGCGCTGAGCGCGGGCAGCGTCACCAGCACCGGCGGCACGGCCCAGGCCAACACCTCGGGCCGCAATGCCGGCACGATCAATATCACGGCGGCCGGTGCTATCACCGCGCTGGGCGCCGTGGCGGCCAGCGGCAGCGCCGGCACCACGGCCGGCAACGGCGGCAACGCGGCCGGGGTTTCCATCAGCGCCACGGGCGGCATTGCCGGCGCGGCCATCACGGCCAGCGGCGGGGCCGGCGTGGGCACCAATGCCTCGGGCGGCAACGCGGGCGCCATCACGGTCACCAACAACGCAAGCGGCAATCTCGCCACCGCCGGCCTGACGGCGCAAACCGGCGCGGCCACCGGCACCGGTGCCGCCGGCACGGCCGGCAGCATTGCCATCACCAACAACGCGGCCGCCGGCAACCTCAGCACCAGCGCCATCAACACCGCGGGCGGCGCGGGCGGCAACGGCGGCGCGGTCACACTGGCCTCGCAGGCCGGCGTCACCGTGACCGGTACCCTGGGCACCAGCGGCACGGTGCTGGCCGCGGGCACGCGCGCCGGCAGCAACGCCGGCAACATCACGATCACGGGTGTGAACCGCTCCGTCACCGGCGCGATCACCGCCAGCGGCAGCGCGGCCAACGGTACCAACCAGGCCGGCGGCAATGCCGGTGTGGTCAGCATCACCGGCAGCGGCACGCTGGGCACCGTGGCCATCGCGGCGTCAACCGGCGGCGCCACCGGCACAGGCGCCGGCGGTACGGCCGGCGGCATCACACTGAACGGCACGGCCGTGACCACCGGCGCGCTGACCACCACGGGCGGCGGCAATGGCGACGGCGGCAATATCAGCGCCACCTCGACGGCCGGCGTGCTGACGGCGGGCGCCATCATTGCCAGCGGCGGCGCAGCCAATGCGGGAACGGCCGGCCGCAATGCCGGCACGGTGACCTTGCAAGCCACGGGCGGTTTGTTGACCGGTACCACCGTGACCGCCAGCGGCACCAGCGGCACCCTCACGGGTGACCAGGCCGGCGGCAACGGCGCGGCGATTTCCATCACCGGCAACAGCGGCATCACGGTCACCAACCTGGTGGCCAGCGGCGGCTCGGCGGTCGGCACCAACGCGGCCGGCGGCAATGCCGGCAGCATCACCCTCAACAACAGCGGCAGCGGCAACATCGCCACCGGTACCCTGATCGCGCAGACCGGCAATGCGCTGGGTACAGGCGCGGGCGGCACGGCCGGCAGCGTCAGCGTCACTAACACCGCCGCCGCAGGAACACTCTCTACCGCGGCCATCACCACCACCGGCGGGATCAAGGGCAACGGCGGCAATGTCAGCCTGTCGGCGCTGGGCCAGGTGTCCGTGCTCAACAACAACATCACCACCAGCGGTGGCGCCACGGTCATCGGCCTGGTCGGCCGCAATGCCGGCACGGTCACCCTCAGCGGCGCCGGCGTTAACCTGGGCACGGGCACCATCACGGCCAGCGGCGGTGCGGCAGCGGCCACGTCCAGCCAGAAGGGCGGCAGCGGCGCGGCCGTCAGCATCACCAGCACCGATGCCGTGACCACCGGCGCCATCAGCGCCAGCGGCGGCGCGGGCGGCACGACCAACGGCGACGGCGGCGACGCGGGCAGCATCAGCGTGCAGAACAACTCCACCACGGCCGGCGCGATCGCGCTGGGCGCGCTCACGGCGCGCACGGGCGCGGCGGTGGGTACCGGCGCCGGCGGCGCGGCCGGCAGCATCAGCATCACCAACAACGCGGCCGGTGCCAGCCTTGGCACCGGCGCGATAGACAGCAGCGGCGCAGCGGGCGGCAACGGCGGCGCGGTCACGCTGGCTTCGCAGGCCGGCGTCACCGTGACCGGCACGCTGAACACCAGCGGCACCGTGCTGGCCGGCGGCACCGGCGCCGGCCGCAACGCCGGCAACATCACGATCACGGGCGTGAACCGCTCGGTCACGGGCCTGGTCACCGCCAGCGGCAGCGCGGGCCTGGGCACTAACCAGGTGGGCGGCAATGCCGGCGTGGTCGGCATCACGGGCAGCGGCACGCTGGGTGTCGCCGCAGGCATCACCGCCTCCACGGGCGCGGCCACCGGTACAGGTGCCGGCGGCACGGCCGGCAGCATCACGCTGAGCGGTAGCGCCGTCACGGCCGGTGCGCTGACCACCACAGGTGGCGCCAATGGCAACGGCGGCAACATCAGCGCCACCTCGACGGCCGGTGTGCTGACGGCGGGCGCTGCCACCGCCAGCGGCGGCACGGCCAATGCCGGCACCTCGGGACGCAATGCGGGCACAGTCACGCTGCAGGCCACGGGAGGTTTGTTGACGGCCACAACGGTCACGGCCAGCGGCAGCAGCGGCACCCTGACGGGCGACCAGGCCGGCGGCAATGGCGCGGCGATTTCCATCACCGGCAACAGCGGCATCACGGTCACCAACCTCGCGGCCAGCGGCGGTGCGGCAGCCGGCACCAATGCGGCCGGCGGCAGCGCGGGCAGCATCACGCTCAACAACAGCGGCAGCGGCAATATCAGCGGCGGCACCCTGATCGCGCAAACCGGCAATGCGCTGGGCACTGGCGCGGGCGGCACGGCCGGCAGTATCAGTGTGGCCAACACGGCGGCAGCGGGAACCGTCTCCACCGCGGCCATCACCACCACAGGCGGCACCAAGGGCAACGGCGGCAATGTCAGCCTGTCGGCGCTGGGCCAGGTGTCCGTGCTCAACAACAACATCACCACCAGCGGCGGCACCACGGTCAGCGGCCTGGCCGGCCGCGACGCGGGCAGCGTCACCCTCAGCGGAGCCGGCGTCAACCTGGGCACAGGCACCATTACCGCCTCGGGCGGCGCAGCCGCGGCCGGCGCCAATGAAAAAGGCGGTAGCGGCGCGGCTGTCGGCATCACCTCCAGCGGAACAGTCACCACGGCGGCCATCACCGCCAACGGCGGCGCGGGTGGTACCACCAACGGCGACGGCGGCAATGCCGGCAGCATCACCCTGGCCAACACGGTGGCCGGCAATGTCACCACGGGCGCGCTCACCACGCAAAGCGGCAACGCGGCGGGCACCGGCGCCGGCGGCACGGCCGGCAGCATTAGCGTGAGCAACGCTGCGGGCAACCTCACGACGGGTGCGATTTCCACCGTGGGCGGCACCTCTGGCCAGGGTGGCAATGTCAGCGTTTCAGCCGCAAGCGGCACCGTGACGGTAGGCGGCATTGCCACCAGCGGCGGCGCCGCCACCGGCACGGCCAACGGCCGCAATGCCGGCACCGTCGATATTTCGGGGGCCGGCGTCAGCACGGCCGCCATCTCGGCCAACGGCAGCAACGGCAGCGGCACGGGTGCGGGCGGCAACGGCGGCGCGATTACCGTGAATTCCACGGCGGCCATCAGCAGCAGCGGCACGCTGAACACCATAGGCGGTAACGGCGTGGGCGCAGGCCAGGCCGGTGGCCAGGGCGCGGCGGTGTCTGCCGTGTCGACCGGCGGCAATGTGTCGGTCGCGGCGATCACCACCACCGGCGGCAACGGCGGCACGGGTGTCGCGGCCGGCGGCAACGCGGGCAGTATCACACTCGATGCGGCGGGCGCCACGCCCACCATCACGCTGGCCGGCGGCCTCACGGCGCTGGGCGGCAACCAGGTTGGCGGCGCGGTCTCGGGCGCCGGCGGCGCGATCCGCATCAAGGACGACGTCCTGCTCAATGCGGCCAGCATCACGCTGGACTCGCGCGGCGGCAATGCGGGCGCCGGCGTCGGCGCCAACATCCAGTTTGACGGCGCTATCAACAGCCAGGCCTCGGGCCGCGCGCTGGTGCTGCAATCGGGCAACGGCGACGTGAGCATTGTCGGCACCACAGGCGCCGGCCTGGCCCTGTCGGCGCTGACCGTGACGGCCAACGACATCGCCGTGGGCGCCATAGGCGGCGCCTCGGCCGGTGTCACCGGCGCCACCTCGCTGACGGCCACCACCAGCGGCGCCGACACCGGCGACATCAGCCTCAACGGCGCGCTCAACGTCAATGCACTGGCTTTGGCGGCGGGAAGCGCCCTCACGCAGACCAGCGCCATCAAGGCCAGCACCGCCACCCTGACGGCCGGAGCCGGCAACAACATCACGCTGAACAACGCCGGCAACGATTTCACCGGCGCGGTGACCGTGGTCTCGGGGCTCAACGTCAGCCTCGCGGATGCCAATGCGCTGGCGCTGGGCACCTCCACCGTCTCGGGCACGCTGGCCGTGAACGCGGCGGGCGCCATCACACAAACCGGCGCCCTCACCGTGACCGGCGCCACCACGCTGGCGGCCGGCGCGGCCAACGACATCACGCTGGCCAATGCCGGCAACAATTTCTCCAGCGTCGCCGCCACCAGCGGCAACAACGTGTCGCTGCGCGACAGCAACGCCGTCGTGCTGGGCACCTCCACGGCCGCCAGCAGCCTGACGGTTGTGGCCGGCGGCGCCATCACCCAGACCGGCGCCATCAGCGCGCCCACACTGGTGGCCAAGACGCTGTCCGCAGGCACGGCGAACATCACGCTGAACAACGCCGGCAATGAGGCCACCAGCGTGGACCTGCGCGCGCGCAATGCCGCCGACACGGCCAATGCCGCCGGCGCGATTTCCTACCGCGATGCCACCGGCTTCGACGTGGCCGCCGTCAACACCACGGGCGCGCTGGCGCTGCAATCAAACGGCAACATCACCCAGTCGGGCGCCGTGACGGCCGCGTCGCTGGCCGTGGCCGGTACCGGCGCCGGTTCCTTGAATTTCGGCAGCTCGGCCAATGCCATCGCCGCGCTGAACGGCATCACGGCGGCTGGCGGCTTCGCGCTGAACAACGGCAACAACGGCGTGACGCTGACGGGCAACCTCAGCACCACCAACACCGCGGTGTCCATAGACACCGGCACCGGCAGCTATACGCAGAACGCGAATATCGACGTGACAGCCGGCAGCGGCCCCATCACCATCACGGCCGACACCGTCGCCATTGCCGCGAACACCGGCAACAATGCGCTGGCCACCAGTGGCGTGCTCACGCTCAAGGCCAAGACCGCGAGCCGCGCCATGTCGCTGGCCGGCGCGTCCGGCTTTGACCTCACGGCCGCGGAAATCACCGCCTTCGCCACCGGCGCCACCGGCCCCATCGTCATCGGCGACACGGCCAGCACCGGCGTGATGACAATCGGCGGGCCGGTCGCCCTGGCCGGCAAGACCCTGACGCTCAACGCCGGCTCCATCACCGATACCGGTGTGCAGACCATCACCGCGCAGAACGTCTCGCTCAACGCCAACGGCCAGATCGGCACGGACGCCAGCAACGGCATCGACATCGCGGCCACCAGCCTCAGCGTCAACACCACGGGCAATGCCAGCGCCTTTGTGCGCAGCGCGGGCACCGTCAACCTGGGTGTGGGCGGCACAGCCTCGAATGTGGGCAGCGGCACGCTGGACCTGGTGGCGGCGGGCGCGGTCACCCAGACGGCGGGAACGGGCAACGTCACGGCCGGCATGCTCAAGGTCAAGACACTGGTCAACGCCGGCGGCGCCATCACACTCAACAACAGCGGCAACGCCAACACCGCCATCAACCTGCAGTCGCGCAACGCCGCGGACACGGCCAATGCGGCGGGCGCCATCCAATACAGCGCTGCCGGCGGGTTTGACGTAGCGGCTGTTGCCACAACAGCCAACACCACCTTGTCCGCCGGTGCTGCGGTCACCCAGTCGGGCGCGATTGCTGCCTCCGGGCTTGCGCTCACAGGCGCAGGCGGCTACACCTTCGCAAACGCAGGCAACGCCGTCACGACGCTTGCCGCCAATGCCGGCAGCGTGGATTACAAACAGGCTGGCGCGCTGATCGTGGGAACCGTGGGGGCTACCGCCGGCGTGACGGCCAGCGGCACGGTCAAAATCGAAACCACGGGCGCGGCCTCCAACCTCACGCTGAACAATGCCGTGAGCTCTTCCGCCACCGGCGATGCCGTGGTCCTCAAAGCCGGCAGTTCCAATGCGGCCGGCACCAGCACCGGCGGCCAGCTCATCAACAACGTGGGTGCGGGCGGCATCGTGGCCGCTTCCGGCCGTTACCTGGCCTATAGCGGTGACCCGGGCACCACGCTGGAAGGCGTCACCGGCTACAGCAAGCGCTACAACAGCGACGCGAGCTATGTGCCGGCCGGCGGCGCCAGCACCTTCCTCTACCGCATCGCGCCGACCCTGACCGTCACGGCCGACAACAAGACCAAGGTGTATGGCGACAGCAATCCGCTGCTGACCGGTGTGGTCAGCGGCCTGATCGACGGCGACACCGCCGCCGGCGTGGGCGTCGGCTACAGCACCACCGCGGTCGACAGGACGGCGGTGGCCGCCGGCCCGGTAGCGATCACCGCGGGCGTCACCAACAACGAAAACTACACCCTGGCCCTGACCAACGGCGCCTTGACCATCACCCAGCGGGCCCTGACCGTCACGGCCACCGGCCAGAACCGTGTCTACGACGGCGGCAGCGCAGCCGCTGTGACGCTGGCCGACAACCGCCTGGCCGGCGATGTGCTTACTGCCAGCAATACCTCGGCCGCCTTCCTCGACAAAAACGTGGGCATCGGCAAGACCGTCAATGTGGGCGGCATCAGCATCAGCGGCACCGATGCCGGCAACTACAGCGTCAACACCACGGCGGCCACCACGGCCGATATCACGCAGCGCGCGTTGACGGTCAGCGCCACCGGCCAGAACCGGGTCTATGACGGCGGCACGGTCGCCACCGTCACCTTGAGCGACAACCGTGTTGCCGGCGATTTGCTCAGCGCCAGCAATACCGCCGCCAGCTTCGCCGACAAGAATGTGGGCACCGGCAAGGCTGTCAGCGTGAGCGGCATCAGCATCAGCGGCACCGATGCCGGCAACTACAGCGTCAACACCACGGCGGCCACCACGGCCGATATCACGCAGCGCGCGCTGACGGTCAGCGCCACCGGCCAGAACCGGGTCTATGACGGCGGCACGATCGCCACCGTCACCTTGAGCGACAACCGCGTTGCCGGCGATGTGCTCAGCGCCAGCAATACCGCCGCCAGCTTCGCCGACAAGAATGTGGGCACCGGCAAGGTCGTCAGCGTGAGCGGCATCGCCATTACCGGCACCGATGCGGCTAACTACAGCGTCAACACCACGGCGGCCACCACCGCCAACATCACGCAGCGCGCTCTGACGGTCGGCGCCACGGGAAGCAACAAGGTCTATGACGGCGGCACCATCGCCGGCGTGACCCTGACGGACAACCGCGTGGCTGGCGACGTGCTGACCGCCAGCAACACGGCCGCGAACTTCGCCGACAAGAATGTGGGAACCGGCAAGGCAGTGAGCGTCAGCGGTATCGGTATCAGCGGCACCGACGCCGGCAACTACAGCGTCAACAGCACGGCGGCGACCACGGCCGACATCACTCAGCGCTCCCTCACGGTCAGCGCTACGGGAAGCAACAAGGTCTACAACGGCAACACCACCGCCGGTGTGGCCCTGACGGACAACCGTGTTGCGGGCGATGTGTTCACCGCCAGCAATACCGCTGCCAGCTTCGGCGACAAGAATGTGGGAGCCGGCAAGGCCGTTAGCGTGAGCGGCATCGCCATTACCGGCGCTGACGCGGCTAACTACAGCGTCAACACCACGGCCGCAACCACGGCCGACATCACCCAGCGCGCGCTCACCGTAGGCGCCGCGGCGCAAAACAAGGTGTACGACGGCGGCACTGCCGCGACAGTGACGCTCAATGACAACCGGGTCGCCGGCGACGTGCTCTCCACCAGCAACACGTCGGCGAACTTCACCGACAAAAATGCAGGCACCGGCAAGACGGTGAACGTCGGCGGCATCGCCATCACGGGCACCGACGCCGGCAATTACAGCGTCAACAGCACGGCGGCCACCACGGCCACCATCACGCCGGCCTCGATCGCGAACGTCAGCGGCATCACCGCAGCCGACAAGGTGCAGGACGGCGGCACCGCCGCCACGCTGGCGACCGGTGCTGCCGTATTTACCGGTCGCATCGGCGCGGATGTGCTCACGGTGGGCACGGCCACCGGCAATTTCGACACCCCCGCCGTTGGCAGCGGCAAACCGGTCAGCATCACCGGCATCACGCTGTCGGGCACCGACGCCGGCAACTACGTGCTGCTCAACACCACGGCCGCCACCACGGCCAGTATCACGCCGGCGCCGGCCAATATGGCCGAGCGCACCGGCGACGTGCGCATGGCCAACGGAACGGCGCTGCCGGTGCTGGAGGCCGACGACAGTCGCGAGCAGGCTTTCCGCCGCGCCGCCGGCATACGGCCCGCGACCGAGCTGGCCGGCACGGCGCAAACACCGGCTTTCAGCCTGGCGGGCTTTCCCGACACGCGTAGCCCCGACGGCCCGGCCCAGGCCGATTGCACGGGCGCGGGCAGCCGCGTGGCCTGCCTGGCCGACCCGGTGGAGGCAGGCCAGGGGCAATAAACGGCGCCGTCCGGCGCCGCCTTCCTTTTCCAGCCGGTTTCTACGGACAGAAATGGCTGCCCGGGCGCCATTTCCGGCGGTTATCATGTGGCCGATAACTCACTTCAAAGGGAGCGCGCCATGGCCTTAATGGACTTCATCAAGAAACAGTTCATCGACATCATCCAGTGGACCGAGGCCGGCGACGGAACCCTGGCCTGGCGTTTCCCGATGGCCGACATGGAGATCCAGTACGGCGCCTCGCTCACCGTGCGCGAGTCGCAGATGGCGGTGTTTGTCAACGAAGGCAAGGTCGCCGACGTGTTCGGCCCCGGCATGTACAAGCTGACCACGCAGACCATCCCGGTGCTGACCTACCTCAAGAACTGGGACAAGCTGTTCGAGTCGCCCTTCAAGAGCGACGTTTATTTCTTCAGCACGCGCCAGCAGATAGACCAGAAGTGGGGCACGCCCCAGCCCATCACCATACGCGACAAGGACTTCGGCGCCGTGCGCCTGCGCGCCTTCGGCAACTACAACTTCCGCATCGCCGACCCCAAGCTCTTCCACACCGAAATCTCGGGTACGCGCGACCGCTACACCACGGCCGACCTCGACGGCCAGCTGCGCGGCCTGGTGCTGCAGAACATTTCCAACGCCATCGCCTCCAGCGAGATCGCCTTCCTGGACCTGGCCGCCAACCAGCTGGCTTTCGCGCAGGCGCTGGTGACCCAGCTCACGCCCGAGTTCGCCAAGATAGGCCTCAAGCTCGAAGGCATGACGGTGCAGAACGTCTCGCTGCCCGAAGAGCTGCAAAAAATCCTGGACCAGAAAATCGGCATGGGCATGGTCGGCAACGACATGGGCAAGTTCATGCAGTACCAGACGGCGCAGGCGATTCCCAAATTCGCCGAGGGCGCGGGCTCGGGCGGCGGCATTGCCGGCGACGCCATGGGCCTGGGTGCCGGCGTGGCGCTGGGCCAGGTGCTGGCGCAAAACCTGCAGCAAGGCTTGCAGGGCGGCGGCAACGCGGCCCAGGCCGCCACGGCCGCGGCGGCGGCCGTGAAGCCCGACGACGTGATGGCCACGCTCGAGAAGCTCGGCGAACTCAAGGCCAAGGGCATACTCACGCAGGAAGAGTTCGACGCCAAGAAGGCCGAGCTGCTCAAGAAGCTGGTCTGATGCCGGTCGCGCCGCGCATCGTTCACTGACAGCTCATCTTGGCATCCGAGCCCCAGCAACGCGCCTACCGCGCGCCGTGTCCCGGCTGCGGCGCGCCCGTTGAATTTCGCAGCGCGCAGTCCACGCACGCGGTGTGCGGTTATTGCCAGAGCACCGTCGTGCGCGACGGCGACACCCTGTCGCGCATCGGCAAGATGGCCGAGCTGTTCAATGACTTCAGCCCGCTGCAGTTGCAGGCCTCGGGTAGCTGGCAGGGCCGCAATTTCACGCTGGTCGGCCGGCTGCAATACCAGTACGCGCAAGGCACCTGGACCGAGTGGTATGCGGTGCTGGACGACGGCAAAGCCGCCTTCCTGAGCGAAGACAACGGCGCTTATGTCTTCAGCCTGCCCACCAGCCTGCAGCGCGCCGTGCCGCCGGCCGAGAATTTCCGCGTGGGCGCGACCACGGCCATCAACGCCAAGCCTTTTAGCGTGGCGTCCAACGAACGTGTGTCCCTGCTCTCGGCCCAGGGCGAGCTGCCGCGCCTGCCGGCGTTGGGCTCGCCTTTTGCGATGGTGGAGCTGCGCAGCGCCGACGGCGACGTGCTCAGCGTCGACTACGGCGCGGTGGCAGGCGGCGGCGTGCCCGCGCTGTCGCTGGGCCGCTCCGTGCTGCTGGAGGACTTGAAGCTCACGGGCCTGAAGGACGAGTCCGCCAAGGACGAAACTGGCAAGCAGTTCAGTTGCCCCAATTGCGGCGCGCCTGTCGAGGTCACGCTGGCCGGCAGCAAAAGCATTACCTGCCGATCCTGCAACAGCATCATCGACCTCACGCAGGGCACGGGCGCCGCGCTCAAGCACGCAATCCAGGACGAACCCGTCAGCCCGCTGATCGCGCTGGGCAGCACGGGCCAGCTTGCGGGCGTGCAGTGGCAGGTCGTCGGGTTCCAGCACCGCATGGGCTACGAGGCCGACGATCCGGATGAGCACTTCGGCTGGGATGAATACCTGCTCTACAACCAGAAGCGCGGCTTCACCTTTCTGGTCGATTCCGAAGACGGCTGGAGCCTGGTCAAGCCGGTCACGGGCGCGCCCAGCTTCAAGGCCGGCGGCGACAGCGCGACCTACCTTAAAACGACTTACCGGCTGCAAAGCAGCTACCGCGCCGAAACCAGCTATGTGGCCGGCGAGTTTTATTGGCAGGTGCAGCGCGGGCAAAAAACCTTTAACCGTGATTTCGCGAGCGGCAGCGCCCTGCTGTCGCAGGAAGAAGCGCCCAATGAGATCACCTGGTCCAGCGGCAGCAAGCTGGACGGCGACCTGGTCGCCAAGGCCTTCAAGCTCGAAGGCAAGAAGGACTTGTTCAAACGTTCAGACGCCAAGCCCCTGAGCAGCTCGGCCGGCATGGGCTGCGGCACCATCATCATCGTGGTGTTGCTGATACTGGTGCTGTTGTTTGTCATAGGCCGCTGCTCAAGCTGCGACCCGAAGTATGAAAATTGTTCCTCGTCCAGCAGCTCGCGCAGTTCGGGCGGCTCGTTCGGCGGTTTTTCCGGCGGGGGCGGCCACAAATGAAGACCGCCTCTTTTTGCTTCTTCACCTTCTGCGCAAGCTGGCAGACCTTTTCTGGAGACCATCATGGGACTTGAATGGCTTAAACCCGCGGCTTTCCTGGGCTCGATACTTTTCGCGCTGATAGGCGTGATCATCTTCTGGCTCAGCTTTGTCATCATCGACAAGATGACGCCCTATGACCTGTGGCTGGAGATTGTCGAGAAGCAGAATGTGGCGCTGGCGCTGGTTGTGGCCGCGATGGCGCTGGGCATCTGCGTGATAGTAGCCGCCGCCATCCACGGGTAATTTCTTTCGGGGCTACTGCGCGGACCGGGGGCGGCGTTGGCCGGTGCTCGGAATCCTCATGTACCCATAGGTACATTCCGGTTCCTGCGCGCCGTCCGCCTTGCCCGCGGCCCGCTCGCTACGCCCTACGCGCCGTCGTAACCGGCTCGCTTCGCATCGCATCGCGGCTCACTTTTCCTTCCATTTCATTTTGAACACTGAGTCACCCACTCCCCCCACCCCGCGCCCTCTAGAGGTCGCGCTGCTGGCCAGCGTCTTTGTCGTGGCGGCATGCGGGCTGGTGTATGAGCTCGCGGCGGGGGCCTTGGCTTCTTACCTGCTCGGTGATTCGGTGCTGCAGTTCTCCACCATCATCGGCAGCTATTTGTTCGCCATGGGCATTGGCTCCTGGTTGTCGCGGTTTTTCGAGCGGCAGCTGCCCGCGCATTTTTTGCGCATTGAGTTGATGGTGGCGCTGGTGGGCGGCGCCTTGCCGGCCCTGCTGTTTCTGGCGAATGCCTATGTCCCCGGCGCTTTCCGCTTTCTGCTCTATGCCCTGGTGCTGCTGGTGGGCACGCTGGTGGGGCTGGAGATCCCGCTGGTCATGCGCATACTGCGGCGCAACGTGGCGCTCAAGGAACTGGTCTCGCAGGTGCTGACCTTCGACTACCTGGGCGCGCTGGCCGTGTCGCTGGCCTTTCCGCTGGTGCTGGTGCCGCAGCTGGGCCTGATACGCACCGGCCTGCTGTTCGGCCTCATGAATGCGGCCGTCGCGCTGTGGGCGCTGTGGCTGTTTCGCGCCGAGCTGCGGCATGTCAGGTCGCATACCGTCGCCTGCTTCGCTGTCCTGTGCGCGCTGGCCGCTGGTTTTGTGGGTGCCAACCAGATCACCACGCTGGCCGAAGACCATTTCTACCAGGACCGCGTGGTCTTCACCGCCACCACGCCTTACCAGCGCATCGTCGTGACCAACGGCCGCGGCGGCCACAGGCTGTTCCTCAACGGCAACCTGCAGTTCGCTGAGCGCGACGAATACCGCTACCACGAGGCGCTGGTGCACCCGGTGATGAGCGCGCACGGCGCGCCCAAAAAAGTCGCCGTGCTGGGCGGCGGCGACGGCATGGCGGTGCGCGAGATCCTCAAGTACCCGAGTGTGGAGAGCGTCACGCTGGTCGAGCTGGACCCGGCCATGACGGATCTCTTCAGCCAGCAGCCGGCCTTGAAGCGCCTGAACGGCGAGGCGCTGCTGTCGCCCAAGCTGCGGGTGGTGAATGCCGACGCCTTCCAGTGGCTGGACAAAAGTGCGGACATGTTCGACATCATCATCGTCGACTTCCCGGACCCCACCAATTTTTCGATCGGCAAGCTCTACACCAACTCGTTTTACGCGCTGCTGGACCGGCACCTGTCGGCCAGCGGCTATGCCGTGATCCAGACCACCTCGCCGCTGGTGGCGCGCCGCAGCTTCTGGACGGTGGTGGCCACGCTGGAGGCCGTGGGCTTGAAGACCGCGCCCTACCACGCCAATGTGCCCAGCTTCGGCGAATGGGGTTTTGTGGTCGCCAGCCGCCGGCCTTTCAGCCCCGCGACGCAAACCGGCGCCCTGCCGGCCGGCCTGCGTTTCCTGGATGCGCAAAGCCTGCCGCTGCTGTTTGATTTCCCGGTCGACATGGCCCGCGTGCCGGCGCCCGTCAACCGGCTCTCCAACCAGGAGCTGGTGCACAGCTATGAGCAGGAATGGGGCAAGGTGCTGCGTTGAAGCGCCGTGATTTTCTGGCGGCCTCTGCGTTGCCGCTGCTGGGCTGCAAGGAGACCCGGAGTATCGAAGGCGGTTTCCTGGGTGCGAACCATGAACGCGGCCACCTGCTGCGGCCTGGCGAGCCCGGCAAAGACCGAGCCTGGCCCGCTCCCTCCGTCACCAGGCGCACCCGTGTGCTGATTGCCGGCGGCGGTGTCGCCGGCCTCGCGGCGGCGCGTGCGCTGCGCCTGCGCGGCATGGATGATTTCGCCATGCTGGAGCTGGAGGACAGCGCCGGCGGCAACAGCCGCGGCGGCATGGTCGGCGGCCTGCCCTGTCCGCTGGGCGCGCACTACCTGCCGGTGCCCGGCGAGGGCGCGCGCGATGTGCAGGACCTGCTGGAAGAGCTGTCGCTGCGCCGGCGCGTGGCCGGGCGCTGGGAGTATGACGAGCGCCACCTGTGCCACAGCCCGCAGGAACGCCTCTTCATCCACGGCCAGTGGCAGGAAGGCCTGCTGCCCCTGCCGGAGATGGACATCGCCCTGCTGGCCGACTACCAGCGTTTTGCCCGGCTGGTGCAGCAAGCCTCTGCCGCCGCGCCTTTTTCGATTCCGCTTCCAGCGAGCGCGCCGGCGCCGCAACACCGCGCGCTCGACGCCTTGACCTTTGAAGCCTGGCTGGACCAGCAGCAGCTCACGCGCGCGCCGTTGCGCTGGTACCTGGACTACTGCTGCCGCGACGACTACGGCGCGGGCCTGGACACGGTCTCGGCCTGGGCCGGCATCCACTACTTCGCGAGCCGCCATGGCTTCCAGGCGCCCGGCGATCCGCCTTCGGCCGAGCGCGATGCCGGTGTGCTGACCTGGCCCGAGGGCAACGGCTGGCTGACCCGCCGGCTGGCCGCGCCGCTGGGTGAGCGCCTGCACATGGGCCGCGTTGTGATCCGCGTCGCCGCGGGCCGGCACGGCGTGGAGGTCGATGCCTTCAACGCGGCCACGCAGTCGGTGGAGCGCTGGCAGGCCGAGCACTGCATCCTGGCCCTGCCGCTCTTTGTGGCCGCACGTGTCGTCGAAAACCCGCCGCCCGCGCTGCGCGAGGCCGCCGGCCAGCTGCGTTACGCGCCCTGGCTGGTCGCCAACCTGCACATCGCTTCAGCCCTGCACGACAGGCCAGGCGCCGCGCCCAGCTGGGACAACGTGATCTACGGCGACAAGCCCGGCCTGGGTTATGTCGACGCCACGCACCAGAGCCTGCAGGCCGTGCCCGGCGCCACGGTGCTCACCTATTACCGCGCGTTCGGCATAGGCGCGGCCGGCCGCAAAACCTTGTACGAGCGGCCCTGGACGCATTGGCGCGACAGCGTGCTGGCCGAACTTTCGGTGCCGCATCCCGACCTGCCAGGCAAGGTCACGCGCATGGAGGTCATGCGGTATGGGCATGCGATGAGTACACCGGTGCCTGGTGTTCGCAGCAGCGCGGCGCTGCGGGCGCTGCAGGGGGGTTTGCCATTGCCTTGGCGGCGGCTGCATTTTGCGCATAGTGATTTATCTGGGTATTCGGTGTTTGAGGAGGCTTTTACTCATGGGCACAGGCGGGGAACGGCTTTGAGTTTGGGCTGAGTGTGTTTCGGCCGGTTTTGCGCGTGCGGGAGGCGGCGCCCACCGGATAATGCCCCGCACCATTGCAAACGATGAAAATCGGGAGGGGAAGTCATGTTGGACTTCAGAAAGAACCGAGCCAGCCGCCTGCCGCTGCTGTCATGCTGCCTGCTGGCAACGCTGCTGGCATCCTGTGCCGTCAACAAACAGGCGGCCGATACCGTGGTGTTGACGGGACGTGTAGAAAAGGTCTATGACCCCTGCACCCAGTCGCTGACCAACAATTTCACTGCCGAGGTCGTGGGGCCCCCTGGTGTGGTGGCCATCGGCAAGGCAATGGAGCCCTTGCTCAAGCCCATCGACAAGGCCCTGGCGCCACGCGAGTGCCTGTTCCTGATACGCCAGACCAATGCCGAGCAGCTTTTTTTCCGGACCAGCCAGAGTTTTGCTGTTGGTAGTTGTGTGAAGGTCTACCTCACGGCCGAAAAAATGCGCGCCTGGAAAAGCATCAACCCCATGCTGACCAACACGCTGGTGGAGCCGGGCTCCGCGATAGAAGCGAGCGTTTGCCCTTGAGCGCGCACGTTGCGCGCAAGCCTCTCAGCCTTTCATCAAGCGCTCGATCTCATCTCCATCCACCGGCACGCCCCGCGTCATCAGCTCACAGTCCTTGGCCGTGACCAGCGCATCATCCTCAATCCGGATACCAATGTTCCAGAACTCCCTGGGAACGTTCTTCCCGGGGCGAACATACAGGCCGGGCTCTATGGTCATCACCATGCCGGGCCGCAGGATGCGCGAGGGCTTGCGCATGATGGGCTGGTTCATGGCGTCCTTGTCGGGGCGGGGTTTGCTGCCGGGTTCGGTGTAGTCGCCGCAGTCGTGCACGTCCATGCCCATCCAGTGGCTGGTGCGGTGCATGTAAAACTGGCGATATGCGCCGGACTCGAGCACGTCGTCGACCTTGCCGTGTTTGGCCTTGGCCAGCAGGCCGGTGTCGAGCATGCCCTGGGCCAGCACGCGCAGCGCGGCTTCGTGTGGGTCGTTGAATCGCTTGCCGGGTTTGGTGGCTTTCACCGCGGCGTACTGGGACTCCACCACGATGTCATACAGCCTGCGCTGGGCCGGCGTGAATGTGCCGCCGGCCGGGAAGGTGCGTGTGATATCGCTGGCATAACCGTCGAGTTCGCAGCCGGCGTCTATCAGGCACAGCTCGCCGGCCTTGAGTTCGGCGTCGCCGGCACGGTAGTGCAGCACGCAGGCATTGGCGCCTGCCGCCACGATGCTGGTGTAGGCCGGGAACTGCGAGCCGTGGCGGCGAAACTCGTGCAGCAGTTCGGCCTCCAGGTGGTATTCGCGCAGGCCACCCTTGACGGGATTGCGCAGCATGGCCGCCGAGGCCTGCATGGCCCGCACATGCGCGCCGGCTGAAATTTTCCCGGCGCGGCGCAGGATGGCGATCTCGTGGCCGTCCTTGAAGAGGCGCATCTCATCGAGCACGCCGCACAGGTCGTTGCGGCTTTGCGGGCATTCGTCGCCCAGGCGCACGCGGGCGCGCACCTTGTCCAGCCAGCCGTCCACGCGCGCGTCCAGGCCTTCATGCGTGGCAAACGGGAACCACACCGACTTCCTGTTGGCCAGCAGGGCCGGCATCTGCGCGTCCAGCGCCTCGGTGCTGAAGGCCGCATCCACGCCCAGCCGGGCCGGCGCGGCCTTGGGGCCCAGGCGTATGCCGTCCCAGATCTCGCGCTCCAGGTCCTTGGGGCGGCAAAACAGCGTGGTCTTGCCGCTGGCGTCTATCACCAGCCAGCTGTCGGGTTCGTCAAAGCCTGTCAGGTAATAAAAATAGCTGTCATGCCGGTACGGAAAGTCGGTGTCGCGGTTGCGCGGGTACTCGCGCGCGGTTGGCAGCAGGGCGATGCCTCCGCCGGCCGCCTTGAGTGCGCGGGCCACGGCGGCACGGCGTTTCTGGTAAATCGTGGTGGTGCTCATGGTGGGCTGCGCTTTTTGGTTGTTGCTCAGTGTGTGGTGCTTGCCTGGTTCAGCTCATCCAGCCGGGCCGGCGTGCCCACGTCGGTCCAGGGGCCGGGGTACAGCTGGGCGCTGACCTGGCCATTGTCCATCGCCGCGCGCAGCAGCGGCGCCAGTGGGGCTTTCAGGCCCTGCGGGTTGCCGAAGGGCATCGTGTCGAAGAATTCCCGGCGATACAGGCCTATGGTGCTGTAGGTGAACTTGGGCTCAGCGCTGTCTTTGGGCAGGTTCAGTGCCAGGCCGTCAGCGCCCAGGCCGAAATCGCCTTTGGGGTTGTGGGGCGGGTTGGGCACCAGCCAGAGATGGGCCAGCTTGCCGCCGGCGGTGAAACGGTCTACCGCGGCCCGCGTGAATTCAAAGCCCGGCACAAACACATCGCCGGCCAGCAGCCAGAACACCTCGCCCAGCAGCGGTAGCGCGCGCGCGATGCCGCCGGCGGTTTCCAGCGCGCCGCCGAAATCGACGCCTTCGTGTGAATAGGTAATAGACAACTGCGGCCCGCGGCCTGGCTGGTTGAAATGGCTTTCAATTTGCTCGCCGAGCCAGGCGGTGTTGATCACCAGGTCGGTAAAGCCGCCGCGCGCCAGCGCCTCGGCATGCCAGTCAATCAGCGGCTTGCTGCGCACCTTGAGCAGGGGTTTGGGCGTGCTGTCGGTCAGCGGGCGCATGCGTTCGCCGCGGCCGGCGGCCATAATCATGGCTTTGATGGCGGGGCCGCTCACTGCGTATCCCCGCGGTCCAGCGAGCGCTGCTCGGTCCATTCCGGGTTGAAGCGCCGCACCAGCGCGTCCATCAGGCTGCGCGCCCGGGCCGAGTGGTCGCCGCCGAAATTGCAGACGTACACGTCCAGCGTCACGGCTTTTTGCTCGGGCCAGGTATGCACGCAGACATGGGATTCGGCCAGCAGCACCGTGGCGGTGATGCCGCCCGGGCCGTGTTCGGTGTCGGGAAAGGTGTGGAACAGCTGGTTGACGGCCTGCAGGCCGGTGGCCTGCACCGCCTGCACGCACCAGTCGCCCAGGCGGGCGGCGTCGGTGAGCCAGGCGGGATCGCAGCGGCATTTGTAAAGGTCGGCGGTCAGGTGTAGGCCTTGCATCCCCCGACTTTAGACGATGGCAGGCCTCGTTCTGGCGGTAACTTGGTTCCATATCCCGCCAAATCCCCCGGCCGGGGCCAGACGGTAAAATACCGGGTTACCCCTGATCTTTTCCCCTCCGGAGCAGCCTACATGGCAAACACGCAAATGATGGCGAATGCGATACGCGCACTCGCAATGGACGCCGTACAACAAGCCAATTCCGGACATCCCGGCGCCCCCATGGGCATGGCCGACATGGCCGTCGCCCTCTGGGGCAGCCACCTCAAGCACAGCCCGCACAACCCCAACTGGTTCGACCGCGACCGTTTTGTGCTCTCCAACGGCCACGGCTCCATGCTGATCTACGCCGTGCTGCACCTGACCGGTTACAAACTGCCGATCGGCGAACTGAAGAACTTCCGCCAGCTGCACAGCAAAACCCCCGGCCACCCTGAATATGGTTACACCCCCGGCGTGGAAACCACCACCGGCCCGCTGGGCCAGGGCCTGACCAATGCGGTCGGCATGGCGCTGGCTGAAAAGCTGCTGGCCAAGGAATTCAACCGCGAAGGCCACAGCGTCGTCGACCACAACACCTATGTGTTCATGGGCGACGGCTGCCTGATGGAAGGCATCAGCCACGAGGCCGCGGCCCTGGCCGGCGCCTGGAAACTCAACAAGCTGATCGCGCTCTACGACGACAACGGCATTTCGATCGACGGCCAGGTCGCGCCCTGGTTCATCGACAACACCGCCGTGCGTTTTGCCGCCTACGGCTGGAACGTGCTGGGCCCTATTGACGGCCACGACGCCGAGCTGGTCTCGCAGGCCATCGAAGGCGCGAAGAAATCGAACGACAAGCCCACGCTGATCATCTGCAAGACCCACATCGGCAAGGGCTCGCCGAACCGCGCCAACACTGCCAAGGCCCACGGCGAGCCGCTGGGCGCCGAGGAAATCAAGCTCACGCGCGAAGCCCTGAACTGGCCTTACGCGCCGTTTGAAGTGCCCAAGGAAACCTATGACGCCTGGGACGCCAAGGCCAAGGGCCTGGCCGCCGAGGCTGCCTGGGACGCGAAATTCGCCGCCTACAAGGCCGCCCATCCCGAACTCGCCGCCGAACTGGTCCGCCGCATGAAGGGCGAGCTGCCCAAGGCTTTCGCACAGCTCGCGGTCGACACCGTCATTGGCGCGCACACCAAGGCCGAAACCGTGGCTTCGCGCAAGGCCTCGCAGCTCGCGCTCGAAGCCTTCACCGCCGGCCTGCCCGAGATGCTGGGCGGCTCGGCCGACCTGACCGGCTCCAACCTGACCAACACCAAGTCCACGCCCAGCCTGCGTTTTGACATGAACGGCGAGGTCGTGCTGACGGCTAACGCCGAGGGCGTGAGCGCCATAGGCCGCCACATCAACTACGGCGTGCGCGAATTCGGCATGGCCGCCATCATGAACGGGATCGCGCTGCACGGCGGCTACATCCCCTACGGCGGCACCTTCCTGACCTTCAGCGACTACAGCCGCAATGCCATCCGCATGGCCGCGCTGATGAAGCTGCGCGTGGTCCATGTGTTCACCCACGACTCCATAGGCCTGGGCGAAGACGGCCCGACGCACCAGTCGATCGAGCACGCCGCCAGCCTGCGCCTGATTCCCAACCTGGACGTCTGGCGTCCGGGCGACACGGCCGAAACGGCCGTCGCCTGGGCCGTCGCGCTTGAGAACAAAAACAAGCCGACCGCCCTGCTGCTGAGCCGCCAGAACCTGCCCTACGCGCCCAAGAAAGACCTCGGCAACATCAGCCGCGGCGCCTACGTGCTGGCCGATCCCGCCGAAGTGGGCCTCACCAAAAAGGCCCAGGCCGTGATCATCGCCACCGGCTCCGAAGTGCAGCTGGCGCTCAAGGCCCAGGAACTGCTGGCCGCCCACAAGATCGCCGTGCGTGTGGTCTCCATGCCCAGCACCACCACCTTCGACAAACAGAAGACCGCCTACAAGAGCGAAGTGCTGCCCGAGGGCATCCCCCGCATCGCGGTGGAAATGGGCGTGACCGACGGCTGGTGGAAATACGGCTGCGCGGCCGTGGTCGGCATCGACAGCTACGGCGAGTCCGCCCCCGCGCCCGTGCTGTTCAAGCACTTTGGCTTCACCGCCGAGAACGTCGCCGACACCGTGCGCACGGTGCTGCGCAAGTAAGCGCGGCCCGCCGATCCAATCCGAATTTCAACTTCCAGGAGCAACAGAAAATGACGATCAAACTTGGTATCAATGGTTTTGGCCGGATCGGCCGCAACGTGTTCCGCTCGGCGATCAAGAGCTTTAACGACATCGAAATTGTCGGCATCAACGACCTGCTCGAGCCCGACTACCTGGCTTACATGCTGAAGTACGACTCGGTGCACGGCCGCTTTGAAGGCGACGTGTCCGTGGACGGCAACACCCTGATCGTCAACGGCAAGAAAATCCGCCTGACGCAGGAACGCGACCCCGCCAACCTCAAGTGGGGCGACATCGGCGCCACCGTGGTGCTGGAATCGACCGGCCTGTTCCTGGACAAAGCCTCCGGCGAGAAGCACCTGGCCGCCGGCGCGAAGAAGGTCATCTTCTCGGCGCCATCGAAAGACGACACCCCGATGTTCGTCTTCGGCGTCAACGACAAGACCTACAAGGGCGAGGCCATCATCTCCAACGCCAGCTGCACCACCAACTGCCTGGCGCCCGTCGCCAAGGTGCTGAACGACAAATGGGGCATCAAGCGCGGCCTGATGACGACGGTGCACGCCGCCACCGCCACGCAAAAAACCGTGGACGGCCCCAGCAACAAGGACTGGCGCGGCGGCCGCGGCATCCTGGAAAACATCATTCCGTCCAGCACCGGCGCGGCCAAGGCCGTCGGCGTGGTGATCCCGGAGCTCAACAAGAAGCTCACCGGCATGTCGTTCCGCGTGCCGACCTCCGACGTCTCGGTCGTCGACCTCACCGTCGAGCTCGACAAGTCGGCCACGTACGCCGAGATCTGCGCCGAAATGAAGGCGCAGTCCGAAGGCGCGCTGAAGGGCGTGCTGGGTTACACCGAGGACAAGGTCGTCGCCACCGATTTCCGCGGCGACGCGCGCACCTCCATCTTCGACGCCGAAGCCGGCATCGCGCTCGACGGCACCTTCGTCAAGCTCGTCAGCTGGTACGACAACGAGTGGGGCTACTCGAACAAGTGCCTGGAAATGGTCAAGGTCATCGCGAAGTAAGCGCACGACCGACGCGATACCCCGCAAGGGCCGGCGCAATGCCGGCCCTTGCCGTTTGCGGGCCGGTGAACTTCACCATTCATCCTTGTTTTCGGCCCGTTCGGCCGCACAACACCGTCATGAACGACACGCACGAAATGCCCGGCTCGCCCGGCGAGGACGCCCTCACCGAGCAGCACCTGGCCGAACTGGTCGACCGCTTCTACGAGCGCGTCCGCGCCGATCCCGAACTCGGCCCGGTCTTCAACGCCGCCATCGACGACTGGCCCGAGCACAAGCGCATGCTCACCGCGTTCTGGTCGTCGGTCGCGCTGGGCACGAAGCGTTATCGCGGCAACCCGATGGCGGCGCATCGCCCGCACCCGATCCGCGTCGAACACTTCGATCGCTGGCTGTCGCTCTGGCGCGACACCGCGCGCGAGGTGCTGCCGGCCGACCAGGTCGAGCGCGTGTGCGCCTATGCGGAGAAGATCGGTTACAGCCTGCGCTACGGGCTGGGTCTGATGGAACGCAAGGGCGCATTGCCGCTGGGCGTGCCGACCCTATGAGCGTGCAACGCGATCAGTTGATCGTGTAGCCCGCCAGCCTCCAGGTGTTGTCGTTGTCGAAGTGGAGCGACACCAGCTCCTCGGCGACGCGATTGCCCGGGAAACGCGTCTGGAACCGCGCGCTCACGTAGGCGCCGGCCGGCACGTTGCCGCCGGCGGGCACCAGGTTCCTCGATACCGACGTCCATTCGCGCGCCACCGGCGTTCCCAGTGCATTGCGCTTGGCGGTGATGCCGTCGACGAACTGTTGCTCGGTGGCGGCCGCACGCGCGACCGGCGATGCGCCTTGCCAGACCTGCGCGACCTGCCCCCGGTCGATCAGCTGCGCGACCGTGAGCGCCGCCTGCACGACGGCATTGGGATCGACCGACGGCGCGGCGCCCGCGGCTGGCGCCGGCTTCGTGGGCGCGGCCTGCGGCGTCGCGGGGCGGGGCTGGGCGGGAGGGGGGAGGGAGGGGCCGAACAG
>Ga0102587_1001016_pt1 | contig 23709 bp, 19 predicted proteins | sample AraplaF_Col_mTSA_FD_76853 | JGI IMG/M metagenome (GOLD analysis project Ga0102587, IMG submission 76853) | Arabidopsis root microbial communities from the University of North Carolina, USA - plate scrape MF_Col_mTSA (SPADES assembly) (version 2) | ecosystem: Host-associated > Plants > Roots >... | reverse complement strand
GGCCGACAATAAGGATCCATCCAAGCCAGGCCGGCAAGCTGCGCCTGATGTACGAAGCCAACCCCATGAGCTGGCTGATCGAGCAGGCCGGCGGCGCCGCCACCAACGGCAAACAGCGCATCCTGGATCTGCAGCCCAGCAAGCTGCATGAGCGGGTCAGCGTCATGCTGGGATCCAAAAATGAGGTCGAAAGAGTAACCTCCTACCACTCCGGGCTATAATCGCAGGCTGTATTTCAGAATAAGCCGGTGTAGCTCAGTCGGTAGAGCAGCTCATTCGTAATGAGAAGGTCGGGTGTTCGATTCATCTCTCCGGCACCAATAAAAGCCCCTGTTTCTTGCGAAACAGGGGCTTTTTCATGTTCCCAGCCGGCCATTGTCCCGCCCCCCCGGTATCGGGCAGGAGGTTGTGGCCCTCAGGGCAAGGGCGGATTGAGCCGCTGCATCCAAAAGCTCCCGCCCCCACCCAACGCGGGGTAGCGAGGAAACACCGAACTGACGGCCTGTGGATGGCGGGTGGACATGTAATGCGCCATCCATACCACGCGCCATTGGTTGTTGAACATCAAAAAGCCGTGCAGCAGGTATTGCTCACTCCAGCTTCGCTCTTCAGCCAGCACCCAGGGCTTGGGGTACTCGTCGGGCAGAAAGATATCGTGCAGGTGCACATACACGCCCGGCTTCAGCCTTGGCAGAACCTCGAAGAACAACAAGTTGACATCGCTGCCCGTCTTGCAGACATGCGATGAGTCGATGAAGAGAATATCGCCGCTGTCCAGCTGGTCGAAAATGGCCAGATCCACATCCTGCAGACGGGAGGTCAGCAGGCGGGTGATGCCCTCAACCCCCGCGACGAGAAAATCACGCGGGTAAGGTTCGATGCAGGTGATGTCGATGCCGCCGCCAAACGCGCGGCGGTTTGCATCGGCCATGACCAGTGACGAAAAACCCGAACCGACCTCGATCACGCGCTTGGGTTTGAGCAGGCACAAGGCGCCAAACAGGAACTCCGCGTCCAGAACGGGAAACATGCCGTTCATGTAGTAGTACCGGTCAGGCTCCGGCGGCGCATCGACCGGGTAGTCAATGGCAGCCAGGTGCGGCCTGAGGCTTTGCAGCAACGCCAGTTGCTGGGGTACCTGCATGTCCACACCCGCCAGGCCCGGCCGCGGGGCCCATATTTGCGCTTCTCGCCGCAGAAGATCGTCGAGGTCTGGAATCGACGAGTAGTAGTGTCCGGGGGGGAAACCCATGCATGCTCCTGTTGAGATTGCATTGTAAGATTCCAGGCTACCCAGACCCACGGTCCTTGACCCGAAACTCATGTACATCCAACCCCGCACCGTGAAGCTCGAGGACTGCGATTTTTACCATTCGTTCACACTGCCGGAGGGGGAGGTCGTTGGGCATTGGGACCTGCGCGACAACTGGCAACCCTACCTTGGCCATGTTGACTTTGCCGGGCGATCGGTGCTTGAGATCGGTCCTGCCAGCGGATTTTTGTCTTTTTGCATGGAGCGCGCGGGAGCCCAGGTCACGGCGCTGGAGCCACCGATGTCGCATCTCTGGGATGTGGTGCCATCGCAAAGCGTTGACATCCCTGCCTGGCGTGCGGGGTTCTCCAAAAGTATCGAACGCGTTCGCAATTCGTTCTGGTATGCACACGCGAAGATGAAGTCGACAGTGCGCATGGTTGAAGTGGACCCGTACAAGATTCCCGACACCCTGGGCAGTTTTGACGTTGGCCTGCTGGCAGCCGTGCTGCTGCACTGCAGGCGGCCGTTTGACCTGCTGGAAAGCGTGGCCACACGCACACGCAAGACAATGATTGTGACCGAGGTGTACAACGCATCGCTGGGAGAGCAAGCTGCCTGCGCATTTTTGCCGCACCGTGGCGTCGACGTGGTGGACACCTGGTGGCATTTCACGCCCCAGTTTTTTATCTCAGCGCTGGGACTTTTGGGTTTTACCGAGGCGAGAGTTATTTTTCATACCCAACCCCAACCGTCGGTGGGGGGCAGGTCTGTTGAGCTCTTTACCGTGGTTTGCGAAAAACCGGACCATGCCTGACGCCGGCCTGTCTGCCAGTCTCGATGCGGCATGGGGTGACCCCGGCACCTGGGTGGCCAATGGCCAGCAATGGACACATCTGGATGAAATCCATCGCATGATCAACCGCCGCGTGAGCGGTGACCCGGCGATCAAACCGCTGGCCTGGTTTGGCAGGCAACTGGCCGATGCCGGCTGTTTACCCCTGCGCCGTGTGTTGGTGCTCGGCTGTGGTGCCGGCCACCTGGAACGTGAACTGCACGGCCTGGGTTGGACGCGTGAGATTGTGGCGTTTGACCTGTCGCCCAAAGTACTGGATGTCGCCCGGAAAAATGCAGCCGGAATGGACGGCATCAACTATGTACAGGCCAGCATGGACGAGCTGCCCGTGGGGCAGGCACCCTTTCTGCCAGGCAGTTTTGACGCGGTACTGGGCGTTTCCAGCGTTCATCATTGCTCGCAGATGAAAAGGCTGTATGCGTCGGTGGCGCAGCTTCTCACACCGGATGGCTGGTTTTACCTGGACGAGTATGTGGGGCCGGACCGCTTCCAGTATTCGCCGCGGCACCTGGCGCAGCTCATTGCATTGGCCGACCTGCTGCCCCAGCGCCTGCTGACCAACCAGAACGGTGTGGTCAAAAATGGCTTTCGCGCCCCCACGGTGGCCGAGGTGGTGGCGGTGGACCCGAGCGAGGCAGTGCACTCTTCAAGCATCCTGCCCCTGCTGCCTGACTACTTCAAGGTGGTGGCCCAACGCCCGTATGGTGGATCATTGCTGCATGTGCTGCTGGCCGAGGTCGCCCAGAATTTTCAGGCGCCTGAAGCCAAGCCGTGGCTTCAGGCCCTCGTGGATGCCGAGGACGACCTGGATAGTCTGGGCCAGCTGGAACATCACTTCAGCTGCGTGATTGCACGCCAGCGCCACTCAGCCAGCGCCTGACCCAATCGTGGTCATTGAGGCCTAGTGGACGGGCTTCAAACTCGGGGCGCTCGACAACCTTGTCTGCGGCCAGAGCCGCATAGGTCGCGAGGATATCCTCACGCCGGTCTGACAGCACGGTGGATGTGCGGTCCAGGCCGGTGACCAGCGTAAGCCCGGTCGGCGCCACCGGCAGTGTGACGATGCGCAGCTGCGGCCTCAGGCCGCGCAGGCAGGGCACGATTTTCCAGCCGTCACCGGTGTAAAACCCCGATTGCCGGGTCGGCGACGCAGTCAGCGCCGTGAGTGGCAGCGTGTCGTGCAGCACGATCAGCGCGCCCGGCGCGGCCCACGGCTCCAGCCGGATGAAGTCATCCAGGACACTTTCGAAGCGGTGGTCTCCATCGATAAAGGCCAGGTTGAAACCCTGTCCATGCAAAGGGCAGTCAGCCGGCGGAGCCCGGAAAAAATCCGCGCTCGACTGCTGATAAAGCTGCGTAGGGGCGGTGCAGCAGGCCAGCGGGTCACCCACGAACACGGGATCAATGCCGATAGCGTGTGTCGGCGCCTGCGCCAACGCAAGTGACTCACCTTTCTCGACGCCAATTTCTACATACAGTGCCGGTTGCAGGTAACGATGCAGCCATGCCAGCCAGTCGCGGTAACCCGGGCCCGGCCAGCGCAAGCTGGCCAAGGCCACGTGGACGAGGGGCAAGTTGGGCTCCAGCACCAGTGCCTGGCGCAGCACGGCCTCGGCCTGGCCACGATCACCATCGGCCATCAAGCGGCCAAAACGCATGAGCGTGGGCTGCTCCAGCGGATGGGCCGTCATGTTTGAAGCCCCGGTGCCGGTGGTGGCATGAGTGCGCGACGCAGGGTTTGGGCAAACAGCACCAGGTCATAACGCTGCGCGCATTGTTCCCAACCGGCCAGTTGCTGCCGCTGCCAGGCCGCATCATCGCCGAGCAGCCTGGCGATGGCCGAAGCAAAAGTCTGTGCATCCCTGGCACCCAGGATATCCACGCCATCGCGCCAGCCCAGCTGCCTCACCAGCAGGGCAGAGGCAACCACCGGCATGCCGGCCGCCACGGCTTCAATGACTTTCGCGGGTACGCCCCCTGCAAACCGCACAGGCGCCACAAATACACGGGCGGCATCGTAGTGGGGCTCCAGCACATCCTGCGGCCCCAGGATGCTGATATCGGGGCCTGCCATGGCGGCTATCTTGTGAGAAGTGCATACACCCACCACCGAGAGCAGAGGCGGCTCGGGCATGCGCAAGCGCAGCAGCGGCATCACCTCCTCCATAAACCACAGCAGGCCGTCTTCGTTGGGCGTATCCGGGTGCAGCGCGCCCACAAACAGCAGGCCGCGCCGGCTGCCCAGGCCAGGCGCATTGCGGCGCACCGCAATGCCGTGGCTCAATATATGGGTGCGGTGGCCTGCCGCCTCAAAGTACTTCGCATCGCGGCTGGACACCACCAGCACGTCGCTGGCATCCGCCGCCAATGCGATCTCATTGCCGACACGGTCATGGGCTGCCGCGCGTGTCAGCGGACGGCCCTGGACACCCGCCATGGCAATCTCGCGCAGCGCAAACAGCGCCTCGGCATCGTAGACCAGCCGCATGCCGGCGAACAGTTCAGGCCTGCGCGAGCGCAAGGGCCGCAGGGCCTGCAGGTTGGGCGGGCGGCTGACCACCAGCACGTCATACACGCCCTGCCTGCGCTCCAGAAAATCCTCCAGCCCCGCCAGCCCGTACCCCATGGCGACCTCGACGCTTTGCGGCAGGGACGCATAAACCGCGCGCCAGTCGTCATGCAGCGTCCATAACGGAAACAGCGTAACCGGCCAGTCCTGCAAGGCCTGCAACATGAGCCGGGCCCGAGGCAGGCCGCCGCCCTTGAACATGTGCGGGACTTCGTTGTCGATGACAAGAATGCGTGGGCGGCGCGGGTGGTCCTCCGGCGAGCACCAGCGGTCGCCATCGAGCCGTTGTGGCGCCAACGCGGGCTGATGTTTCAGCCAGTCGCTGTGGCGATGGCAGAACAGGTCGCGATTGCGCGCCATCAACAGGTTGGCACTGTCACCTGTGGCGCTTCCCCACTCCAGGTGCTCCAGCAGCACGGTGGGCTCATACACCACGGAGAACCCCGCCTGCCAGACGCGCAAACAATAGTCGGTGTCTTCGTAATAAGCCGGCGCAAAGCTTTCATCAAAACCGCCCAGCGTGCGCCACAGGGCAAGAGGCGTGACGAGAAAAACACCCGACACATAGTCTGTTGTCCGCCTCGCGCGCGCGGCATGGCAAAACGGGTCTTCACCACGTCCGATGCCGACCGTCAGCCCGTTGCTGAAAATGGCATTGCCGGCTTCCTGCAATCCGCCATCGGTCAGCACCACACGGCCCCCCAGCACACCCATGCCGGGGTCGGCCTGCATCGCCCGCCAGGCGGCCGCCAGCGCGCCCTCTTGCAAAATCGCGTCGCTATTGAGAAAAACCAGGTAGCGTCCCGTCGCCAGCGCCGCGCCCTGGCGCGCGGCACGCACGAAGCCGGTGTTTCCGGTATTGCGGATGACCTTTGCCCCGCTTGTTCTTTCAAGCAGTTCAGTCGTGCTGTCATCCGACGCGTTGTCAATGATGATGGTTTCAAACCGCGCGCCGCGCTGGTCCGCCAAAGCCTGCAAGGTGCGCAATGACAAACCGGCCTGGTTAAAAAGCACGATCACCACAGACAGGTCTGGCACTGAGCCTTCGGCCAACACCGGCAACTCAATGCTGCGCGGCCATGCCAGCCAGTGGGTCAGCGCCCACTGTGCATGCGCCCTTGTGCGGGCTTTGCCATCCATCGCCGCTGCAATGGGCGCGCTGTCGGCCTTCAGGCGTGCGCAGAGCCGCTCTATCTGCGCGGCAACGCGGCGGCCATCTACCAGCGGCGACTGGCTGATGCGGCTGCGCAAGGTCCGGCGGTGCTCTGCCAATGCGACGTGGTCGCCGGCCAGTGACACGGCCAGCGCGCAAAAACCGGCTTCGTCATCACAAATCCATTGCGGCAAATTGAGTGCCGCCAGAACGGATGCACCTTGCCGGGCACCGGCCCATTCACCTGCCATGGTCACAACGGGCACCCCCATCCACAAGGGGTCGAGCAGGCTCAGGCCGCCGCCACCGTTCAAGGCGTCAAGCACCACATCGATACGTGCGAACCAATCCAGGTAAGCCGCATGCGACTGGAAGGGATCGAAAAACACCCTGCCGGCATCAACCCCTTGCGAGTGCATGCGCGACACGATGTCCCGACGCAAAGGCCAGTCTTGCGCAACAGCCCCGATAAAACGGATGGTGGAGCCTGGAGTGGCCGCCACGATACGCGCAAACGCATCAAGGCAGGCCTCGCTCAAGCGCAGGCTGCGGACACACACACCATAGCTCACATCACCATGGCTGACTGCGGGCGGCGGATGCGGCTCAGGCGCTGCCAAGGGCGGATCCCAGCACCACTGCCCGCCTTCGAGGCGAAAGACGGCCTCGTCGTACAAACCCGTTTTGTCCTGGGGGATGGACACCTCGTCGGCCAGCAGCCCGTCGAACAGGCCGCCTGTGCTGCCCCAGCAACCCAGCCAGCCCAGCTGTACAGGCGCCAGCCGGCGTGCGTAGGCCTGCAGCAACTCAGACTGCCCTTCAAACGGATGTAAACCACCCGTGTCGATCACCACGTCAATCCGGTTGACCGCACAGGAATCGGCCAGGGTTTCAGGAACAAGCGGCTGCACGTGCACATGAGGCGGCAGGCCGGCGCAGGACTGGTTTGTATAAACAAATACCTGCGCCTGGTCAGCCGAATGCGCGGCCAGCACGCGGCGCAGCAGGCTCTGGTGCAACTGGCTCACCACGTAGGCAATTCGGGGTCTATGGTCGGCGATGCGTTGGTGTGCAGATAGGGCATGGGCAGGAAATGGCGTCAGGCCACTGCGCAATTTGAGCCCGCGGTACCAATCGCGCGCCTTCAGTTTCAGGCTACCGGCATCCGATTGTGCAGACAAGGATGCGGCGTAAAGCGCTGCCGTTTCCATCCAGCTGTCTGCTTCCAGGTCATCGCACGCCGCAGTGGCCAGCAGCCTGAAGCAGGCCTGGCTTTGGGTGTGCACGGCATCCGCAACGGCATCACGCCAGGCGCCGCGCAAAACCTCCACGGGCACCAGCGGCAAAGACCGGCGCGCCCGCACATTGCCCAGACTGGCCAGGCGCAGGGTCACTTTGACGGCATCGACCTGTCGGCTGTCACGACGCAACAGCTCTGCACAGGCGTCCAACGCGCCGTCCATCCCGCCCTCGACCATCAGCCTTGCCTTTAACAGCAGGGCGGGTGGCCATAAGGGGCGCTCCGCAAGCACGGCGTTGGCATCCTGCAAACCCGCGGCGAAATGGCCTGCGCGACGACGTGATTCGGCCAACTCCAGCCTGGGCAGGAGATCGCCGGGCTGGCATTCAATGGCGCACAGGAAAGCCAGTTGTGCCTCGCCGTGCCTGGCCGTTGTCATCAGCACCCAGCCCAAGTGCCGCAAGCTGCCTGCTTGCCCTGGTTCGAGGTGCAGGGCCTGGCGCGCGGCAAGCTCTGCTTCAACCATGCGGCGCTGGCCCAGGCGCACGTGCGAAAGCGCCCGCCAGGCTTCGGCAAAATCCGGCGACTGGGCCACCGCCCGCTCGGCCCAGGTCTGTGCCTCAGGCAGAAAGCCGGCTTTCGCAAACACAAAGGCCGCTTGGGCCTGTACGCCGCGATCACCCGGCATGCGGGCCGTGAGTTGCCTGGCGATATCAACTGCACGGGTCGTGTCGCCGGCGTCTATCGCCAGCCGGCACTGCATGCGCAGCGCCTCCAGGTTATGGGCATCCAGCCGCAACGCCCTTCGTAAAGTGCGTTCAGCAGCTGAAGAACGGCCTCGGCGCTGCTGGGCGGTAGCCAGGAGGCGCCACAGGTCCGACACATGCGGCTGCACCCTGACGCGCCTGTGCAGCAGACGGCAGGCGGCAGCCGTTTCCTGCAAGTCGAGCAGCACCTGCGCCATCAGCGCATGCGCGGCCGCGTTTTCAGGCGCCTGCGCCAGCACCAGCTCGAGCAGCGATTTTGCGTCCTCGAACTGTTTGAATCCACGTTTGATCTGTGCGCGCCGAAAGATCGCATCCGCCAGCCTGGGGTTGCATTCATGCGCTCTGGACAAGGCTTCGTCTGCAGCCTTTAAATCACCGCCATCCTGCAAAAATGCGCCCAGCCTGTACCAGGCCTCGGCATTGCCCGGCTGCGCCTTCACCGTGTCGCGCGCCTGTCGCAACGCCAGCCCCGTGCGGCCCTGCGCATGTGCAAGCCATGAGGTTTCAGCCAAGATATCCGCATCGCCGGGCCACTGCAGCATGGCCTTTCGCAATAGCGCATCCGCCTCGTCATACCGCCGTAGATGCCGCAGGCACTGGGCAAGGTTCAGGTGAAGGCGAAGCTGCTCGGGCGCCTGTGCATCGAAGCCGCTGATGGCCTCGCGGTAGGCATGCGCAGCCTGCCCAATCTCTCCGCGCAGCTGCTGTATGAAGCCTGCCTGCATGAAACGCTGCGGCGTGCGCGCACGCCCCAAGGCCTGGGCCGCCCAATGGGCCGCATCCTCGACGCGTCCCAGGTCAATCAATGCCCAGGCCAATGCATACGCCGCCTCGTCCAGCGTGGCGTCCAGCGCGCAGGCACGTTCAAACGCTGCGGCGGCACCAGCGGTATCGCCGCCGCGCGACAACAGATAGCCTTTGTACCAATGAAGCACCGCATCGTCGGGTGCTCGCTCAAGGGCGGGCAACAGCACCGCGGCCGCGTCTTCGGTATGGCCGGCTTGAATCAGGAAATAGCCCAGGGCGGCACTGGCCCTGGAAGACAGCGGGTCCAGCCTGACGGCATCGCGGGCATGCGTCAGGGCCCCCGTCAAATCACCCGCCGCAAAGCATTGCCACGCGCTTTGTGTCAGCCGCTGCGCGGCAGGGTGCGCTGCCATGCGGCTACCGCAGGGCGTGTTCGGTCAGCAGGCCCAGCAACTGCGCGGCGACCAGCGGCGTGGCGGCGGCATGGCTCTCGGCACGATAACGTGCGGCCGCCCCAAATGATTCATGCCCGTCCATCAGCCGGCGCAATGCCTCTGCCCAGACTTCGACCGGCTCGTGCGGGTCCAGCGTCAGCCCGCCCTCACCCACTGTCTCGGGCAGTGCGCCCCGACGGCTGGCCAGCACGGGAATTCCATTGAGTTGCGCCTCGATGACGGTGCGGCCGAACGACTCCTCCCAGACCGACGGCATCAGCAATACCCGTGCCTGGGCATACACGGCGCGCATGTCGTCCTGGGGGCCCAGCCACTGCACATTGCGCAGGCTGCGCGCGTGTTGCTGGCAATAGGCGCGCCAGTGAGGCTCTAGGTTCCAGCTCTCCACCACCAGAAATGGCAGGTCGGGACAGTGTTCCGCCAACGCCAACATCAGCTGCACACCCTTGATGGGCACGGGGTTCACAAACAGCACCTTGGAACCGGCGTCCGAAGCAAGGTACTTTTCCGCATGCACCACGGGTTCAATCACATGGCAATGCAGGCCGCACAATGCCCGCCAGCGATCGGCGGTGAAAGCCGAGTTGGCCAGGTACAGCAATGACGGGTCAGGAATCAGCATGCCGCCCAGTTGATGGACTTCCACGTTGTGCAGGTAAACAGCGACAGGCCGGCCGGTGCGCAAACCGGCAAGCACCATGCGCGACAAAGAATGACCGCTTTGCACCACAATGATGGAGGCGTCCCAGGCGGCGGCGGCCAGCGGCAGCGCGGCGGCGGGAGAAGCCGCCCGCATGCAAAGGTAGCCCAGCGCTTCGTCGCTGAATGTCTGGTCGACCAGGTCAGCCCCTGCTGTTTCGCCCTGCGTGCCTGTCAGGCTCAAGCCGCAAAGTACCGCGACCTCAGCCCCAACGACGCCCATCGCCAGGCAAAGGTCGTGCGTGGTGGTCTGCAGCCCGCCCTTGATGTCGGGCAGGTGGGGATAATCAGAGACGAAAAGAACGCGCATCAACGGTCAAATTCTGGTCGAGAACCCGGTGCCCCGGGCCATGTCATATGCCCGGCGCATTCTTTCCAAAGCGGTATCAAGACTGGGTTGGGACTTGTCCCGCGGCCAGAATATCACGGAGAGTCCGGGACGGATTGGCGCCTTGGCTGGTGTCGACAACATTCTTCAGACGGTCGTTTGCCAGTGTTTGGCCCGGATTGTTGGCGCCGCCTGGAACATTTCCGGTGCTGATCAACTGCCCGGGAGGCGCAGGGCTTGGATTGACCGGAAAGCTCCGGTTCTCCAACCTGTCCAGCTGTCTGTTAAGGTCGCTCACCGGTACACGCGAAGGCGTCAACGGTGCCTCGTTAAGGCTGACGCTGGTTCCGAAACCTGCCCGGGTAATCGTCTGTGTGTTGCCATTGCTGTCGCTCACACGCATGCCCTGCCCGAACATATAGTTAGCACTGACTTTTTGGCCATCGTTTTCTGCAACGACAATGCCCCCCCGAATGCCAATGGTGGATGTGCCGGAGCGAACAACCGTCTCGGTCTTTTTGCTGATCAGGCCCCCCACCACACGCAGCAGCCCTTTGGTCAGGTCCATCAGGATCTGGCCCTCTTTGGCTTTGGGGTCAAACTGGTATTTCGCAATCACCACTTCGGAGTCGGGGCCGATGGTAAGGGCCGACTGGTCCGAGAACAGCACGTGAATACGGGTGTTGGCATCGGTGGTCAGGCGCTGGTTGGTCGTGCCGTCGATGTACATGGTGGTGGAGCCGCGAGGCGCCCCGGTCTTGACGGTGGTAGCCACCCCGGACTGGGGGCGTCCGGCGTCCGAGGCGGGCTGCGCAGCCGCGAGGGGCACTGCGCTGGTCAGGGCAGCTGCCAGCAACAAGTCGTTTGAAATGGGTGCCATTTGGAGTCCTCAGAAGCTGCGAATAACCGTGCCGGAAAGCGTCGTATTCTTGTAGTTGAAATTCGCAATGTTGGCGTTGTTGCGCGCCTCTTCGAGCGCAAACGACAAGGACCAGTCGGGTGCCAGGGGAATCCGGTGGATGATGCCGATCCTGGACTCGCTGTCCTGGCGCTTGATGGTGGCGCTTACCGACGGGTCGACGCCGCCGAAGGTGCGGCGCAGCGCGCTGCCGTACACGGAGGTCGTCCAGGTGCCGCCGCTCGAGAGGGGACTGGCATAAGACACGGAATACGTCAGCTGGACTTCGTGCGAGGTGGAATCATAAAAGTCCCGCCCGGTGCGATTGCGCCGCATGATGTAGTCAGCCGAAACAACCTGGCCGGCCACCACTTCATGCGTCCAGCGGGCACGCAGGCTGTCCATGTGGCCGTCGAGAAGGCTGGCGGCAGGAATGTCAATGCGGCTGGCGAAACTGCGTCGCTGGCTGTCCACCGTCATGTCGACAGACGTGCGCTCGCTGACGAGCCAGTTAGCGTCCAGCCCCAGGCCATAGCTGTCGAAATATTGCTTGCCCTGCGCCAGGACGTTGGACCACAAGACGTGAGGCCGGATGGTCAGGCTGGACAGGTCGGCCGGCATGGGTTTGAACTGCAGCCCGGTCGAGAAATCAAGCACCACCAGGTCGTACGGTTTGGTGGGGTTCGCCACCACCTGGCTGCCGGCGGACGAGCTGTATTTGGTGATGGCCGCGCCAAAGGTGCTGGCGATGGCGGCTGAGTTCTGCTTCTCGAGGTCGTAGAGGTGGCGCAGGCGCACGCCCAGGTTGACGTCGGTATTGGACTCCGGCATCAAGGTGTTGGGCACCGGGACACCGCCCGCCAACACCTGTGCGCTGTCGGTACGGTACATGGGGTTGCTCTGGTGCCGCAAACCAAAGGTGAACACCCCGCTCAGTTGGGATATCTTGCTGCGTTTGGCGATGTCGGCGAGCAGTGCGTTCGCCAGGGCGCGATGGTCATCCGGCAGGCGCCCGTCTTCCAGCGCCCTGCGCAGCATGGCCTCTGCCTGGGCATAAGAGGCCAGGCGGTAATAAAGCACGCCGAGCTCCACCCGCAGGCTGGGGCTGGCATCAGGCTCCAGGAGCAGCCGTTCCAGCGCGGCGATACCGCCTTCGTAGTTGCCCTGCCGGATCAGCAGTTGCGAGTAGCTGGACCACAGCGGCAGGTTTTGCGGTTGCTGCAACACCTGGCGGAAAGCCTCGTCGCTTTGGCGTTCCAGCGTCTGTGTTCCGTCGGTTTGTGCGGCCGCGTGGGCGCAGGCACACAATGCAAAAACGGCTGAAAGCCGGCGGCTGCACTTGTAAAAGGTAGGCAATGGCATTTTCAAACCACTTTCTTTTTTTGCTTTTCCGCTATTTCGGCGGCGGGTCTTGCGCTACGACGGTCTGTTACAAATAACTCTATCATACGGAAGTACCCTTTTCGCCCCTTTTTTGATCCCTGCATACCCTGATGTGGCTTGCAGGCACACCGGTACAAACAGAACAGAAAGCAGCAACGGATGCATCCCACCGCCATGGACAACGGGCGCCGGTTTTTTGAACGCTACCTTGCAGACGCCGCCGGCAAGACCATTGTGGATGTTGGCGCGCAAAGCGTAAACGGCTCATTGCGGGATGCCTGCCCTCCCGGCGCCCGTTACCTGGGCGTTGATTTTGCCGCCGGCGAAGGCGTTGACATCGTGCTCGACGACCCCTATCAGCTGCCTTTCGAGTCGTCGTCTGTCGACGTGGTGGTCAGCAGCTCATGCTTTGAACATATTGAGTTTTTCTGGTTGATGTTCAACGAGATTCTGCGTGTGCTCAAGCCGTCGGGTATTTTTTACATGAATGCGCCCTCCAACGGTGAGTTTCACCGTTATCCGGTCGATTGCTGGCGCTTTTACCCGGATTCAGGGCAGGCCCTGGTCAACTGGGGCACCAGAACAGGCTACCACCCCGTTTTGCTGGAATCTTTCACCACCCGCCAGCGCCTTGACGTATGGAATGACTACGTGGCCGTCTTCCTGAAGGATCAATCCAGAATAGCCGACCATCCCGACCGCATCCTCGACCGGATTGACAACTACACCAACGGCCAGGTCCATGGACGCGCGGGCTTTTTGCGGCCGCAAATCGAGCCCGAAGATCTCGCGAAGCTGCAAAAGCTGACCGGGAGCCTCAAGCCCACTGAGTAGGCACTATATTGCTCATATGCCGCCAGCCCTCCCCCTTGTGCACCCTGTGATTTTGTCCGGCGGCGGCGGCACCCGCCTCTGGCCCTTGTCGCGCACCGAATACCCCAAACAATTGCTGGCCTTGACCGGGCGGGAGTCCATGCTCCAGGCCACCGCGCTCAGGGGGGCTGCCTTGCCCGGCGCGCAAGCCGCCATCGTGGTCACCAGCGAGGAGCACAGCGACCTGGTGCAAGAGCAGCTGGCGCAAGCCGGTTGCGCGCCCGCCTGCATCTGCCTTGAACCACAGGGGCGAAGCACCGCCCCTGCCATTGCGCTGGCCGCGCTGCACCTCGCAGCCACAGATCCGGACGCGCTGATGCTGGTTCTGCCCTCCGACCACCTCATTGAAGGCCAGGCAGCCTTTGAGGCCGCCATAGCCACCGCCTCAGGCGCCGCGCTCGATGGGTGGCTCTGTACGTTTGGCGTCCCGCCTGACGAGCCCGAATCAGGCTACGGCTACATCGAAGCCGGGTCCGTGATTGCCGGGCATCAGGGCGTCAAACACGTTAATCGCTTCATTGAAAAGCCCGATTTGCAGACTGTACGAAGCCTGCTTCAGGCAAGCGCTTATTTCTGGAACAGCGGCATGTTTGTCTTTACCGCGAGGGCATTTCTGGAAGAACTGGGGGTGCACAGGCCTGAGGTCCTGCAAGCCGTCAAACGCGCCTGGGACGGGCGAAGCGAAAACGCCGGCGTCCTGCGCCCACAAGCGGCGGCATTTTCCGCATGCCCCTCCATCTCCATCGACTACGCCGTGATGCAGGCCACCCGGCGGGCGGCGATGGTGCAGGCCCGCTTTGCCTGGAGCGATATCGGCAATTGGCACAGCCTGTGGCGAACCCTGCCCAAAGATGCCGACAACAACAGCGTGACAGGTGACGTAGTGCTGGCGGACACCCGGAACAGCCTGGTTCACGCCGGGCACCGCCTGGTTTCGGTTGTCGGTATTGACAACGTGGCGGTCATTGAAACCGCCGATGCCGTGCTGGTCATCAACAAGGACAAGGCGCAGGATATCCGGGGCGTGGTCGCGCAATTGCAGAGCGCCGGCAGACCCGAACTGCTACGCCAGGCGCGGGTACAACGGCCATGGGGCTGGTACGAAGTCACCGACAAGGGTGAGCGTTTCCAGGTCAAGCGTTTGATGGTTAAGCCGGGCAAACGCCTGTCCCTGCAGATGCATCACCACCGTGCGGAACATTGGGTGGTGGTCAGCGGCAAGGCACTCGTCACGATCAATGGGGTGCAAAGCCTATTGAGCGAGAACCAGTCTGCTTTTGTGCCCCTGGGCCAAAAACATCGCCTGGAAAACCCCGGCGATGTTGCGCTGCACATGATCGAAGTTCAGTCGGGCTCCTATCTGGGCGAAGACGACATTGTCCGGTTTGATGCGTGACCAGATCGGCAACTCGACCTTGGTCATGAGGTGGTCGGGTGTTCGATTCATCTCTTCGGCACCAAATCAGATGTTCATCCGCGAGATCTAAAGGAAAGGTACACAGACCTCGCTGGCAACACAGTGAAAAAATACCTTCGATCAGACGAGACTGAGCCCAGCTACGAAAGACGGGTCAGCGCCAGCAAGCACTATCCCTGCGCCGAGAAGACTCGATGGAAAACTCGGGTCAGATTTCAGTGAAATTCAACATTTGCACCGTCAGTTTGCTCATTTCAGTATCTGGCGTCTCTTCCAGACGTAGCTGAAAGCCTTCAACGAAAACAGGAACAAGCCAGCCGCGACACCAAACCACAGCAGGCCCACAAACTTCGGCCCACCGCTTTGCAAAACTTCTTCCACGGCCTGGCAAAGCCACCGTCGGCGCCCATTGCATGCATCCGGCACATAACGGGCGTTATCCATGAAATAGTCCAGGCCGGCACTGAAACAAAATGCGCCGAGTGACAGGCCACCGATGAGGCCCGCAATGGATTGCCGGAGGGTGTTGTCAATAAGGAGCGCGCTTGCAGCGCACAGAAGGGCAATGCTTACGAGCATCCCCTTCCAACCGTTCAGAGCAAACAGAAATGCCATCAGCCCCAATACAAAGGCACAAAGCAGTTTGAAGCCAAATCTCATTTTCTTCCCACGATTATTTGAATTGCGCTGAAGTCTGACACTGAAACCTCGACTGTCCTCGTTGTAGCGGAGAGATCAAACGCCGGCACCGTACATTCCCGCAAATTGCGGCGATGTAACAACACAGGAGAGCGTCATTTGTAAAAGGCCCAGCCAAAAAGCATGCCTTTTACTTACGTCCTGTTACGATGAACAACACCCTGAACAGAGCCCCTTGAGAGCTCCATTTTCCAAGCCATTTGTTCAGCCCACTGGTCCCCGTGGATAGGAACAAATGAGTCGCTTGATCACTTACCTGGCCCGTTGCGGCCTGAGCGGCGCGCTGGCGCTGACTGCCGCTGCAGCGGCATTGGCGGCCGCCGATGAACGTTTTGAGATCACGCGTTTCCAGGTAGAAGGCAATACGCTGCTGCCCGCGGCGGAAGTGGATCGCCTGGTGGGTCCGCTGGCCGGCCCGCAGCGCGGTTTTGTCGATATCCAGCTTGCGGTGGAAGCCTTGCAGCAGGCTTATCGCAAGGCCGGCTACAGCACGGTGCTGGTCTCGGTGCCCGAGCAGGAACTGGCTGACGGCGCGGTGAAGCTGCTGGTGCGGGAAACCGTGATTTCCTCGATCACCGTGACGGGCAACCAACATTTCGACGAGGCCAACATCCGCGCCAGCCTGGTGCGGCTGCAGGTGGGCCGCTCGCCCAGCCTGGCCGCGATTTCCGAATCGATACAGCTGGCCAATGAAAGCCCGGCCAAGCAGGTCGGCGTCACCTTGGCCGAAGGCGACAAGCCGGGCACCATAGACGCCAAGGTGCTGGTCGACGACCACAAGCCGCTGCGCATCATCACCACGCTGGACAACACGGGCTCACCCTCCAGCGGCCGCTGGCGCACCGGTGTGGCCGTGCAGCATGCCAACCTGTTTAACCGCGACCATGTGGGCACGCTGGCCTATACCACCTCGCCCGACAGCCCTTCGGGCGTGAACCTGAATGTCTATTCGGTGGGCTACCGCGTCCCGCTGTATGCGTATGGCGACAGCGTGGACTTTATTTACGGCAAGTCGAGCGTCAACTCGCCCGCCAGTTCCCCTGTGCTGGGTGGCCTGCTGGGCTTTACCGGCAAGGGCGATGTGTATGGCCTGCGCTGGAACCATTTTTTGGGCCGCAGCGGCGAAAGCACGGCCAAGCTGGTGCTGGGCCTGGACCACAAATTCATCGACTCGCGCTGCGAAGTCGGCGGCGTCACGGTCAGCATCGCGCCGCCCACGCCGCCGATTGCCTCCTGCGTGCCTTACACCACCACGCCGCTGAGCATCACCTACAGCAGCCAGACCGAAAGCGCCGACCAGGTGTCGGGCTACAGCGTCGGCCTGTCGCGCAATATTCCCAGCGGCGAGCGCTACACCAATATCGACGGCCGCACGGACCGCTACTCTTACCTGACGCCGGGCAACCGCAGCACGCGCGACGATTTCATGGCCGCGCGCGCGAGTGCCTCGCTGTTCAAAAGTCTGGCCAGCGGCTGGCAGCTGCGCCTGGCCGGCAGCGCCCAGTACACCGACACGCCGCTGCTCGCGGGCGAACAGTTCGGCCTGGCCGGCTCGACAACGGTGCGCGGCTTCCAGGAGCGCGCGGTGACGGCCGACAGCGGCATCGTGGCCAATGCCGAGCTCTATACGCCGGAGCTCTCCGGCCGTGTCGGGCTGCCCGGCCAGCTGCGCGGCGTGTTTTTTATTGACGCGGGCCATGGCAGCAACAACAAGGTGGGCAGCAGCGGTCTGCCCGGCAGCGTCACGGTGTCCAGCGTGGGCGCGGGCCTGCGGTATGTGCTGAGCCGCGATTTCAGCCTGAACGTGGACCTGGCGCGCGTGAACAACGCGGGCACCTCCCTCACGGAAAAACGGGGCGACTGGAATGCCCACCTGAGCGCTTCGCTGGCGTTCTGAAGAACACAAGGTAGACCACCATGCCCATGTCCACGCACCTGCATTCCAGCCCCCTTCGCCTCTCGCTGCTGGCCAGCGCCCTGTGGATGGCCTGCGCCACGCAGGCCTTTGCACAAGGCTTGCCGGCCAACGCCCTGCCCACAGGCTGGAACGTCACGTCAGGCAGCGCGACCTTCGCGCAGAGCGGCAACACGCTTACCATCCACCAGACCAGCCAGCAGGCTATTGCCAATTTTTCGAGCTTCAATGTGGGCTCGGCCGCGCTGGTCGACCTGCGCCAGTTGAACAGTTCGGCGGCCCTGCTGGCCAGGGTCAACGGCGGCGACCCTTCCCAGATTCTTGGCGGCATCCGGGCCGACGGCGCCCTGTGGCTGATCAACCAGGCCGGCATCATGGTGGGACCGGGCGCGCGCATTGACGTGGCGCGGTTTATCGCCAGTTCTCTGAACGTGAGCGACAGCGACTTCCTGGCCGGCCGCATGAACTTCAAGGGCACGGGCACGCCGGGCGATGTGCGCAATGCCGGCACCATCAACGCGGCCAGCGGCGGCAGCATCTACCTGGTGGGCGCCAATGTCGCCAACACCGGCAGCCTGAATGCGCCCCAGGGCGAGGTGCTGCTGGCGGCGGGGCAAACCGTGCAGCTGGTGGACACGGCGACGCCGGGCGTTTCCGTTGCCATCACCGGAACGCCGGGCGAGGCCCGGAACATAGGCCAGATCACGGCCGAAGCCGGGCGTATAGGCCTGGCCGCGGGCCTGGTGAGCAACAGCGGCACGATCAGCGCCTCCAGCGCGGTGCGCGAGGGAGGCCGGATTTTCCTGCGCGCTTCGGGCGATGTCAGGACCTCGGCGACCTCCAGCATCAGCGCCAACGGCACGACGGGCGGCAACATCGTGCTGATCGCCGAGAACGCGGCCTCCATTGACGGCCAGGTGTCGGCCACGGGCAGTTCGGGCCGCGGCGGTTATGTGGATACCTCGGGCCATCGTTCACTCGACGTGGTGAACGTGCCGACGGTCGGCCAGGGCGGCGAGTGGCATATCGACCCCTTCAACATCGAGATCGTGGCCGCCGGGCCGGATGGCGGCGTCATGGGCACCAATGCGATTGTGTCCAATGAGACCGGTGCCCATATCAGCGCGGCGACCATTGTTGCCCAGCTCGACGCCGGCACGAATGTGAGCGTCACCACGGGCACGGGCAACCCCGCCATGGACATGGTGCACGGCGACATCACGGTGTCGGCCGCCATCAACAAGAGCGCCGGGGGCGATGCGGCGCTGACGCTGAACGCCAACAACAACATCGTCATCAACGCGCCCATCACCAGCAGCTCAAACAAGCTGGCCCTGAACCTGAACAGCAACTACCTGAACAACTACCCGGCCGACAACCACGCGGTGCAGCTCAATGCCGACCTGGCGCTGAACGGCGGCGCGCTCACCGTGTCGCAAAGCGGGGGCAGCGGCAACGGCACGCTCAATATCGCGGGCGGCACGACAACGCTGGCGGGCGGCTCGGCCATCAACGCAGCGGGCGTGAATGTGCAGGCCGGCGGCACGCTGGCCGGTACCGGCACCCTGGCGCTGGGCGGCACCGGGACGCTGCTGAACAACGGCACCGTGTCACCGGGCACGGCAGGATCCGCCGGCACGCTGTTTGTCCAGGGCAAGTACACGCAGGGCAGCACCGGGGTGCTGAACATCAGACTGGCGGGCACCGACAGCTTTGACAGGCTCGTCATCAGCAGCACCGCCAGCCTGAACGGCAGGCTCAACGTCCGCGGGCTCAACGGCTTTGTGCCGCCTGCCGATTCGATTTACAATTTTCTGACGGCAACGGGTTCGGGCAGCGGCAGTTTCAGTACGGTCGATGCACCCAACATCACCTCCAGCTCCGGCACGGCGAGCCTGGTCCTCAGCTACCCCGGCACAGGCACTACCGTTGCCCGCATCACGACAACCGCTTCCTCCGCGAACATCTGCTCGATCGCGCCGAATTCAGTGCTCTGCCAGGTGCTGTCGGCCGCCGTCCCCGTCGCGGTCGCAATCCAGCCTGCCACCACGGCCGTCACCACGGCCTTGGACTCCAGCATCAGACCGCTCGCTACCGGCGCAGCACTGTTTTTTACCCCGCCGCCTAGCGACTCCAGCCCCGAGCAGGTCGCCGCGATGCCGGTCTCCGTTCCAGCGGCCGGCAGCGCGGCAACACAAGAGGACAAGGACAAGCTGGCTCCCGACAAAAAGGACGACAAGTCGGCGGAAGTCAAAACGACCGTCGCCAAAAACGAGCCGTCCAAAAAAATGTATTGCAATTAAAGGCGCATGACATGAAGCAGCCAACTTTTTTCACCCGCCTGCTCCCCGCATTGGCACTGGCCCTGCTGGCACTGGCCCCGCTGGCGCAGGCCCAGGTGGTGGGCACCGTCACCAAGGTCTCGGGCCTGATGGTGGCCAAAAGCGCCGAGGGCCGCAGCCGGGTGCTGGCCGAGAACTCGCCGCTGCGCCAGGGCGACACCATCAGCACCGGGCGCAATACCTTCGGCCGCCTGGAGTTTGTGGATGGCGCGGCCATGGTGCTGCAGCCCGAGTCTCTGCTGGTGCTGACGCACTACCGCTACGACGCGGGCAAGCCCGAACTCGACAAGGTGAAGCTGGAATTGACGCAAGGCGGCTTCAGCAGCACGGCCGGCGCATTGGGTAAACGCAGCCCCGACGCCACCGCGATCACCACGCCCGCGGGCAATCTGCAGGGCAGCGCCAGCATGGAGGTTTCGCTCAGGTAGCTATAAGGCCGCCCGAGCAACTTCTTCGACAACCCACATCGCAGGAAACCCCATGAAAAAATTCACGTCGATTTCGCTGGCCTTGCTGGCCGCGCTGGCCTCCACCGCGGCCCTGGCGCAGAACACTCCGGTCATACCCTCTCCCACCGGCGCGCGCGCGCCGGGGCTGTATGTGGCCGTGCTGGACGGTTTGATCAAGGTCACCAACCCGGCCGGCACCACGAATTTCGCGGCCGGCCAGTTTGGCTACACCGCCTCGCCTATGCAGGTGCCTGCCATGGTGCCGAAAAACCCGGGGCTCCCATTCACGCTGCCGCCGGCGTTCAACCAGCCGACCTCGCCCACCGGCTCGTCGACCGGTGCCAGGCCCGCAGTGGATTGCATCGTGCGCTAAACCCCGGATACCGCGCCCGGCAAGGCTGGAGCCCGGTTTATCTTCGCGGCCCCCTGGAAAGCCCCTGTTCTTGCGAACCAGGGGCTTTTTTATGCCCTCGCGCAGCAACGGCTACTAACAATGAATACCTTGGTCGTACCCGGGGAAGCCCTGCCCTGGCGGCGTTGCGTATTCAGGGCCTTTGCCTAAGAATGGACCCGAACAACGGGAGGTTCTGATGAAGACACCATTTCTAGGACTGTTGCCGGCCACCTTCGCCTTGTTGGCCCTGGCCATACCGCAGTGGGCCCAAGCCCAGGCCACACTGGAGAAAATCAAGAGCCGCGGGCAGATCAATGTGGGCTACCGCGCACTTGCCGCGCCCTTCTCGTTTCACCAGACGCCGGAAAAGCCGATGGGTTACAGCATCGATTTCTGCAAGCCCATGATTGAGAGCCTGCGCCAGGCCGCCGGCAACAAAAACCTGCCGGTGCGCTACATCGCGACCGAAGTGGACGTTCGCGTGCGCCTGCTGGCCGAGGGCAGCGTGGACCTGCTCTGCGAGAACGTGACCGACACGCCGGAGCGGCGCGCGCGCATGGATTTTTCCACGCCGATTTTTGTCGACGCCATCCAGGTCGCCGTGCGCAACAAGGACATGATCAGCACGCTGGAGCAGCTCAAGGGCAAAAGCATTGTGGGCATAGACGGCAGCACCGTGGTGCCGGCCCTTGACCGCTATGCGCAATCGCACTCGCTGAGTTGGCAGCACGCCAAGGCCGTGAACCCCGACGCCGCGCTGGGGCAGTTGCAGCTGGGCTGGGCGGTCGGTTATGCGCGCGACGGCGTGATGCTGGCGGCACAGCTCGCAAGCCTGCCCGACGCGGGCAACTACACCATACTGCCGGAGCGCCTGTCGGTGGAGACCATCGCTATCGGCTACCGCAAGGGCGATGCCGCCATGGGCGCGCTGGTCAATGCCTCCATCAAGGAGTCCATGCGCAGCGGCGCCGCCCAGGGCTGGTACGAGCAGTGGTTTTTAAAGCCGGCCAAGCCCGGCGGCAAGCCGCTGTTCACGGCCATGCCGCCGGAGATGAAAACGCTGATAGACGCCGCCAAGGCGAACTGAGCGGGGCCCTTCGCAGAAGGCCCCTGGCTCAGGCGCCGGCAGGCGGCGGGGCGTCCTCGGGCGTGATGAAGGAGTCTTCCCAGGCCACCGCGAACTGGTGGTCGACGTTGTCGTGAACAATGCCGGAGCCGGTGCTCAACGGGTCAAAGTTGGTAAAACGTATCTTGCGGTTGCGCTCCAGCTTGGCGCGCAGGCTGCTGCGAGCCGCGGCTATGGCGGCCAGATCCACCGGGTTCCCCTTTTGCACAGCTTCCACATGCGGCACCTCGGCGACCAGGGCGCCGCCGTCGGCCGCGCGCATGGTGTCGGGCACAGTGGCCAGGGCGTCGGCCTCGGCCTCCAGCGGCAAGGCCATGGGCGGCTCGCCGAGCACGGCTGGTGAGGACGGCGCCTCGTCGTCCGACAAATCGATTTCACCGAGAAAGGCGGCGCGCACGTCTTCCAGCGTGGGAAGGTTGCTGGCGCGCACCACGGCGTAGGCAATGCCACATTCGGCAAACAGTTTTCGCTTGAGGTCGCGGCTGCTGGCCCTCAGGCCCTGGGGGCCGGGCACGTCCAGGCAGCCGATGACGGTGCCGTCGGCGGCGCAGACCGTGAAGCTGCAATAGACGTTTTTAAGCAATTCGTAGGAGCGCTGGCCTTCGGCCTCGTTGCGCGGCGAGACAAAACGGATGACCGGGACCTTGACCACCACGTGGTGGTCGAAAAACGCGCGTTGCAGCCAATGCCAGACTTCCTGCTCGGCATCGAGCAGTAAAGGCCTGGGCTGAAGGTGCCACTGCGCGGGAATACGCCTTTTTTTGCGGGCGGCGCGCGCCAGCCAGCCGTGGTGGCATGCCGCCCCTGTTGCCATCCCTGACACCGCCGTCGCCGTCAGTGCCAACACAAAAACATCAAACATGTGTGCCTTAACTTTTTTTCAGTTTAAACACAGCACCCTTGAAGTTACAACCATTTACGTACTTGGGTGTTGTTGCGGCGTCTCACCTCTCGTCAGCCTTCGGTAAGTGGTCACTTATATCGCGCAACAGCATCTAAAAGCAGCAAAACCGCCGCAGCGTCCAGAACACAGGATTACAACTCAGGCGAGTCGGCTTCCGGCAACAGGCTGGCCAGCACTTTGTCGATGCGCTTGCCGTCCAGGTCCAGCACTTCGAAGCGCCAGCCCGCGCATTCGACGATTTCCGCCGTTTTCAGCAAGCGGCCCGAAACGCTTTGCAGCAGGCCGGCGACCGTGTTGTAGCGACCCTTGCCTTCTTCGGGCAGCTCCTTGATGTCCAGCCTGGCCTTGAGTTCGGCCACCGGCATGACGCCGTCGATCAGCCAGCTGCCAGGACGCGCGCACGACGTGCGCAACAGCGTAGCCAACGTCATGGGCCACGCCGGCGGCGGCCATCAAGCATACGGCGGCGGCCAGGGCGAAAGTGCGGGTGAATTGCATTGGGGAGCCTTTCAATGGAAGTAGGGAGTGGGCCTGCATTGCACCGGCAGACCAGCGGCACGGAAACCCCCACAGGGGGCAACCGTCACGCCGTTGCCAACTTCGTGCGTAGGTCGTAGCCCAGTAGTGGCCACACCTGGTCGACGGCATGCTCCCGCGCATACGTGCGACCGATCTCGGCGTCGAAGTTTTCTGGCGACACCGGCCCCGTGTTCACGCCGACGATCTTGGTGCCATTGCGAAGGACCAGCACGCAGAAGGTCATCAGGCTCAAGGCCTGGAAGGACGTGATTGCAGGCGGCCTCTGGGTGAGCGTGTCGTATTCGTGGTGTCGTTGGTGCAGCTCCAACTGCGCCATCGCACCGTCGACGCCGTGCTGGGCGGTGAAGTAGTGCTCGCTGGCAATGGCCGCTTCGACGTCCGCAAGCGTCACGCGCGGCGCCACCGCCTTGGAGGCCAGTTCCTTCTCGGTCACGGCGCTCATTCCACCACCGCCCAGTCTTCTGCCAGGCTGTCGCTGACGCTCGGCGCCCAGGTGCTGACCGCCTCGTCGACCGTCTTCAGGGCGAAGTAGGCGTTGTAAGGAACCATCGCGCCCTCACCGAAGTGAGCCACGGCTGCCCCGGTTTGCACTGCATAGGACGCAGGCGGCACGAGGTACACGAACTGGCCCTTGCCATTCCAGCCCACGCGTGCCACGCTCCGGCCGGCCTTGAGGTGACGGATGGCCTCGCCGAAGTCGAAG
>Ga0102587_1001001_pt1 | contig 23949 bp, 26 predicted proteins | sample AraplaF_Col_mTSA_FD_76853 | JGI IMG/M metagenome (GOLD analysis project Ga0102587, IMG submission 76853) | Arabidopsis root microbial communities from the University of North Carolina, USA - plate scrape MF_Col_mTSA (SPADES assembly) (version 2) | ecosystem: Host-associated > Plants > Roots >... | reverse complement strand
CCACCAATGCCGGTGCCGAGACGATGAACAAGGCGACCATCGGCTTTACCAACCCGCGCGAGTCCGGCGACGAGATGGCCGACATCAAGCGCCTGTTCACGCCCGAGTTCCGCAACCGCCTGGACGCCACCGTCAGCTTCAAGGCGCTCGATGAAGCCGTCATCCTGCGCGTGGTCGACAAGTTCCTGCTGCAGCTCGAGACCCAGCTGGCCGAGAAGAAGGTCGAAGTCACCTTCACCGACACGCTGCGCAAGTACCTCGGCAAGAAGGGCTTTGACCCGCTGATGGGCGCGCGGCCGATGCAGCGCCTGATCCAGGACACGATTCGCCGCGCCCTGGCCGACGAATTGCTGTTCGGCCGCTTGATCGACGGCGGGCGCCTCACGGTCGACATGAAAGTGACGGCCGACGAAAAAGGCGTGGAAACCGGCGAAGTCGAACTCGACATCCAGCCCTTGCCCAAGAAAGAGGGCAAGGCCAAGCCTGAAGCCGAGGCGGCGGAAACCAACTGAAGCAAACCCGGGCGCTGAATTCCCGGCACCCACCCAAAAGGCCGGTAGCATCACGCTATCGGCCTTTTTTTATGTCCGCCAGCGCCGCCAACCCTTTCAGCCCCGCCTTGACGCTCCCCGAACTCAGCTCCGAATGGAAAACCGGCCTTTCCCTGGCCTGGAGCCTTTACATCGCGGTGCTGTCCATCTGGATCGTGATGCAAAAGCGCGCCCCGGTGTCCACCATGAGCTGGATACTGTCGCTGGCCCTGTTGCCTTTCGCGGGCTTTGTCATTTATTACTTCCTCGGGCCCCAGCGCCTGAAAAAACAGCGCCTCAAGCGCCTGCGCAGCCGTGCCGGCGAGCGCGCGGGAGCGGACCTGGCCCTGCTGCGCGAGGCGGCTGAAAAAGCGCCCGCGGCGCTGCGGCAGATGGCGGCGCTGGGCACCGCCGCCTGCGGCCTGCCGGTGTCCAGCGCGACCTCGGTCAAGCTGCTCTCTGGCGGCGTGCGCACCTTTGACAGCATCTTCAAGGCCGTGCGCGGCGCGCGCGACCATGTCCACCTCGAGTACTACATCTTCGAGCCCGACCAGATAGGCACCCTGCTGCGCGACCTGCTGGTGCAAAAAGCCGGGGAGGGCATCACCGTACGCCTGCTGGTCGACGCGCTGGGCTCCAAGCGCCTGGGCAGCAAGTTCCTGGCGCCGCTGCTGGCCGCCGGCGGCCAGGTGGCGTTTTTCCACGATACCCGCATAGGCCGGCGGCTGCGTCCGGTGACCAACTACCGCACCCATCGCAAGATCGTGGTTTGCGACGGCAGCATAGGCTTTACCGGCGGCGTCAACATCACCGACGAAGAAGACCGGCGCGCACGCCGCGACGCCTACCACGACGTGCACCTGCGCATAGAAGGCAGCGCCGTGCGCTGGCTGCAGACCACCTTCCTCGAAGACTGGGCCTACACCACCGGCGAGCCACTCAAAGGCGGGCAGCGCGACCTGCCGCAACTGCTGCCGCACCTGCAGCCCGACGCCGAGGCCGGCGATATCCCGGTGCAAATCGTCACCAGCGGGCCCGACACCACGCTGGAGCCCATACACCGTATGCAGGTCGCGGCCATCAACGCCTCCACCCAGCGCGCCTGGCTGACCACACCGTATTTCGTGCCCGGCGAGCCGGCCCTGATGGCGCTGACCAGCGCCGCGCTGCGTGGCGTCGACGTGCGCCTGCTGCTGCCGCGCCGCAGCGACAGCTTTATCGTCAGCGCCGCCGCGCGCTCCTATTACGACGAGCTGATTGCCGCCGGCGTCCAGGTCTGGGAATACAAGGCCCGCATGCTGCATTCCAAGACCCTGGTGGTCGACGACAACTGCGCCATGGCCGGCACCGCCAACTTCGACAACCGCAGCTTTCGCCTGAACTTCGAGGTCATGGCGGTGGTCTACGGCCCGGCGCTGGCTGGCCCCCTGGCCGAGCAGTTTGAAATCGACCTGCGCAGCGCCGTAGCCGTGCGCGCCCACAGGCCGCAGCGTTTCCTGATGCGGCTGGCCGACGCCACCGCGCGGCTGTTCTCCCCCTTGCTTTAAACCCTTTCCGAGACGCTCCATGGCCTCCCACACCTTTCTCTGGCACGACTACGAGACCTTCGGCATCAACCCGCGGCGCGACCGGCCCGCCCAGTTCGCCGGCATACGCACCGACGCCGAGCTCAATGAAATCGGCGAGCCGCTGATGCTCTACTGCAAGCCCGCCAGCGACTACCTGCCTGACCCGGAGTCCTGCCTGCTCACCGGCATCACGCCCCAGCTGTGCCTGGAGCGCGGCGTGGCCGAGCATGAATTCGCCGCCCGCATCGAGTCCGTGCTGGCCCAGCCCGGCACCATAGGCGTGGGCTACAACACCATACGTTTTGACGATGAGGTCACGCGCCACCTGTTCTGGCGCAACCTGATAGATCCCTACGCGCGCGAATGGCAGAACGACTGCGGCCGCTGGGATTTGCTGGACGTGGTGCGCATGTGCTACGCCCTGCGGCCTGAGGGCATCACCTGGCCGCGCAAGCCCGACGAACGTTTTCCGGACGATCCCAAGGTGACCCGCCCCAGCTTCAAGCTCGAAGACCTGGCGCGCGCCAACGGCCTGATGCACGATGCGGCGCATGACGCGCTGTCCGACGTGCGCGCCACCATCGCGCTGGCGCGGCTGATACGCCAGGCCCAGCCCAAGCTTTTCGACTTTGCCCTGAGCCTGCACAAAAAGGACAGGGTCGCCGCCGAACTCGGCCTGCCCACCAGCCCGCAGACGGCCCAGCCCTTTTTGCACATCTCCGGCATGTTCCCGCCCGAGCGCGGCTGCCTGGCCGTCATGTGGCCGCTGGCCACGCACCCCACCAACAAGAACGAGCTGCTGGCCTGGGACTTGTCACAAGACCCCGCCGAACTGCCGCTGCTGGACGTCGCCACGCTGCGCCAGCGCCTGTTCAGCCGCTCCGCCGACCTGCCCGAGGGCGTGCAGCGCCTGCCCATCAAGTCGGTGCACCTCAACAAGTCGCCCATGGTGGTGCGCAAGCTGGCCACCCTGACGCCCGAGATGGCGGCCCAGTGGGGCGTGGACATCCCCGCGGCCCTGCGCAACGCCGAAAAAGCCGCAGGCCTGCCCGACATGAGCGCCATCTGGCCGGAAGTCTTCCAGCGCCCCAAGGAGGCCGCGCCCGACGTCGACGAAGACCTTTATGGTGGTTTTGTCGGCAACGCCGACCGTCGCCGCCTGAACCAGCTGCGCGCGCTGTCGCCCGCCGAACTCGCCCACAGCCGCACCGGCTTTGACGACGACCGGCTTGAAGAAATGCTGTTCCGCTACCGCGCCCGCAACTTCCCCGAAACCCTGTCGCCTGAAGACGCCGAACGCTGGGAGGCGCACCGGGTTGCGTGGCTGCTCGAAGGCGAGGGTGGGGCGCGCAACGTGGACGCGCTGTTTGCGCGCATAGACACGCTTTCGGAGACTGCCGATGAGCGCGGTGAGGCCATCTTGGGCTCGTTGTATGACTATGCCGAGGCGATAGCGCCCGAGCTCTAAGCGCAGTCCTCAGGCTGCGGCGCGTTCGGCCGGATGCTCGGCATAAGCCCTGCCAAAGCGGTTGGCCAGAAAATCCCCCAACGCAATCTCTTCCTGCCGCACAAACCCCTGTGCCGGCAGCTTGCCCGACGCCAGCAAATCCAGCACCGCACAGATGCCAGACGCCGTGGTGACCTGGATCGCGCTGCGCAGCACGCCGTCCACCACCTGGCTGTAGACCTTGTGCGCATAGGTTTCCTGCATCAGCCGGCCTTCGCGCTGGCCGCTCACCGTGACAAAAACGATGACCACGTCCTGTAGCGTGACGGGCAGGGCGTTTTCGAGCAGGTCCTTGAGCACGTGGCGGCGTTCGCGCAGGCGCAGGTCGTTCAGCAGCACCTTCATGATGGCCGCGTGGCCCGGGTAGCGTATGGTCTTGTAGTTGAGGTGGGTGACCTTGCCCTGCAGGGTTTCGCACAGCGTGCCCAGGCCGCCCGAGGTGTTGAAGGCTTCGTAGGTCACGCCGTCCAGCGAGAACTCCTCATGCTCGGCCAGCGGCGGCACCTGGCGCAGCACGCCTTCGACAATCGCCTCGCAGGGCTCGCAATACTCGTTGATGACGCCGTCGGTGCTCCAGGTCAGGTTGTAATTGAGCGCGTTCGACGGGAACTGCGGCAGCGCGCCCACCCGCATGCGCACGCTGTGCAGGTTGTCAAAACGCCGGCACAGGTCGGCCGCAACGATGGAGACAAAACCCGGTGCCAGGCCGCACTGCGGGATCAAAGCCGTGCGCGCGCCGGCGGCGGCCAGCTCCTTCACGCGCCGCGTGCTCGCCACGTCTTCGGTCAAGTCCAGGTAGTGCACGCCTTCGGCCACGGCGGCCTCGGCAATCGCCGTGGTCAGGTGGAAGGGCGCCGCGCTGAGCACCGCATAGTGCCCGGCCAGCGCGGCGCGCAGGGCTGCCGGGTTGCTGATGTCCAGTGCCAGCCCTTGCACGCGCGGGCCGGTCTTGATGCCCGCCAGCGCCGCCGGCGAGGCATCGGCCACCGTCACCGAATAGTCCCGGGTGGCGCCCAGCAGCGCGGCAATCGCCGAGCCGATTTTTCCGGCGCCTGCGACCATGATCTTCTTCATAAGGCTCTCCTAAGGGAATGTGCCCCGGTGCGAGGCATGGCCCATTGTGGAAGCCCGGGCAGGCAGTTACTAGTATCAATTTAGACAAAATAACGTGATACTTTAGATAAACAGGCTATCTAAATACGCGATTTAACTATTTTGGATGAATGCCATGCAACTCGACGCCATAGACCAGACCCTGCTTGCCGAACTGCGCGACAACGCGCGCTGTCCCATGGCCCTGCTTGCGCGCAAGGTCGGCTTGTCGCGCACCGCGGTGCAGGCCCGCATCACACGGCTGGAACGCGACAAGGTCATCACGGGCTATGGCGCGCGTACCGGCGAGGCCTATGAGCAATCGCAGGTGTCTGCCCACGTGATGCTTACCGTAGGCCCCAAGCTCACGGGCACGGTGGAGGCGGCGCTGCGCAAGATCCCCGAGGTGCGCTCCCTGCTGTCCATCAGCGGCGCCTACGACATGATCGCCATCGTGCAGGCCGGCTCCATCGAAAGGTTGGACGCGCTGATAGACGGCATAGGCCTGCTCGACGGGGTGGAGCGCACGCATACCTCGGTGGTGCTGTCCACGCGTATTCAGCGCTGAGGAGGGCGCGACCGCCCCGGCATGCCAACTTACAACTGCTGGAGGTATCGCGCCAGCACCGGGTTGAATTGCCGGGGCGCTTCAAGCGGCGGCAGGTGTGCCGTGCCTGGGATCACCAAGCCCTGGGCCGCGGGTATGCGCCGCGCAAGCAATTCGGATCTCTCCTGCAAGTGCGGCAGGTCAAGATCGCCCCACAGCACCAGCGTAGGCGCCTGGATTGCCTCCACGCGCTCCCATGCCGAGGGCTCCTCGGACGCCGCACCGGGGCTGGCGGCACGCAAGGCGGCACCGTTCATCGAAAGAAAGAGCCGTCGAGCCTCGCCGCCTACCCGATTGGGCGGGCTTAAAGGGCCGTCCAGCCACAGGCGCGCCTGCAGTTCATTCTTGGCATCGAGGTCGCCCCGCGCCGCGGCATCGCTGATCGCATCCATCAAGGCCTTGACCGGATCGCCATATTGCGCCGGTGGCGCGCCGCTGACGCCGGGCGCAACGAGAACCAGGCCGCCCACCCGGTCAGGTCTGGCCAATGCCGCGTCAATGGCAACACGGCCGCCCAAAGAGCAGCCGACCAATACTGCCCGGTCATAGCCCAGGGAATCCATCACCGCCCAAAGATCGGCCACATTGGAATGCGGGCTTGGATGCAAGGTGCGCGACTCCCCGAAGCCCCGGCGGTCATAGCTGGCGACCGGATGTGTTGTAGCCAGCAAATCCCACTGGCTTTGCCACATGCGGCTGTCCGCGACGTTGGCGTGCAGGAAAAGTACCGGAATACCGGTGGCGCCATGGTTTGACGCATGCGCCACGGCCAGCAAGGCGCCTTGGACTTCAACCCAGGTCATGGTTTTCATATCTGTGACGAAGATGTGCGCAGACGGATTTGAGTACCCCTAGGCTTGTAGCCGGCCAAACTCGATGGCATTTGGCCATTTCATGCAGGGGAGTTTCACGGTTTGGCCGGTGGTTTCAGCAGCGTTCCGGTACGACCGTCGACGATGGCGACGGCATGCGAACTCACGAAAAGGGATGGTACGGCACCGAAATTCTGCAGGAGGTAGTACGCGTCCTGGTCGGCAAAGTAAGTGCAGTTGTAATCGGCTTGGCAAAGATGCCCGAACGACGAGGCGACTTCCTGGGGCGAGATCTTGAAGTGCGCCGGCTGCGAGAAGGCGGGATCGGGAACAAAAGCCCGGTTTCCGCGCATCTGGGCGATACCCGCCTTTTGGTAGCGTGAGATGTCAACCGGAGTGACGCAGGCTGAGAGTAGCGTCAGCACGACCAGGGCGGTGAGTATGTTGCGCATGGGGTGTTTTATGGCTTCAGGTGGATGCATTTATTTGACTGCCGGGCTAGTCGTCGTTCACAACAGACCATATTCCTGCCTTCAACTCAAGGCGCTTGGGACACGACTTTGCTTCAAGCAGGTCCGGGTTGCACCGGCCCGCGACCTTGACGGTCGCAGGCCCGCTCCATCGCGCGTCGACAGGGCTCCAGTCGCTGGCGTCCGGCCCGTAGGTGTACTCAACGCGGGCTCGGCCTTTCCGCAATTCCCAGACCTCTACGCCGTTGGCGTCATAGCGTGCCTCACCGGCCGCCGAGAACGTTACGGCTCTCTTGTGGTCGGGTGACACGGCGGGAAACCCCAGCATGGGGTATTGCCGGCCGGTGATGTGGTCGATGGCAAGGTAGCTGCTGCCTTCCCAGAGGTGGGCGTAGAGAACGTGAAGCCGGGCATCGGCCAGGTAGGTGAGGTAGAGGTAGCTCACGTCCTGGTCGCTCTCGTTGTTCCTGTCTCTCAGTCGCACGGTCTTTTGGGCAGTGCGGATGCTCAAAAGCGGGCCCGCTCTCGAAAAACGGAGGGATATTGCCGACTTCGCCTGGATGCGTTCTATGGTCTTGGCGCAATCAAAAGAAGGCTGCTGGTTCTGGCAATGCGCCAGAAGTTTTTGATAGGCCGGTGCCTCGGCCTGGGCTGGGCCGGCCAGCAAGGCGAGGGGCAGCAGAAGGAGGGGACGCATGGGTGGGAAGCGCATCAATGCATTGCCCGCAGCACCCTCGCCTACCACCAGCCGTTTTGCCCGAGCACCATCTTCTTGTAGTAATCGATGTTCGCGCGCACGGCGAAGATGGCCGCGACCCCATAACCCAGGGAGTTGCTGAATCGGCCCAGGCCAGCCAATTCCAGCAGCACGCCGAGGATCACCACAAGCACCAGGCACACCACAAACAGGGTGATGGCTTTTTTCCACATGCCCTTGGCCAGGTAATAGAAAGGGCCGAGCAGGAAAGGCAACACGCCGAAGTTGATCTTCATGCGCTCGCCGAAGCTCAAGGCCTTGAACTGCGGCAGCTTCACGCCACCGGCTTTCTCGATGATCCGGAACCGGGTTTTCCAGGTGTCGGACACAGGCAAGTTGTCGATGTCCGAGGCAACAAGCGGCTCAGCCACATCGCCGACGGGTGCTTGCGGCGGCGCAAAGGGATTGGGTTGCGTGGGCTGGTTCAAGAAATTCCTCCCGGTGGTGGCTGGCCTGGACGGCGGCGCTGCCGGTTGTGTGACCGGTCTGGGGCGTCGCTGTGTGCTTTATATCAGCATTGAACCTGGGCGTTCGTTTCCCGCCACGGCGCATGTTTGCCCATCACACCCGCATACAGCGTGCCGGCCTCAAAGCCCGACAGCCAGGCCTGCAGTCTTGGCCAGGCTTGCGCGGCGAACCATACGGCATCGGTGTGGGCGAACTGGCGCACAAAGGGCAGCAGGGCCATGTCGGCCAGGCTGGCGCGCGCGCCGAACAGCCAGCCGTCACCCAGCATGCCGTCCAGCCTGGCGAGCCTGGCCGCGCCTTCCGTCCTGTGCAGCAGCGCAAACGCCTGCACATCACCGGCCGATTCGTCGGGATAACGGTTGGGGTATTTGTAGCGGTCCAGGTGGCGCTTGAACTCGCTGTCGTTGTGGCCGACCAGCGCGAGCATCTCGTCCATGGAAGCCTGGGGCGGCGCAAGCCATGCCTGTGGGTCATGGCGCCGCAGCGCCCACAGCATCACATCCAGGCTCTGGTCTATCACCGTGCCGTCAGGCAACGCCAGCACGGGCACCGTGCCCTTGGGCGAGGCGGCCAGCAGTTCGGCCGGCTTGTCGCGCAGCACGACTTCGCGCAATTCGTAAGGCTCGCCGCTCACGGCCAGCGCGAGGCGGGCGCGCATCGCATAGGGGCAGCGGCGAAAGGAATACAGGACGGGCAGGGCGCCGCTCATGACCAGAGTCAAGCGCCGGGCTGGCGCACGCCTATATGTGCGGCCTGGCGTTGTTCGGCCAGTTCGACCTGGCGCTGGCGTTCGCGGTAGCCGGCTTTCTGTTCGTCGCTGGTCTTGCCGTGGCAGTGCGGGCAGCTCACGCCGAGTTCATACAGCGGCGAGCGCCGGTCTTCCTCGCTGAGCGGGTCGCGGCAGGAGCGGCACAGCGTGAAGCCGCCGGGCTTGAGCCCGTGGCCCACCGAGACGCGCTCGTCAAACACAAAACACTCGCCTTGCCAGCTGCTTTGCGCCTCGGGCACGGTCTCCAGGTATTTGAGGATGCCGCCTTCGAGGTGGTAGACCTCCTCAAAGCCCTTGGAGCGCAGCAGCGCGGTGGATTTTTCGCAGCGTATGCCGCCGGTGCAAAACATCGCCACCTTGGGCTTTTTGCCGTCGCGCTCGGCCAGCTTGCCGCCCTCGGCCATTTCGCGCTCCACCCAGCCGGGCAGCTCCGAAAAACTGCCGGTGTGCGGGTTGATCGCGCCCTCGAAGCTGCCAATGGAGACTTCATAGTCGTTGCGCGTGTCGACCAGCACCACGCCGGGCTCATGGATCAGCTGGTTCCAGTCCTGCGGCTTGACGTATTCGCCGGCCATCAGCGCCGGGTGGACCTCGGGCACGCCCATGGTGACGATCTCGCGCTTGAGCCGCACTTTCATGCGGTAAAACGGCATCTGCTCGGCCCAGGCCTCCTTGTGCTCCAGCTTCGCCAGGCGCGGGTCGGCGCGCAGATAGGCCAGCACCGCATGCACCCCCTCAGGCAATCCCGCAATCGTGCCGTTAATGCCTTCAGCGGCCAGCAGCAGCGTGCCCTTGACGCCATGCGCCTCGCAATGCGCGAGCAGCGGCGCCTGCAGCGCGGCGAAATCGGGCAGCTCAACGAATTGGTAAAGGGCGGCGGTCAGGAAACGGGACATGAATAAAAGGCGGGTAAACAGGTCAAGAGTGCCCCAAAAAGGCATTTTCAGCGGCGTAAGCCAAGTCTCCAATGGTAACGGGGAGGGCTTTCGCACCCTGACAGCTGGATTTTGTGACGAAAGGCACTTTATTGAAGCCAGGCGGCATCGCTTTAAGCCCCTGACCGATAGACATTTTGCTGCAATGCAGCAAAATAACCGTGTACTTATAAATCGCACGCCGGCCCGACCATACCGCCCCGTCCTCCATGACCCCTCAACTCCACCGCCCTTCATGTCCAAAAGCCTGAGCAGCCTCTGGTTGAAAAGCATGCGCCGCGTCAGCAAAGTCCAGCAGGCGGAGGGATTGCGCCTGTTCAAAAGCCTGTTGCCCAAGGCCGTGCCGGCCAGCAGGCCGCGCAAGCCCCAGCTCAAACTGGTCAAGCCTGCCGCGGCCCAGCCCACCCGGAAAGCGCGCCGGCCTACGGCGGTGCAGGCGCGCGCGGCCGCCGGCCTGCCCGGCACCTGGCGCAAGGCCTGGTTCACTTTGCCGGGGGACGGCCTCTACGCCGATGCGCGGCGCATGATGTATTGGCTTTACCTCCCCGCCGCCGCGGCCGGGGCGCCTGATGCCGCCCCCGCGGCGCCGCGCCCGCTGGTGGTCATGCTGCACGGCTGCCGGCAAACAGCGGCCGACTTCGCGGCGGGCAGCCGCATGAACGCGCTGGCCGAGCGCAAGGGCTTTGCGGTGCTTTATCCGCAACAATCGGCCGCGGCCGATGCCCATCGTTGCTGGCACTGGTACAGGCGGGCCACGCAGCAGGGCGAGGGTGATGTCGAAGTCATCGCCGCGATGATTGCCCAGGTGCAGAACAAGCACGGCCTGGACGCCTCGCGCACCTACGTCGCGGGCCTGTCGGCCGGCGCCGCGCTGGCCGCCATCGTGGCCTTGCGCCACCCGCAGCTGATCGCGGCCGTGGGCATGCATTCGGCGCCGGTGTTCGGCACCACACATTCACCCTTCAGCGCCTACCGCGCCATGCAGCACGGCTCGGCCTCATCCTACGGCGCGGCCGCGCGTTTCTTTGCCAGCCAGCAGCCGGAGTTCCCGGGCATGCCGGCCCTGCTGATTCATGGCAACCACGACAGCGTGGTGCGGCGGGTCAATGCCGACCAGCTGGCCGAGCAGTTTGAAATCATCAACGGCCCGGTCCTTGCCCAGGGCGTCTCGCGCGAGGGGCCTGTGGTGCGCCGCCATCCCGAGCGCCGCGGCGGCCGGCGGCCGCGCCATGCCTACCAGACTGCCACCTGGTACGCGGGCCGCAAACCGCAGCTCGTCAAGTGCGACGTCGACATGCTGGGCCACGCCTGGAGCGGCGGCGACGCGAGTTTTGAGTTCAACGAACCCCAGGGGCCCGATGCCGCGCTGATGATGTGGACCTTTTTCAGCCAGCATCGCCGCGCAGCCTAAGAACGAGGCAACAGGCTCGCCATAAAGCCGTCGACGGCCTCGGTATAGGCGCCGGGCAGTCCCAGCGTGGCGTTGACCTGCTCGTGCGTGAGATCCTGCGGCAGCACGCTCGCGCGCACGCCCTTTGCCATCACCTTGGCGGCAAAATCGCGCGCCTGCGGGCAGGGGCCGTCGCCGCGTTGCGTCGAGCACACCAGCAGCATGGGCGTGGCGTCCGGCGCCAGCACGGCGCTGGGCGACACGCTGCGCCAGTAAGCCGGGTCGGCGCCGAACACCTTGTCGTAAAAGCGCATGTGGCGCGCCCGCATGATGCGCTCCAGGTCCAGCGCCGCGCTGTCCAGCGTGACCGTGCCCAGCCAGGGATGGGCGCCGGCCTCGCGCGCCAGCGCCGGTGAGGCCGCCAGCAGCGCCACCAGGTGCGCGCCGGCCGAATGCCCCATGAGGATGAACTTCGCCGGGTCGCCGCCCCAGGAAGCCGCCAGCCCCTGCGCCTTGGCCAGCGCCGTGGCCACGTCGCGCGCCTGCAGCAGGGGGTCGGCCTGCGGCATCAGGCGGTAGCCGACCGAGACAAAGACATAACCCTTCTGTTTGACCCAGTAGGCCACCTTGTTCTCCACCACCTTGGGCATGGCCTTGTTGCCCACCATCCAGGCGCCGCCGTGCACCATGACGATGACGGGCGCCTTTACCGTGTGGCCCGCCATGCTCGCCGTGGAGGCCGGCAGGTAGACATCCATGCGTTGTCGCTCGTCCTGGCCGTAGGGCAGGTCGGCGATGCGGCGCACGCCCTCGGGCAGCGCCGGTGCGGCCAGGCTCAAGGTGGCGGACAAAAGCAGCGTCGCGACAAGGCCGGCATGCCGCGCCCGGGTGGCAAGAAGCGTCATCAAAAATCTCCAGTCAATCAGCGTCCGGTGGGACGGGAAGAACGCAAAACCACGCATGCGGCTCAGCCGGCCGGCTTGCGCGAGCCTTTTTTCGACACCAAAAAGGTCTCGATGTCGGCCAGCGAAACGGCGCCGCTATGGTGGGTGTCGATGGCATCAAAGTTTTTGTACACCTTGGGCATTTTGGCCTGCGCTTCTTCGCGTGTCAGCTTGCCGTCCTTGTTGGTGTCGGCCGCGTCAAAGCGCTTTTGCAGTTCGGTGCGGGCTTTTTCCAGGCGGCCGGCGTTGGGCGACTGGGCGTGGGCGAAGGCGCCCAGTGCCAGCAGCCCCATGATGGAGAGCGCGCGGAGTTTGAAGGTGGGGGTCATGAAAGTGCTCCAGGTAAAGGTTGGAAGGTTTGGAAGAATCCACTTCGGTGGAAGGCCGGACTCGCTTAGCGCGAGGGGCAGCTCATGGCCGTACCCGTGGCGTCATAGCAGGTCGTGCTGCGTGTGACGCCGGTGGCCTGGTTGTAGGAAGCCGTGCTTTGCACGCTGTTGCCGGTGGCGGCGCTGGTGGCCGCGGTGTTGCGGCTGGCGTTCACGCTGCCGTCGGCGGTTTTGCTGCTGCTGCCGCTGCTTTCCAGATTGCCTTTGGCGCCGGTGGCGGCAAAGCTGCCGCTGCGCTGGGCCGAGCCGTCCGCGCTGCGGCTGGCCTGGCCGTTGCGCACGGCGGTGGCACCGTTGGGGCCTGTGGTGGAGGCGCTGCCCGCGGTGCTGGCATTGCCTTGCCCGTCGGTGCTGGTGCTGCGGTTGCGTACCCGTGTGCCGCCGTTCGGGCCGTGGCGGTTGACGGCCGTGGTGGCCGAGACGCCGCCGTCGGCATTGGCTCGCACCACGTGGCGGGCGGCCGCTTCGGCATGGGTCGCGGAAAAACCTGCGGCCAGCAGGGCACAGGTCAGGGCGGTGGCGGAGAGTGTGATTTTCATGGTGAACTCCTGCAAGCTTGGGGTTTAAGGGCTTTCGGTGCTGCGCAAACCTGTATTGCAGCGCCGTGACGCCACTGTGGCCGCCAGATGTGAACCGCGCATGGCGGCAAGCGGTCTCTTGATGACAAGGCATGAACAAACCCCGGCTTTGTCATCGTTTGTCATGATTTGCCGGACGGCCGGCTTCGCGCGGGCCGCTACCATGGGGGCATCTTTCTTGCGTCGGGATGATTTCGTATGCTTGTTTCCAAGGCGTTTTTGCGGATGGGTCCGTCACCATGAGCGAGCCACTGGCCCGGGTCCTGGTGGTCGACGACGAGGCCGACCTGCGCAGCCTGCTGCAGCGCTACCTGGGCGACCAGGGCTATGCCGTGCGCACGCTGGAAGACGCCAAAACCCTGGACACCCTGCTGGCGCGCGAGCGCTTTGACGTGCTGGTGCTCGATGTGATGATGCCCGGCGAAGACGGCCTGGCCGTGTGCCGGCGCCTGCGCGCGCAGGGCGAAACCATTCCCATCGTCATGCTCACCGCCCGCGGCGACCCGGTGGACCGCATCGTCGGGTTGGAAATGGGCGCCGACGACTACCTCCCCAAGCCTTTCAACCCGCGCGAACTGCTGGCCCGTATCCAGGCGCTGGTGCGCCGCCAGCGCATGCTGGGCGCGCACAGCGGCCCGCTGCCCGGCCGGGGCACGGTGCGCTTCGGCGACTTCACCCTGGCGCTCGATGCGCGCCGGCTGGACAAAAACGGCGAGGACGTGCCGCTCACCACCGGCGAGTTCAGCCTGTTGCAGGCGCTGGCCCTGCACCCCAACCGTCCCCTGGGCCGCGACAGGCTGATCGAGCTGGCCTACGGCCGCGACCACGAAGCCACCGACCGCAGCATTGACGTGCAGGTCATGCGCCTGCGCAAGCTGATCGAAGCCGATCCGTCACAGCCGGCGCACATCCAGACGGTGTGGGGCGTCGGTTATGTGTTTGTGCCCGAAGGCGGCGCGGCCAGGCACGGCAAGGCGGGCAAGCCATGAGGTTTTTTCCATGACGCTGTTCCCGCGCAGCCTGTTCGGGCGCAACGTGCTGCTCATCGTGGTGCTCGTTGTGGTCGGCCAGCTGGCCAGCGCGCTGCTGGTGCGCCAGCTGATCGTCAAGCCGCGGCTGGCGCAGCTGTCAGTGGCGGTGGCCCGCAACGTCGGCGCCATCCGCGCCGGCCTGGCCGCTATGCCGGCTGCCCAGCGCGAAGCCTTTGTGGCGCAGTTCAACCGCCGTGCCATGCAGGGCATTGCGGATGACGGCGAGGGCGGCGGCCGCGGCCAGCGCCCGCTCCTGAGCCGGCTTGAGCGGCGCTTCGTCCATGAAGCCTCACGCGGCATTGCGCTGGAAGGCGAGGGCTCCGAAATCATCTGGCGCCGCGAAGCCGGCGGCAGCCTGGCGGTGCGGCTGCGCCTGGACGGCGCCGACCATTGGGTCACCTTGCCCGGCGTGCTGCCGGCGCGCGAATTCACCGGCGCATGGATCGCGGCCTCGCTCACCAGCGCCTTGCTGGCCTTGCTGGGCGCACTGCTGATCCACCGCCACCTGAACCGGCCCCTGCGCCGCGTGGTGGCTTCGGCGCACACACTGGCCGGCGGCGGCAGCCCCCAGCCGCTGCCCGAAGACGGCCCCACGGAAATCGCCGACCTGAGCCGCAGCTTCAACCAGATGGTGCGCGGCCTGGCCCGGGCCGATGACGAGCGCGCGTTGATGCTGGCGGGGGTGTCGCACGACCTGCGCACGCCGCTGACCAAGCTGCGCCTGGGCATAGAGATCTTGCGTGACAAGGCCGATGAAGAACTCATGGCCCGCATGACGCGCGGCGTGGAAGAAATGGACGCCATCATCGGCCAGTTCCTGGACTTTGCCCGCAGCACCGAAAGCGAAGCGCCGGTACCCGTGTCGCTGGATGCGCTGGCGGCCGAGGTGGCGGCCGCCTCGGCCGGCCAGGGCATGCCGGTGGCGCTGGAGGCCGGCAACCCGCCGCCCGTGTCCCTGCGCCCGCGCGCGATGCGCCGCGTGCTCACCAACCTCGTCGAAAACGCCTGGCGCCACGGCCTGCCGCCGGTCGCGATCGCCACCGGCAGCCTGGGCGATTCGGTCTGGATAGAGGTCACGGACCACGGCACCGGCATTGCCGCCGCGCAGGCCGAGGCCTTGAAGCAGCCTTTTCGCCGTGCTGAAAGCACGCGTGGCGGCCCTCCCGGCGCCGGGCTGGGCCTGGCCATCGTGGACCGCATCGTGCGCGTGCATGGCGGCAGGTTTGAACTGCTGCCGGCCGCAGGCGGCGGCCTGTGCGCCCGGATCAGCCTGCCGCGGGCCTGACGCTCGCCCGCACAAGACCAAAACAAAAAAGGCCGGCGCGCAGGTGCCGGCCTTGGGATCACCCTGCCTTCAGGGTAATTTCAAAAGTACGCTCAGAGGAAGTGGTAGCGCAGGCCGAAGTTGACCTGGTTCACCGCGCTGCTGCCCGTGGAGGACGTGCCGACGCGGTTGTAGCGCACCAGCTCCGCCGTGGCATCCACATTCGGCGAGATCGCATAGGCCACGCCGGCGCCCAGCGCCAGCGAGGTGTTGGAGCCCGTCGTCGAGACGTTGGCGGTGCTGCCGGTGGCCGAAGCGGTATCCAGCGAGGTATGCCATTGCTCAACACCCGCGCGGCCGTAAACCGACCACTGCTTGTCCAGCGGCGCGATGCCCAGCACATGCAGGCCGAAGCCGTGCGCCTTCCAGGTGCCCGAGGCGCTGTCCGCCGCCGGCGAGGCGATGGCCGACTGCAGGTCCGTCGAGCCTATGCGGTCATAGCTGGCCTCAAAGGCCAGATTGGGGTTGAGGCGGTAGCCCAGCCGCAGGCCGCCCGAGGTGCCCGGCGTGCCGGTCGAGGTGCTGCTGCCCAGCCCCTGGCTGGCCAGGGCGCCGTCAACGCTGCCGCCCAGGCCGGGCGCGCGGCTGGCGGCGATATTGCCGCCGATGTAAACATCCTGTGAGTTTGCCGCCAGCGGCGCCGCCTGTGCCGGTTGCGCCAGCGCGGCGCCCAGGGACAGCGCGGCGGTGGACAGCCACAACAATTTGGATGAATAGGTGAACTTCATGTTTTCTCCGGAAAAAGCCGGCGCATGGCGCCGGCAGCTTCTGACCTGCCTGGGCGGGCAACAAGTGCCCTGGTTCAGCCCAGGCCGCGCAGGACCCTGCGCACCGCCATTGAGCGATGGCTGGGTATAGCGGCGGTCTAGCACCGGTAAACCCACGGTAAAAAAACTGTGACTTTACGCAAGGCGCCGCGCCGGCCGATGGGCCTCAGCCGAAGTGCACCAGGTTCAGGATGGGCAGCGGGCCACCCGGGAATTGCGCCAGGCGCGCGCCCACGGCCAGCGCGCCCAGGTCTATGCCCGAGAAGCCGAGTTTGGCGATCAGCGCGGCCACAGTCGCTTTGGCCGCGGCATCATCGCCCGAGAAGAACAACACACGCTTGCCGCCTTCACTGCCCGGGTCGCCGGCCAGTAGCTGGGCCTGCAGGTGGTTAAACGCCTTCACGACACGCGCGCCGGGAACGAGGTCGCTGAACACCTCGCTCGAAAGCCGGCCGTTGAGTTCGGCGGGCTTGAACAGCGGCGCTTCAATCGGGTTGTTGGCGTCGATGGCGATGCGGCCGCCGAAGTTGGGCAGGCCGGCCAGCGCGGCCGGCAAGCGGCCCCAGTTGACGGCGACAAACACGATGTCCTTGGCGGCCGCTTCTTCGCGCGTGCCGGCTTTGATGGTCGGGCCCAGTTCGCGCACCAGGTCCTTGAGCGAGTCCGGACCGCGGCTGTTGGACAGCGTGGCGGGTATGCCGTGGCGGGCCAGGTTTTTGGCGAAAGCCGTGCCTATGGCGCCGGCACCGATGATGCCTATGCTGGGGATGCTGGCGCTGCTGTTGTGGGTGGGGGTAGACATGAATTCACTCCTTGGGTTGTTGATGGAGTGAATGATGGGATTTGGATTGTGTTTTGATAAGCAGGTAATGACTTGAATCATCTTCAAGCATTACTTTAAGATGCAGCCATGGAGACCCTGGCCAACCTCGAGTCCTTTGTACGCAGCGCAGAGGGCCGCAGCTTCTCCGAAGCGGCGCGGCGCCTGGCGCTGACACCGGCGGCCGTCAGCCGCAATGTCGCCATGCTGGAGCGCAACCTCGGCGTGCGCCTGTTTCAGCGCTCCACGCGCAAGCTCACCCTGACCGAAGCCGGGGAGCGCTTCCTGGCATCGATAGGCGGCAACCTCGATGCTTTGCAATCCGCCATCGCGGCCCTGGCCGACGACAGCGGCGCGCCCGCCGGCCCGCTCAAGGTCAGCATGTCGCCCACCTTTGGCGTCGAACACATACTGCCGCTGCTGCCGGCTTTCCTCGAGCGCTATCCGCTGGTGCGCCCCGACTGGTATTTCGAGAACCGCCCGGTCGACCTGATCGCCGAGAGTTACGACGCCGCCATAGGCGGCGGTTTTGAACTCTCGCCCGGCGTGGTGTCGCGACCCCTGGCGCCCATACACCTGGTCGCGGTGGCTTCGCCTGCCTTTATGGCCGGCCGCCAGCTGCCCACCGATCCCGCGGGCCTGGCCGCACTCAGCGGCATCCTCATGCGTTCCAGCGCCACGGGCCGCGTCCGGCAATGGCTGATGCGCGACGCGGCCGGCACTGAAATGCCGGCCGCCCAGCTCGAATCCGTGGTGGTCAACGACCCCACCGCCATGCGCGCCGCGGCCCTCATGGGCCTGGGCGTGACCTTGCTGGCCGTGCCCGACGTGCTGCCGCAGCTGGAGCGCGGCGAGCTCGTCAGGCTGCTGCCGCGCTGGTATGTGGATGCGGGCGCCATCTCGATTTATTACGCCACGCGCAGCCAGATGCCCGCCAGGACCCGTGTTTTTATCGACTTTGTCGCCGAGGCCTTCGAGCGCGAACAATTGGGCCGGCGATTTGCCGGCAGCCTGGGTTAGGGACTCCATGGCGCCGCCTGCAGGCACGGCGGACTTCCACCACAATCGCTGTCTTCACATCTCCCTCGCACCAGAAGGCAGTCATGACCCAATCCCTCAAAGTCGCCGTGATGGGCGCAGGCGCCGTCGGTTGTTATTTCGGCGGCATGCTCGCGCGCGCCGGCCATGAGGTCGTGCTGGTCGCGCGGCCCCAGCATGTGGCGGCGATTGAGCGCGCCGGCCTGCGCATGGAAACCCGCATGTTCGACGAGCATGTGCGCCTGGCCGCCAGCAGCGACCCGGCCGCCGTCAAGGGCGCCGACCTGGTGCTGTTCTGCGTCAAGTCCACCGACACCGAATCGGCCGGCGCGCTGATACGGCCGCATCTCAAGCCCGACACCCTGGTGCTGTGCCTGCAAAACGGCGTGGACAATGCCGACCGCCTGCGCGCGGTGCTGCCCGAAACTGCCGTGGCCGCCGCCGTGGTCTATGTCGCGACTGAAATGGCCGGCCCCGGCCACCTCAAGCACCACGGCCGCGGCGACCTGGTGATCGAGCCTTCGGCCCTCAGCGACAGCGTGGCGCAAGCCCTGGTTGCCGCCGGCGTGCCCACCGAGATCTCGGCCAATGTGCGCGGCGCGCTCTGGGCCAAACTCATCCTTAACTGCGCCTATAACGCCGTCTCGGCCATTGCCCAGCTGCCTTACGGCAAGACGGTGCAGGGCGTGGGTGTGATCGACGTCATGCGCGACGTGGTCGCCGAATGCCTGGCGGTCGCCAAGGCCGAAGGTGTGCAGGTGGCCGGCGACGTGCATGCCGCCGTCGACAAGCTGGCCGGCAGCATGCCTAAGCAATACGCCTCCACCGCGCAAGACCTGGCGCGCGGCAAGCCCACCGAGATCGACTACCTCAACGGCCTGATCGTCAAACGCGGCGAGGCGCTGGGCGTGGCCGTGCCCGCCAACCGGGTGTTGTGGGCCATGGTCAAGCTGCTTGAAGGAAAAGCCGCAGCGGCCTGAGCTTGCAGCAGCCGGCGGGCGCCCGGTTTTTTCCGTGTAGACATCGCTTGGTGAACGACTCCTTCCCCGCCGGGGAAGTGGCAAGAAAAATGGCCAGGGCAGGGCGCAGGCGTCACAAACCGGCAGCGTCAATCGTCATAGAGGCAGGTGGGACTCAACTTCGAGCCACTCAACCTGAAGGAACATCTATGAAAATCGTCGTCATCGGAGGCTCAGGCCTCATCGGATCCAAACTCGTCAACATTCTTCGCCAGCGCGGCCACGAGGCCATCGCGGCATCACCGGCATCCGGCGTCAACACCCTCACCGGCCAAGGGCTGGCGGAAGTCCTTGCGGGCACCCAGGTGGTGGTCGACGTGGCCAACTCGCCTTCATTTGAAGACAAGGCCGTGCTGGAATTTTTTGAAACCTCGGGCCGCAACCTGCTGGCGGCTGAAGCGGCCGCCGGTGTCACGCACCACATCGCGCTCTCCGTCGTGGGCACCGACAAGCTGGTGGAAAGCGGTTATTTCCGCGGCAAGATCGCCCAGGAAAAAATCATCAGGGCCAGCAGCATCCCCTACACCATCGTCCATTCCACCCAGTTCATGGAGTTCCTGGGCGGTATCGCGCAGTCGGGCACCGAGGGGCGGACGGTGCGCCTGTCGCCGGCCTTTGTGCAACCCATCGCGTCCGACGACGTGGCCGCCGCGATGGCCGACTTCACGCTGGGCGCGCCGGTCAACGGCACGGTCGAGATCGCCGGCCCGGAGAAAGTGCGCTTGCCGGACCTCGTGCAGCGCTTCCTGACGGCAAGCAATGACCCGCGCAAGGTCGTCGCCGACCCGCAGGCGCGCTACTTTGGCGCCGAACTCAAGGACGACACCCTGGTGCCGGTCGGCAAGGCGCGTTTGGGCGGCATCCGGTTTGAAGAATGGTTCAGCAAGTCGCAGGCTCGCGCCTAAACAGCGAGGAGGTAGGCGCCGGTGTCACAAACCGGTGCCGTCAATCGTCATAAGGGCAGGTGCATCTCAATTCGAGTCACTCAACCCAGCCCTTTAAAGAGCCTCACCATGAAGAAAATCTGTATTTCCCTGTTTCTCGCCAGCGCCGCCCTGCTTGCCCAGCCCGCCATGGCCGCCGGCCCCGAGGGCGTGACCGTCAAGCCGGTCATGGCCAAGGACCTGTCCGACTTGCCTGGTAAAGAGGGCCTGATGATCACCGTTGATTACGCCCCCGGCGCCGCCGACCCGGTGCATCGCCATCACGCGCATGCCTTTGTCTATGTGCTTGAGGGCTCCATCGTGATGCAGGTCAAAGGCGGCAAGGAAGTCACCTTGACGGCCGGCCAGAGCTTTTATGAAGGCCCCAACGACATCCATACCGTGGGCCGCAATGCCAGCGCCACCCAGCCCGCGAAATTCCTGGTGCTGCTGCTCAAGAAGAAAAAAGCCGAAGTGCTGGAGCTGGTGAAGTAGGCACCAAAATGTGAACCAGCCCCGGAAGGTGCACGCATTTGGGGCAATGCGCCCGGCATGCCGGCGCATGCGGGGGCAAAAAAGCCGGTTTCAGGCCGCATTCCCGGCGGCACAGTAGTTGCTTTGAGTGATCCGCCCGGCTAACGACGGCCGGGCAAGGCGCGGCCTGTACCTATGTAGGGCCGTCGCCCGGCGGATCAATGGATAACGACGTCCACTTCCAGCCTCCCACTTTGGGGGCGCCTGGGGGTGGATTTTTTTTTGGCCGTTTGAGGCCGATAGCAAAAAACTTGAGGAACATATGGCTTATCTAGTGCCTTCCGAATTTGTGACCAAGATGGTGGACGCGGGGGAGTCCAAAATCTTTATGTCGACGCGGGACACCGTTATCCGCGCCTATATGGCCGGTGCCATCCTGGCCCTGGCGGCCTGGTTCGCCGTCACCATCAATGTGCAGACCGGCCAGCCGCTGCTGGGCGCCGTGCTGTTCCCGGTGGGTTTTGTCATGCTCTACCTGTTCGGCTTTGATTTGCTGACCGGTGTGTTCGTGCTGTGCCCGCTGGCGCTGATCGACAAGCGCCCGGGCGTCACCGTCAAGGGCGTGCTGCGCAACTGGGGCCTGGTCTTTACCGGCAACTTCCTCGGGGCCTTCACCGTGGCCGTGATGATGGCCATCTACGTCACCAACGGCTTCTCGACGGAGCCCAGCGCGGTCGGCAAGGCCATAGGCGTGGTGGGCGAGAACCGCACCCTGGGCTACCAGAAGTACGGCGCCAACGGCATGCTCACGCTCTTCGTGCGCGGCATGCTGTGCAACTGGATGGTGTCGGCCGGCGTGGTCGGCGCGATGATCTCCACCCAGGTCAGCGGCAAGGTGATCGCCATGTGGATGCCCATCATGCTGTTTTTCTACATGGTGTTCGAGCACTCCATCGTGAACATGTTTTTGTTCCCCTCGGGCCTGCTGCTGGGTGCACACTTCACCATCATGGACTACCTGATCTGGAACGAAATCCCCACGGTGCTGGGCAACCTGGTGGGCGGCCTGGCCTTCACCGGCCTGACGCTGTACGCTACGCACGTCAAAACCGGGCCGGTCCGTAACTTCAAATAATCCGCCTCCACAACAAAAGCCCTCGCGCATGCCAGTTGCGCGAGGGTTTTGCCGCCACCCCCTATGTCCTCTGAACTGAAGATATCGGCAGGCCAGTATTCGGACAAGGGCCGCAAGGAGACCAACCAGGATTTCCACGGCATCTACGTACCCGAAGAGCCGCAACTGAGCGCCAAGGGCATCGCCATCGCGCTGGCCGACGGCATCAGCAGCAGCGCCGTCAGCGACGTGGCCAGCCAGTACGCCGTCACCGGTTTCCTGGAAGACTATTACTGCACCTCGGAAGCCTGGACGGTCAAGACATCGGCCGAGCGCATCCTGAGCGCCACCAATTCCTGGCTGCATGCGCAGACGCAAAAAAGCCCTTATCGCTACGACCAGGACAAGGGTTATGTGTGCACCTTGAGCGCCATGGTCATCAAGTCGGCGACCGCGCATATTTTTCATGTTGGCGATTCACGTATTTACCGCCTGCGCGGCAAGGCGCTGGAGCAGCTCACCCGCGACCACCGCGTGTGGATCGCCCAGGGCCAGAGCTACCTGGGCCGCGCGCTGGGCTTCAAGCCCCAGCTGGAGATCGACTACCAGACCCAGCAGCTGGAGCCGGGCGACATTTTTTTGCTGGCCACCGATGGCGTGTACGAACACGTGACCGAGCACGACATGGCCGCCATCATTCGCAGCCATGCCGATGAAGCCGGCGGGCTGGATGCGGCCGCCAAATCCATTGTCGGCAAGGCCTTTGAGCGCGGCAGCGCCGACAACCTCACGGCCCAGGTCGTGCGCGTCGACGCGCTGCCGCGCCGCGAGGCCGGCGAGATGCTGCAGCAGCTGTCGGGCCTGCCGCTGCCGCCCGTGCTCGAGGCCAGGGCGCAGTTTGACGGCTACACCATTGTTCGCGAAGTGCAGGGCAGCAGCCGCAGCCATATCTACCTAGCCACCGACAACGACAGCGGCGCGCTTGCCATCCTCAAAACCCCATCCATAGACCTGGGCGGTGACCCGGCCTACCTGGAGCGTTTTTTGACCGAGGAGTGGATCGCCAGGCGCATCAACAGCGCGCACGTGCTCAAGCCCTATGTGCCGACCCGCAAGCGCCACTATGTGTATGTGGCCACCGAGTACATAGACGGGCAGACCCTGGCGCAATGGATGCGGGACAACCCCCGGCCCCCGCTCGAGGCGGTGCGCGGCCTGGTCGAGCAGCTCGCCAAAGGCCTGCGCGCCTTTCACCGGCTCGAGATGCTGCACCAGGACTTGCGGCCCGAGAACATCATGATCGACGGCACGGGCACCGCCAAGATCATCGACTTCGGCGCCACCCGCGTGGCCAGCCTTGCGGAGCTTGACGGTCCCGGCGGGCGGGATGACATCCTGGGCACGGCCCAGTATTCAGCGCCCGAATATTTTCTGGGCGAGGGCGGCACCACGCGCTCGGACCTGTTTTCGCTGGGCGTCATCACCTACCAGATGCTCACCGGGCGGCTGCCCTACGGCGCCGAAGTCGCCAAAAGCCGCACGCGTGCCGCGCAAAACAAGCTGCGCTACGACTCCGCGCTGCGCGACGACCGTGAGATCCCGGCCTGGATAGACGATGTGCTGCGCAAGGCCGTGCACCCCGACCCGGCCAAACGTTATGGCGAGTTGTCGGAGTTTGTCTATGACCTGCGCCATCCCAACCGGGCCTTTATTCACAAGACGCGGCAGCCTTTGCTGGAGCGAAACCCGCTGGCCTTCTGGCGAGGGCTGGCGCTCATCCTGGCCGCGGTCATTGTGGTGATGCTGGCCCTGAAATCAACGACAGGCTAGGCCGGGTCTTAACGGCTGCCGCCGTAGTCGGCTAGCAGCCCGGGCAGTGCCCGGTCGGCGATCTGCATTTGCTCGGGGCTGAACTGGGCCAGCAAGACCTGGGCGGTGGCATCCAGCGTGGCCAGCATGTTGGAGCGCCTCTGCGCGTCGGCCAGCAGGTACTGGAAGGCGTCCTTCGCATTTTGCTCATCCACGATGCGCTGGCCGGCCGGGCCGCTGGTCGCCATGTCCAGGAAACGCCCACGGAAATTCTCCCAGGCCGGGCCTTGCTCGCGCGTGATCTGCAGCGCAACCCGCAGGTCAAACAGCCTGCGGCTCACCTGTTCCCAGCGCGACTGGACGCGCGGCGCCTGCGCGCCGTCCGCCTGGGCCTCGCCAGGGCGGTAGGGCCGTCCGCCCCCGGAGCTGTTGAATTGGGCATGGCTGGCGCAAGCCACGCCCGCCAGCAGCAGGGTTGCAGCCGCCCTTTGCCAGTGTGCCGATGAAATATGCATGTCCTCTTCCTGTGGTTGTTTGCGCAGCCTTGCACGCCCCGCCTATTTTCAGGACGCTTGCGCGTCCGGCAGGTAGTGCTTCGGTAAAGGCCAAGTAAACCACAGCCGCCTGGAGGCGGACGGCTTCGCCTTGCGCGCCGTGCCGTTCAAGAACCCGGTGCCGGCGCCGCATGCGTCCAGACGTGTCAACGGCCCCAGCACCTGCGCCTACACCGGGAAGCGATGAAACCGTTCCCGCCCCTGTGCGCTGCCGCACATACACCCCGGTGAGCGCTTCGTATGCTGGAACCAGGGCTTAT
>Ga0102587_1000991_pt1 | contig 24088 bp, 22 predicted proteins | sample AraplaF_Col_mTSA_FD_76853 | JGI IMG/M metagenome (GOLD analysis project Ga0102587, IMG submission 76853) | Arabidopsis root microbial communities from the University of North Carolina, USA - plate scrape MF_Col_mTSA (SPADES assembly) (version 2) | ecosystem: Host-associated > Plants > Roots >... | reverse complement strand
GGTATTCATTCCGGCTCAAGAAAACGCTGAACGTGTTCATCATCAGCACGCAGACCGTGCCGCCGATCACGCTTTTGATCCCCTATTTCGGCATGGTCGTCGCCTTCGGCATTTTCAACACCTATTTCGCGTTGATTTTGACCTACATGGTCTTCACCCTGCCTTATGCGATCCTTCTCATGACCGGTTATCTCAATACTCTGCCAAGGGAGCTCGATGAGGCCGTGCTTGTCGATGGCGGGTCAAGCTGGACGGCGCTGTGGCGTGTGATCATCCCCCTGTCGGTGCCCGGCATCGTGGCGACCGCCGTCTATACGTTTCTGTTGGCATGGAACGAATTCCTCTTTGCCCTGACTTTGACGAAGTCGATGGACATGCGAACCGTTCCCATTGGTATCGAGTTGCTTATGGGCCAACATGCGTTTGAGTGGAACGAGATGATGGCGATGAGCGTGCTCGGATCGCTCCCGCTTCTGGTCCTGTATCTGATTGCGCAACGCTACTTTCTCGCGGGAATGGCCGCCGGATCGGTGAAGAGCTGAAAACGAACCATTGTCTGGCTTAGTCCAAGGCTCAGTCGAGAGACTGATGAACTGTGGGGTACGGTGATGTCACGTTGTCTGCGGCGTCATTTCAGCCGCATTATCCTTCGATCGTTAAACCGCAGACAACGTGACATCACCAGCAAGCCACCGGCCTTGATCCTCATTCGTCGCCTGGGACACCATAGGATGGCGCTGCCGAAGGGTTCAGCGCGCGGGTGACATAGGCGCTCGCCTGTGGCTGATAGACTTCCCAAGCGCGTCCAACAGCAGCCACCGGGCAGCCATCGTCCAGCCAGTCGACCCGCAGTTCCGCATAGGGCCAGCTTTGGCTGTCGACCACGATCAGGCCTGCTGAATGGATCGGGCCAGCCTCGCCGCCGGCGACGACGGCGGCGCTCAGCGCAGCAATCAACCGATCTCCGAGCGAGCCCGCTGAACTTTCGAACGCGCCGATCATCGCAGCCGGCACGCCATCGTTTGCCAACAAATTTCCTCCAGCGACGCAGTCCTTGCCGGACGCGGATGTCCAGATGCCAAGCGCTTTTTCGCCGGAATGGATGGCCGTCGTGCCGTTCGCATCAATAGCGAGAACCTGACGATAGTCCGGATAGGCATCGTGCTTACGGGCAGCGCTGACGGCTTCGTCCGCGTTCCCGCCAGCCGCCAGCCTGTCGAGCACGAAGGGACCAAGCTCCGGGTTTGTCACATTCTGCGTGGCGACAGCACCGATGCCTGCGCGCGCCCACGCGCATCGTGCCGCCACAGCAGGCGAGGAGGAAGAGATCGCCACTCCGAACTGGCCGGTCTGCGCACAGCGTGCCACAATGGAAAACGTCATTCAAAACTCCTGAACCGGCGGCCTGGGTGGAGACCCTTCAGCCAATGTTTCGATGGAAAGCCGACCGTCAGTCCGCCCGGTCGGCTCGTTTCGTGCACCGTGAGCTCGCGTCAGTCCGGAATGACGGCCGTAGCATCAATCTCGACCAGCCATTCGGGACGGGCCAGAGCAACGACGACAAGGCCGGTGCAGACCGGGTGCACGCCCTTGATATATTCTCCCATGGTCCGGTAGACCGCCTCGCGGTGCCGTACATCGGTCAGGTAGACGACAAGCTTGGTGACATGCTCCATCTTGCCGCCGGATTCCTCGACGAGCTGCCGGATGTTCTGCATCACCTTATGGGTCTGTTCGACCGGATCGTGGCTGCCGATATTCTTGGCGGTATCGAGATCCTGCGGGCACTGGCCGCGCAGGAAGATCACCGTGCCGCGGGCAACGACCGCCTGGCAGAGATCGTTGTCGAGGTTCTGCTCGGGATAGGTTTCCTTGGTGTTGAACTTGCGGATGCGGGTATGCGCCATTGTCTTCTCCATCGGGTCAGGAAAGCGGTGTATTGTGTGGATGTATGCGGATGGGCCAATCGGCTGTGATCAGTCCTGAGGCGCGTAAGCGAGATAGTTTTCCTGGATGAGGATGTGGTCGGCCAGGTGCTTGGCGTCATGCCAGACGCCCCAGATGAAGCTTGAGCCGCGACCGGAGAGCCAGGGAAGGCCGAGAAAATAAATTCCCTTTTCCGGCGAAACGCCTCTGAGGTGCTTCGGACGACCTGCCTCATCGAAGGCGTTCACCTTCATCCAGCTATAGTCGGAGATGAAGCCCGTAGCCCAGATGATCGTGGTGACACCGGCGCCCATGAGATCCAGTTCGACGAGCGGATTGGTGACGCAGTCGACCGCGGGTCCGAGAAGGCGTGCGTCCGGTTCTTCCGGCAGATCAAGGCCGTTGCGAGCCACGAAGGCGTCGGCCTCGTCGAGCAGCGAGAGATAGTTATGGTCGCCTCGGTCCAGATTGCGGGCAAGGTCATCGGCAAATGACAGCTTGCCGTTGTTGTAGGCGCCCGTCATGCCGACCAATACCATTCCCTGCGCCGCAAGGCGGCGAAAATCGATGGTCTCGCCACCGCGCGCGCCGCTGACGGCGATCGTGACATGTTCGGTGCCCTGCGTCTGAGGCTGCCCATCCCATTTGCCGAGAATGCCGAGCCACCAGACGAAGTCGCGGCCGCGATAGGCGCGCGGCGGACGATCATGCGGCCCAACCGACAGATAGACCTTGCGACCGGCGCGCATCAGCTCCTCGGCGATCTGTACCCCGGAAGAGCCAGCACCGACGACGAGTACGGCGCCTTCCGGGAGTTGCTTCGGATTGCGATAGTCGCTCGAATGCATCTGGTGGACGCCGGCTTCCTGCGGGACGATCGGTGGGATGTTGGGTTTCTGGAATGGGCCGGTCGCGGTGACGACGTTGCGGGCTTCGATCACGCCGTTTGATGTCTCGATGCGAAAGCCGGGACGGCCTTCGAGCCGCTCGACACTGGTGACGTCGACGCCGCAGCGGATCGGCGCATCGTATTTCCTGGCATAGGCTTCGAAATAATCGGCGACGCGTTCCTTGGGAACGAAGGCATCTGCGCTTCCGGGAAAGTCCATGTTGGGAAAGCGGTCGTGCCAGGCAGGCCCATTGGCGACCAGCGAATCCCAGCGCATAGAGCGCCATCGTTCGGCGATGCGGCCTCGCTCCAGAACGAGGTGCTCAACATCGTTCCTGCTGAGATGCTCGCTCATGGCGACACCGGCCTGGCCCGCCCCGATAACGAGCGTGTGAATTTTTTCGACCGACATGAATAGTCCTTCTGTGGCTCACCGGATCCAGTGATCCTGCGATTGCATGTCCTTGGTCTAGCGAATGGGGTGGTTTGGGAAAATTACGATTTCCTTCAGCACTGATTAGGATTGGCGGAAGCAATGCGCCTGCTTCGCCCTGCAGCCTGCGCCGTCGGTGTTTACACTTTAGCAAATGGTAAATATTGAGCATGTATTGCAGGCTCAGACCGTCCGGGGTCATGCGCCATTGGACGCAGCCCGATCCTGGGGCATCGGCATAAAGGTCACATATGCGGTTTACGCTTCGCCAGCTCGAATACTTCATCGCCACGGCGGAAGCTGGTTCGATCACCCTTGCGTCCGAACGCATCCGAGTTTCGCAGCCATCGATCTCGACCGCAATCTCCCAGCTCGAGATCGAGCTCAAGACCCAGCTTTTCCTGCGGCGGCATGCGCAAGGGCTGTCTCTCACCCCGGCAGGGCAGAAGCTGCTTGCGCAGGCAAAGACCGTCATCGAAGACGTCCAATACATGTATACTGCTGCCTCGGAAGCGACCGATCAGGTACGGGGAACGCTCTCGCTCGGCTGCCTGCTGACGTTCGCGCCGATGGTTCTGCCGGAGGTCAGCCATAGTTTCAATGCGGCTTATCCCGGCGCCCATGTTCGCCCGACCGTCGCCGATCACAGCGTGCTCCTGTCCAAGCTGGAGAGAGCGGAACTCGACATTGCCTTATCCTACGATCTTTCGGTTCCGGAGGGTTTCGAGTTCACCCCGCTTGCGGAGCTTCCGCCTTACGTCCAGGTGGCGGAGACCGACCCTTTGGCGCAGCTGTCGGCCGTGACATTGGGAGAGCTGGAGAAACACGATTTCATTCTCCTCGATCTGCCATTGTCGCGAGATTATTTTCTTGGCCTGTTTGCCGCAGCCGGCGTGACGCCGAACATCGTTGCCCAGCTCCAACATCAGGAAGTCATACGAACGATGGTCGGCAGTCGCTATGGATATACTTTGGCGAACGTCCGGCCCAAGAACAAGGCAGCGCTCGACGGGCGACACCTCGTTTCGTTGCGCCTTGCCGGCAATCACAAGCCGATGCGAATTGGACTGATCCGGGTCGGTCAGCAGGTGACGACGCGCATCGTGCGAAGCTTCGAAGATCATTGTAAAAACCTGATCTCCGACAGCTATGTGCCTGGAATGGAAGCGCCCATTCTCAATCTCCGTCGGAGCCAGCCGGACTAACTCGTTTTTTTCAAAGCATCAGTTCCGAATATCCTATTTTCCTTTTTTGCCTTCGGGTGAGAGTGTGCGCCCGTCGCCCGGCGCGCCGCCGGGCAAGTCGTATCCGGAGGTTCCCTTGCCCAATACTGCCGCATCCGCCGATCTGCAGATCGAGTCCGTCCTGGCCTCAATGTCAAACGAGGAAAAGGTCGATCTTCTTTCCGGCTTCGGCATGTGGAAGACGGCGAGGATCCCCGCCTACGGTATCAAGCCGATCGTCATGACCGACGGCACCTATGGCGTGCGTTATTCGATCCCGCAGATCGACGGCGACGAGCGCGGCGGCATGGACATCGACGCTTTCCTTTCCGTCGTCAATCAGCGCGCCAGCGACGTCGCGGTCGCCTGGGGCGAGATGAAGCCGGCAACATGCTTCCCGAATGGTTCGGCTATGGGCAACAGCTGGGACGAAGCACTGATGCTGCGCCTCGGCGAATTGCTTGGCAAGGAATGCCGCGCGATGGGCGTGCACCTGCTGCTTGGCCCGGGTATCAATATTCGCCGCACGCCGCTGGCGGGCCGCTCCTACGAATATTATTCCGAAGATCCGTTCGTTACCGGCAAGCTTTCGGCAGCCGTGATTGAAGGCATTCAGTCGCAGGGTGTCGGCACCTCGCTCAAGCATTTCGCCTGCAACAATTCCGAGGTGGAGCGCACCACGATGGACAGCATCGTGGAGGAGCGCGCCCTGCGCGAGATCTACCTGAAAGGTTTCGAGATTGCGATCAAGCAGTCGAAGCCTTGGACGATCATGTCCTCCTACAACCGCTTGAACGGTGTCCAGACCTCAGAAGATCCCTGGCTTTTGAACGGGGTCCTGCGTGGCGACTGGGGCTATGAGGGCGTCGTCGTCTCGGACTGGCACGGCATCAAGGATCGGCCGACCTCTCTGATATCGGGCGGCGACCTCGATATGCCGGAAAGCCCGCGCCGCAAGGCTGATCTGCTCGCGGCACTCAACGCCGGTTCCATATCTTCTGATATTGTCGATCTCTCCTGCAGGCGCATGCTGGACCTGATCGGGCTTTGCAACGAGGGCGCCTCAGCTCCGATTCCTGTCTTTACCGCCGAGCAACATCACGCAGAGGCACGGGCAATGGCAGCCGCCTCCATGGTTCTCGCCAAGAATGAGGGACTGCTGCCGATCCGTTCCGACATGAAGACCATCCTTGTCGTTGGTCGCGATGCGGCAACGCCCGTCATCCAGGGGTCGGGATGCGCGACGACGACCCCGACCATGGTCGACCAGCCCGTGGAGGAGCTGGAAAAGCTGCTTGACGGACACCACACCATAATTGTCAGGGCCGAAGCAGATGCCGAAACCCTTGAACTCGCGGCCAGGGCCGACCTCGTCCTGGTTTATACGTCCACGGAAGGCGCCTATGACGGGGAGGGGTCGGACCGCACCACGCTCGCACTTGGTCCGGGACAGGACGAGATGATTGCCGCCCTGGCTGCCGCCTCGGAAAAGGTCGCGGTCGTAATCGCCTGCCCGGATGCGGTGGAAATGCCGTGGATTGACGCGGTCGGCGCCGTGCTCGTGACATTCTATTCCGGCCAGGCGATGGGCGGGGCTGTTGCAGACCTCGTGACCGGCAAGGTCAATCCGTCGGCGAAGCTCTCCGTCACCTTCCCGAAGCGCCTGACCGATGTCCCCGGTTTCATGCACTATCCGGGCGAGAACGGTCGCCACATCTATGGCGAGGGCATTCATGTCGGCTACCGGGCTTATGATCTGCGCGAAATCGAGCCGCTGTTTGCCTTCGGTCACGGTCTGAGCTTTACGACATTTGCCTATTCCGACCTGACGCTCTCGGCATCCGAAATCGGCCTCGACGACGAGATCAGCGTCGGCTTCACGATCACCAATACCGGTGAGCGCGCCGGCGCGGAAGTGGCCCAGCTCTACCTGCAGGCGCCGGGCAAGCGGCTGAAGCGTTCGCCCCAGGAGCTCAAGGGCTTCGCCAAGCCCATGCTGCGGCCCGGCGAAAGCAAGCGCGTCGAGATCGTGATCAAGGGCACCGACCTGGCGGTCTGGGATCCGGCCCTCGGCCGCTGGGTGCTTGAAGGCGTCGATGCCCGTATCGTCGTTGGCGCCTCCTCGCGCAACCCGCGACTTGTGGGTGACCTCACCTTGAAGCCGTCGGTCCTGCCCTTCCGCCGGCTGGCATATGATACGCAGCCCGCCTATGTGCTTTCGAATGAGATCGCCTGCGAGCGGATTTGCGCCTATCTCACTACCCGCTGCGGCATCTCGGCGGAAGATGCGATGCGGATGCTGAACCATTGTTCCAATTCGTTCTATGGTATCTTCACATCGCTCGAACGCCGTCTGAGATTGTCGATCCCCGAGACCGAAGTCGCGGGTCTGATTGCTGACGTCAATGCAGCGATGGATGCAGCCGAGGCCGAGCTGTGACGCTGACGGAAGAGTGGCTTGGCCGACTGATCGCTCATCCCACAGTCAGTGCCGACACGAACCTGCCGCTGATCGACGAGATCGAGACGGCGTTGATGAAGCTCGGCGCGGTCTGTGAGCGCTTCTATGACGGGACGGGTCGAAAGGCATCGCTGCTTGCGAGGTTCGGGCCGGACACGACCGGCGGATTGATGCTGTCCGGCCATGTCGACGTCGTTCCGGTCGCAGGCCAGGACTGGACGGTGCCGCCATTCCAGATGACCCGTCGTGACGGACGCCTTTACGGGCGCGGCAGCGCGGACATGAAGGGTTTCGTTGCTTCGATCATGGCGCTCACCGAGCGGTTGGAGCCCGAAACCCTTACGGCACCACTCTGGCTCGCCATTTCCTACGACGAAGAAATCGGATGCGTCGGCGTTCGGCCGATGATCGAGGAAATCGCCGATCGCGGCATTCGCCCGGATCTGATCGTAGTCGGGGAGCCGACATCGATGCAGCTCGGCCTGGGGCACAAGGGCAAGATGGCCTTCCGCGTTACTGCCACGGGCGTGCCCAGACATTCCGCAGAGGCACCACTGGCGCTCAACGCTCTTCATCTGGCGATGGATTTCATTGCCGGCATCCGCAAGCTGCAGGATGAGATTGCGGCCCGGGCTCCACGCGAGGCGGGATATTCGATACCCCACGCCACCGTTCATGTCGGCAGGCTTTCCGGCGGCACCGCCGTCAACCTGGTGCCCGATCGCGCCGAATTGCTGATGGAATGCCGGTTGATGGCGGCGGACGATCCCTTGGCCATGGCCGAACGAATCCGAAGGATTGCGACCGCTGCCGTTGTCCCGCATCGGGCACGGTTCCCAGAGGCTGCAATCGAGGTGGAAGACAGCGGCAGCTATCCGGGCCTGGCGACCGAGAGCGATGATCCCGCGGTTCAGGATTTCGCATCCTGTCTGCCGGAGGGTACGCCCGAATGCCGAGTGAGTTTCGGTACGGAAGGCGGATTGTTTGCGCAGGCGCTCGAGGTTCCCGTCGTGATCTGCGGGCCGGGCAACATGGAGCAGGGCCATCGGCCGGACGAGTTCATCGAGACGAGCCAGCTTGCCGCATGCGACAGCCTGCTTCTCGAGATCGTTCATAGGTTCTGCCGTGGCAGCGAGAAGATTGCTTCGCATGTCCCAAAGCAGATGAACGGAAAAATGTAATTTACCGAAGCCACACCGTTGGGAAATGTAGGCAGATAAATATCAAAAGGAACCCGGAGGGTACAATGAACGAAAATTTCTCGCGCCGTGGCTTTATGAAGGCGACCACGGGGCTTGCCGCTGTCGCGCTCACCGCCCCGACGCTTCTCAAGGGCAATCGAGCCTTCGCCGGTGAAACCCTCGTCGTGCGTGACATGGGCGGTGCGTTTTACGAAGGCTTCAAGGTCGCGTTCTATGACACGTTCTCCGCTGAGACGGGCGTCACCATCCAGACCAACACCAACGAGCCGGACCCGATCCCGCAGTACAAGATGGCGATCGATACCGACACGAAGCTCTTTGACGTGGCGCTGATGACGCCGGAACATGTGCTGCGCATCCGCCAGCTTGGCGACCAGTACATGCTGCCGCTCAATATCGACGTTCCCAACAAGGGCGATTTCGCGCCGAACACGTTCGAGCCCGATTTTGTCGGCGTCGCGATCTTCGCGCTTGCCATGGCCTATCGCAAGGATACGGTGAAGACCGTTCCGACGAGCTGGGCGGATTTCTGGAATACCGAGACATTCAAAGGCCGCCGCGGCCTGTGGCGCAGCCCGGTCACGACGCTCGAAATGGCGCTTCTCGCCGACGGCGTTCCGCTCGACAAGCTCTACCCGCTCGATGTCGAGCGCGCCTTCAAGAGCCTCGACAAGGTCAAGTCGCAGATCAACATCTGGTGGACCTCCGGCGCCCATGCCACGCAGCTCCTCAAGGATGGCGAGCTTGACCTGATGTCCACCTGGTCGACGCGCGCCCAGGCTGCGATCAATGCCGGCGCCCCTGCAGGCATCGTCTGGAACGGCGGTCTCTTCAACATCGATGGCTGGACGATTGCCGGCAACACCGAGAAGGCTGATCTGGCCCGCAAGTTCATCGAGTGGTGCCTGGATGCCAAGCGTCAGGCTGCCTACACCGACATCCTGGCCTGCGGTCCGACCAACATGAAGGCTTACGATCATCTGAGCGCGGAAAAGGCAGTTCTTCTGCCGACCGCCCCGCAGAACATCAAGGGTCTGACCGCCCTCAACGCGGCATATTGGGCGGAGCATCAGGACGAACTCACCCAGCGCTTCGAGCAGTGGATCCTGAGCTGATTTTCGGCTGAAGAGACCACCTGAGCTTCAGGTCCCGCCTTTCGGCGGGGCCGCATATCTGACAATGGGTGGCCCGGTTCCGCGACGCGTGGAACGGGCCATTTCAACAAACGGAACCACCATGGCTGAACTCTTCGCCAAAGACACTTATGCACGGCAGCGCCTCCGGCTTGACAGCCTGTGGCTTTCCACGCCCGGGCTCGTCTATATGGCGCTGCTGCTGATCTTTCCGGCCGGCGCACTGATCTGGCAATCCTTCGTCAATCCGAAAACCGGTGCTTTCGACCTGACGGTCTACCAGCAGATGTTTTCCGCCGGTGTTTATGTGAAGGTTCTCGCCAACACCTTCGCGATCTCCGCGCAGGTCACGGTTGTGTGTCTCCTCGTTGGCTATCCGATCGCGGTCTGGCTTGCGGGTATGCCGGAACGCCGCAGACGCATGGCCATGTGGCTTGTGCTGCTCCCCTTCTGGGTGAGTCCGCTTCTGAAGAATTTCGCCTGGATCGTGCTTTTGGCGCGCAAGGGCATAGTCGCGCAGATGCTGACCGGCATGGGTTTCGATACCGAGCTGAACCTGCTTTATGGACGTGGAGCCGTCGTCTTCGGCATGGCACATGCCATATTGCCGGTCGCGATCCTCACCATGCTGCCGACCATGCTTGCAATCGATGGCCGTCTGATTCCTGCCGCAATGACGATGGGCGCGAGCCGCAGCCAGTCGTTCTGGCGCATCTTTCTGCCGCTGTCGATGCCGGGTGTTGCTGCTGCCGGTCTCTTGATCTTCGTGATGGGCCTGGGCTTCTTCATCACGCCCGCATTGCTTGGCTCGCCAAACGAGACCGTCATCGGCCAGATGATGATCACTCAGGTACAGAAGCTCTTCAATCTCCGTCTTGCCGGTGCGCTCGCAGCACTGCTGCTTGCCGTCACACTGGTCACCATCGCCATCTATGACCGTCTTTTCGGTATGTCGGCGGTGTCGGGCAACGGCGCTGTTGCGAAACGCGGCGGGATCATTGGTGCGATCGGCGGCGTGATTATCGAGTCCGGCGCAGCGATCAGCGATATCATCGCGCGCCTGCTTCCGGCGCGTCTCGGGCGCGGCGCCTTCACGGTCTTCGTCTGGGTGGTTATCCTGGTACTTATCGTGCCGGTCCTGGCGTTTCCGCCGATGGCTTTCTCCGGCTCGAGCTTTCTCGAATTCCCGCCGAAGAGCTTCTCTCTGCGCTGGTTCCAGGCCTATATGGGTTCGGATCAGTGGATGGGCGCAACAGCACGTTCAGCCGTCATCGCGATCGTCACGGGCGTCATTGCTACGATCATTTCCGGCATGGCCGCATACGGTCTGGCGCGAACGCAGCGAAAGGCGGGTGGATTGATCTTTCTGTCCTTCATGCTGCCGATGGTGGTGCCCAATATCGTGATCGGCGTATCGCTGTTCTATGTGCTGGCAAAGGTCGGATTGATTGCCACCGATACCGGCATTGTCCTCGGCCATACGCTCTCTGCGATGCCGGTTGTCTTCGTCATCCTGTTGACCACGTTCCGCAGTGTCGATTGGCGTCTGCTACAGGCGGCCGCGACATTGGGAGCCAGCCGCTGGCAGCAGATCCGTCTCGTCCTTCTGCCGCTGGTGAAGGGTGGCGCGGTTGCCGCGTTCCTTTTCGGCCTGCTGCACTCCTTTGAGGAGCTTACGATCGCGCTGTTCGTCGGGGCCGGGGTAAAGCAGACGCTGCCCAAGCAGATGTGGGACGATATCATCCTCAGTATTTCCCCGACCCTGGCTGCTGCCTCGGTCTTCATCGTGGCGGTGGTGACAGTGCTCTTCGTCATCGCCGAAAAGGCAAGGCCACGCTGACATGCGCATGCCTGCAGATCCCATCACGACCAAAGGAACGAATTTCGACATGTCAGCCGCTTCTGCCAGCACGCCCGAAATCAAACTCAAGGTTCAAGGCCTCGCCAAGCTCTATGGCCACACCATCGCGCTCGATCATGTTGACCTCGACGTGCGCAAGGGGGAGCTCCTGACGCTTCTCGGCCCCTCTGGTTCCGGCAAGACGACGCTTCTCCAACTGATCTGCGGCCTGCAGGAGCCAACCTCGGGCACGATTGTCATCGACAGCAAGGACCAGACACACGCTCCGGTCAACAAGCGCGATATCGGCGTGGTCTTTCAGAATTATGCTCTCTTCCCGCATATGACGGTTGCGGAAAACGTTGGCTTTGCGCTGAAGATGCGTAACCTGCCCAAGGCCGAGATCAACGCGAAGGTCGCCAAAGCGCTCGAAACCGTCGGGCTTGCCCATGCAGCCGATCGGTCTCCGTCGCAGCTTTCAGGCGGCCAGCAGCAGCGCGTCGCTCTCGCACGCTGCCTCGTCTACGACCCCGCCATCATCCTGATGGACGAGCCGCTCGGCGCGCTCGATGCAAAGCTGCGCGAAGTGATGCAGATCGAGATCAAGCGCATTCACCGTGAAACGGGCGCTACCATCATCTTCGTGACCCATGACCAGCAGGAGGCCCTGGCCCTGTCTGACCGCATCTGCCTGATGAATAATGGCAAGATCGCGCAGCTCGGCACACCGCGCCAGATGTACGATGAGCCGCAAAACCTGTTCGTCGCGGACTTCATCGGCGTGTCCTCGATCCTACGCGGCACGGTCAAGGCCGGCGCGCTAGAAACCGCGATTGGCACGCTGCCGATCGCCGGTGAAATACCGGCTGACGGGACAAAGGGCGCCTTTGTCGTACGCCCCGAGGTCATCACCCTTGGCGAAGGCTTTTGCGAGGGACGGGTGCGTGAAACCGTCTATGGCGGTTCGGAATTGCGCGTCATCATTGACGCCGGCAGCCAGGAGATCATCGCCCGCGCGCCGTCACAGGCAATGGAGGTGCAGGTGGGGTCCACCATCCGCTTCGGCTGGGCATCAGACGCCGCTCGCTTCCTCGTTGACAGGGATTGAATTGAATCATGAGCGCCGTGCGTTTCCTTTATGATTGCGATCCGGGCGCTGACGATGCGCTGGCCATGCTTCTGGCGCTCGGGCGTCCGGACGCGCTTGATATGATTGCCGTGACATGCGTTGCGGGCAATGTCGGGCTGGATACGGTCGTCACGAACGCAAGGCGAATTCTGGAGCTTGCCGGGCGCCGGGACATACCGGTCTATGCCGGCGCAGCCCGGCCGATTATGGCTCCGCGCGGCCGGGTTTCCATCATGCATGGATCGGATGGTCTTGCCGGAAGCACATTGCCGCCGCCAACCATGCCTGTGGCCGATGGCCATGCGGCAAACGAAATCTCCCGAATAGCGCGCGCGGAGGGCAGGCTTCATATTTGTGCCACCGGCCCCTTGACCAACCTGGCACTGGCTCTGCTTCTTGATCCCGAACTGCCGGCTTACGTCAGTGCCATCACCATCATGGGGGGCGCGGCCTTCTGCCCTGGCAATACGACGCCGCTCGCCGAGTTCAACTTCGCCGTCGATCCTCATGCCGCGGCGGTCGTCTTCGACAGCGGTATCCCGATCACGATGCTTGGTCTCGATGTTACTCGACAAGCTGTTGTAACCGAGCAAATGATCCGCGACGCACAGGCAATCGGCACATCTGTCGCGCAGGAAGCGGTGCATCTGCTGATCAACTATGGCTCCAAGGATCCGTGCCTGCACGACCCTGCGGCAATCGCCTGGATGCTGGCGCCGGAAATATTCAAGACCATGCGCGGTCATGTGGCCATCTGCACGGATAGCGGCCCGGCCGCCGGTCAGGTGGTTGCGTCCGTCAGCGAACGGCATCTGGCAGGACGATCACCGAGCTGCACGATCGTCACAACGGTGGACGCTGAAGCTTTTGGCAGATTGTTTCTCGATGCGCTGAAGCCCTAGCGGCGCTTTTGAGGGTTTGAGCCATTTCAAGGCGAAACGGTGTGGCCCGCTACAATGATTGAGATGCAGGGATTGAGATGCAGGTCCGGCAGGATCTGCATCTCATTTCGTTTCCGCTAGAATGAATAATCAGCGGGCACCATCTGCGTTTCTATGGCGAAGGTGACGACGTCACCAAGTTCGGGTATTGCGAAATCCATTCCCCATTGGCTGCGGAGGATCCTGCCGGTCGCCGAGAAGCCGATCTTCGGGAAACCCATCATCGGGTGCTCGGCCATCGAGCCGTTAAACGTGACGTCGAGCGTTGCCGGGTGCGTCTCACCGCGGAAGGAGAGAAGGCCTTCGACGGTGCCGGTCCTCTCGCCCGTCACGTGGATCGTCTTGGAAACGAAGGTGATCGGCTTGGCTGCCAGGAAGGTCTCCCCGCTGCCGATTTCCGCATCGAAGTCGACCTTTTCCGGCCAGGGATAGTCGGTGCGGACCGAAAGCGGATCGATCGTAACGGAGAGTGTGGAGGTTTCCGGCTTTTCCGGCCTCCAGTCGAGCCGCGCATCGACTTTGGTGAAGCGCGCGGTGTAGTGCGACAAGCCGGAGTGGTTGAAGGACCAGCTGAAACTCGAATGCGACGGGTCGGTCTTATAGGCCCCGCCCGGCGCCGGATCGGTGGTGGCAAGGGCAAGGGTCGTGCTCAAGGCAAGAGCAAGGGCGAATGCAGTTATGCGAAGCATGGATGTTTCCTTGGATGTGGAATGCTGCGGGGGTATCGGCTCAGGCCGCCTTGTCGCGGCTGATGGCCTGGAGGCGCTCCCAGACGCGGCCGGGTTGTGGAATGTGGAGGTCGAATACGGTCTCGAACGTATTGCAGAGATGATCGGCGCTCGTGATGCGCTGCTCGCTGAGGCTGTTTGCCGTCACCCGGCGCAGGCAGTCGTTCTGAAGGGCGACATAGCCATCCGCCGTGTGCCGCAGAACCGCGAGCGCATTTGTGAACGGGGAGCCGGGATCCTGCATAAGCCAGCCATGCGTTGCGACCATCGCGGCCTCGTCGCTATGGTCGGGCTGGAAATCGAAACTTTTCGCAATGCCGCGCAGATGATTGTTGAAGCGCAGCCAGCCGCCGTCCACCGGCATGATCGAGAAGTCAAAGCCGCGCTGACTGATCGGCCCGGGGGTGATTGGCACCGGCTCGACGATGGCGTCCGCCACGCCGACTTCGGCGAGATAGGGACGGTCGAGGTCGACACGCAGCGTCAGATGATTGCCGATGGCGATGTCGCCGAGCTTTTCCCGGTCGACGCCGCCGCAAAGACGGGTCACACGGAAGCCCAGTGCTGCAAGGGCGGCGCCGAAGAGGCCGTTCATCTCGTAGCACCAGCCGCCGCGCCGCCCCTCGACCATCTTGGTGAAGGCCGCAGCCGGGGTGATTGCGGAAGGCCACCCCATGAAGGCGTCCAGCGCCTCCCATGTAAAGCTCATGAGATGGGCGCGGTGCAGTTGCGACAGGCTGCGGATGTCGAGACGTGACGGCCGCTCGACCCCGATCCGGGCCAGATAGACATCGAGCTGCGTGGCTGTCAGGATCATTTCGTTTTCGTTCGAAGGTACATGTGTCATCCTTCGGTCTCCTTTCGATGGACCGTTGTTCGGTTCTGATGGTGTGTTTGGGGTGGCTCAGGCGACCTCGCGGTCGTCCTCTTGCGGGAAGGTCAGACCGAAATCCCTGGCGACCGAGGCGATCTGCTCGGGCGTTTCGGGCTTGCAGAGCTCGACGATCGGAAAGAAGCTCTCGAACCCGCCCGGTGTGACGACGATCATGAGGCGGCCCTCGGTCTTCCCGACATTGCGGAAGCGGTGCGGCACACCGCGCGGCAGAGCGATGCAGCCGCCTTCCGTCAGTTCGACATAGTCGCCGGCGCACCAGAAGCCGAAGCGGCCGGCAAGGACGCGGAAGAACTCGTCCTCGCGTTCGTGGATATGCAGTGGTGGGCCTTCCCCGGCCGGCACGAAGGCCTCGAACATGCCGAATGAACCGCCAGTATTGGCCGCCATCATGCGGATGACATGTTTACCGAACGCCATCGCTGGCGTCCCGTGCCCCGGCGGCGAAACCGCCGCATAGGTGAACTTTTTCATCTTACTCTCCAGGTTCGGGCCGCATCGATCGTCGATGCTTTCATTCTTGTGGCGGGGCGCAGAAATCCGTGCCGCGCTCCGGCATGCGGGGCGGGGCCGATGTCTGTCGTCCGGCGGCACGAGGCCGCCGAAGACGGGCAGATGATGATTTTGAGGCCGTCCAGCCGGTACTGCGCCTCTATAGCGCACTGTGAAAACCGGCGTTCCTAAATGAATGTGCAAGCCGTGCCGAATATCCTAAAAGTTTGCTAAGAAGACCAGGGATAAGCAACGGGGGACGGCAATGAAGGTCGACGACAGGCTGCTTGATTTTTTCAATCGGCCGCTGATGTGCATCATCGCTGTGGCTGACGAGACCGGCCGTCCTTCGGCAGGACGCGGCGTCGGCTTCCATCTCCTGGAAGACCGCGAGACAATCGACGTCATCTTTTCCGCATGGCAGTGGCCACGGCTCGAATCCTGTATCCTGCAGACCGGGCGGATCGCCGCCACCTTCGTCAGCCCGTCGGATTACGTCAGTTTTCAGCTGAAAGGGTCCGCCGGGATGCGAGAGACGGAAACACCCGACCTCGATCGTGCCGACCGTTTTATGACCGCGGCGACGGACGAGCTCGAATCCCTCGGTGTGCCGCGACGCCTTATCGCGCCTTGGCTGACGGCGCGCGACGCGCGGGTCGCCCGGCTGGTGATTAGTGAAATCTACGTCCAGACGCCCGGCCCGCTCGCCGGCATGCTGGCAGGCACGCAGGCTGGCGCGAGGTCCCAATGAACTTGCGGCTTTCCGATCTTTCCGCCTGCTTCGAGGGTGTCATCCCCTCCATCATCGCCACGGCCTCGGCCGATGGCATGCCGAACATATCCTATCTCTCCCATGTGGTGCGGGTCGATGAGGAGCATGTCGCACTCTCCAATCAGTTCTTCGCCAAGACGGCGGCGAATGTGCGCGCCAATCCCAAGGTCACGCTGATCGTTGTCGACGGGTTCACCGGAGATCAGTTCCTGCTCGATATCGGTTTTGTGCGTTCTGTCGATGCCGGCGCACTGTTCGACAAGATCGCCCGCCAGCTCAAGGCGAGCAGCGCGCAGGTCGGCATGTCGGATGTCATGCGGCTCAGGAGCGCCGATATTTTCCGGGTGCACGGGATCGAAAAGGTTCCCTCGCCGGTGGAGACGGCTCCGCCCATGACCGGCCGTGCGCCTGTCAGCCTTCCCGCCCTTTCCGAGGCGATCAAGGCCATCGAGGGAAAGGCGGAGGCCGATGAGATCATCGAAAGCCTGCTCTGCGGCGTCCGGCACGTTCTCGGATACGATAATGCGCTCGTGCTCATCCATGACAACCATCGCGGCTGCCTGACCACGACCGGCAGCATCGGCTACGAGCGCTCGGGCCTCGGATCGGAAATCGCCGGCAGCGAGGGATTGATTGGCGCTGCGGCAACGAGTGGCCAGACGATCAAGGTCAGCGATATGAGCCGCGTGCGTCGATTCGGCGAAGCGATCAGTCTGGAGGCGGAAGGAGCTGAAAACATCACGCGCATCGTCGCTTTCCCGCAATTGCCGACGGCTATGAGCCAGATTGCCGTTCCCATGACCGTCCGCGGCACGGTGACGGGCGTACTCTTCGTCGAGAGCACGGAGCGGCTCGCCTTCCGGGAAGAGGACGAGGCTGCTCTCGAAATTCTGGTGGGACGGGCCGCCAGCGCCCTCAGGACCAGCGAACGGGAAGCGGCAGCCGCCGAATTGAAGCCGGCGGTTAGCATGCCCGAGCCTGCTGCCGCCGGGCGAGAAGTCCGCGTCGTTCATCACCGCTTCGACGACAGCGTCTTCGTCGACGGCACCTACATAGTGAAGGGCGTTGCCGGCACCCTGCTGCGGCTGATGCTCGATTGGCATCTGAGCGACGGCAGAAGCGAATTCACGAACCGGGAAATGCGGCTCGCGGCCGGTGCCCGCATGCCGGAGATCAAGGACAATCTCGAAACCCGGCTCCTGCTGTTGCGTCGCCGGCTCGAAGAGAAGCAGGCGCCCATACGCCTCGTCCGCGTCGGAAGAGGCCGGGTAAAGCTGGAGGCGGAAGGACCTCTCACACTCGACGCGACCGCAGGCGATTACCCATGAGCTGACAAATCAGGCAGGCAATTCTCTCTCGTGCTGAAGCTGGTGTCAGAACCCACGATCGGGATAAAATCGACATCGCCCATCAGCCGAAGCTGAGACGTTGAGCCGCTATTGAGGCGAGAACCGACAAGATAGTTGACAGTAAAAGAATGCAGGATGTTGCAAATAGCGAGCCTGTCGCGCCTGGTTCTTCCACAATTCCGGCAACAAGACTGATGAGGGAGGCAAATGCTGCTGCCATCGCGACTACGGTTGCCGCGCTAAGGAAGACAACGACGGCTACCAAGCCGTCCAGCACAACTTCAATAAAGGGGTTTCCATCGTTCACGATTGAACCTCCACGCTCGCTGCGCTATAGGTTGCCACTCATTCTCCGCGAAAAGTTTATAAGCTGCAACCCTGCATCGTCAGGCTGATGTGGTATGGCCGATGCATCATCAAAGGTGATTCGGCGCGTCTCCAAATTTCGTGCAACGCAGCAATGGCTTCAGTATCTGAAGTATGGTGCGCCCTCCTATCGCCGTCGACGACCGTCATCGACCGCGAAGTTCCTTCAGCTTCTCGTAACGATCCTCGGCCGCTCGGCGAGCATCAGGCGGACTCAGCCCGGTCTTGCTGCGGCAAGGCTCTGTGCCGGACCTAGAACGCAATCCGCCGTTCCAGCGCCACCAGCTACTTTTGCCGCTAGTCGTAGTGTCGAGCTGAATTCGGTCGATGATGTCCCGGCCGTCCTAGCCCGCGAAATCCTGTTTGCCTTCTCCGGGCCAGGTTTCACGCCATGGGTATTTCAGACGAAAGTCGGGGGACGTTCCGTTAGGCAGGCCGCTGGAGAGAACACAAAATTGGATAAAGCCTGGGGGCAAGGTCACCAGCCCTACTCACCCCGAATTACTTCGTTTTTCGAGGCTGGGCCTTCGGTAAGCGCCCCATCCGCCCGGCATGCTGGTCAGCCACGCTGCTGGACGTGTAGCATGCGCTCGCGTGTCGCGAACCATTCCTCGGCGTAATCGTCGTTCCTGTATTCGTCGAAATAGGGTCCGCCATCTGTGAAATGCACGATCTTCGCGTCATCGCGCTTGTCATATTCGTTGACGAGATAGTTCCAGATGATGGGTAGCTCGCCGATCAGATCGTCGCCGTCGAGCCATTTGAACTGGTGCAACTGCAGCCCGGTTGCGGTGTTGACATAATCAGGCGTCAGCGCCCTGCATTTCGCGTTGTTGAAGAGGATTAGGCTCGACCAATTCTTCTTTTCGTATTTCGTCTGTACTTGGCCGAGAAACTTCGTTTCGACTTTCGGCTGGTAATCGTGCTTCACGCACATGACGGAATAGCGCTCATCGCGCAGCGCCCAGAGCTCGGCAATATCCGTGCGCGCAAGCATGTCGCAATCCATGAACAGGCTCCATCCCTCATACCGACTGAGGTAGGGCGTCAGGAAGCGTGAGAAGGAGAACTCGGTCGACTGCAAGGCGTTGCGTTCACGCGTAAACGTGCTTTCGATATTGCGCAGGTAGATTGGCGTGATTCTCACCGGCACGCTCGATCTTTCCAGAATGCTCTGCGATAGCACGTGATGAGCGACAACTTCCTTTGAATCAAAACCAACATAGATGTTGACGATATCGGTCATATCAATTTCTCCTTGGGACGAATTGTGTGTTGCCTTCAGGAAGCTTGCTTCTTTTGGCGGTCGAGCGCGCGCTGCTTGCGGGTCTTTGGCCGCGCCTTTCGGAAGGCCTGATCGAGCGCCCGCTGCCATTTGGTGAGTGACATCAGGCCGTCGATGAGGGTCAGCGCATGATCGAGCCGCGTGGAGAGTGCATCGTTGATCGCCGCCTGGATCTCCTCGTTTTTCACATCCGGAAAATGCCCGGTCAGAAGATCGAAGCGTGACGGCCCGGCATGTTCGGCGCTGGTGATGATACCTCTTTGCGCCAGAAGCCTGAAAAAGGTCCGCTCGAATGTCCAGTCATGAACGTCGAAGACCTTCCAGCGCGCACTCCGTTTCCCGGAAAATCCGGCGAGCACGATCTTCGGTGTCAGCTGAAGCTCCCGCATCCACGCAACCAGCGCAAAGCCGCTCGTCGGGATCTTGTCCGGCGGATAGTGTCCCGACATCAGCGTCTCGAGATCGCTGTACATGACTGTCGCACCCTTGAATGCGTCGACGGGGCTGAAGCGCTCCTCCGGTGCCGTACGGACATTCAGTACGCCGAGGAACTTGTCGGAAGTGAAGAATTTTAGGACCTCGTCCACCTCTCGCCGATGGACGATATTGGCGCCCATCATGCCGCTGCGCGCCACAAGAATGGCATGCCCGGGGAAACTGTCGTCGAGAACCTTGTAGACCTTGTTGAAGAAGACGAACAACGTATCTCCGGGAAACTCCGTCCGCATCGACTGCGGATCGAGCGCCTCGCTATTGGCGACCAGAACGATGTGCGAATAGCGATTGAAGAATGCGCGCCACGCATCGGCGCCCTGCGTGTGAAAGACGGGGCTTCCGGATTTTTCGGATCCGGGGCTCGTTTCAGCCCTTGGGACCTCACCCGCGCCAAAATGCGCCTTCAGTTGTTGGGAGCGGTTCATCGCGCCGGCGCGCTTGCCGAGCGCCAGGAGATGGTCGGCCGCCTTTCGGAAGCCGCTGCGCTGGCTGACAAATCCCGACCACGGCGTTTTCGAAAGCATGTTCGAATAGATCTCGGCATAGACCGACTGCCCAGCCTGCACCGAAAAATGCCACGGCTTGCGGCGTCCGGTGAAATGCAGGAGCGCAGCATTGCGGACATACGGCATGATCCCGGTCTGCACATTCCAACGGTTGTCCAGCCGTTGCCACGTCCCGCGAAAGGCAATATTGAGAATATCCTGGTCGTTGGAGGCAAAGCATCGCTCTGATCTGAGCAGCGAACGCGCCGTCTCGAAAAAGCCGCCGGCCCGGATGGCGGCGCAATCTATGAGAAAGACCCCGGCATTGAAATATCCCGCCCCCGGGTCGAGGCCGAGCTCCCGCTCCAGCCGTCCGATCTTGTCGGGGAAGGCAATGACGTAGTCGTCAACCGCACCGATCGCCTTGCCGTTGAGATCGACATCGAAGAGTGGATCGACATTGCCGACGGCCAATATATCCGCATCAAGGTAAAGAACGCGCTCCAACTCCTCGCCCATCAGCTTGTCGAGATAGAGGCGCGCAAGCGTCGACTTGTGCCAGCGGCCTGCCGTCTCGGGCGTATCGGCGGGAAAGGTGAAATCGATGACGTCGATATCGATGCCGTTGACGGCGTTGAAGGTCGCAACTCGAGCTTTCTGGTCCTCAGGCAAATCGATGCCGACAATGATCGGCTTGATATCGTTCCTTTGACTGTTGCGTGCGACAGACAGAAGCGCGCAGCAGGCTGCCGGAAGCATTCGCGCATCCGTGAACACGTATATGGCCTTGCTACGTATAGGAACCGACATCCCACCCCCCTGAGATATACAGTATTGAACGACGACAGAAGCCTTATCGAGATTGGATATTCAATGAAGATTCGGAAAAGCTATCTCAACTTAACCGCGTTAAGGCTCAAACATTTGCGCGCAAGAGAGTTTTGTCAATGCCATCAGGGGTTTTTACCTCTTTTGGCATTCACGGCAGTGTTGCCGACAATCGGCACGGTGAGGAACGTACGGCTCCGAGTGAGCGCAGGCGTCAAGAGCGAGATCGACATCGAAGGATCTGCGCGGTGAGAAGATCATCTCATTCTCACGTCAGAACCTCTCCTGCAGCCGGCTTCTCAGAGCGAGTGAGGCGATCATAAGCGCCATCCGCCTGCTGGTCTGCGTCTTCCGTCAATCGACCTTGACAAGCGCGTCCACGTCGAGACGCTATTGGGGTCGCAACGTCGTAGAAAAACGAGGATAGAATGAGGTTTAAGGGACCGGCAGTCGCAGGCGTGGTTGGCGTGGCAGCCTGTGTGTTTGGCGGGTGCCTTGCGGCATCGCCTGCGCTCGCACAGGAAGTCGAGCCGCCCGCTCCATGGGTCAAGCTTACCGGTTCGCATGCCGGAGCGGTCGGGACGTGCTCTCTCGTTGATGCGACGGACAACGAGGCTTGTTACATGGTGCGTTGCGACGCCAAGAGCGGTCTCATTTTCGAGATTGGCGATGCCACGGTTGGTGAGATGGGCTTGCGGTCGGCGCGCTTCGAGATTGGGAGATACAAAGAGACGATCCGCCTCGACGGGAACAGTCCCGATCGGCGAACGACTGTTCTCTCAAAGCATCCGAAGCTGCTTGCCGCCCTCACGTCTGGCGCTGATTTCGCCACTATGTACGCCGTCGAGGCCGATGTGGAATACAGCACCGGCTTTGAACTCACGGGGGCGCGAGACCAGATATCTCGCCTGGCAAAGGGGTGCCCAACCAAGCGGTGACGACGGGCAACGGTCCTGACCGACCATGACGCCCGATTGCCCAAAGCTGCGCTTTGCGGTCGCGCATCCGATGGTGCCGCAGGACTGTAATTGGCGTTGCGGTCGCTTCGAGAAACACGACCCTCTTCACCCGGACCCTGGCCGTAGAAACCGCATCTGAGATCGGCCGGCGGGGGCGATTCCAATTACGTGCTTGAGGAAGCAATTTCCGAAAGTTGCCGGGGGTGTGATTGTGAGAGATGCTCCGCCAACGGGCTAAATCGCATTGCAAGGCCGCCAGTGAGGGAGAACCGAAAGCACCGACGGTGCCTGGCGGACGGATGCTGTCGAGCCTTCAGCCTATTGTCAGGATTCAATGTTAACGTTTTGTGACGCAGGGGGCCGGGGAAAGACGCGCCCAATTTCCATTCATTGACACGGAGCGGATATGACAGAACAGTCTAACCGTCTGATATTGCACACCAATTCGCGAGACGAAGTTTTCGCCGAAGAACACAACTCTGTCGCCGACTTTTCGTTTAACTCGACCGTCGCGAACGTTTTTGACGATATGGTCAGCCGATCGGTTCCTTTTTATGGCGAGATGCAACGGATGATTTGCGAACTCGCCAAGGATTTCGCGCAGCCGCAATCGAAGCTCTATGACATCGGCTGCTCCACGGCCACGACCCTTTTGGCGCTGGACCGTGAAGTTGACAATCACATCGATTTTGTTGGAATCGACAATGCTCCGGAGATGCTGAAGAAGGCTGCCGAGAAGATCGCGGAGTCCGGAACCAACCGCTCCATCGATCTTCACACGGTCGACCTCCATCGCGGATTCTCGATTGAGAAGGCAAGTGTCGTAACGATGGTGCTGACGCTGCAGTTTGTCCGTCCTCTCTACCGCGAGCGGGTCATGCGGACAATTTACGACGGGCTCAACGAGCAGGGGTGCCTGCTCCTGGTTGAAAAGCTGACCAGCGAAGACACGACATTCAACCGACTGTTCATAGACCATTATTATGATTTCAAGCGACGGAACGGCTATTCCGCAATCGAAATTTCGAAGAAGCGGGAGGCGCTGGAAAACGTCCTTATTCCTTACCGGTTGGACGAAAACATCCAGCTTCTTCGTGAGGCCGGCTTCAAAAGCACCGAGGTCTTTTTCCGCTGGTACAATTTCTGCGGGATCGTCGCAATCAAGTGAGCATCATGAAATACTTTATGCTGAGGATCGGCACGTTCTTCTTCAAGTATCGCAATCAGGCTTTCCCACTGATCATTATCGCGCTCTTCGCCGCTGTGCCGCCCTCGACCGCGCCATGGGGAAATCCTGCTCTCGAGCTGCCAAAGGACATGGTGGCCCTGCTCATCGTGCTCAGTGGGCTGATTTTGCGGGCGAGCGTCATTGGCTATGCCTACATCAGGCGGGGCGGCTTGAACAAACGTGTCTACGCCGATGACCTTGTCACGGAGGGCATGTTCGGCGTCTGCAGAAATCCGCTTTACGTAGGCAACATGCTGATCTACGTCGGACTGTTTGTCTTCCACGGCAATCCGTTCGTGATCGCGGTCGGATGCACTCTCTTTGCCTTTATCTATCAGTGCATTGTCTACGCCGAAGAAGCGTTCCTGCACGACAAGTTCGGCGCCGCCTACGAAGCCTACTGCCGAGATGTCCCGCGATGGGGATTGAAGCTCGGCGCCTTCGACGAATCGACGAGGGGGATGGCGTTCAATCTGAAACGGGTCGTGGCAAAAGACTATTCCACGGTGTCGTCAACCTTTATCGCGCTGTTGGCAACCGAGTTTTATAGCGTCGCAGTCGGCTCGATTACGGAACAGGAACGAGCCTTCGCAATCGTGCTGGGATTGCTATTTGGGGCGGTTCTCGCTCTCACAGGCTTAGTCAGCGCCTTCAAAAAGCGTGGTGTATTTGAAGAAATCAAGACCGAAAGTATTCAATGAGACCCGACTTGCGTTGTTCCACTTCGCTTCTGGCAGGCATTGTGTTTTCCGCACTGGCACCGGTGGCTGGCACGGCTTCGGCCGAAGATCTGGAATTTTCCATCTACGGCGGTTACCAGACGGCACCGCACAGCCACGTCGATGTTTCCGACGGCACCTCCTTCAGCGCCGGCTGGGAAGGCAAGTCCTTCGGCAGCCCGCCCTATTACGGCGGCCGCATCACCTGGTGGCTGGGCGACTTCAACCTGCCGAACTGGGGCGTGTCGCTCGACTACACCCATGACAAGGTCTATGCCGACGACGAAACCATGGCACGTTCGCCGGGCTGGAC
>Ga0102587_1000988_pt1 | contig 24205 bp, 23 predicted proteins | sample AraplaF_Col_mTSA_FD_76853 | JGI IMG/M metagenome (GOLD analysis project Ga0102587, IMG submission 76853) | Arabidopsis root microbial communities from the University of North Carolina, USA - plate scrape MF_Col_mTSA (SPADES assembly) (version 2) | ecosystem: Host-associated > Plants > Roots >... | reverse complement strand
TTTTGTTCCTTGCCTGTCATGGGCGATATTCCGCCCATGTCTTCGGGGTCTCGCTTACCCTGACGGCGGAGGTTTCCGGCAGGCGCTGCTTGCACCAGTCGTAAAAATGCTTGGCGAGCCATTCGGACGTCACCCGGTCATGGCCCAACGCGTCGTTGAGATGCCGGTGATCGAAGGTCTCATCGATGTATCGCTTGAGCGGCGAAAGCTCGTGATAATCACGGACAAAGCCGTCCTCATTCAACTCCAACGCGGCAAGCTCGACCTCCACGATATAATTGTGGCCGTGCAGACGTGCGCACTGATGGTCATCAGGAAGGTAGGACAGCTGATGCGAGGCGGAAAAATGGAATTCCTTGGTGATCCGGTACATCACTTCGTCTCTTCTGCCTTGAACGCACCCGTCGCAGCGATCCAGAAATCCGGGTCGTCATAAACGGTCGGATCCTCGACGCCTGCGAGATGGAAGGCCTCGCGGCGCTCGACGCATGTCCCGCATCTTCCGCAATGGAAACGTCCGCCTTTGTAGCAAGACCATGTCTCTTCAAAAGGCGTTCGGTGTCTTGCACCATCAGCGACAATGTCGGCCTTCGTCGCGTTTACATACGGAGCAAGCAATCTGACATCGGCATATCCCTCAAGAGCATGCTGCTGCATCGTCTCGAATGCTGAAATGAACCCCGGTCGACAGTCCGGGTAGATGAAGTGGTCTCCGCCATGGACGGCAATCGCCACGGCGTGTGCATGACGAGCAGCGGCAAGTCCGAATGCGATCGACAGCATGATGGCGTTGCGGTTCGGCACGACCGTCGCCTTCATCGTCTCCTCGGCGTAGTGCCCGTCAGGAACCTTGACATCGTCCGTGAGGGCCGAGCCGGTCAGGTGCTTGCCCACGTTCGATATGTCTATGATGTCGTGTGGCACGTCGAGCTTTCGCGCGCAGAGAGCCGCGAATTCCAGCTCTTTGACATGCCGTTGACCGTAGTTGAAGGAGATGAGGCCGATAAGTTCGTGGTTCGCCGCAATCTTGTATGCAAGCGAAATGGAGTCGAGACCGCCTGAGCAGACGACAAGTACTTTCATTGTAGGATCCCTTGTTTTGTTGAACCGGGTGGGCTGCGACCGGTTAGCGGGGCACCTACTAAACTTCTGAAGCCGGGATGTCCAGTAACTTTGCCGGCGGCAACCGATGACATCGACACGTCCGCGCTGAGTGCGCGGAAACCGCTCCAGATAGAGGCGGGTTGCAGCGGCTTTCAAATCACCACACGATGCCGGACCGAGACGAGCGGGTGATGTCGCATCTCCCATCCAGTCCTCGAAAGGGAGAGCAATCCGATCTCAGTCCGAATGCTTGCGTGGTCTCAATCGCGGAGCCGCTGCGGTGCCAGCGATTGCGTCTGAGCATAGGCGAGCGGCGAACGGTTGCCGGGCAGGTTTTCATCGAGGATCAGCGTCTTGATGTCGTCGGAGCGGACGTCGAGCGCAATCACGCGTTCGAGCTTGTCCAACGACCAGACAGAATAGCCAAGCGCGTTCGAGTAACCGCAATCGCATCCGCAGTCGTCCCCCGGTATTTCCGTGGCCGTGACCGGCAGATACATGATCCGCGGCTTCGGCAGCTTGTAGCAGTGGCCCTCATAGGCATAACCATAGATCACGCCGATGCTGACGATGTTGACCTTCCCGGCATCTATCAGAATGTAGCAATTTCCTACTTTGAGCTTGATTCTATCCGCATCTGGTTCGCCAGTGCCATCTTGGATAGGTTTTGCCTCGGCCGCTTGAGCCGGCTGTTGATCTTTGCCCTTCGGGCAAAATTCGTTTCGTCCATAGAGACGAACCTCGCTTGGATTGAATGGCTTGTCCATCCCAATGAACGGATTTTCAGAGCAGCAGCTCATTTCCCCCTCCTCTTCTGGCTCACCTCGAGCCGATGATCTCGCGCCATACAAAGTTTTCCTCCAGTTGCGCGGCAGCCTGCAGATCCGCAGCTGAGATAATTGCCAGCGCGGCATCCCCAAGACGCATCGTGTCCGGATCCAGTCTATGAAGCGCAGCACCGATTGCCCCTCCTACTGAATCCCTCGCCTTGATCAAGGCGAGCTTGAAGAAAAGCGGTCTGTCCCGAAAAGCTTCGGCCGTCGTTTGCCGAAACCAGTCAAACTCATCCTGCGTCAGATCGCGAAGATTGACAGAGAGCAGACGGCGATCGGCGCAGCCGCTGGCAACCAGTTCCCGATGGTAGAGTTCGACGATCGTATCAAAGATCGCACCGAGAAGAGGCAGTGAGCGATCATGAGCCTCGCTTGTGACTTCCGACATGCGCCGGAAGTTGGTCGCAAGACGGATTTGCGTCTCCGGACTCGTCTCGGCAAAGCGATTGAGTTCGTTGTAAAGCAGGAGATTTCCCTTTGTCCTGCGCAGCAGCCGGTCGATGGCGGAATCAAAATGCAGAAACGAAATCAACGATATGCTGTCCGAGATGGCCTCGGAGAATGGAAAGAAATCCGCGTCACGGGAAAGGTTGCCGGGAAGCCCCGTCTGCGAGAGCGTGATGAGATGGCCGATCTCATGAGCGATCGTGTCGAAATTTAGCGCGTAGGGCGACTGTTCGCCGCCTGTTTCCGAGCAGCCGAGCTCGATGAAGCCGAAACCCGCATGCGCGTTGTTCCAGCGAACAAAGGGAACGATTTCGAGCCGCGGATAGAGATCGGAGAAGAACCAATGCATGGGTCGGGCAAGATAATTGCGCCAGACGTCCAGAACGAAGTGAATGCATGCATAGGCATGAACGCCCAGATAATCGCGCGATCTCGGATCGAGGCTGTCAAAATGACGGTCCGGGCCTGACCGGACAGACCGCCGCTGAGGACCGCTATAAGGAGGCAAGCCGCTGAAACCATAGGGCTCCTTATCGAACAGCGGATCAGCGACATACATCAATATGTCGCTCGGACCGTCACCAATCTCGTCGGGCAGTATCGACAGCAAGACGCGGTCCGGCTGCTCATAGCCGAGGATAAAAGGCGGCTGGGGAAATATCCAGCATCGCGTTCCAAGAGCCGGTGCGGACGTTTTAAGTGATATGTCAGGATATAATTCCATAGCTCAACTACTCGATGAGATGAGTTATATGGCAATCAGTAAATTAGTAGTTTCTAATTAGATTAATGTCAATAGATCCGGCCTCCAGATCTCGCAGGAAAGTATTGGTAACAGTGTAAGACGAGCTTGCGGGCTTGTATTTCGACAAGACGGGCGCCAGCCGTAGCGCCAAAAGTGCGTCGGCTTTCTTCTGAGCAACCAGATGGCCGCGCAGCAGGGTCGACTTCTCCGGCAGCCATTGCGCCGCAGCGACGACCCTTCGAATGGACCGCTCACGAAAATTGAGCCTTCGGGCCGCGGCAATCCCGGCATCCATCTCGCCTTCCGAGATCAGGCCATGGCGAAACAGCGCTTTGAAACTGCGCTGCAGGTCGACCAGTGCCTCGGTTAAAGCCGCGAAGCCGAGCTCCGCAGGGCCGCATTGGACCGCGACTGCATCTTCCGCTGTCAGCGGCCACCGCCTGTACCAGCGATAAATGAGGCCCACACCGATCATTCCGAATGGGTGCAGCTCGGCCGCGCGGAGTGCGCCCATGCTTGCGGCGCCGATCATCACGATGCCCTGAGACAGCGCCCAGAGAATTTCCTTGTGACGCACGGCCGGTCTGTCCTCGAAAAGACCGTCGATCAAGACCATCGCTTTCGGGCGAAATGCGTGCGCGGCAAGGATGATGTCTCCCTGCGAAACGGGCTGCAGGTAGACGGCGTCGAGAATGCGTTGTGCCTCCGGCAGGCGAAGGGTCGGACCGAGAAAGACGAGGATCGGGCCGTCCTCATTCTGATCCATCTCCGTCCCTCACCGCTCGACTGCAAAAGGGCGCATGCCTGCAAGTATCGTGCGCACGCAATGAACGTTCGGATCATTCCCGGAGGCGACCGGCACCGCAAGAACCGGCCCCAGACCGGCGGTCGTGATCCTTTCCAGGAGATCGGTTAGATCGGCAACCGCGGGCAGTACTCCCACAAGATCGGCCGACGTCGCGCATTCGCTAAGAATAAGATCGCGGGCGTCGGCAAGCATCGTCTTGCTCGGCCTCGCATAGTGTTTTCGGGTCTGGTCGTCTCGCGCGCCGGATATCGCCCCGGCTCGGGCCGCCAGTGCTTCAAGCAACGCGCCGAACGCCGCCTGATGAAGATTGAGGCCGGCACAATAACCTTCAGTCGGAAGGGTCAGCATGGGTTCGCCTTCGCCGGCTTCGATCGTCTGGCACCAGACGACCGGGACCCGTACTGGCGAGGGCGCATACCAGAAGGCAGCCGATATTCCGAGCCCGGCGACGCGTGACAGAAGATCCTGAACTGCTGCGCCCAATCCTGACACCGGCAGTCGCATCCGGTCCATGAAGCCATGGGTTTCGAAAGCCCGGGCAATTGCATCCCGCTCTATGCACTCCAGGAGTCCATGCCGCAACGCAGCGAAGTCCGACCGGTGGCAAGCAAGGCCTGTCGTGGTGCGCAGAAACACGCCGTCACCGGACGGTGGCGGATCGGTATAGATCGTGTGCACCAGTTCAAACGGAACGGGCTTGGGAGCACCGGTCGCCATATCGACACCCGTGATCCAGGCGATCTCGCGGTCGCGCCAATTCTGGCGGCAAGCCGCAAGGCAGAAACCGTCGAAGACCCCCGTCCCGATGCCCAGCCCTTCGGCAGTCGACAGGAAGACACGAGAAGCAGAGATTGCTTCAGCATAGAACCGCTCGAGCGATTCCATGATAGCGCCGATTGCGGCAGACGCTCCGGACATTCCGCGGCCGAGCGATGTGACCTCCGATAATGCCGCCGGTCGTATGGCCTGGATGACCGGAAGCCCGCTCCGGTCGAGGCCGGTCAGATCGGCGATGCGTGTGATCCGGACTCGACGGCAGAGCGGCAGCAAGGAGCGGAAATAAGCCTCTGCATCCCCAGGGTCCGGTTCCGGCGACGCGAGAGAGGTGCTCCCGTCCTTGATGCCGACATAAAATGCCGCGAGCATTTCACTCGCGTCTGCGGAACAATCGTCAGAGTTCGCCAGCAAGGCCAAGCTCCTTCGCTGACCGTTGCGCCCGGTGCAGCAGGGCAACCGCCCCCTGTTCTTCCGCTATGACGATTGCGGCCCTTAGATCCGAGAGGAGAGCAGACTTCTCTGCCTTGGCGCTCGACAGCAGCAGTGCACGACGGCGATGGAGCTCGGCGAGCCAGTAACCATGACCTGTCGCCCTCGCCTCACGGATAGCGTCGGTGGCAACCTCTATCGCTGCTTGATACTTGCGCGCATGGCCGAGCATGGTCGCATGCATGTAGAGATAGATCGGCAGATCGGCGACGGTCCCAAGTTCCTTCAGCAGCGCCAGGCCTGCGCGGAACATCTCATGACCGCGAGACAGATTTTCAACATGCGCAGTCGCCCATCCGCGAAAGAGCATGGAGAGCGCCGACAAGGATTGCAGTTCATGCTTTTTCGCAAAATCGCCCATCCTGCCCTGCGCGGAACATCTCATGACCGCGAGACAGATTTTCAACATGCGCAGTCGCCCATCCGCGAAAGAGCATGGAGAGCGCCGACAAGGATTGCAGTTCATGCTTTTTCGCAAAATCGCCCATCCTGCCGGAAATCTCGATCAGACGAGCATGGTCGTTGCGATAGAAGGCCGATACCGCCTCGGTATCGAGCGAGTGCGCCTTGCTCGGCATATGCGCGATACTGTCCACGAAGGCGACCATATCGGCAAGCGCCCTGCTGGAAGCCTCGGTCTGACCCGTCAGCCAGAGGGACAGCGCCAGCTGTCCGAGACCGCAGACCTTCGCGTCATGGCCGCCGAAGGCGTTGCGGCTCGCTTTCGCCGCCTCTTCATCGTAAAGCGCAAGCCCAGCTCGTATCGCATTTTGGGCTTCCCGCTGCCGTCCGACATTGAACTCTATTGCCCAGATCGAATGATTGACCTGCAGCTCGATCTCACGATCAGCGATTCCTGACAGCATCACCTGAACTTCACGGGCTCGACTGTGCATCTCCATGAAGTTCTGCCCGGTCAGCCACCAGCCCCAATAGACCGGAAACCACTTGGGCTGATCTTCCTTCGGTTGGCGGCGTGCGATCTCGACGCCTTTTTCGTAAAGGATCCGTGCCGGTGCCGAGTTGGGACCAACCGTTGCCGTCAGAAGCGTTCCGAGCTCGGTCAACACCGAGAGATACAATCCATCGGAAGCACCTTCGGGCATGGTCTCGCACAGCGCCAGGGCGCGTTCGAAATGGTGACGTGCCTCCACCATTGCCGAACGGCTGGCATGCTCCTTTCCTGCCGTTATGAACAACGAAATCGCATGCTCCCGAAGGCCCGCAGACTCTGCATGCTGGGCAAGCGCTCCCGCATCCAGCCAGTTGGCGATCGGACGATTGCTGTTTGCGGCCGTGAACAGGCGCCGGTGGAGAAGCTGACGCTGCGTTTTGAGCAGACCGTTATAGATCGTCTCCTGGATCAGAGCATGGCGAAAGCCATATGCGACGCCGCCATGAGCACGTACACGGGTCAAAAATCCGGTCTCGCAGAGCGTTTCGGCGGCATGCAGGAGAGATTTCCTGCTCGTGTCCGGCAGCAATGCGCGAAGCAGCGAAATGGTGAAGCGATCACCTGCCACCGCCGCGGCGCGCGCCACGTCTCTGGCCGAACCCAGATGTTCGAGCCGTAAGTCCAGGATTCCCTCGAAGGCGGAAACATGATTGCGGGATGGATTTGGCGGCCCGCGCATGGCGTCTTCGGAAGCGATCTCGGACGCCCACTGGCATATCTCCTCGATGAACAGCGGCACCCCGCCGGATATACGCTCGGTCACTTCGAGCAGTTGCGGCAGTGCATCCTGGCGATCCCTCGGCCAGCGCGCGGCGATCGCCAGCCGTGTTTCATCGTGATCGAGCGGACCGAGCAAAATATGTTCCGGCTCGCCTTCGTCGAATATGCCTTCCTGGGAGCCCGGCCGGCAGGTGACGATCAAAAGTATGGGAAGCGTAGGCACGAGGCGGGCCGCTTCGCGAAGCAGATGCTCAGAGGTAGGATCGATCCAATGAATGTCCTCGACCGCAATGACCAGCGGCATTTGTTCGCAGATGACGTTCAAGGCTTTTGACAGCGCCTGCCGTGCGCGTTGCTGTATCGCTTTGGGTGAACTGTCGGACAGAGCTTCGTTGCGCCCATCTGCACCGAGCAGGTGGGAAAAAATGTCGACGACTTCAGGATCGTGGATACCTTGACGCGCAAACTGGGCGGCGACCGTATCTACCGTCAGCCGCCCGCCACCAGCGGCATCGGATTGTTGCTGGGGAAAACTGTTGAGCAGCGGGTGAAGCGTCGAGCGAAACCCTCCCGGAAGGCATTGGAAGAGCAGCGATTTTGCGGGCCGCGTATGGATCATTTGCCGGACTTGCCGGAGCATCCGGGATTTGCCGATGCCGGCCTCTCCGGTGATTATCAGGACCTTGCCCTTGCCGCCCGCGGCTGCGTTCCAGGCTCTCTCGATCCGTTCAAGCTCCCCGATGCGACCGACGAAAGTACTGTCCAGCCTTCCGAATGCGTGAAATCGATCGACCTCCCGTTTGTGGCCGGTCGCTCTCCAGACATTTTCAGGCTCCGAGAAGCCTTTCAATATGCGGGTGCCTTCCGATACGAAGGCGTGTGAGCGGCCGGCCAGGTTTCGGGTCTCGTCCGAAACCAACACGGTATTTGGCTGGGCAGCGGCCTCGAGCCGTGTCGCAAGAGCGAGTGCGGCGCCCGTGACGGGCTCATGTACCCAGTTCTGCAGCTGCGCGTCCCGGATCAGGGCAACCGAGGTTGCGACGCCTACGCGCACTTGTATATCGTCACGAACGAGATCGCGGGCGAGGCGCTGGCATGCTTCGACGATTCCAAGGCCGGCGCGGATCGCGGCCGATGCGGCATCCCGCGGTCCGAGCTCGATCGGGAAAAGCGCCACTCCTCCATCCCCGGCTTCGACCCGGATGACGCCGGAGTGCGCGGTAATGGATTGACGCGCCGCCTGCAGGAAAGCGGCCATCAGATCCTGATAGTCCTCGATATCCATCAGATTGAAGAGATTCGTAGAGCCGACCAGATCATAGCAAAGCGCAGTCACAACCCGCCGCTCGCCATGTTTTTCGGAAGGGTGGCTATCGCCTGTCGAGATGTTTGCGGGCCGCCCTTGCTTATCGATTGGCGTGTCGCGAGTCATACGCGGCTCCTGCCTTACGAGTATCGATAATCACATCCATTCCAAGCAACGATAGCACACGTTACCACCATTGTCGGCGGACAAATGCACGTGCACGGCGGTCCTGCTGATGGCTGGAAAGTGAAGTCTATAGTCTGGAATCAGATCGAACAGTTCCAAAAGAAAAGCGGCAGCCGAGGGCCACCGCTGAGAAGGTCAACTTAGCTGATAATAAAGCGAACTCAGGCGACGTTCTGCCGTTTCGGCAACTTCCAGCCGGGGCGAGCAAAATGGCATGTGTAACCATTCGGAATGCGTTCGAGATAATCCTGATGCTCCGGTTCGGCTTCCCAGAAATCGCTGACGGGAACGACTTCCGTGACGACCTTGCCCGGCCACAGGCCCGAAGCGTTCACATCGGCGATCGTGTCCTCGGCGATGCGATGCTGGTTCTCGTCCGCATAGAAGATTGCCGACCGATAGCTTGCGCCGATGTCATTGCCCTGGCGATTGCGGGTCGACGGATCATGGATCTGGAAGAAGAACTCCAGGATGTCGCGATAGCTCGTCTTTTGCGGATCGAAGATGATCTCTATCGCTTCGGCATGGTTGCCATGGTTGCGGTAGGTTGCATTGGGGACTTCACCGCCTGTGTAACCGACACGCGTTGAAACAACGCCGGGAAGCCGTCGAATAAGGTCCTGCATTCCCCAGAAGCAGCCGCCCGCAAGTACCGCACGTTCTGTCGTCATAGAGATGTCCTTTCCAAATGCGCGAAATTGACGGGAATCGTCAAGGTCCGCTTCGCTGACGCCTATATGGGTACTCGGCTCAATAATCGCCAGTCCACTGCCGCGGCATCGGGACCTTCCCTGAAACACATTCCGGCTTCCAGCAGCTCACCTAAGGTGGCTGGGAGAATACATCATCGGGAGCGTGTCAGACAGCAGCTTGCGTGACGGACGCAGCAGACGTCTTCTTCGCGCGAATAGCCGGCCCAGGCGTCACTTCACAAACAGGGTCTTGAACTGCGAGGGCTGGCATCGGAGATACTGATTGGCTGCTTTCACCTGCCCGCCGAGTTCGGCGGCTGCGTGCCACGGCCAGCGCGGATCATAGAGGATGGCTCGGGCGAGTGCGATCAGGTCCGCATCGCCGGTTGCCACGATTGCCTCGGCCTGCGTCGGCTCGGTGATCAAGCCGACGGCGATGACCGGCATTTTGACGGCGCTTTTGATCATCCTGGCGAGCGGCACCTGGTAACTCGGGCTGATCGGGATCGCCTGCGAGGGATGCAGACCGCCGCTCGATACGTGGATGGCGTCGCATCCGCGTGCTTCGAGCATCCCGGCAAATTCGACACTCTCAGAAATCTCCAGACCGCCTTCGACCCAGTCGGTGGCTGAAACGCGCATCGTCACCGGCCGATCCGACGGAAAGGCATCTCTCACGGCGTCGAGAACCTCCAGCGGAAACCGGGCGCGATTTTCCAGCGAACCGCCATATTCGTCGGTTCGCTGGTTCGACAAGGGCGACAGGAACTGGTGCAGCAGATAGCCGTGGGCGCCATGGATCTGAACGGCGTCGATGCCGATCCTCGCCGCCCGACGTGCGGCAGCAGCAAAGGCATCGCGGATGCGCTTCATGCCATCGCGATCCAGCGCGGTCGGCGGCACGTAATTCGGATTGAAAGCGACAGCGGAGGGCGCTTCGGTCTGCCATCCGTTCGGATCGGTCGGTGGAAACTGACCGCCGCCTCGCCAGGGAACCTCGGTCGAGGCCTTGCGGCCGGCATGCGCCAATTGCACGGCAATCGGCATGTCCGACCATTTTCTGATGCTTTCGAGCGTGCGAGCCATCGCAGCTTCAGAGGCGTCATCATAAAGGCCGACATCGGCAAAGGTGATGCGTCCCTCGGGAACGACGGCAGTTGCCTCGATGGTCAGAAGCGCAGCACCGGAAAGCGCCAGCTGTCCGAGATGAATCAGGTGCCAATCCGTCATGCAGCCGTCTAACGCCGAATACTGGCACATGGGTGCGATCACGATGCGGTTGGCGAGTTCGAGATTGCGTACGGTGAAGGGCGAGAACAGGACGGGCTGGGGCATGACGTTCCTCGAAGCGGAATTCAGTGGTCTCGGTTTATAGCATTCTGTCGGAGTTTTACGACGGTTAGCAGAGCCTCCCCATGTCAGGAACTGTTCTTTGGTGTGGGTCCGATTTGCGAAGCGGCTCCGTATGGCAGCTTCTTCCGATTGTTTCGCCACGCGGAAGAAAGCCTTCAGCACAACCTCTGTTCAGGCCCGATGCGGCCGGATGTATTGATCCATCGACGATATTCCGTCCGCGAACGGCCTGGGCCTGCGATCGCTTCATCGGCCAAAGCGTCGCACGACATCTTTACCGACAGGCTCGAAACGGCGACCGACGAGACGAGCGCTGTTTGAGGTCTATGGAGAATACGGTGAGCAAAGATCTCATCACCCCGATCATGCGCATACAAATCGAACTTGCTATCGCAAACGCGAGAAATGATCTCAACGTTCTCCGATCTCTGGAGATCGAGGCGAAACATCTGGCGCTGAGCGGCGCGGAGATCGACGCAGCAAAACGCGGAGGCAGTTTCGACTTGCTTGCCGATATCACCGTGAAACTCGCGCTGGCGATCGAAGCAGGCGATGAAGAGGTAAGCACCGTCGCAAGACGACAGCTCACGGTTTTCGGTATTCCAGAGATCGCTTCGGAACTGCTCGCCTTCGTCAAGGAACTGGAACCACCGCCACCGAAATAAGATACTTTCGCCCAGCAGCTTGCCTCTATGGGATCGATAGATTGCGATCGGGAGAAAAGCGCTTAAATCTCTGTCCGGGACTTAAGCTTTTCAAGACAATGTGGATCGCATGGATCGATGGCAGGCAATGAGGGTCTTCGTGAAGGTCGCGGAGGCTGAGAGCTTTGCAGACGCAGGACGGCAACTCCACATGAGCCCTCCGGCAGTCACACGCATCGTGTCTGCCCTGGAAGACGTCATAGGGACGCGCCTTCTGACGCGCACGACCCGATCCGTCAAACTGACGGCAGCAGGCGCCCAGTATTTTGCGGACTGCCAGAGGCTTCTCGCCGATCTCTCGGAGGCGGAAGCAGCTGCAGCCGGCGCCTACGGCAAACCGACAGGCACGCTCACCGTCACCACTTCTGCAATGTTCGGGACAATGTTCATCGTACCGCTGATGACCGAATATCTCGATCTCTACCCCGATGTTGTCGGTCGCGGCCTGTTTGTCGACCGCGTCGTCAGCATGATCGATGAAGGCATCGACGTTGCGATCCGTATTGGCCATCTGCCTGATTCCGGCCTCACCGCAACGCGCGTCGGCCAAGTGAGGCGCGTGATCTGCGGATCGCCTGCCTATTTTGAAAAGCATGGCGTCCCGATGACCCCCGGCGATCTGTCGAAGCATCGCATTGTCGCATCGACCAGTGCTTGGACGTCGCTCGAATGGCGCTTCGGGGTGCAGAAGAAGTCTGCCGTCCACGTCAATCCCCGCCTCTTCTGCAGTACCAATGAGGCGGCAATTTCAGCGGCAGCCCGCGGCTGGGGCCTGACGCGCGTTCTGTCCTACCAGATTGCGCCGCAGCTAGAAGCAGGTGAATTGCGCACGATCCTGGCTAGTTATGAGGAGGAGGCGTTGCCGATCCATGTCGTCCATCCGGAAGGCCGGTATGCTTCCGCAAAGGTGCGGAGTTTCATCGATTTCGCGGTCGGAAAGCTGAGGTCCAACAGGCATTTCAATTAGCAGCGAAAGGCCCGCGTATTCATCGCTGAATGCGCGGGCTCTCATGAAGGCGACTATTGCTTTGCAATCTTGCGGTCGAGGAAGTCGTGAATGAGCGGCGCCATCTCATCCAGCTTGTCTTCAAGGGCAAAATGGCCGGTGTCGAGGAGGTGCATTTCAGCGTCCGGCAGATCACGCAGGTAAGGATGCGCGCCTTCCTCAGGAAAGATCTTGTCGTTCTTGCCCCAGACGATCAGCGTCGGCGGCTTACGTTCGCGGAAGAAGGCCTGGAACTGCGGGTAGAGCGGAACATTCGTGCCGTAATCATGGAAGAGATCGAGCTGGATATCCTTGTTACCCGGCCGATCGAGCAGGGCCTGATCGTGAACCCAGTTGTCGGGGCTGATGCGGGTGAGGTCCTTAACGCCATCGGTGTACTGGAACTTGGTGGTTTCGAGGACGACGAGATTGGACAGGGCCTCGCGCTTTTCCGTGGAACCGTCTGCCCAGTATGCCTTGATCGGATCCCAGAATTCGCGCAGGCCTTCTTCATAGGCGTTGCCGTTCTGGACGATCAGCCCGCTTACCCGTTCCGGATGCTTGAGAGCCAGACGATAGCCAACGGGTGCGCCGTAATCCATGACATACATGGCGTACGTCTTGGCGCCGAGCTCAGTCATGAGCGTATCGACCATGTCGGCATAATGGCCGAAAGTGTAGGCGAACTTGGTGTGATCGGGTGCATCGCTCTGACCGAAGCCCGGATAGTCAGGTGCGATGACATGATAGCGATCGGCAAGCAGCGGAATGAGGTTGCGGAACATGTGCGAGGATGTCGGGAAGCCGTGCAGAAGCAGGACGACAGGACCATCAGCCGGACCGGCTTCGCGATAGAACACGTTGACGCCATCGATCTTGGCTGAACGATAGTGAACGGTCACCGGTGCCTGCCGGGTCATCGCAACCTGCTTGGCAGGAGCAGCTGCGGCTTCAGAAAGGGGAGCGAAGCTGACGGTTGCCAGCATCAGGGAAAGGACCAGTCGGTTCATCTTGGTTCTCCGTTTTAACAAATCCGCCAACAACCCTTGCTGGCCCGGCACCAACAATAGCCATTCACTGGAATCCGTTAATCGGCAGAATGTGGAAGTAATTATTCCGCTTACCGGAATAGTGAAATGAGGGCGTGATGACCGTGGGTGACGCACAGACGATGCTGCAAGTGACGCAGCTGGTGGAAGCTGCGGGCGTGATGGTTGCGGTCTACGACCATGAAGACCGGCTTCGCTCTGCCAATCGTGCCTTCCGCGATGCCTGGTTCATTGTGGAGGACGAACAGCCGCTATGGTCCGAGTTGATGCGGCGCAATTATCATGCCCGGCGCGGCACGATCATTGCCGCCGATGATTTCGAGAGCTGGCTGCTATCGACGCTCGCCCGGCGCGGAAAAAGCGGCTTCCGCGCCTTCGAAACCGATCTTCACGATGGACGGTGGTTATGGATGACGGAGACCGTGCAGCCCAATGGCTGGATGCTCTGCGTAGCAAGCGACATAACGTCGATCCGTTCCGATCAGCGAGCACTTCGGCAGGACAGGGACAGTGCGATCAAGGCATCACAGACGGACGACCTGCCAGGCATCCCGAGCAGGCGTTTCGTCATGTCGAAACTTGAGGACCTGGTGCGCAGCGACGGTGACCAGCAAGAGCGGATCGGATGCCTCGCCATTCTCGACATCGACAATTTCAAATACATCAATGACCGTTTCGGCCAGTTTGTTCTGGTTCTTCCGAACACGGTTCCCGAAGAAGCGGCAGAGATCGTCGATCGCATGCTGGTTGCCGTCAGGCGGTCTCGCCCGCTAGCTGACCAGCTCAGCTTCCGCTACAGTTTTTCTGCAGGTATTGCCTGTGTCATGAGCGGAGACTATGCCAATGATATCTATCGGAGGGCCGATCTGGCGCTCTACGCGGCCAAGATGAGGGGTCGCGACCAGATCAGCATCGACCCCCATGCGCACCCGCTTGGGCGACAGAAATCATAGCCAGGCCCGCCAGTCAGGCCATAAGCCAGGGAGTTTCAATGGTCGAAAAGATTGCGCCCACCTCGCCCACGGCAGCCTCCTCGGCCACACATGTAAACCACAGCACCTCCATCGGCTCCGAACCTGACAATGCCTGGATCGCCGAGCGACAGGCAAAGATCACCGCTGGCAGTGGGAAAAAAGACGATCACCATACCGCTGATAGCGATGAAGATCGTGTCGATGGTGATGACGATCCGGCAGCGGAGCGACATCTCGACCATCATTCCACCCATCCCCATGCGGAGGCCTCTGATCCAGACGAAGAACGTCTGTCCGGCGAGAGCGAGCGCATCGGCACCGGTACCCTGGATGAGGATGTTCCGTTCGGCGAGCACGTCGGATATCTGTAAGTGATTGAGCTCGCACGCTGACAAGCCTTGTAGTGCTTAGCTTCGATCAAAAGCCGGCTCATCATTGACATCAATTCTCCCCTCTTCAACCAGCCCCGGATTGGTTAGCGATAGATGAGAAAACCTTTTCTCACTTGACAATTTTTCTGAGAAAAGGTTTTCTCATTGCGAGTTCGATGGAGGAGCGACTGGACACAACAGGAGGAAAAAGAGGCCGGATCACCATTCATGATGTCGCGGCGGCTGCTGGAATCAGCATCTCGACGGCATCGAAGGCGCTGAACGATACGGGCCGGATGGGACCGGAAACGCGCGAGCGGGTCAAGCGCATCGCGGCGGAGATCGGGTACAGACCGAACGCTTTGGCAAGAGGCCTGCTCAGCAAGCGCAGTTTCACGATCGGGCTTCTCACCAACGATACCTATGGTCGCTTCACGCTGCCGGTCATGGCGGGCATATCGGATGCTCTCGTTGATCATGGTGTCTCGGTCTTTCTATGCGCGATCGAAGAGGATCCGGCACTTGGGCAGATTCATGTAGAGGCGATGCTCGATAAACAGGTCGACGGCATAATTGCGACAGGAAAGCGTCTGGACAGACGGTTGCCGGTCGATCTGTCGAATTTGAACGTGCCCGTGGTCTACGCCTTTACGGAGGGAGCGCCGGGAACAGTGACGTTCCGCTCCGATGATGCGCAGGGCGCGCGGCTTGCCGTCGAATGGTTGGCAAAGCTCGGGCGCAAGCGGATCGCGCATGTCACCGGACCGGAGAATTTCTTTTCGGTGCGTGAGCGTGCCGACGCCTATCGCAAGGTTGCGGGAGAGGGACGGCCGGTTCTGTTTGGAGCCTGGTCGGAAAGCTGGGGCCACGAAGCCGTCGCAAGATTGTGGAGCGGCAGCTGCGAAAAGCCCGACGGCATCTTCTGCGGCAATGATCAGATTGCACGCGGCGTCATTGATGCGCTGCGCGAGCGCGGCATTCGGGTGCCGCAAGATGTTTCGGTCGTCGGCTTCGACAATTGGGAGATTGTCGCCGCCCAGACGCGCCCGCCGCTGACGACGGTGGATATGGAATTGAAAGAACTGGGGCGGCAGGCCGGGTTGACGGTTCTGGCGCTTGCGGAGGGACGCTCGGTGGAGCCCGGCATCAGGAAACTGCCATGCCGTCTCGTCGTGCGGCAATCATGCGGGGGTGACACCCTCGGAATATAGCAACGGCGCGAAGGAGACGCGCCAACTTGGGAGGAGAGCCATGATGAAGCGTCTATTGGTGGCAACCAGTATTGCCACCCTCTGCCTGGTCTCGACAGCCTCGGCTGCCGAAAAGATCGAAATGTGGGTCCGCACGGGTATCGGCGATTCCTTCAAGAAGGTCGTCGAGGCCTATAATGCAAGCCACGAAAACCAGGTGGTCACGACCGAAGTGCCCTTCGGCGAACTGGTGCAGAAATACGCAACCGCAATCGCCGGCGGTCAGGCGCCCGACGCCCTGTCGATGGACCTGATCTATACCCCGGCCTTCGCCGCTGCGGGCCAGCTCGAGGACCTGACGGACTGGGCCAAGAGCCTGCCCTATTTCAATTCGCTGTCGCCGTCGCATGTCAAGCTCGGCACCTATCAGGACAAGATCTACGGCCTGCCGCTGTCGGTCGAAACCTCGGTCTTCGCCTGGAACAAGGACCTCTACAAGAAGGCCGGCCTCGACCCGGAAAAAGCACCCAAGACCTGGGAGGAAATCGAAGCCAACGCGGAGAAGATCCGCAAGCTCGGCGATGATACCTACGGCTTCTACTTCTCGGGCGGCGGCTGTGGCGGCTGCATGATCTTCACCTTCACGCCGCTCGTCTGGGGCGCTGGTGCCGATATCCTCTCTGAGGACAGCAAGACTGCAACACTCGATACGCCGCAGATGCGCAAGGCCGTCGGCTTCTATCGCGACATGGTGAACAAGGATCTTGTTCCGGCAAGTGCCGCGAGCGATAACGGCACGAACTTCCTGAGCTTCACCAACGGCAAGATCGGCCAGCAGAGCCTCGGCGCCTTCGCCATCGGCACGCTGGTCACCCAGTACCCGGATATCAACTTCGGCGTGACGCTGATCCCCAGCGTCGACGGCAAGACTTCGTCCTTTGCCGGCGGCGACAATTTCGTCATCACCAAGGGAACGAAGAAGATCGATGCGGTCAAGGAATTCCTCGAATACATCTATTCGATGGACGGCCAGAAAGTCCTGGCGAAATACGGCAGCCTGCCGACGCGCGGGGACATTGCCGATCAGGTTCTTGCCGGGCTCGACCCTCGCATGCAGGTGGGCCTGAAGGCGATTTCGGTTGCCAAGACACCCTATACGCTGCAGTTCAACGATCTGATCAACAGCGCGAACGGCCCCTGGGCAACCTTCACCAACGCCGCGATCTTCGGCGATGACGTCGATGGCGCCTTCTCGAACGCTCAGTCCGAGATGCAGTCCATCATCGACAGCGGCCAATAACTCTCCCGGCCGTGGCCGGGGGACGGTGGCAGTTCCCCGGCCGATCCACAGACTGATCATTCGTGAGATGCGGAGGTTTCGATGACCGGTTCCGGTCCTCAGCGCACGCGCGCTGTCCGAAAACGGCGAAGGTCGCAATGGCGCGGCTTTCTCTACATTGCGCCCGCCATGGCGCTCGTCATCGTCTTCTTCGTCATGCCTGTGCTGTTCACCGGCTGGATGAGCCTGCACAACTGGCCGCTGATGGGTGCTGCCCGGTGGATCGGTTTTGCCAATTATATCCGCATGTGGAACGACAGCCGCTTCATGGCAGCCCTGAATTTCACGGCCTATTACACTGTCATCGTCACCATCGCGATCTTTGCGATCGCCTTCCCGCTAGCAATCTTCGTCGAAAAGGAGCGCCGCTTCGTCAGCACCTACCGGACAATCATCTTCCTGCCCGTCGTCGTGGGACTGGCGACGGCGTCGCTTCTATGGGTCTGGCTTGCCAATGTCGATAGCGGCTTCTTCGGCCCTGCCCTTCGCGCGCTCGGCCTCGTCGAGCGAAGCCCCAATATCATGGCGAGCTTCGATACCGCCTTCGCAACCATCATCGTCATGGTCGTCTGGAAGATCGCAGGTTTTACGATGATCATCCTGCTGACCGGCCTTCAGGCCATTCCGTCCGAACTGACTGAGGCCGCCCGCATCGATGGCGCCGGCCGCTGGCAGCGCTTCCGGCATCTGACCCTGCCGCTGATGCGCAAGACGATTGCGCTAGCGCTGATCGTCTCCGTCACAGGGTCTATCCTCGCCTTCGACCAGTTCTACATCATGACGTCGGGCGGGCCGCAGAACAAGATGATCTCGGTCGTCTACTACATCTTCAACCAGTCCTTCGTGTCCTTCAATCTGGGCTACGGGTCCGCTCTTTCGATCGTGCTTCTGGCGATCCTCGTTGCGATCTCCATCGTCCAGCTCTGGCTGTTGCGTGTCGGGGAGGAACGCTGATGATCTCCTCACGGGAACGCCGCGCCCGCAAGCGCTTCAGGTCGCAATCGGCCTATCATGTCGCCGGGATCGCCATTTCGATCTTCTTCCTGGCGCCCTTCATCATCACGCTGCTCGCCTCCTTCCGGCACGGCACGGAGGCAAGCCTGCCGCCGCTGCCGCCCTGGCCGACGACAGGTGTCAGCTTCGATGCCTATGCGCTGCTCGATACGTTCGGCGCCGGCATCTGGCGGCACATGATCAACTCGCTCTTCGTTTCGCTGGCAACGGTGTTGCTGACGGTCACTGTGAGCCTGCTCGCCGGCTACGGCTTCTCGCGCTATCGCTTCCCGCTGAAGAATGCCCTCTTCGTGCTGATCATCGCGACGCTGATGATCCCGTTCCAGTCGATCCTGACGCCGCTCTTCATCATCCTGGCGAAGCTCGGCCTCAACAACTCGCTGCTGGGGCTCACCCTCGTCTACGTCACGCTGCAACTTCCTTTCTCCGTCTTCATGATGCGGAATGCCTTTGACGCCGTGCCGAAGGAGATCGAGGAAGCGGCGCGCATCGATGGTGCGCGGGACCTTAGACTGCTCGTCCGCGTGCTTCTGCCCCTGGTGCTGCCGGGTATCGCGACGGTTGCGATCTTTGCCTTCCTCAATGCCTGGAACGAGTTCCTGGCCGCCCTTGTGCTGCTCTCCAGCAACGAGAAATACACGCTTCCCGTCCTGATGACGGCGGTGCGCGCCGGCCGCCTCGGCGCCATCAACTGGGGCGCGGTTCAGGCCGGTGTCGTCGTCATGACGATCCCCTGCCTGATCGTCTTCCTGCTCCTGCAACGCTACTACATGCGCGGGCTGATGGCCGGCGCGGTGAAATGATGACCTTTCAACGAAATGGATGAAGCCATGAACAAGCTGAAGAGAGACCGCCAGTTCCGTCCCCTGCCCGTGCCGAGCGTCGAGTTGCAGGGTCTGTTTGGCGATCGCCAGGATGCGATCTGCGATTCCACCGCCGAAACGCTACTCGACCGCTGCATCGAGGCCGGCATGCTGCAGGCGATCGACGTGACCCAGCCGAGCCCCGGCGTGGTCATTCCGATCGGTCCATGGGGCGGCACGACACAGATGTTCTGGGACAGCGATCTCGGCAAATCGATCGAAACTGTCGCCTATTCGCTCTACCGCCGGCCCAATCCGCAGCTCGAGGCCCGCGTCGATGAGATTATCGACATGTATGGGAAGCTGCAGGACAAGGACGGCTATCTGAACGCCTGGTTCCAGCGCGTGCAGCCCGGTCGCCGCTGGACGAACCTGCGCGACCATCATGAGCTCTATTGCGCCGGTCACCTGATCGAAGGCGCCGTTGCCTATTACCAGGCGACCGGCAAGAAGAAGCTGCTCGACATCATGTGCCGCTATGCCGATTACCTGATCACGGTCTTCGGCCATGGTCCCGGTCAGATGCCCGGTTATTGCGGCCACGAGGAAGTCGAGCTCGCACTGGTCAAGCTGGCGCGGGTCACGGGCGAGAAGAAGTATCTCGACCTTTCAAAGTTCTTCATCGATGAGCGCGGCACCGAACCGCATTTCTTCACCGAAGAAGCGATCCGTGACGGCCGGAGTGCTGAAGACTTCCACCAGAAGACCTATGAATATGGCCAGGCCCACGTGCCGGTACGCGAACAGAAGAAGGTCGTCGGCCACGCGGTGCGCGCCATGTACCTCTATGCCGGCATGGCCGATATCGCCACCGAATATAATGACGACACGCTGACGGCAGCGCTCGAAACCCTTTGGGACGACCTGACGACCAAGCAGATGTACGTCACCGGCGGCATCGGTCCGGCAGCCGCAAACGAAGGCTTCACCGACTATTACGACCTGCCGAACGAAAGCGCCTATGCAGAAACCTGCGCCTCGGTCGGCCTCGTCTTCTGGGCAAACCGCATGCTCGGCCGTGGCCCGAACCGTCGCTATGCCGATATCATGGAGCAGGCGCTCTATAATGGCGCCATGGCCGGCCTCTCCCTCGACGGCACCCGCTTCTTCTACGAGAACCCGCTGGAAAGCTCCGGCAAGCACCATCGCTGGATCTGGCACCATTGCCCCTGCTGCCCGCCGAACATCGCCCGCCTGCTCGCCTCCGTCGGCTCCTACATGTATGCGATCGCCGAGGATGAGATTGCGGTCCACCTCTATGGGGAAAGCAAGGCGCGCTTCGATCTCGCCGGCGCCAAGGTCGAGCTTTCGCAGCAGACGCGCTACCCTTGGGATGGCGCGATCCATTTTGACCTGGCGCTCGACCGCCCCGCTCATTTCGCGCTGTCGCTGCGTATCCCGGAATGGGCTGATGGTGCGACGCTCTCGATCAACGGCGAAGGGCTCGATCTTCAATCCGCTGTTGTGGACGGCTATGCCCGGATCGAACGGGATTGGAAGAGCGGCGACAAGATTGATCTGTCGATCCCGCTGGCTGCCCGCAAGCTCTTTGCCAATCCGCTGGTCCGCCAGGATGCCGGCCGCACGGCGCTGATGCGCGGTCCGCTCGTCTATTGCGTCGAAGAGACGGACAATGGCGAGGGGCTGAATGGCATTACCCTTTCCGCAGATGTCTCGCAGGCGAAGACATCAGAAATTGCCGGCCTTCGCGGCGCGGTCGCCCTCGAACTTCCCGTCAGCCGCGATACGGCCGACTGGGGCTCTGTGCTCTACCGCACCTCGCCGCCTGCGGCCAAGCCGGCGAGCGCGCGTTTCGTGCCCTATCCTTTCTGGGACAATCGCGAGCCGGGCGAGATGCTTGTCTGGGTCAGAGCCGGCGAGGCGCACAGTGAATAAAATGGCGGATACGGGCGTTGTGCTGACCGAAATTCGCAAGAGTTTCGGCAATCTGGAAGTCATCCATGGCATCGACCTGACCATTACGGAGGGATCGTTCGTCGTCTTCGTCGGCCCCTCGGGATGCGGAAAGTCGACCCTCCTGCGCATGATCGCAGGGCTGGAGGATGTCACCGACGGCGAAATCGAGATCAATGGACGCAATGTCACCGATCTCGATCCCTCCGATCGCGGCATCGCCATGGTCTTCCAGTCCTATGCGCTCTATCCGCATATGAGTGTGCGCGACAATCTCGCCTTCGGCCTGAAAATGACTAGAACGCAGGCCTCGGAGATCGAGGCCCGCGTCAAGGCAGCCTCGGCGATCCTGAAGATCGACCATCTGCTCGACCGCCGGCCGGGACAGCTCTCGGGCGGCCAGCGGCAACGCGTGGCGATCGGTCGCGCGATCGTCCGCAAGCCGGATGTCTTCCTCTTCGACGAACCGCTGTCGAACCTTGACGCGGAGTTGCGCGTCTCGATGCGCATCGAAATTGCCAGGCTCCATCGCGAGCTCGGCAATACGATGATCTACGTCACGCACGACCAGACCGAAGCAATGACGCTCGCCGACAAGATCGTCGTGCTGCGGGATGGGTATATCGAACAGGCGGGAACGCCGCGCGAGATCTATGAGCGGCCGAACAATGTCTTCGTCGCGGGCTTCATCGGTTCGCCGCGCATGAACCTTCTCGACGCAAGTTGGGCTGGCGACGGTAATATCATGGTATCCGGCAACCGAATCCGCTCGCCGATCAGTGGGGCTGGTTTGAGCCAAGGGCAGAAAATTACCCTTGGCATGCGCCCGGAGCATCTGAGGATCGCCGCAGGCTCACAGGATGAGACACTGCGGGCCACGGTCGATTTTGATGAATATCTCGGCGGCACTCAGTTCCTCTATTGCCAGCTTGGCGACGGCCAGCCGTTGACCGTGGAGTATAGGGGCTCGTCTGACATCGCGACCGGCAGCCAGCTCGCCTTCGCCTGTGATCCCGCTTATTTGCACATCTTCAACACCGACGGCATGCGGCTCGACAAATAAACTCGGCCGGCTGTAGGCTGCGTTCCTGTTCTTCGGTCGGGCACCTACGGCACCGGCCGATCGGCATAAAAGCTCTCGCTGGAGGACAGCACCCGCCTGTCGCGTTGCATTGATCGTTTTCCTGGACTTCGAGGCCTCGTCCCTCAGCAAGAAAAGCGTTCCGATCGAAGTTGCCTGGGTGTTCGAAGACGGCCGCTCATACTCGACCCTGATCCGGCCAGCCGCCGACTGGGACGACTGGGCGGCCGATGCGGAAGCAATTCATGGGATTTCGCGGGGGCTGCTGGCATCGGAGGGCGCACCGGTAGAGCAGATCGCTCATGAAATGGTCGAGGTTTTGACGGGGCACGAACTCTATGCGAGCGCCCCTTCGTGGGATGGAAAATGGCTGAGCGTTCTCCTGCGCGCCGCCGGATTTCCTCGGCATGCCCTCCGGCTCGGCAAGTCACGTGATGCCTTTATGGCCGCGGCGCGTGAACTAACAGGAGCGGCCATCACGGAGACAGAGTTATCGAAGCTCATCGACGGTATTGTCGAGGAAAGCAAGGCGGCAATCCCGGCGCATCGCGCATTGGCGGACGCCACGCTTGAGCTTACCCGATGGAAGCTTGTCCGTGAGGCGGCCAAGAAGCGGATGGCGACAGACGGGTAGAGGTCAGCGCTTGTGAAGGCTCTCGGTTACCCAGCGTGCAAAGTCCGCAGCCGGGGGCGCAAGGCGGTCGAAGCTGCGGGTAACCAGCCAGTAGGCGCCGTTCGGAACCGTGAGGTCGAAGAGCTGGCGCAGGCGGCCGGCCCGGATTTCTTCCCCTGCAAAGACTTCATCCAGGAGTGCAACGCCCTGGCCGCGCAGCGCCGCCTGCAACACGAGACCGTCATCCGCATAGACTGGCCCCCTCGCCGTCTCGGGCATGGCGATGCCAGCCACCTCGAACCACCGGCTCCAGGCGTCGCGGGTTTCCTCATGCAAAAGCCCATAGGCAAGAATGTCACGTGGAGAGGAGATCGGTGGGCCACGCTTCAGGAGATCGGAAGCGATCACCGGCGCCATGCGGACATCGATCAGGTGGCGGCTTTCCGTCCGCGGCCATGCGGTGACGGTGGCGCTGTGCCTGATCGCGATTTGCGCCTGGCCGGTACGGAATTCGATCGTCCGCGGATCGGCATCGAGCGATATCTCCACGTCAGGATGAAGTTTGCGAAATTCCGGCAACCGCGGCACCAGCCAGCAGGCGGCAAAGGAAGGTTCGACGCTGACTTTCAGATCCGAAGATACTGAAGCTCCGCGGATATCCTCCAGGCACTCATCGATCCGGTCGAAGGAAGGGGTGAGCACGGCAAGCAGCTTCCGGCCGCTTCCTGTCAGGGTGACACTTCGATGGCGCCGCTCAAAGAGCTTTTCACCCAGTAGCTGTTCGAGCTCACGGATCTGCCGGCTGATGGCGGCCTGCGAGATGAACAGTTCCTCCGCCGCAAGCGTGAAGCTCTCGAGCCGTCCCGCGACCTCGAAGCTTCTCAATGCCGTCAGCGGCAGCCGACCACGCTTCATCCCATAACCTCAAGTCATCCGAAGTCGACGATAAGCTCGTTTGAAGACCGCGCGCAAGGGGAGGAGAACAACAGGAAAAGGAGAGAAGCCATGTGGAAGCAAATCGTCTCCATCCTAATGGATGCCATTCGCCGCGTCACCTTCACATCGGACGACAGAGATAACCGGTGGCACCCGGACTGTTGAACGCTCACGCAGCTTATCGGGATTTTCGCGCATTCATAATCCTGCACCGGGGTCTATAAAGACCTCTTCTTACTTGAGAAGCAGGAGCATCACGATGCAGAAGCGCAAACTCGGCAGTCAGGGACTTGACGTATCGGCCATCGGCCTCGGATGCATGGGCATGAGCCAGTCCTACGGGCCGGCCGATGAGACGGAATCCATCGCAACCCTTCACCGCGCCATAGAACTCGGCTGCACGTTCCTCGATACAGCCGAGGTTTACGGCCCCTACAAGAATGAGGAACTGCTCGGTCGAGCTCTCAGGGGCCGCCGCAATGAGGTGACGCTGGCCACCAAGTTCGGTTTCCGCCTGAAGGACGGCAAACAGGTGGGCACGGAGCGCGACAGCCGGCCGGATACCATTCGCAGCGCCATCGAAGGCTCGCTCAAGCGTCTTGCCACCGACCACATCGACCTCATCTACCAGCATCGTGTCGATCCGGCTGTGCCGATGGAAGACGTCGCCGGCACGGTCGCCGAACTCGTCAAGGAGGGCAAAGTTCGTTACTTCGGCCTTTCAGAAGCCGGTGTCGCCAATATCCGCCGCGCGCAT
>Ga0102587_1000985_pt1 | contig 24269 bp, 25 predicted proteins | sample AraplaF_Col_mTSA_FD_76853 | JGI IMG/M metagenome (GOLD analysis project Ga0102587, IMG submission 76853) | Arabidopsis root microbial communities from the University of North Carolina, USA - plate scrape MF_Col_mTSA (SPADES assembly) (version 2) | ecosystem: Host-associated > Plants > Roots >... | reverse complement strand
AACTATATTCACTACTACAATCATCAGCGCATCAAGCTGAAACTGAAAGGACTGAGCCCTGTGCAATACAGAACTCAGTCCCTACTATCTTAGCCGATCAACTGTCCAACTTTCGGGGGTCAGTTCATTTGGCGCGGGTTTTTTTGTTCGCTTGCCCAGGAAAGGCTCAGAGTCAACGAACGGTTAATCTCTGCGCGTTAAATTGAAACGATTGGTAATGCGTTAGAGCATGCGTATATGTGGACAAGGCATCATAAGAAGAGAAAGACCGGTCGCTTCGTCATTCCGGCCATGACGGTCGCCTTCCTCTCCTATTTCGGCTATCATTGCATCCATGGTGACTACGGTCTGCGTGCGACGGAGGCGTTCGAGCGCGAGCGCGTTGCGCGCGAGAAGGAATTGGCCGTGCTGAAGTCCAGGCGTGAGCATCTTGAGGCGCAGGTGGCGCTTCTCAGTGACGGCTCGCTGGATAAGGATATGCTCGACGAAAAGGCGCGGTATCAGCTCAACATGTCGCGTGCGGACGAGATCGTCATTTACAATCACTATCGCAATTAACCGAATTTAGGTTAATCTAAAATTGTTGTTGTTTATCAATAATTTAATGGCGAATATGAGCCATGCAATTATGGCATTGCTGTGGTGATTTTTCTTCCCTATGGTACGCGCCACCTGAGAACCGATAAACCCATAGGGAGGGTTGAATGGCGTTGCGCAAAACCGCGACCGTTTCCAGCCGCAAAAACAGTGCGAAATCCGCAGCCAAGGCATCGAATGGCGGCCCCATTGCCGATTTCGATCGCGATGAGGAGCTGAAGGCCTATCGCGAGATGCTGCTCATCCGCCGTTTCGAGGAAAAGGCGGGCCAGCTTTACGGCATGGGCTTCATCGGTGGTTTCTGTCACCTTTACATCGGCCAGGAAGCTGTTGTCGTCGGCATGCAGATGGCCCAGAAGGAAGGCGATCAGGTCATTACCGCCTATCGCGACCACGGTCATATGCTGGCGACCGGCATGGAAGCGCGCGGCGTCATGGCGGAACTGACCGGGCGTCGCAACGGCTATTCCCACGGGAAGGGCGGTTCGATGCACATGTTCTCCAAGGAGAAGCATTTCTACGGCGGCCACGGCATCGTCGGTGCCCAGGTTTCGCTCGGAACGGGTCTTGCCTTTGCAAACCGCTACCGTGGCAATGACAGCGTCTCGATCGCCTATTTCGGCGACGGCGCAGCCAACCAGGGCCAGGTCTACGAGAGCTTCAATATGGCTGCTCTCTGGAAGCTGCCGATCATCTATATCGTCGAAAACAACCGTTACGCCATGGGCACTTCGACCGCCCGCGCCACGGCGCAGTCGAACTACTCGCTCCGTGGTTCCGGCTTCGGTATCCCAGGTATCCAGGTTGACGGCATGGACGTTCGTGCCGTCAAGGCTGCTGCCGATGAGGCGCTCGAACATTGCCGCTCCGGCAAGGGTCCGATCATCCTGGAAATGCTGACCTATCGCTATCGTGGTCACTCCATGTCCGACCCGGCGAAGTACCGCACCAAGGAAGAAGTGCAGAAGATGCGCTCCGAGCAGGACCCGATCGAGCAGGTTCGCCTGCGCGTAATGGAAAAGGGCTGGGCGACCGAAGACGATCTGAAGGCGATCGACAAGGAAGTCCGCGATATCGTCGCCGACAGTGCCGATTTTGCCCAGGCCGATCCGGAGCCGGATGCATCCGAGCTTTACACCGACATTCTGCTCTAATTCGGGGAGGGAACCCATGCCTATCGATATCCTCATGCCCGCCCTTTCTCCGACGATGGAAGAAGGCACGCTGTCCAAGTGGCTCAAGAACGAAGGTGACAAGGTCACGTCCGGCGACGTGATTGCCGAAATCGAAACCGACAAGGCGACGATGGAAGTCGAAGCCGTCGACGAAGGCGTCATCGGCAAGCTGCTGGTTCCGGCCGGCACCGAGAACGTCAAAGTAAACGCCAAGATCGCCATCCTTCTGCAGGACGGCGAATCGGCCGACGCGATTTCTGCTGCTCCCGCCGCTCAGCCGGCTCCGGCCGCTGCTCCGCAGGTTGCCCAGGAAGAAAAGCCGACGAATAATGCTTCGGCTGCCGCTCCCGTTCCGGCCGAGCCCAAGGCTTTCGTGCCGAACGACCCGGAAATTCCGGCTGGTACCGAAATGGTATCGATGACGGTGCGCGAAGCGCTTCGCGACGCCATGGCTGAAGAAATGCGCGCAGATGATAACGTCTTCGTCATGGGCGAGGAAGTTGCCGAATACCAGGGTGCCTACAAGGTTACCCAGGGCCTTCTGCAGGAATTCGGCGCTCGCCGCGTTATCGACACCCCGATCACCGAGCACGGTTTCGCCGGCGTCGGCGTCGGTGCCGCCATGGCCGGCCTGAAGCCGATCGTCGAGTTCATGACCTTCAACTTCGCCATGCAGGCGATCGACCAGATCATCAACTCGGCTGCCAAGACCCTCTACATGTCCGGCGGCCAGATGGGCGCTCCGATCGTCTTCCGCGGCCCGAACGGTGCTGCGGCGCGCGTCGGCGCCCAGCACAGCCAGGATTACGCAGCCTGGTACAGCGCGATTCCCGGCCTGAAGGTCGTCATGCCGTACACGGCATCCGATGCAAAGGGTCTGCTGAAGGCCGCGATCCGCGATCCGAACCCGGTCGTCTTCCTCGAAAACGAGATTCTGTACGGCCAACATTTCGAAGTGCCGAAGCTCGATAATTTCGTTCTGCCGATCGGCAAGGCCCGCATCCACCGTCCGGGCAAGGATGTTACCGTCGTCTCCTTCGGCATCGGCATGACATATGCCACGAAGGCGGTCGCCGAACTCGAAAAGCTTGGCATCGATGTCGAACTGATCGACCTGCGCACGCTTCGTCCGATGGATCTTCCGACCGTGATTGAATCGGTCAAGAAGACCGGTCGTCTGGTCACCGTCGAAGAAGGTTATCCGCAGAACTCCGTCGGCACCGAAATCGCCACGCGCGTCATGCAGCAGGCCTTCGATTACCTCGATGCGCCGATCCTGACGATTGCCGGCAAGGACGTTCCGATGCCTTATGCCGCCAACCTCGAGAAGCTCGCGCTTCCGAATGTCGGTGAAGTGGTCGATGCGGTGAAAGCCGTTTGCTACAAATAAGGGGAGGGCCTTTCGATGCCGATCAATATCACGATGCCCGCCCTCTCTCCGACCATGGAAGAAGGCAATCTGGCCAAGTGGCTGGTCAAAGAAGGCGATAAGGTCAAGTCCGGCGATGTGATCGCCGAGATCGAAACCGACAAGGCAACGATGGAAGTCGAAGCCATCGACGAAGGCACTGTTGCCAAGCTCGTCGTTCCGGCCGGCAGCGAAGGCGTGAAGGTCAATGCCCTGATCGCCGTTCTCGCCGCCGATGGCGAAGATGTTGCCGCTGCTGCAAGCGGCGCAGGCTCTGCGGCGCCGGCTCCGAAGGCTGCCGCTGCTCCGGTCCAGGCTGAAGCAAAGCTAGAAGCTGCACCTGCTCCGGCACCGGCGGCTCCGGCCGCAGCCCCGGCGCCGGCTGCCGTTTCTTCGGGCGGTGCGCGCACATTCTCGTCGCCGCTTGCCCGCCGTCTTGCCAAGGAAGCCGGTATCGATATCTCCGCCGTTGCCGGCACCGGTCCGCATGGCCGCGTCGTCAAGAGCGATGTCGAAGCTGCCGCTGCAGGTGGCGGCGTCAAGGCTGCTGTTGCTGCCCCGCAGGCTGCTGCACCGGCTCCGGCCGCTGCCGCTCCGAAGGTCGCTTCGGATGAAGCCGTGCTCAAGCTCTTCGAGCAGGGCTCCTACGAGCTCGTGCCGCATGACGGCATGCGTAAGACGATCGCCCGTCGCCTCGTCGAATCCAAGCAGACCGTTCCGCATTTCTACGTCTCCGTTGATTGCGAACTCGATGCGCTGATGGCGCTGCGTGCCCAGCTCAACGACGCCGCCCCCCGCAAGGACGGCGCTCCGGCCTACAAGCTGTCGGTCAACGACATGGTCATCAAGGCTATGGCTTTGGCGCTGCGCGATGTTCCGGATGCCAATGTTTCCTGGACCGAAAATGCCATGGTTAAGCATAGGCATGCCGATGTCGGCGTGGCTGTGTCGATCCCCGGCGGCCTGATCACCCCGATCGTCCGCAAGGCCGAGGAGAAGACGCTCTCCGTCATCTCCAACGAGATGCGTGATCTCGGCAAGCGTGCGAAGGACCGCAAGCTGAAGCCGGAGGAATATCAGGGCGGCACGACCTCGGTCTCGAACATGGGCATGATGGGCGTGAAGAACTTCGCAGCCGTCATCAACCCGCCGCATGCGACCATCCTCGCAGTCGGCGCGGGCGAACAGCGCGTTATCGTCAAGAAGGGCGAAATGGCGATCGCGACGGTCATGACCGTGACGCTCTCGACCGATCATCGCTGCGTTGATGGTGCTCTCGGCGCCGAGCTGCTGCAGGCCTTCAAGGGCTACATCGAAAATCCGATGGGCATGCTGGTCTAAGCAGGACGCGGGAGGCGGAGATGACGAAGACCGTTCTTTGCTATGGTGACTCGCTGACCTGGGGCTATGACGCCGACACGATCGGCCGTCATGCCTATGAGAACCGCTGGCCGAGCGTGCTTCAGGCGACGCTCGGAAGCGAGGCTCGTGTCGTCGCGGAAGGCCTGAATGGCCGCACTACCGCCTTCGATGACCATCTTGCCGATTGCGATCGCAACGGTGCGCGTGTTCTGCCGACGATCCTGCAGACGCATGCGCCGCTCGATCTCGTTGTCCTGCTTCTTGGCACCAATGACATGAAGCCGGTTGTCGCCGGCTCGGCCTTCGCTGCATGCCAGGGCATCGCCCGCCTCGTGCGGCTGATCCGCAATCATGCCTGGCCCTTCGAATTCGATGGGCCGGAAATCCTGATCGTGGCCCCGCCGGCGATCTGCGCGACGGGCAATGTGCCCTTCGCGGCGTCGTTCCCCGGTGGTATCGAGGAATCGGCAAAGCTTCCGACGCTTTACCGCGACCTTGCCGATGAGCTCGGCTGCGGCTTCTTCGACGGCAACTCTGTCGCCAAAACGACGCCGATCGACGGCATTCACCTCGATGCGGAGAATACGCGTTCGCTCGGCCGGGGTCTCGAGCCCATCGTGCGGATGATGCTGGGTCTTTGACGGTGACTGCCTTTCTCGCCCTCCGAAAAGCTTCCCGCCGGGATGCCCCGGAACTGGCGATTCTGGCGGACATTGCTTCTCACGGCTTTGCTTCATGGCTCTGGTTTGCCGATGTCGCAAGCGGCATGAGCGATACGCCGCTGGAGCGGGGCCGGTTGAAAATGAGCGATGAGGCGCTCGGCGGCTGGAAGAACGCCGTCATCGGCGAGGCCTATGACGAGATCGCCGGAATGGCGATCGGTTACGAAGTGGATGAAGGCATACGCGATCTCGAACCGCGGCATCCGGCCATAGAGCCGATGCTGGCGATGCAGAGATCGGTGATTGGGCATTGGTTCATCGGCAGTCTCGCGGTCTATCGCCATATGCGCGGGATCGGCATCGGCAAGAGGTTGCTCGAAGACCAGGTGGAAAAGGCAGATGGGCTGCCCGTCAGCCTGATCACCTCCGATACGAATGAAGCGGCTCTGTCGCTTTACGGAAGAAACGGATTTTCGGAAGCGGCGCGCATGGATGCCGTGCCGCTCTTCGACAACAGCAAGAAGCACGCATGGGTTCTGATGACCCGCGCGGGAGCGTAACAAAGGCAGGAAAGCAATGGCTCAATCCTACGACGTCATCGTCATCGGCTCCGGTCCCGGCGGTTATATCGCCGCCATCCGCGCCGCGCAGCTCGGCCTCAAGGTCGCCTGCGTCGAGCGCGAACATCTCGCCGGCATCTGCTCCAACTGGGGCTGCATTCCGACCAAGGCGCTGCTGCGCTCGGCTGACGTCCTGCATACCGCCCAGCACGGCAAGGATTACGGCCTGGTGCTGGAAGGCACGATCAAGCCGGACATCAAGGCGATCGTCACCCGTTCGCGCGGCATCGCCCACCGGATGAACAACGGCGTCGGCTTCCTGTTCAAGAAGAACAAGGTCGATGTCATCTGGGGTGAAGCCAAGATCACCAAGCCCGGCGAAATCGTCGTTTCCAAGACGGCGAAGAAGCCGATGGAGCCGATGGGTCCGGTGCCGAAGAACGCGCTGGGTGAGGGCACCTACACTGCAAAGCATATCATCGTTGCGACCGGCGCCCGTCCACGTGCGCTGCCGGGCATCGAGCCGGATGGCAAGCTGATCTGGACCTATTTCGAAGCGATGAAGGCCGATGACCTGCCGAAGTCCCTGCTCGTCATGGGCTCGGGCGCAATCGGCATCGAATTTGCAAGCTTCTACCGCACCATGGGCGTCGACGTCACCGTCGTCGAAATCATGAGCCAGGTGATGCCGGTCGAGGATGTGGAGATCTCCGCTCTCGCCAAGAAGCAGTTCGAGCGCCAGGGCATGAAGATCCATCTGGAGGCCAAGGTCACCAAGGTGGAGAAGGGCGCAAACTCGATCACTGCCACCATCGAAAAGAAGGACGGCACGACGGAAATGATCACCGCAGACCGCATGATTTCGGCTGTCGGCGTGCAGGCCAATGTCGAAGGCATCGGCCTTGAGGCTGTCGGTGTGAAGACCGATCGCGGCTTCATCGTCATCGACGGCTACGGCAAGACCAACGTGCCCGGCATCTACGCGATCGGCGATGTCGCCGGACCGCCGCTGCTGGCGCATAAGGCTGAGCATGAAGGGGTCGTCTGCGTCGAGAAGATCGCCGGCCTTCCGAATGTCCATCCAACGGACAAGCTGAAGATCCCGGGCTGCACCTATTGCAACCCGCAGGTCGCTTCCGTCGGCCTCACCGAAGCCAAGGCCAAGGAGCAGGGCCGCGATATCCGCGTCGGCCGCTTCCCCTTCAGCGCCAACGGCAAGGCTGTCGCGCTCGGTGAGGACCAGGGCCTCGTCAAGACGATCTTCGACAAGAAGACCGGTGAACTGCTTGGCGCCCACATGGTCGGCGCCGAAGTCACCGAACTCATCCAGGGCTTCGTCGTCGCCATGAACCTGGAGACGACCGAGGAGGAACTGATGCACACCATCTTCCCCCATCCGACCATTTCGGAGACGATGAAGGAAAGTGTGCTGGATGCTTACGGCCGTGTGCTGAACGCTTGATAATTTCCTAGTCTGCCCTCTATCCCGGCGTGGCGGAACGCCGTCGCCCGGGGTGGCAAAAGCTATCCCTGGGGTGGAAAAAACGAAAGGAAATCATCATGTCTATGAGCACGCAGTCGCTTCTCATCTTTCTGCTGATCGGCCTGGTTGCGGGCTTTCTTGCAAGCCTGGTCGTCGGCGGGGGTGGGTTGATACGATGCCTCCTGAGCGGCATCATCGGCGCGTTCGTGGGCGGGTTCCTGTTCAATGCGCTGGGGATCTTGGGGATCTCGCTGGGCATTGAAAATGCATTGGTGGTTGAGATCATCCACGCCACTGTCGGTGCCATTGTCGTGGTGCTGATCGCAAGGGCGATAGCGTAGGAAAAGGGACAGGATGGAAGGCGTCGGCTGGATTTCGGCAATCATCATCGGCGGACTTGCGGGCTGGCTTGCAGGCAAGCTGATGGAAGCGCGCTACGGCATTTTACTGAACATCGTGCTCGGCATTGTCGGCTCGGTTGTCGCCACTGCCGTCCTGGCGCAGTTCCATATCGAGGTTGCCGGCGGAAGATTCGGCTATTTCGTGACGGGTTTCATCGGCGCCTGTCTGCTGATATTCCTCGCGCGCCTGGTACGAAGATAGAGCGCATAACCGTCTAGATCGGAAGATCTAGGTAAGGGAATGACGCGCAATACGAGAGTCCGGGCCGCATGGGCGGCGGAAAGTTGAACTGACATGGTCACCATTCTCGACACGATCAATCCTGACGCAAAGCGCGTACGGCATCCGGAAAAGGCGCATCGCCCGGATACGGAAGTCCTGCGCAAGCCGGACTGGATTCGTGTGAAGGCGCCCACCTCGAAAGGCTATGCCGAGACCCGCTCGATCGTGAAGGAGCACAAGCTCGTCACCGTCTGCGAAGAGGCGGGCTGCCCGAATATCGGCGAGTGCTGGGACAAGAAGCACGCGACTTTCATGATTATGGGCGAGATCTGTACGCGCGCCTGCGCCTTCTGCAACGTGGCGACAGGCAAGCCGAACGCGCTCGACATGGCCGAGCCCGAGAATGTCGCCAAGGCGGTCAAGGAAATGGGCCTGTCGCATGTCGTCATCACGTCCGTCGACCGTGACGATCTGGAAGACGGCGGCGCCGAGCATTTCGAAAAGGTGATCTGGGCGATCCGCGCCGCTTCGCCGATGACGACGATCGAAATCCTGACGCCAGACTTCCTGAAGAAGCCTGGAGCGCTGGAACGTGTCGTCGCCGCCAAGCCCGACGTCTTCAACCACAATCTGGAAACCGTTGCCGGGAACTACCTGACGGTTCGCCCCGGCGCCCGCTACTTCCACTCCATCCGCCTGCTGCAGCGGGTGAAGGAACTCGATCCCACCATGTTCACCAAGTCGGGCATCATGGTCGGCCTCGGTGAAGAGCGGAACGAGGTCCTGCAGCTCATGGACGACCTGCGTACTGCCGATGTCGATTTCCTGACGATCGGCCAGTATCTGCAGCCGACCCGCAAGCACCACAAGGTCGAAAGCTTCGTCACGCCGGATGAGTTCAAGTCCTACGAGACGGTTGCCTACACCAAGGGCTTCCTGATGGTGGCTTCCAGCCCGCTGACCCGTTCCTCGCACCATGCCGGCGACGACTTCGCCCGCCTGAAGGCTGCGCGCGAGAAGAAGCTGCTGATGGCGGCGGAGTAAGAGCTTACCCCTTGTTTTTGATGGAACCGCGGCGATTTTTGCCGCGGTTTTCGTTGCGTGCATCACTGTCGTCATAAGGTCATGCGAAGAGCTAGCCGGCTCGTTGCTCTTCGCAATAGATCTGCGCGCGAAGGCGATCCTGTCGAAAGCGAGTTTACCATGCATCAAGTGACGACGTCGCCTGAACCCGTTCGTGTGGTCTCTATTGCAGAGGCAGCCGACATGATCCTTCGTGCCGAGCGAATCATGGTCATCGGCTGTTCGGGCGCCGGCAAATCGACTCTGGCCCAGAAGCTGGCAAGCCATTTCGACCTGACCTACCTCTCCATCGACCGTGATATCCGCTGGCTGCCGGGCTGGGTGGAACGCGGCAAGGAGGAGCAGCGCCAGCGTATCATCGAGAGGATCGCCGGCGAACGTTGGATCATGGATGGCACGAATACCTCCACCTTCGATATCCGCCTGCCGCGCACCGATATCCTCATCTGGATAAGGATGCCGCGCCTGCTTTGTGTCTGGGGCGTCATGACCCGCTGGTTAAAGCACGTCGGCCGCACCCGTCCGGAAATGGCGCCGGGCTGCATCGAAAAGGTCGACTTGCAGTTTCTCAGATTCATCTGGACCTTCGAGGAGAAATTCTCGCCGCGCGTGACATCGGCGATAGCGGCCCACGGGCCGCATGTGCCCGTTTTACAGGTGAAATCCCGCCGCCAGATGCGTAGGCTTCTTGATCTTCTCGGTGTGCCAGCTTAACTGCGCTTCATGCCGCAATTCGAAACGCATCGCCCCGTCCCGCACACGCCCGACCAGATGTTCGACCTGGTGTCAGATGTCGAACATTATCCGGAATTTCTGCCGCTCTGCGAAGCCCTTGTTGTGAAGAACCGCAAGGAACGCGACGGTAAGGAACTGCTGATCGCCGACATGACGGTCGGTTACAAGGCGATCCGCGAGACCTTCACGACTCAGGTCCTGCTCAACAGGGCCGAGCGTGTCATCGACGTCAAATATATCGATGGCCCGTTCCGCTACCTCGACAACCGCTGGCGGTTCGTCGAGGCAGGCGGGGGCGGCTGTACGGTCGATTTTTTCATCGACTATGAGTTCAAGAGCCGCATTCTCGGCGCGCTCATGGGGTCAATGTTCGACAGGGCTTTCCGCATGTTCACGGACGCCTTCGAAAAACGGGCGGCAACGATCTACTGCTGACAGTCAACGATCGAAGAAATGGTCGAAGATCTGCGTCGCGGGATAGGCGTAGGCACCGCGATCGACGAAGCTGTAGCGATAGAGGCAGCCTCTGAGCGCCGCGTTGTAGATCAGGCTGGTGGTATCAGGCGATCCGCGATAGCCCAGCGCTTCCGGCTGGCAGCGGCGGAGCGCATGGTCGTATTTGCGCAGCAGAACGGGATCGGAATCTACCCGCACGCCACCGTAAGTCTGATAGTTGGATGGTGCTTCAGCCGCCGAAACGCAGGCGAGGCTCAAGACGACACCGATGCATGCGAAATATCTCATTTGACTGATCCCTCAAAACCGACTCTTGCCTAGACGCGGCAGAAACTGAAATTCCTGCCTTTTGTTCCCTCACTCAATATCACACAATTTCAATAACTATTTGAAGTGCCGTCCGGATTGTTGCAAGGCGGACTTCCGTGCGGCCAATGTCGCCGTAAAGCATCTTCCGATGGATAAGCTTACCCGAACGTGATTTCGCCGCAAGATGCACCAGCCCGACAGGTTTTTCCGGCGATCCACCACTGGGGCCGGCAATGCCTGTCACGGCGACCGCAAGGTCGGCGCGTGAGCGGAAGAGGGCGCCATGCACCATCTGCAGCGCCGTCTCCTCCGAAACCGCGCCGAAACGGGCGAGCGTTTCCTCCTGCACGCCGAGCATCTGCATCTTGGCCACGTTCGTATAGGTTACGAAACCGCGGTCGACGACGGCTGACGATCCGGAAACCTCTGTCAGTGCGCCGGCAATCAGCCCACCGGTGCAGGATTCCGCCGTCGAGACCATCAGACCTGCGGCCGTGAAATCGCGAATGATGCTTTCCGTCATTGCGGTGATATCTGCGGGAAACAGGCTCACCGCTTCGTGCCTCCATAGACGACGGTCGCGGTCGCGATTGCCGCGATCCCCTCGCGGCGGCCGACGAAACCGATGCTCTCGTTGGTGGTGGCTTTCACTGAGCAACGCTCGATGTCGATGCCGAGGAATTCCGAGAGATTGGCGCGCATTGCCTCGCGATGCGGCCCGACCTTCGGCGCCTCCGCGATCAGGGAAACGTCGGCATTGGTGATCGTGCCGCCGTGATCGCGCACGATCTTTGCCGCATGTTCGATGAAAATGCGGGAAGCTGACCCCTTCCATTGCGGATCGGACGGCGGGAAATGGTCGCCGATATCGCCGGCGCCGCAGGTGGCAAGCAGCGCATCCGTCAGCGCATGCAGCGCGACGTCGGCATCGGAGTGGCCCTTCAGCTTCTGGTCGTGTGGAATGAAAACACCGCAGAGCGTGACGCCGTCGCCGGGCTCGAGCTGATGCACGTCATAGCCGTTGCCGGTTCGCACATCGGGAACGCGCGCGCCCGAGAGCCTGTCGTCGGCCATGGTGATATCGCTCCTGACTGTCAGCTTCACGTTGGTCGATGCGCCCTCGACGATCGTCACGGGGATATCGAGCCATTCGGCGATCGACGCATCGTCGGTGAAATCTGTCCTGCCGCTTGCGGCTGCCTTCTCATGGGCTTCGAGAATGGCGGCAAAATCGAAGGATTGCGGTGTCTGGGCCGCATAGAGCTGGTCGCGCGGGATGGTCTTGACCACGATTCCGTTGCTTCCTGCCTGTTTCAGCGTATCGGCGACCGGTGTTGCGGGAAGAACTGCGGGCGCGCCCGCCGAAAGTGCATCGCCAATCCTGTCGAGAAGCTGGTGATCGAAGAAGGGGCGAACCGCGTCGTGGATCAGCACATGGCTGATGCCCTTGGCCCTGAGGTGTCGCAGGCCGGCGAGCACCGATTGCTGCCGCGTGGGGCCGCCATGGACGGTATCGATCGGGGTCGCGGAGATGATGTGCCGGGACGCTCTGGCAAAGAGTGCTTCATCATCGGGGTGGATAACGACGACGATGTGGGTCGCCGGCTCCCATGTCATGAAGTTTTCAAGCGTATGAACGATAACCGGCTTGCCGCCGACCATCCGATACTGCTTGGGACCTTCCTCTGACGATCCGGCGCGTTCGCCGCGGCCCGCCGCAACGACGACAATTCCAGCCGATATCGGTTGCTTAGTATGCATTTGCAGCATAAATCCCTGAAATATCCGGAATGGATGTCAATTGCTCTATCGTCTTGCTCGGACCTTTTCCAGCATTTGCCCAAAAAATATCAATTCGGGCTCGACCCTCTTGGCAAGCCAAAGATCTATGGCTAAAAATAATGCAGATACATGGTGTGCCTGAAAGATAATCATTTGATTTCCAAGGATCTCGCAACGCCTTTTCGAATCGGATCTGCGTCCGTGCGGAACCGCGTTGTGCTTGCCCCGATGTCCGGCGTCACTGACATGCCGTTCCGTGAACTTGCCTGGCGCTATGGCGCCGGCCTTGTGGTGACGGAGATGGTGGCAAGCCGGGAACTGGTGAACGATACCGCCGAATCCTGGGCGCGCCTGCGGGCGGCCGGTTTCCGTCCGCATATGGTGCAGCTTGCCGGCCGCGAGGCGCACTGGATGGCTGAGGCCGCGAAGATCGCGGCCGATCACGGCGCCGATATCATCGACATCAACATGGGCTGCCCAGCCAAGAAGGTCATCGGCGGCTATTCCGGTTCGGCGCTGATGCGCGATCCGGATCATGCGCTTGAGCTCATCGAGGCGACCGTCAAGGCAGTCGATATCCCCGTGACGCTGAAGATGCGCCTCGGCTGGGACGAAAATTCCATCAATGCGCCTCACATCGCCAAACGCGCCGAAGAGGCGGGCGTCCAGCTCGTCACCATCCACGGCCGCACCCGCATGCAGTTCTACGAGGGCAGGGCGGACTGGGATGCGATCCGCCCCGTGCGCAATGTCATTTCCGTGCCGCTGATCGCCAATGGCGATGTCGAGACGGCTGAGGATGCTCAGGAGATCCTGCGCCGCTCGGGCGCCGATGCTGTTATGATCGGCCGCGGCAGCCAGGGCAGGCCGTGGCATGCCGGTGTTTTAGCTGGTGCCCGTGAACCCGCGCGTCAAGAGATCGCGGCCATTGCCGTCGAGCACTATCGCATGATGCTGGAATTTTATGGCGAGGCCGTTGCCGTCAGGCACGCCCGCAAACATCTCGGATGGTATCTGGAGCGCTTCGCGCCGGATCTTCCGGGCGAGCAAAAGGCTGCGATCATGACATCGCGTGATCCTGATGATGTGATTGCCCGCTTCGGCGATGCGATAGCGGCAGGTGCGGTAGAGCGGCGGGAGGCGGCATGAGCACGGACGGCACAGCTTCTTCCGAGAATGCAGTCAACGCAATGGCAATGGCAGTGCTGAACGCCATCCAGAACCCCGTCGTCATGGTGGATGAGGGTGGTTTCATCGTTTTTGCGAACTGGGAAGCCGAAGCCTTTTTCGGCGCCAGCGCCGCGCATCTGTCGCGCTACCGCATCTCGACCTTCATTCCCTTCGGCAGCCCGCTTCTGGCGCTGATCGATCAGGTGCGCGAACGCAAGGCGCCGGTCAACGAATACCGCGTGGACCTGAGCTCGCCGCGACTCGGCCAGGACAAACTCGTCGATCTCTATGTCGCCCCCGTCATTGCCGAACCCGGCTCGGTCGTCGTCGTTTTCCAGGAACGGTCGATGGCCGACAAGATCGACCGGCAGCTGACGCACCGGGCGGCGGCCCGCTCGGTCACGGGTCTCGCCTCCATGCTGGCGCATGAGATCAAGAACCCACTCTCCGGTATCCGCGGCGCTGCCCAGCTCCTCGAGCAATCTGTGATCGACGATGACCGCGCCCTGACGCGGCTGATCTGCGACGAGACGGACCGTATCGTCTCCCTGGTCGATCGCATGGAGGTCTTTTCCGACGAGCGCCCGGTCGACCGCGTACCCGTCAACATCCATTCCGTGCTCGACCATGTGAAGGCGGTCGCCAAGGCAGGCTTTGCCCGCAATATCCGTATGACGGAAAATTACGACCCGTCGCTGCCCGCCGTTTACGCCAATCGCGATCAGCTCGTACAGGTCTTCCTCAATCTGGTGAAGAACGCTGCAGAAGCCGTTGGCGACCGGTCGGACGGTGAGATCATCCTGACGACGGCCTATCGTCCCGGTATCCGCCTGTCTGTCGCCGGCACGCGCGAGAAAATCTCGCTGCCGCTGGAATTCTGCGTCATCGATAACGGCCCAGGCGTGCCCACGGACCTGCTGCCGCATCTTTTCGACCCCTTCATCACCACCAAGACGAATGGCAGCGGTCTCGGTCTCGCCCTCGTTGCCAAGATCATCGGCGACCACGGCGGCATCATCGAATGCGACAGCCAGAACAACCGCACGATTTTTCGCGTCCTCATGCCGGCCTCCAAGGATGCCTCGCTTGATGATGCCGGTATTGCAAGCTCGACAGGACCCAATAGATGACAGCCACGATCCTCGTTGCAGATGACGATGCGGCCATCCGCACGGTGCTCAATCAGGCCTTGAGCCGCGCCGGTTATGATGTGCGCATTACTTCCAATGCCGCAACGCTGTGGCGCTGGGTTTCAGCCGGCGAAGGCGATCTCGTCGTGACCGACGTCGTGATGCCCGATGAAAATGCTTTCGACCTTCTGCCTCGCATCAAGAAGGCGCGTCCGGAACTGCCGGTTCTCGTCATGAGCGCGCAGAACACCTTCATGACGGCGATCAAGGCTTCCGAAAAGGGCGCCTATGATTATCTGCCCAAGCCCTTCGACCTGACGGAGCTGATCGGTATCATCAGCCGGGCGCTCGCCGAACCGAAGAGAAAGCCGGCCAAGCTCGACGACGACACACAGGACGGCATGCCGCTCGTCGGCCGCTCGGCGGCGATGCAGGAAATCTACCGCGTTCTCGCTCGTCTCATGCTGACGGACCTGACGTTGATGATCACCGGCGAATCCGGCACCGGCAAGGAGCTCGTCGCCCGCGCGCTGCATGATTACGGCAAGCGCCGCAACGGCCCCTTCGTCGCCATCAACATGGCGGCCATCCCGCGCGATCTCATCGAGTCCGAGCTCTTCGGCCACGAGAAAGGTGCCTTCACCGGCGCACAGACCCGTTCCACCGGTCGCTTCGAACAGGCTGAAGGCGGCACGCTTTTTCTCGATGAAATCGGCGACATGCCCATGGATGCCCAGACGCGTCTTCTCCGTGTGCTGCAGCAGGGCGAATATACCACCGTCGGCGGGCGTACGCCGATCCGCACTGATGTGCGCATCGTGGCTGCGACCAACAAGGATCTGAAGCAGGCGATCAATCAGGGTCTCTTCCGCGAGGACCTCTATTATCGCCTCAACGTCGTGCCGTTGCGCCTGCCGCCGCTTCGCGACCGCGCCGAAGATATTCCGGATCTTGTCCGCCACTTCGTTCAGCAGGCCGAAAAGGAAGGCCTCGGCTCCAAGCGTTTCGATCAGGAAGCGCTGGAACTGATGAAGGCCTATGCCTGGCCGGGCAACGTGCGCGAGCTGGAAAACCTCATCCGCCGCCTGATGGCGCTTTATCCACAGGATGTCATCACCCGCGAAATCATCGATGCCGAGCTTCGCTCCGATGTTCCCGACAGCCCGATCGAGAAAGGGCCGATCCGCAGCGGCACGATGACGATCGCCCAGGCGGTCGAAGAGAATATGCGCACCTATTTCGCAAGTTTCGGCGAAAACCTGCCGCCGCCCGGCCTCTATGATCGTGTGTTAACGGAAATGGAATATCCGTTAATTCTTGCGGCATTGACGGCCACCCGCGGCAATCAGATCAAGGCGGCCGATTTGTTGGGTCTGAACCGCAATACGCTGCGCAAAAAGATCCGCGAACTCGGCGTTTCCGTTTACAGAAGCTCGCGTACGGCCTGACCTTCGACCTTGACATTGTGACGAAGTGCGTTGCATTTTCGCCACAATGCGTTGCTTAAAGGTCACGCATAGGGTTTGGACATTCGCCCCGATCGAGTCGTTTGAACGCCGGTTTTTTCGTAAACCGGTGCCATTTGGCTTCTCGCTGGGCATGGCGGCAATGCCGTCCGAAGAGAGGCTGAATGGACGAAGAAGGGGCGGAGACGGCGAACGAGGCGGTGACAACGGTGACCGACCGTCGTGCCCTGTTTGCCGTACCCGGTCTGGTGCTTGCCGGCGGCGCGTTGGTCTGCGCGACCGTCACGCTCTTCGTACTGCTCGGCGTGACGCCGATTGCCCCGACCTCGCACGTCGTCATCGGCTCCGTCGTCATCAATTCCTTCTTCGTGCTGGGGCTCATTGCGCTGATCGGCCGTGAGGTTGCCCGGCTCTTCAAGGCCCGCACGCGCGGCCGCGCCGCGGCCCGCCTGCATATTCGTATCGTCGTGCTATTCTCGATCGTCGCGATCACGCCAGCGATCCTGGTGGCGATCTTTGCCAGTATCACGCTGAATGCCGGCCTCGATCGCTGGTTTGCGCTCAGAACCCAGGCGATCGTCAGCTCATCCCGCAACATCGGTCAGGCCTACATGCTGGAAAACGCCAGCTATCTGCAGGGCCAGACGGTGTCGATGGCAAACGACCTGGAGCGTAACCGCGCGCTCTACAGCCTGGACAAGACCGGCTTCGGCGAGTTGATGACCCGCCAGGCAAGGGGCCGCGGTCTGCTTGGTGCCTTCCTTGTCGAGCGCGATGGCTCGGTCATCGTCCAGGCCGATATCACCACGGAAAAACCGCTGCCCGCCATCCCGCAGGACGCGCTGGAAAAGGCGGCCGCCGGCCAGCCGACGCTGATCCCGCCCGGCGTGACCAATCTTGTCGGCGCCATCATCCGCCTCGAGTCGATATCAGGAACCTTCCTCTATACGGTGCGCGCAGTTGATCCCAAGGTCATGAACGCCATGCGCATGATGGAGGAGAACGCCACCGAATACCGCTCGATGGAAGCCGGCCGCGTCTCGCTGCAGATCGCCTTTGCAGTGCTCTACATCGGCTTTGCCCTGATCGTGCTGCTCGCGGCGATCTGGACCGCGATCGCGGTGGCAGACCGCATCGTCCGGCCGATCCGCCTGCTGATCACCGCTGCCGATAGCGTTGCATCCGGCAATATGGACATCGTCGTACCTGTCCATGCTGTCGATGGCGACGTCGCCAGCCTGTCGCGCACCTTCAACAAGATGATTTCGGAAATCCGCACCCAACGCGACGAGATCCTTGAGGCCAAGGACGAGGTGGACGACCGCCGCCGCTTCATCGAGGCCGTGCTGTCGGGCGTGACGGCGGCCGTCATCGGTGTTGAACAGGATCGGCGCATCACCATCGTCAACAGTTCGGCCGAGACGCTGATGGCGCTGCGGGCCGATGAATTGCTCGGCAAGCAGCTGTCGGAAGTCGCACCCGAAGTGGATCAGGTACTGACGGAAGCGGCCGCACGCTATCGCGGCGATTTCCGTAAGCAGATCGCGCTGGTGCGTGGCGGCACGGTGCGCACGCTGAGCGTCCAGGTGACCCGCGAGGAAGTGCGCGATTTGAGCGAATCCTACGTTATCACGCTCGATGACATCACCGATCTCGTCATTGCCCAGCGCTCCACCGCTTGGGGCGATGTCGCCCGCCGCATCGCTCACGAAATCAAGAATCCGTTGACGCCGATCCAGCTGTCGGCCGAGCGTATTCAACGTCGCTACGGCAAGCAGATCAACGAGAACGATCGTGCCGTCTTCGACCAGTGCACGGATACGATCATCCGCCAGGTCGGCGATATCGGCCGCATGGTCGATGAATTCTCGGCCTTTGCCCGCATGCCGAAGCCGACCAAGGAACCGAGCGATCTGCGCGCCATCCTTCATGATGCGATCTTCCTGCGCGAGATGGGCAACAACCATATCTCCTTCCTGCAGGAACTCGGCGAAGAACGGCTGGAAGGCGCCTTCGACAGCCGCATGCTGGGTCAGGCCTTCGGCAATCTCATCAAGAACGCCGTGGAAGCGATCGAGGCCGTGCCGAGCGAGGAACGGGAAGTGCGTAAGATCCTCGTGCGCGCCTCTCTGGACGAAGCACGCGACCGCTTCACCGTCGATATAATCGACAATGGTCGCGGCCTGCCGGTCGAGAACCGCCACAGCATTCTGGAACCATATATGACGATGCGCGAGAAGGGCACCGGCCTCGGCCTCGCGATCGTCAAGAAGATCATCGAAGAACATGGCGGGCAGCTCGAACTGCATGATGCACCCGCAGATTTTGACCAGGGAAGAGGGGCCATGATCCGCGTGCATCTGCCGCGCCGGGATGTGGCCGCTGCCCCGTCAACCAGTGACAAGGAAAGCGTTTATGGCCTCTGATATTCTCGTCGTCGATGATGAGCATGACATTCGTGAGATCGTTGCCGGTATCCTGTCGGATGAGGGCCACGAAACCCGCATGGCGCATGACAGCGACAGCGCGCTGGCGGCAATTTCCGATCGTGTGCCGCGCCTTGTCTTCCTCGATATCTGGATGCAGGGCAGCAAGCTCGACGGCCTTTCGCTGCTGGATGAGATCAGGACGCGCCATCCCGAGCTCCCGGTCGTGATGATATCAGGCCACGGCAATATCGAGACGGCTGTCTCCGCCATCAAGCGCGGGGCCTTCGACTTCATCGAAAAGCCGTTCAAGGCCGACCGCCTGATCCTGATTGCCGAGCGGGCGCTGGAAAATTCCAAGCTGAAGCGCGAAAACGTCGAACTGAAGCGCCGCGCCGGTGATGCCCTGGAGCTGATCGGCACCTCGGTCGCCGTTTCGCAGCTGCGCCAGACGATCGAAAAGGTCGCGCCCACCAACAGCCGCATCATGATCTTCGGCGCATCCGGCTCCGGCAAGGAGCTTGTGGCGCGCATGATCCACAAGAAGTCGGCGCGCGCCAACGGCCCCTTCGTGGCGCTCAACGCCGCCAACATCACGCCCGACCGCATGGAAGTGGCGCTGTTCGGCACCGAGGGCGCACCGGGGCAGGCCCGCAAGATCGGCGCGCTGGAAGAGGCCCATCGCGGCATTCTCTATCTCGACGAAGTCGGCGAAATGCCGCGCGAGACGCAGAACAAGATCCTGCGGGTGCTGGTCGATCAGCAGTTCGAGCGTGTCGGCGGCTCCAAGCGGGTGAAGGTCGATGTGCGCATCATCTCCTCGACCGCCTACAATCTGGAAAGCCGCATCGCCGAGGGCTGGTTCCGCGAGGATCTCTATCATCGTCTGGCCGTGGTGCCGGTGCGCGTGCCGCAGCTCGCCGAGCGCCGTGAGGACATTCCATTCCTCGTCGACCAGCTCATGCGTCAGATTTCCGAACAGGCGGGTATCCGGCCGCGCCGCATCGGTGATGACGCTATGGCGGTGCTGCAGGCTCATGACTGGCCGGGCAATATCCGTCAGCTGCGCAACAATATCGAACGCTTGATGATTCTCGCCCGCACGGATGGCCCGGATGCGCCGATCACCGCGGACATGCTGCCGACCGATCTTGGCGACATGCTGCCGAAAGTCTCGGCCAAGAACGATTATCACATCATGACATTGCCGCTGCGCGAAGCCCGCGAGATGTTCGAGAAGGATTACCTGATCGCTCAGATCAACCGCTTCGGCGGCAACATCTCGCGCACGGCCGAATTCGTCGGCATGGAGCGCTCCGCACTTCACCGTAAGCTGAAGTCGCTTGGCGTCTGATTTTTTTACGTCGCGGCTTACGTCGCGCCGGCTCCCTCCTTTTGCCTGAAGCAGGTTTTCAATGCCAAGAATTGCCTATGTGAATGGACGTTATGTGCCGCATTCCGATGCCATGGTGCACGTGGAGGACCGCGGCTATCAGTTTGCCGACGGCGTCTATGAAGTCTGCGAGGTTCGTCACGGCCTGATCGTCGACCTGACGCGGCATCTGAACCGCCTCGACCGTTCTCTGGGTGAATTACGCATCGCATGGCCGATGAGCCGCGCGGCGCTGACGCAGGTGATTCGCGAAACGTTGCGCCGAAATCATGTCCGTAACGGCCTCTTCTATCTGCAGGTGACGCGCGGCGTTGCCCGCCGCGATCATGTCTTCCCAGCCGAAGGCACGCCGCCGTCGATCGTCGTGACGGCCAAGAGCACAGATCCGTCTGTCATCGCCAAGAAGAATGCTGCTGGCATCAAGGCGATCACCGTTCCCGACAACCGTTGGGACCGCGTCGACATCAAGTCGGTCGGGCTGCTGTCGAACGCTCTTGCACGCCAGCAGGCGAAGGAAGCCGGTGCCCAGGAAGCGATCTACATCGATGCCGATGGCTTGGTAAAGGAGGGCGCTGCGACCAACGTGTGGATCGTGGATGCCGACGGTACACTGGTAACGCGGCCCGCCGAACATGGCATCCTGCGCGGCATCACCCGCACGACTCTGATCGATGTTGCGGCCAAATTGGGGGTTAAAATCGTCGAGCGAAAGTTCTCCGTTTCGGAGATGATGGCCGCTCGCGAAGTCTTTATTACCGCAGCCACAAGCATTTGTTTTCCAGTGGTTTCCATTGACGGACAGGCGATTGCGAATGGTCATCCCGGAAGCCTCTCGCAGAATATTCGGGAAGCCTTTTTCGACGTTGCGGAAAAGATTACGATTTGATACCAAGATTTGCTGGACAGGTGGAATGAGGGTGCCGCCTGCCTTGCTGGTGAGGTTGATTGATATTCTACCGGCTTGATCAGGCCGGCAATAAAGAAAGAAGCGGCGCGATGGCGGAACGTTCTCAGAATCTGCAGGACTTATTTCTCAATACTGTACGCAAGCAAAAGATTTCCCTGACAATCTTTCTGATTAACGGCGTCAAACTCACGGGCGTTGTCACTTCCTTTGACAATTTCTGTGTTCTGCTTCGCCGTGACGGCCATTCGCAGCTCGTGTATAAACACGCGATCTCGACCATCATGCCTGGTCAGCCAATGCAGATGTTCGAAAGCGAAGAAGCAGCTTCCTAACCAAGGCCAGCCGTCATTTCGACACGCGATACAAAGAATGATTCCATCATCCCTGAGGCCGCCAAGCACAGGGATGATATGCGTGCGACCGTCGTCGTGCCGGTGCTGAAGTCGCGCTCGCGCGGCGGTCAAACTGAGTCGGCTTCGACTCGCACTCCCGAAAGCCGTCTCGACGAAGCGACGGGTCTTGCCCAGGCGATCGACCTCAATGTCGTCAACGCATCGATCGTCTCCGTCAACGATCCGCGTCCGGCAACGCTTCTCGGTACAGGCAAGATCGAGGAAATCAAGCACCTTCTCGATGAGCGCGATTCCGGTCTGGTCATCGTCGATCATCCGCTGACGCCGGTGCAGCAGCGCAATCTGGAAAAGGAATGGAACGCCAAGGTCATCGACCGGACGGGTCTCATCCTCGAAATCTTCGGCCGCCGCGCCTCCACGAAGGAAGGCACGCTGCAGGTCGATCTTGCGCATCTGAACTACCAGAAGGGCCGGTTGGTTCGAAGCTGGACCCACCTTGAGCGCCAGCGCGGCGGTGGCGGCTTCATGGGTGGTCCGGGTGAAACCCAGATCGAAGCCGACAGGCGCCTGCTGCAGGACCGCATCATCAAGCTCGAGCGCGAGCTTGAACAGGTCGTGCGCACCCGTCAGCTTCACCGCGCCAAGCGCCGCAAGGTGCCGCATCCGATCGTGGCGCTCGTCGGTTATACCAACGCCGGCAAATCGACGCTGTTCAATCGCATCACCGGAGCAGGAGTTCTCGCCGAAGACATGCTCTTCGCGACGCTGGACCCGACACTGCGCCGCATGAAGCTGCCGCATGGCCGCACCGTTATCCTGTCTGATACCGTCGGTTTCATCTCCGACCTGCCGACCCATCTGGTCGCCGCCTTCCGCGCAACCTTGGAAGAGGTGCTGGAAGCCGATCTTGTCCTGCATGTCCGCGACATGTCTGACGTGGACAATCAGGCCCAGAGCGCCGACGTGCTGCGCATCCTGAACGACCTCGGCATCGACGAGGCCGAAGGCGAGCGCCGCATTCTCGAAGTCTGGAACAAGATCGACCGGCTGGAACCTGAAGCCCATGACGCCATGGTGCAGAAGTCCTCCGGCATGAAGAACGTCATTGCTGTATCCGCCATCAGCGGCGAGGGCGTGGACGGGCTGATGGATGAAATCAGCCGCCGTTTATCCGGCGTCATGACGGAAACGACTGTCACGCTGCCGGTTGACAAGCTGGCGCTGCTGCCCTGGCTCTACGACCATGCCATCGTCGATAGCCGTGAAGACAATGAGGATGGCTCCGTGACATTGGACCTGCGTCTGTCTGAGACGGAAGCTGCCGAGCTTGAGCGCCGGATCGGCTATGGCCAGAGGCCGGCAAAAGAAGACTGGGAACGGTAATCCTGTTGGGCGGAGTTCACTCCGCGCCAGCAACGACAGCCCGCTCGATCGCCTTCGCCGCTTGCCAGATCTCTTCCATCCGCTCCAGACTGGCTGCCTCCAGGCTCTCGCCTCCTGCATCAAGAACCGTCTCGATGTGATTGAATCGGCGCCTAAACTTCGTATTCGTTCCGCGCAGTGCCTGTTCCGGATCGGCCTTCACATGCCGTCCGATATTGACCACCGCAAAGATCAGGTCGCCGAGTTCATCGCTGACCTTTGATTTATCGCCCTCGCGCAGTGCAACGCGCAGCTCATCGACTTCTTCCTCGATCTTGTCGAGGATCGGTTCGGGTGCCGACCAGTCGAAGCCGACCTTGGCGGCGCGCTCCTGAAGTTTGAGCGCTTCGGTCAGCGCCGGGAAGCTGCGCTGCACAGAGCCAAGGAAGCCGGCCCTGAAATCTTCAGTGATGCCGCGGCGCGCCCGGCGTTCCGCGCGCTCGCGTTTTTCCGCCTGCTTGATCTCGTCCCACTGCTTTTTCACGGCATCGGGCGTATCCGCATCCGAGCGAGCAAAGACATGCGGGTGCCGACGGATCATCTTGCGGGTGATCGCTTCCACGACATCGCCGAAGGAGAACTCGCCGGCTTCCTCGGCCATGCGCGCATGAAAGACCACCTGCAGCAGCAGGTCACCAAGCTCGTCGCAGAGGTCGTCCATATCCTTGCGCTCGATCGCATCGGCAACCTCATAGGCTTCTTCGAGCGTATAGGGCTTGATGCTCTCGAAGTTCTGCTCGATGTCCCAAGGACACCCGGTATGGGGATTGCGAAGTGCTGCCATGATCTCGATCAGGCGCGAAATGTCTTTCGAAGGTTCCATGGTCTCTCAGCTCAGCGGAATGTCGTTGGCGCTCTTGGTGGCCTGATAGGTGTCGGAGAGGGCGGCGTAGCGTGATTTGATCCGCGCTGTCTGCGCCTTGAGGTCAGCCTTCAGCGCGGCATCCTCTGTCTCGACGAGATCGGCGATCGCAAAGCTCTTCCAGAAGGCGTTCTGCCGCCTGTAGCCGCCAGGTTCGAGCCCGAAGACTTCCTTCAGGATCTTCAGATCGTGCGGAATCGCAAAGCTGTCGCGCGAATCCTCGTGGCTGAAGAAATAATAGAAATTATCGAAGCCGGCCCAAGTGATCGCCGACATGCACATGGTGCAGGGTTCGTGCGTGGAGAGGAAGATCAGGTCCTTCGTCGCCGGCTTGTCGTTGAGCTCGTAGAAGCGTTTCAGCGTGTGCACTTCGCCGTGCCAGAGCGGATTTTCGAGCTCGTTATTGGTTTCGGCGAGGATGAGCGACAGATCGGACTTGCGCAGGATCGCCGCCCCGAACACCTTGTTGCCGGAGGCGACGCCGAACTCCGTCATCGGTAGGATATTCTCTTCCATGACCTGCAGAAGGCGGGAGGCGATTGTCTTTTCCGGCATGAAATTCTCCTGTTTCTCCTATCCTATCGCCCCGCGGAATGAAGCGGAATGCATAAGTCCGGCACCGGGGACTTTGCCACAGGCTTTATCGCTTCGTCCTTTGGCGTCGGACAAAAAGCTGCGACAACTGCTCAAGATATGTGCTTTTTGCGTCGCACGGGTCAGTTTTCTCAAATCATTGATCAACCGGGTAAAAGAATACGCGACTGGCCGGCCTTTGGAATTCTGTTTCTTCATTCGCCTGTCCGGAGAATGCATATTCGGGCAACTTCGAAGTGGATTGAGAATGCCTCCCAGGACTGAACAGCTTTCGGTATTTCCCGCCTTCTTTCGTGTGGAAGGTCGGACT
>Ga0102587_1000977_pt1 | contig 24347 bp, 20 predicted proteins | sample AraplaF_Col_mTSA_FD_76853 | JGI IMG/M metagenome (GOLD analysis project Ga0102587, IMG submission 76853) | Arabidopsis root microbial communities from the University of North Carolina, USA - plate scrape MF_Col_mTSA (SPADES assembly) (version 2) | ecosystem: Host-associated > Plants > Roots >... | reverse complement strand
CATAGACGCGCGCCTTGATATTGCCGGCTAGGCGATGCGGGCTGTCGGGCGCCTCGCTCGCGAGATTGCCGCCATGGAAGCTTGCAGCGACCGCAATCCTGTCGGCATAGGTGGCCGCTGCCGTCAAGGCGCGACCACCGCCCATGCAATAACCGACAGCGCCGACCGGACCGGAAACGCCTTCGGCCTCAAGCGCATCGAGGAAGGCTTCGCTGTCCTTCTTCGTCATCTCCTGCGTCGTCTCGCGGATCATCTTCATAATTTCGGCGCGCGCGGTCTCGTTGCCGAAGGAGGAGCCGTCGAAGGGGCCGTATGCGCCGAAACGATAGAAGAGATCGGGCATCAGCACGACATAGCCGGCATTCGCCAGGCGCTCGCCCATGATGTCGAGGGCATCGCGCGGTCCGAGTGCGTCCATATAATAGAGAACGCCGGGCAAGGTTTTGCCCTCGCTGCCGTCAGGGCGGAAAAGTGACGCCTTGGCAATACCGTCAGCCGTCGTGATTTCAATATCGCGTTTCATCAACCAATCCCTTTGCTTTTATTGAAGCAGCGCTCAGGCCGCTGCCGGCAATCTGGCAAAGGCCGGCGACGGTCTCAAGACACGAATGCGTGGTGCGGCGGCGTCCGGAATGGGCTCATGAGGCTGCTGTGAGAATTGCGTTCGGCACCAGGAGAGTGCTTGCCTGCCGCTTCCCATTGAGGGAGTGGCGTGTATTCCCTGGTGCACCGCAATCGCCTTCCTATTGTGCCGAAGCGCGGGAATTTTATTGACGCACCGGTATTCCATGCCTAAATAGCTAGACAGTCTAGCTATAGAGAATTCTTGATGGAATGGCAGCTGCAGGACGCAAAGAACCAATTTTCAAAAGTCGTGCAGAAGGCTCGACTTGAAGGCCCGCAGGTCGTCACTGTCCGGGGAGAGAGGGCCGCTGTCGTTTTGTCAGCGCATGATTACGACATTCTACGCGCCGGTCGCCCGACGCTGGTCGACGATCTCCTGAGCGGCCCGGCCTGGGACGACGGGCTCGCTGAAGCGGTCACCGGGCGAGCAAAAACGCCGAGCCGTGATGTAGCGTTCTGATGTATCTGATCGACACCAACGTCATTTCGGAAGCCAGACGCGGCACTCCACAGACTGTCTCCTGGTTACGCTCAGTCGATCCGCTTCGTGTCCACATCAGTGCACTGACGCTGGGAGAGATCATGCGGGGTATTGCTCTCAAGCAGAGATCGGACCCGAGAGCTGCAGCCCATCTGATGGAATGGTTGCGTAAGCTTCGCTACGACCATGCTGAGCGGATTCTTCCAGTGACAGACGAGATCGCCGTGGAATGGGGTCGCATCGCGGCCATCAGGCCACGCGGCGATATTGATGGGCTCATTGCCGCAACCGCAATCATCCATGATCTGATCGTCGTCACTCGAAACGTCGCCGATTTCCAAGATATGGGCGCATCCGTGATCGATCCGTGGGAGGCGTGAGGATTTGCCCCAATCGAGCGGGCGAGATCCGTAACCGCTTTGCTCTCGTCATCGCAGAACCTTGTCCCCTGTCGCTTCGCGGGCAGGGACCTTCGTGCGCGAGGACCATGTACCCTCTCGGGGGGCCGTCGCGCGACTGGTCGAAGTCGCCAGCGCCACGCAATGCCACTGCAATCCTCCATCCACAGGTTGGCTGCATCGTTCCACGAGGCGGGTGACGCAGGCGATTGCCGATCGTCCTGATCTTTGGCATGACTGGCGGGAACACCGAGCCGAGGGCCTTACCGGATCGATCCGTGCAGCGACGGCCGCGGGCGATCCGGGCAGGAATTGGGCGATTGGCTCGAAACCCGGTGAGCTCTTGAGGGAAATGACATTGATGCCGAAAGCCGCCGCAGCCGTAAAAAGTGCCCTTGCTTATCTGTCCTGGCCACTGGTGTTTTTCTCCGGCCTGACGGGCGCCTATTTCGCCTTCGCCGGCGATCGCCCGATGGTTGCCTTCTCGGCCGTCTATGCGGGGGCGGTCCTGATCCTTTTCCTGCTTGAACGCGCCATCCCCTACGAGCAGCGCTGGCTTCAGGCGGATGGCGAAACGGCCAACGATATCGCTCACACGGTGTTGACCAAGGGGCTGGTGCAGCTGGCAGCACTCTCGGCAGCGATCTTTCCGATGCTTGCCGCCGGTCTGCTGCAGCCGCTCGCCGCCATGCAGTTCAGTCTCTGGCCGTCATCCTGGCCGATGCTCTTTCAGGCGACCCTCGCCGTCATCATCGCCGAATTCGGCCTCTACTGGGCGCATCGCATCGCCCATGAACGGCTGTTCTTCTGGCGCTTCCATGCCCTGCATCACAGCGTCACCCGCCTCTGGGTTGTCAATACCGGGCGTTTCCACGTCGTCGATTCACTGTTCAAGATCGCGTTGAGCCAGATCCCGCTCTACCTTCTCGGCGCACCGCTGCAGGTCTTCTGGTGGCTCGGCGCCGTCACCGCCTTCATCGGCATCCTGACCCATTGCAATGTGGATATGCGAACCGGGTTTTTCGACCTCGTCTTCAGCACGCCCCGGCTGCACCGCTGGCACCATTCGAAGGATCTCCGCGAGGGCAATACGAATTACGGCGAGAATGTCGTGTTATTCGACCAGCTCTTCGGCACCTATTTCAATCCCAACCGGCCATCCTCGACGGATATCGGCATCAAGGGACAGATCGCTCCCGGTTTTCTCAGCCAATTGAAGCAGCCCTTCACCAGGGACGGCGTGCGCCAGATCCTCGGCCTTCAGCCCAAGCGCAACTGATGCAGCTCGTGAAACGGCTCCGCAGGTGTTGCGGAAGCGTCACTGCGCGACATCGACATGATGAACTCCGTGCGGCAACGCCACGCGCCCTATTCTTTTCAGGGCCGGCATATCGCCCTTCACCACGCCGAAGACCTCTATCCCGGCGCCGGCATCCGGCCCTGCGCCGGGATGGCCTTCGAATACGGTCGCCAGCAGGTGATCGCCGGACAGGTCGAACGTTGCGCCCTCAGGCAGAACGCCTTCGAACGCGAAATCCCCAACTTTCGTCAGCGTGCCGGTGCGTGGATCGAACGTCAGGAGCGAGAGGGAGGCCTCGCGCTGGTGGCGAGGCGAATCTTCAGGAAAAGATGTCCCCTGCATGTTGATCGTCGCGACCATGCGTCCATCCGGGCTCACCGCCATTCCCTCCGCCGAAACGCCGGTCTCGACCGTCCCGAGCCGTTCATGCCGGACGTTCGCGGCCTCCGGACCAGCGAGCCTGATGACGGTCATGGTCGAGGATGCCTTCGGAATGCGGCCATCGAGGCTCGTTGCCGCAAAATTCCGCCCCCAGTTCGAGGTGAGATAATGGCTGCCGTCCGGCGTGAAACGGCCGACGAAGGGATCCTGGCCGACGGCGACGGTATCGCCCCATGGCTGCACGAAGGGACCTGTCTCCGCATGCCGGAATTCGAAAAAGGCGATGCGGTCCTGCGTATTGATATTGACCGCGAGATAACGGCCGGAAGGATGCCATTGAACGTTGGTGGCCGCAACGCCGCCCCTCACTCCCTCTGCAGATCCCTCGATGCCGAGAGCGGCCAGATCGAATTTCGCGACATCGCCAAACCGGCCATCGGAAAATTCCACGATCTGCAGGAGGCTTGCTTCGCTGGTATTTGAAACGATAGCGATGGTGCGCCCGTCCGGGCTGACTGCCAGGCTTTCCGGATACGTGCCGATCTCAGCCATGTCGGCGAGCCTCGGATTGGCGGCATCGGAAAGATCGATGGCGAAGACGCGGTTGCCGGCCGGAAGATCCCTGGCCGTCCTGGCGCCGTCCGGCCGTTGGCCGAGACGTTCGGTGACGAACGCGCTGCGGCCATCAGGAGCAAGTTCGAGAATTTCAGGCGCTGCGGTGACGGAATTCGAAACGGGGATCGCGCTTCTTGTCACGCGCCCGTCGGCAATCGAGAACACCGTCAGCATGTCGGTATGCCCCGCCTCCTCCGGCGGCAGAGCGGAATCCGCATAGGTCCTGGCGATGTAGTCGCCATCGGAGATGACCGCGACGCGTCCGGCCGAGATCGCCGAAAGGATGTCCGCCGATCGGGCGAGGGCCGCGCTCGTGACGGTGATGCTCACTACTGAGGCAAGTGCACCAGTTGCAAGGCGTTTCAGTATCGGCATGGGTCTGTCTCCTTCGAACGCGCAGAGGCTGCATGCCTCTTGCACCGAAAGAGGATAGTGACCACACTGATTGCTTTCCAATCGGAATTTACCTTTCTGTGATAGGCTTTCCTTATTAGGGGTGAGAATGGATATCCGCTCGATGGCCTGCTTCGTCGCAGTCGCGGAAGAATTAAACTTCCGCCGCGCAGCGGAGCGGCTGCACCTGACCCAGCCCTCGCTCAGCCAGCGTATCCGGGTGCTGGAGCAGGAAATCGGCACGGACCTCTTCGAACGTGATCGCCGCAGGGTTTCATTGACCCCTGCCGGAAAGGCCTTCCTGGAGCCGGCGAGAAGGGCGATCGACAACGCTATTGTCGCCAGGGAGCGGGCATTGCAGGCAGTGCGCGGCGAGATCGGACGGCTTCGCCTCGGCTTTACCGTCATCGCCTTCTACGGGTTTCTGCCGGAAGCCGTTCAGTTATTTCGCGGCCGATATCCGCAGGTTCATGTCGAGCTTGTCGAAATGAACTCGCCATCACTCGAATCGGCGCTTCTCACCGGGACGATCGATCTCGCCGTTCTGCATCCGCCGCTTTCAAGTCCGGATCTCCAGATTCAACCACTTCCGGAAGAAGAGATGGTACTGGCTTTGCCGTCGAACCATCCGCTATGCGATCGTCAGGTCGTTGATATTGCGGATCTTGCCGGCGAACATTTTCTGATTGCGCCGCGTGCGATCGGCCCGAGCATCCATGACCGCGTCATTGCGCTGTTTGCTGCCGCCGATATCAGTCCGGACATTGTGCAGGAGGTGACGCCGATGACGACGCTGACAGGGCTCGTGGCAGCCGGCGTGGGAATGGGGTTCGTCACCGCCGGGATTTCCCGTCTCTCCCGCCCTGGGCTTGCGTTCAGACGGGTGACGCCGGCGCCACCGTCTTTGCCGATCGCCGCCGCCTGGTTGAAACCGGAGCTTGCGCCGAGCGCACGCCGGTTCATCGATATCGTATCGGCACTTGTCGAACAGCGGCGAGCCGAAGGCGACACCGGAAAAACGAGCTGAATCGACGGCAAGGTCTGATCCGTGTGCCGTCCGCCGAGCCGCTGCCGTCATCATTTTATGACAATCGGCCCGTAAGAGCCTGCAAGCCTCGACGGAAACGGACAGAACGGCGATGACGACGTTGAAACAGGTTGCGCTGAGGGCCGGATGTTCCATGGCGACAGCAAGTCGGGTGCTGAACCTCAGTGGTCCGGTCAGCCAGGCGGCAGCGCTTCGCGTGCGTCGTGCTGCAGCCGAAGTCGGCTATCGGGCGACCGCACCCTCTGCCCGCAGTGGCCGCCGGCCTGTCATTGGCGTGCTGGTGCCGAGTGTGACCAATCCGGTTTTTGCTTCGTCTCTCTCGGGCATCCAGAACCGCATGCTGGTCGCCGGCCATAGCGTTCTCATCGCCCAGTCGAATTACGATCCCGATCAGGAGGCCAATGCGGTGGCAGGGCTTCTCGGCGAGCGGCCGACCGGGCTTATCCTGACGGTCTGCAATGGCGAGACCAGCCCGGCATTGGCGCAGGACCTGCCGCCGACCGTGCTGCTTGGCAGCTCGCCGACCGTTCGCTTCCCAGCCGCCGTCACCGTCAACAATTATGCGGCCGGCTGCCGTCTGACCGAGCATCTTCTTTCAATGGGGCACCGGCGTATCCTGTACGTCTCCGGCAGCTTCAAGGCCTCGGATCGCGCGCTGTTGCGATATCAGGGCTATCTGCAGACCATGGAGGAGGCAGGCGTCGCGCCGCTTGAAGCCGTAGAAGTGTCATTCGTCAGCGGCTACGACCAGATGGATCTCGGCCAGGCCTTGCGGACATTTGCGCCGACTGCCATCATCGGCTCGAACGATCTCATTGCGCTCGGCGTCATCGGCGCCATCCATCGCGAGGGCTTGCGTGTTCCCGACGATATCTCGGTCGCCGGCTTCGACGGCATCGCCATCGGCAAGCTCATCAATCCGACGCTGACCTCGATCGAAATGCCCGATCTCAGTATGGGCGCGACGGCGGCCTCGCTGCTGCTCGATATCGTCGAAAACGATGCGCCGCTCCGGCATCTGGAACTGTCGCACGCCCTGCGCCCTGGCGGTACGGTGCAGAATCTCCTGAACGAAAAAACCGCCGCACCTGCAGGATGCGGCGGTTCCGGATCGAGACCGCGGGCGGCTTAACCCGCGACCAATTGCAAATTAGCTGCGCGGCAGCATGCCTTCGACGTCTGCGGCTGCGTCATCGAGGGCTTCCTTCGGCTCGGCCGAGCCATCGACGATGCGTGACAGATTGTCGACGATCGTCTGGGTGACCTTGACGCCATTGGTGCCGGGGAAGGCGTACCACGGGATCATCCGCGGCATCTGGCTGAGGCCAGCCTGGAAGAGCGGGTTCTTCTTGTAGAATTCGCCGAGATATTCGGCCGACTTGGCGGCAAGCTCGTTGTTCGGCACATAGCCGGTGCCGGGAACGACGACGGAAGCGCCATAGGGGCCGGCTGCGAACTTGGCGAATTTCCAGGCGGCATCCTGCTTGGCCGGGTCCTTGGCGAGGATGACGACGGCGTTGCCGCCGGTCGGCAGATGGCCCTTCTCCGCATCGATCAGCGGGATCTGGGCGGTGCGCAGGTCGAACTTGGTGCCAACATTCTTGATCGTGTTGACGAGCGCGCCGGTGGTCTGGAATTCGAAGCCGACCTTGCCGGCTGCAAAGGCCTGTTCGCCTGCTGCCTTGGTGAAGACCGGCATGCCGCCTTCCTTGACGAAGCGGTTGATGAGATCGACAGCCTTCTGTCCCTCGGGACCATTGAAGGCGACCTTCTGCTCGTCGTCGCTCAGCATCTTGCCGCCGGCGCCAAAGAGGAGGGCCGAGAACATCCAGTCGTCGCCCTGCCAGCGGAAATCCATGCCGTCGACGCCGTTGCCGAGCGCCTTGATCTTGCCGGCAAGCGCGATGACGTCATCCCAGGTCTTCGGCGGAGTATCGGGATTGCCGCCGGCAGCCTTCACCAGATCGGCATTGTAATACATGATCGGGTTGGAGGTCGCGAAGGCGAGGCCGACCTGCTTGCCCTTGACCTGGGCGAGCTTCAGGATCGTGTCCGAGAAGCCCTGTTCGGCCATGTTGCCTTCCTTCTGGACGAGCGGGGTCATGTCGACGGCGACATTGCGCTCGTTCAGCATGCGCAGGCGGTTCAGGCCGATGAAGGTGACGTCGGGCATTTCGGACGTGCCTGCCTGACGCAGGATCAGCTGGATGCCGTCTTCATAGGTCGCCGAGGGAGCGGCGAACTGGATCTTGATATCGGGGTTTTCTTCCATGAACTTCTTCGAGATCGTGTCCATCACGTCCTTGAAGAAGCCCGGCATCGGGTAGTGGATCGTCAGCGTCGTTTCGGCGTGGGCCGGCATTGCTGCCGCCACGGACAGAGCCGCTGCTGCGAGGAACTGGGTGAAATGCTTCATCGCTCGTTCTCCTGGGTTCAGCCGGTCAGCCTTTGAGACCGGTCATGGTGACGCCCTCGACGAAGCGTTTCTGCGCGAGCAGAAAGGCCGCAACGAGGGGAATGGTGATGATGATGGTGGCTGCCATCAGCGCGCCATAGTCGTCGCCTGCTTCCGCGGCGCGGAAGTTCATCAGGCCGAGCGGCGGGGTGGCATAGTCAGGCTTGCTGATGACGATCAGCGGCCAGTAGAGGTCGTTCCAATGGGCGAGGACCGAAAAGATCGCGAAGGCCGTGACCGCCGGCCAGGCATTCGGCACGATGACGCGCGAGACGATGCCGAGTTCTGACATGCCGTCGAGACGCGCGGCATGGATCAGGTCGTCGGGCATGGCGCGGAAGAACTGCAGGAACAGGAAGATCGCAAATACCGAGATGGTGAAGGGCGCGACCAGCGCCGTATAGCCGTTCAGCAGCGACAGGCTGTCGAAGGCGACGTAGAGCGGCAGCGCGGTGGCATGGATCGGCACCAGCAGGCCGAGCAGCACGAGCACCATCATCATGCGGGCGGCACGGAACTTCAGCTTCGCCATGGCATAGGCGCAGGGGATCGCGACCAGCACTTGGAAGACGAAGATCAGCGCACAGACCACCACGCCGTTCCAGAGAAGCGTGCCCATCGCCACCTTGTCGAGCGCCTTGGTAAAATTCTGCAGGTAGTGGAAATGCGTCGGGATCAGCGAGAGTGCGGCGGTGAAAATATCGTCCTGCGACTTGCCGGCGGCCGAGATCATGAAGATGTAGGGCGCAAGGAAGATGATGGCGCCGAGAATGAGTAGCGCAAAGCGTACGAGCCGGCCGAGGGTAAAGGTAGATCTCGTCTTCATGAATAATGCACCCGCCGATCGAGGAAACGGTACTGCAGAAACATCATGACAACGAGAATGGCGAGGAAGACCACGGTCATGGCCGAGGCATAACCGACCTTCATGTAGACGAACCCTTCCTGGTAGATGGTGAAAAGCAGGACTTCGGAAGCGTGGTTGGGGCCGCCATCGGTCAGTGTCTTGACCGTCTCGAAGGTCTTGACGGCATTGATGATGCTGATCGTGGTGACGAAGAGCGCCGTCGGCCCGAGCATCGGCCAGGTGACGAGGAAGAAGCGGTCGAGCGAGGATTTTGCCCCGTCGATCTCGGCGGCAGCATAAAGCTCGCGCGGGATCGCCGTCAGGCCGGCAAGAAACAGCACCATGTTGAAGCCCACCGTCTGCCAGACACCGATGATGGAGAGGCTGTAGAGGGCCGTTGCCGAAGAGCCGAGCCAGTTCGGCTTCGGCAGGCCGACGACATCGAGCATCGCATTGAGCGGACCGATGGTCGGGTGGAAGAGATATTGCCAGACGGTCGCCATGGCGACGATCAGCGAGACCACCGGCAGGAAATAGGCGGTGCGGAAGACGCTTTTTCCCCAGCCCTCGCTCTCGATCAGCATGGCGACACCGAGGCCGAGCAGGATCGAGACGGGGGCGACGATCGCCGTATAGACCGTCGTGTTCCACAGCGATTTGCGAAAGGTGCGGTCGGTGAAGAGCTCGGCGTAGTTCTCGAAGCCGACGAAGCGGAACTTGCCGACGCCAAGCTCGAAATCGGTAAAGCCGAGAAAGATGACGGCGACGATCGGCGCCAGCACGAAGAGCACGATCAGGATAATCGCCGGCAGCGACAGCAGCCAGGCCATCTGTGCTTCGCGACGCTCATGCTTTGCGGCCGACGCAACCGGACGGATCTCGCCCGCGGCAATGCTAGCCATGGGCTTTCTCCCTGCTGGCATCGGCGGTAAGGGCGCTCGTGCGAAGCCGGCGACCGTCAGGCGCAAAGACCAGGGCCTTGTCGGGCTGAAAGGAGAGCGAAACACCCATGTCGGCCGACAGGCCTGCGGTGTCTGCCGGAGCAAGCTTGGCGAGCACAGTCTCGCCGATCGCGTCCAGCCGGCAGAACAGGATGACCTCGGAGCCCAGGAATTCCATGCGCTCGATACGAGCGGGCAGCGACGTCTGGCCATCGGCGGCAAGCCGGACGAATTCCGGCCGGATGCCGATCGTCACGTCAGGACCTGAAAGACCCGGTTCTGCGAGCGCCGTCCTGATATCGCCGAAGGCGACCCTTCCATTCTCGACGCGTGCCGGCAGGAGATTAATGCGCGGCTGGCCGACGAAACGGGCGACCTCGATATGGGCAGGGTTGTCATAGATGACCTGTGGCGGGGCGAGCTGCAGCAGCTGGCCGCCGATCATCACGGCGACGCGGTCTGCCATGGAGAGGGCTTCTGCCTGGTCATGGGTGACATAGACGGTCGGTACACCGGCGCGGCGATGCAGCTCGACGATTTCGCCGCGGGCATGAACGCGCAGATTGGCGTCGAGATTGGACAGCGGCTCGTCCATCAGGAAGACGCTCGGATGGCGCACCATGGCGCGGGCGAGCGCCACACGCTGCCGCTGGCCGCCGGACATCTGGCCGGGCTTGCGATCCAGCAGATGATCGATCTTCAGTGCCTTTGCCGTTTCCTGCACGTCGCGGGAAATGCCTGAACGAATGGCACGGTAGCCGGGCATGACCGGGCCGAGGAAAGGCAGGCGCTGAACGCGGCTTAAGCGGCGCATGGCAAGCGGCACGGCGATATTCTGGCCGGCCGTCAGATGCGGATAGAGCGCGTAGGACTGGAAGACCATGGCGATGTTGCGGTCGGCGGCCGCCACATCGGACATTTTCCGTCCGCCGATGACGATCTCGCCGCTGTCGGCATGGTCGAGGCCTGCAAGGATGCGCAGGAGCGTGCTCTTGCCACAGCCCGAGGGACCGACAAGCGCGATGAATTCGCCCGGCTGAACGTCGAGGCTGATATTTTTGAGGATGGCATTGTCGCCATAGGATTTGCTGATGGCCGTAAGGGACAGTGCGCTCATTACGCCGGCTCCTTCTGCACCTTGTGGGCCTCGTGCGGATAGACTTCGGCAACGACATCGTCGAGCACATGGGCCGTCATGCCGGGAACGGCGACGATCTCGCTGGTAACGTCATCGCCGAGATCGTGGATTACGGCACCGATCAGCTTCTCACCTGGCATCTCGCGCTCCATCGTGCCGATGATGAAAGAGGCCGCCGGACCCCAGACGAGCGCGGTGCCGTTATAGCGCCCCCTCCACGCCCAATGCAGGTGGCCGCTGGCATAAAGGGCGACGTCATGGGCAGCGATCAGATCATAGAGCCGCTGGCGCTGGGCCGGGCGGATGCTCCAGTAGCCGGTATCGCCTTCGTCAGGTGTGTCGACGAAGAGCGGCTTATGCGCGAACATGGCAACCCGCCGGCCGGCGCGCCCGGCAAGCGCTTGCTCCAGCCATGCAAACTGCGTTTCCTGCTCGTCGTTCTCCATGCCCATCAGCAGACTGTCGAGGCCGATCAGGCGCCAGTTGCCGGCATCCTCCAGCCAGTAATCCGGGCCGACGAGGCTGCGCCAGCGGTTGAGCCTTGTCGTATCGACCGGCTGCAGCGAGCCCGGCAGATGACCAACATCGTGATTGCCGGGAACGATCAGCATGGGGATCGATACCTGCCGCATCAGTTCCATGCAGAAGCTGAGATCCTCATCCTTGTCGGCGCCATCGACGGCAAGATCGCCGGTATGGATGACGAGATCGGCGCCGCTGCTATTGATCCACTCGGCGAGCGGCTGCCAGTTGCCGTTGAAATGCGGTATCGACGGGCTGAAATGCGTGTCGGTGACCTGGACGATTTTCATGCCGGCGCTCTCCAATAAGGCCCGCGGCAGGTTTCCGGCGGCAGGCAATGCTCATGCCGCCTCTTTAGAGCCCGCCAATGTCAGGCGGGTTACAAGCGTTTCCACCCTTGTTCCATTTGTGTCGTGCAATTGTCATGAAGGATCGAACGCGCTTGAAACCGTGCGACTACCGGCTCAGAGATCGCTCGGTGGCTATCTCGAAGGAAAGTTGGCCGCGGCCAATTCTTTTCGGCTCGGCTCGGCTGCGCTTGCGGCGATCAGCTCCTTTCAGGCGTCGGGCAGATGCCTTACATCAGAAAGGTTTACAGGCCGGCCCTCGGCGAGAGGTCATGGCACGGTTGCGATATCGGTCTCGCGAAATTCGTTATCCGTCGCGAGAATTGGCACGTCGTAATATTTCGCGCAGGCATAGTGGAGGCAGTCGCCCAGATTGAGGCCCCTGCGGCCGGTGCGATAACGATGTGCTGCCGATAGCGCGAAGCGGGTGGTTTCGAGCGCAGGAGGAAGGTCGCGGATTTCGATGCCACGGGCCTCCAGAAATTCCATCAACAGCGCTTCCACCTTATCGAGCGGCAGGCCAAACTTGTCTGGCCGTGCAAGCCCCAGCGCTGCCTCAAGTATCGCGACAGGGGAGGTGAACGGATTGCGCGCCGCAGCGATCGCATCGGATACCCGCCTGGCCTCCGGCTCATCAGACAGGAGGGCGATGATCGCACAGGCATCGATGAACATCAGCCTTCATCCCACAAGGCATCAAAGACATCGCGCGGAAGCGGCTTTCGGGAAGACGCGGTTAGAGAAATGCCGTGCTTTTCCCTCAAGCGGGCCGCTGTCTCGGTTGGACTCTCTCTTTTGATGCGGCGTTCGATTGCTTCTTTCATGGCAATCACGATCGCATCGGTAATGCTGACGCCCGCCATGCTGGCGAATTCGCGCGTAAGGGCATCCGCCTCTGTATTGTTGACATTGATCGCCATCGTAGGCCCCATGTAGATGGTTTTGTCAGATAATGTAGATCACTTCAGGCGATATTCCAAGCTTCGAGGTGCGATCGACTTATCAGGCGCAACCGAGCCGTCCTGAGCCTCGACCAGAGACGCGCCGATAGACGATCGATGCCATCGGACCCCGAAGTCCGCATGAAAGCGGAATGAGGCCCGAGTTCAGTCCGAAAATTGCGTTTTGCGGCTTTTATCGCGAGACGACAGTAGCTGCTCGCGGTACCGGGCAATAAAGGCCTTGGTTGCTGGCGAACCTTCGCCCTTGCGATAGGCGATTGCCACATCGGACGTCACGGTCACGCCGCCGAGCGGTCTGTAGTGGATATCCTGCAGTTCCACGCGGCTCATGGATTGCGGCACGAGAGCGATGCCGACGCCGATGCCGACGAGAGCGGCGATCTCGGTGAAGTCGTGCGCGATCGCCTTGACGGATGGTTCGAACCCGGCCTCCCGGCAAGCCTGCAATGTGTTGCGGTGAAAGCCGACTTCCGGCGGCTGGCGTGGGGTGATGAATATGTCACTCGTCAAACGGGCAAGCGTATCGATGGGGCGTTCTGCAAATTCATGGTCAGCGGGGACCATGGCAACCAGCGGCTCGCGCAACACGACCTGCACAGAGACACCCGGCGGGATCGGCGCCGGCGCGCGGATATAGCCGAAATCGAGCAGGCCGTCGGCAATGCGCTGCAGCTGCTGGCGCAGCTCCATTTCCTGCAGCTCGACCTCGACATAGGGGTAATCGCGTTTGAAGTTCTTGATGGAGCCGACGACAGCGCCGGAATAGGCGGCAGACGCCACATAGCCGATCGAGATGCGCCCGCTTTCCCCGCGGCCCGCGCGATGGATAGCGGCGACCGTCGCTTCGGTCTGGGCCAGGACCTTGCGTGCCTCCTGGAATAGGATCTCGCCCGAATGCGTGAGTTGGACAGCACGACGGCTCCTGTCCAGCAGCGGCGTACCGACGATCCTCTCCAGGCTCATGATCTGCTGACTGAGGCCCGGCTGGGCGATGCCGAGGCGGGCGGCGGCGCGCTCGAAATTCCGCTCCTCGACCAGTGTTACGAAATACCTCAGATGCCTGAGTTCGAAGCCGGGGTCGGTCAGCGCCATCACGCTCTCCTAGAAGAATTCAGATCTATGACGTTTCGCCGGTTTCATAATCCATGCTTATGAAAAATTCGAGCCCGGTTTATTGGACCTCTCAAAAATAACATGATTAGAAAAATCCAGTTTTACGGCATATAACGGGCTCCCGATGACTGGTTCTCTTCGCTTGCGCAATTTCGCTTCGACTACGGCTCTCGCGGGCGCGCTTCTGGCGCCGTTGTCTGCGTTTGCCCAGGACGTTAATCCGACCACGCTCGCCCCGATCGTCATCAGCGGTGCCGAGGATGAGGATCCGACGGCTCCGGTGAAAGGTTTCGTCGCCCGGACCAGCGCGACCGCGACCAAGACCGGCACACCGCTTCTCGAAACCCAGCAATCCATCTCGGTACTGACGGCCAATCAGCTGAAATCGCAGGACGTCGAGACCGTCGGCCAGGCGCTGGATTATGTGCCTGGTGTCGTCGGCGAGCCCTATGGCGCCGATCCACGCTTCGATTCCCCGCGCATCCGCGGTTTCGACAGCCGCCAGTCGCAGTTTCTGAACGGACTGCGCATGATGCGGACAGCAGGCGCTCCGGCCGTCGATCCCTATCAGCTGGAGCGCATCGAAGTGCTGCGTGGGCCGGCCTCGGTCATGTACGGTCAGGGCAATCCCGGCGGGATGATCAATCTCATCAGCAAGCGGCCGGTCTTCGAGCGTTTCGGCGAAGTCGGCATGCATGTCGGTAGCTATGACACTTACGGCACCTATTTCGATTTCGGCGACATCATGCCTGGCAATCCGGATTTCGCCTATCGCCTGACGGGCCTCGCAAGAGTAGCCTCGGCACAGGTCGATGAATTCGACAACGACCGCTATTTCATCGCCCCGGCGCTGACCTGGCAGCCCGATGAAGACACCAAGCTGACGATCCTGACGAGCATCCAGCACGATAATCCGAGCACGCCGTCCGGCCTGCCGCCGCAACTCACGCTCAACGCATCGGACGCCAATCGCCTGTCACGGGATTTCTTCGTCGGCGACAAGAGCTTCGACACGTCGGACCGGACGCTGAGCAATATCGGCTATGAGCTGGAACACCGCCTGAACGATACCTGGACCTTCCGCCAGAACTTCCGCTACCAGAATTTCGACTGGAACTATCAGGCGCTCGGCATGTCGACGCAGGGGCTTACCGGAGGTCGGACGATCAACCGCAATGCCACCATCCAGGATGAGTTGCTGAACACGTTCAACGTCGACAACAACCTGCTTGCGGAATTCGACACCGGCGATATCAGGCACAAGATGCTGTTCGGTCTGGACTACCGCCATTACAGCAACAATGTCGGCACGCAGTTCTGGCGGGCGACACCGCTCGATGCCTTCAATCCGGCCTATGGCTCGGTCAATCTGATTGCGCCGACGCTCAGCACCTATGTCGATTCCACCCTGACGCAGGTCGGCATCTATGTGCAGGATGAGCTGGCCTATGAGAACTGGCGCGCAACGGCAGCCCTTCGCCAGGACTGGGCGAGCACAGAGGGAACATCGACCAACCGGCTGAACGGCGTGTCGCGCCCTCTCGACAAGGACGATCAGAAGCCGACCGGGCGGGCCGGCCTCGGCTATGTCTTCGACAATGGCATCGCCCCCTATATCAGCTATGCCACCTCCTTCGAGCCGGTGCCGGTGCCTGCAACCGGCGGACCACTGCAGCCGACGACCGGCGAACAGGTGGAAGTGGGCGTCAAATATCAGCCGGAGGGCTGGAACGGCTTCTTCACCGTTGCCGCTTACGATCTGAAGCAGAAGAATGTGTTGACGACCTTTGCTCTACCTTCCGGCGGCACGGCGACCGGACAGATCGGCGAAGTCGACGTCAAGGGCATCGAACTGGAAGGTGTCACGAGCCTCACCGACGACCTCGATCTGCGCGCCGCATACACATACATGCAGGCCGAAATCGTCGGCGGTGTCGATGATGGCAAGCGCCCGGACAATGTGCCCGAACATGCCGCAAGCCTCTGGCTGGACTACACCTTCCCCCAGGATACGACGCTCGAAGGCTTCGGTCTCGGCGGCGGCGTGCGTTATGTCGGCCAGCGCTATGGCGATATCAAGAACACGCTCGATCTTGACGCCGTGACCCTCTTCGATGCAGCTCTCCACTATAAGAAGGACAATATGACGGCCTCGCTGAACTTCAAGAATCTCGCCGATAAGGATTATGTTGCGAGCTGCAGCTCTTTCGGCTGCACCTATGGCGATGGCAGAACGGTGATGGGCAAGCTGACCTTTCAATGGTGAGAGACTATCGAGCGGCACAGGGACAAGGCTTCAGCCGTCGGCAGGCACTTGCCCTGCTGGCGGCTTTCGCTGCTTCCGGCAAAGCCTTTGCGCAGACGCGCCAATCGCCGCCAAAGCGCATTGCCGCGATCGATTGGGCGATGCTCGAAACGCTTGTAGCACTCGGCGTTATGCCGATCGCCGCGACCGAGCTCGTGCAGTTCCGCAAGGATGCGGTCGAGCCGGTGCTGGACAAGAGCGTCGCCGATCTCGGCCTGCGCGGATCGCCGAACCTCGAGCTTTTGCGCCTGCTGCGCCCGGACCTCATCCTGATTTCGCCCTTCTATGTCAGGTTCGAGGCGAGCTTCCGTGCGATCGCGCCTGTCCTGTCGCTGCCCTTTTATAACAGGGGTGAGCCGCCCTATCAGAAGGCTGTCGATGCCGTTTCGGCCCTTGCCAGGGAACTGGGTGTTGAGGACCGCGGCCGCGAGGTGGTCGCGCAACAGGCGGCCCTTATTGAGGAGACGCGTGAAAGTCTGCAGGGTTTTGCCTCGCGGCCGACCTATCTCGTCAATATCGGCGACGCCAGGCATGTGCGCGTCTTCGGCGCCGACAGCATGTTCGGCGATATCCTCGGCCGTCTCGGCCTGCCGAATGCCTGGGCGGATCGCTCGCGCTATACGTTCGCCGCGCCGGTGCCGATCGAAAATCTCGCCGCCGAGCCGGATGCGAGGATCGTCATCATCTCCGATATCCCGGTCGAGGCCCGCAATGGGCTGAAGAACAGCATGATCTGGCAATCGCTGCAGCCGATACGGGACGGCCGCGTGCTGATGCTCGCCAATATCAATCCCTATGGCGGCATCTTGGCAGCCGCCCGCTTCACCCGGCTCTTCAAGACGGCGATGCTGTCGTCGGGGGAGATGCCGTGATCAGACCCGCCGCACTCTTTGCCGCGCTCTCAGTCTTTGCCGTTTCCGCCGGCCTCTTTCTTCTGACAGCACTGAACCACCTGCCCTTTGCCGACTGGCCGTCTCTGCCATTTGATGCCGCGCAGATGACGACGCAGCAGATCATTTTCGCCTATGCCGTCCTGCCGCGTGGGGCAGTCGCGATCCTCGCCGGTGCCGCGCTCGGGCTTGCCGGCGCGCTGCTGCAGCGTCTGCTGCGCAATCCCATCGCCGATCCCTCGACGCTCGGCGTCTCCTCCGGCGCGCAGCTTGCAATCGTCACGGCGACGCTGTTCTTTCCCGAAATGCTCGACGGCTACCGCGCTTTCGTGGCGCTCGTGGGTGCGGCGGCAGCCACTGCTATCGTCTTCCTGCTCGGCTGGCGGCGCGCCTTCGAGCCCATCACCATGGCGGTCTCCGGCCTGCTCGTCGGCATTACCTGCAGTGCGCTCTCGGCGGCGATGACGCTCTCGCAGGGCGAATATCTGATGTCGCTGGTGACTTGGAACGGCGGCTCGCTCAGCCAGCAGGACTGGTCAACGACGACAACCCTCGGCCTCGAGCTGCTGCTCGGCCTCGCCGTCACGCTCCTGCTCCTGCGTCCGCTCACCTTGCTCGGCCTCGGCGACAGCAGCGCCCGGTCACTGGGCGTGGCACTCGCAGGCACGCGCATTGCCGTCGCAAGCGTTGCGGTGGCGTTGAGCGCCAGCGTTGCCGCCGCCGTCGGCCTCGTCAGTTTTGTCGGCCTTGCCGCACCCGCGCTCGTGCGCCTGCTCGGTGTGCGCACCACACGCAGCATCCTGTTTCTCTCGCCGATTGCCGGCGGCCTGTTGCTCTGGTTCTGCGATGGTGTCGTGCAACTCATCGCCTCCTCCGCCGGCGAGACCTTTCCGACGGGATCGGTAACGGCCTTGGTCGGTGGACCGCTGCTGCTTTGGTTGCTGCCGAAGGTGCGCGCCGTCGAGCCGCCGCAGCCGCCCGATAGCGTCCTTGTCGCACGGGCGCCCCTGTCACGGCTCGCCCTTATCCTCTGCCTATTGCCGCCCCTCGTCTGGGCCGCACTCTGCGTTGCGCGCCTGCCCGATGGATGGGCGCTGCTGCGCGGTGATCTTTTTTGGGAACTCTTCCCCGCGCGCTGGCCGCGTCTGGTGGTATCGGCCGCTGCCGGCGGCCTGCTCGCCATGGCGGGCGCCATGCTGCAGCGCCTCACTGGAAATCCGTTGGCAAGCCCTGAAGTGCTGGGTGTCAGCGGTGGTGCCGGCGTCGGTTATGCCGTTGCCTTAAGCTTCTCAGCCGATGCCGGCGCGCCCGCGCTCTTCGTCGGTGCTGGCGGCGGCGCGATCGTCGTGCTGGTCATCGTCGCGCTTTTTGCCGCTCGCCGGCATCTGCCGCCCGAACGCCTGTTGCTCGCAGGCATTTCCGTCAGTGCTTTCAGCTCGGCGATCCTGAGCGCTCTTCTTGCCGTCGGCGATCAGCGCGCCTGGCAGATCCTCGCCTGGCTCGGCGGCTCGGCCGCGGCCGCCACGCCGGAAACGGCGGCCTTTCTTGCCGGCCTTACCATCGTCATCCTCGCAATCGGCCTGATCTTCACGCGCTGGCTGACCATCTTGCCGCTCGGTACGCCGACCGCGCTCGCGCTCGGGCTACCGTTGGTCGGCGCCCGCACAATGATGGTGTTGACGGCGGGCATCGCCACGGCGGCTGCCTCGCTCCTCGTCGGTCCCTTAAGCTTCGTTGGCCTGATAGCGCCGCATATTGCTCACCGCGCCGGCTTCGAAAAAGCGGGCAGCAGGCTTTTCGCTTCGGCCGTCATAGGTGCTGGGCTGATGGTGATCGCCGATCTCGGCGCGCGCAACGTGACCTTCCCCTACGAACTACCGCTCGGCCTCTTCGCCGCCTTCGCCGGAGCGCCTTATCTTGTCTGGATGATCGGCAGGCGACAGTGAGGGTTGGCCGTCAGCCGTGCGACGAGGATACCGCTGTTGACCTTACCGCTTCCGTCGAGCGCAACGAAGAGAGGAACTCAGCCAGGGGCATGGGGCGAGAGAACAGGAAACCCTGCAGGTCGTTGCATCCGGCCGCGACGAGAAAGTCTCTCTGCCCTTCGGTCTCGACGCCTTCAGCCGTGGTTGCTTTTCCAAGCGTGCGGCTCAAGCCCAGGATTGCCGAGATGATGGCAGCGCCCTCGGCCTGTGTTCCCAGCAACCGCACGAAGGACCGGTCGATCTTGATGCGGTCGATGTTGAACTGAATGAGGTGACTGAGCGAAGAAAAGCCGGTGCCGAAATCGTCGAGCGCAATCCGGATCCCCTGGGATCGAAGTCTGCCGAGTGTGCCTTGTGCGGTCTCGTCGATGTTGAAGAGGGCGGCTTCCGTCAGTTCCAGCTCGAGGCGCGATGGCGGCAGGCCGGTTTCGGTCAGGATGGAGAGCACGTGGCGGTCGAAGTCCCGATGCCGAATTTGCGAGGGCGAAACGTTGACGGCGACCGACATGTCGGCCGGCCAGTTCGTGGCCGCCTTTGCGGCGTTCCTCAGCACCCATTCGCCAAGCTGGTCGATCATGCCGGCCTCCTCGGCGATCGGGATGAATTTGTCCGGTGACAGCAGCCCCTGGATCGGATGGCGCCAGCGCACGAGAGCCTCTGCACCCGACAGTTTTCCATGCGCGTCAGCGTGATGCACGCCCTGAAAGAAGACCTCCAGATGGCCCGGATCCTTTGAACGCACATTCTCCGCGCTGTCGAAAGGATGCGTACGATCTTCCAGCACGAGGCGAAGATCGCTCTTGAGATTCTCCCGTGCCTCGACCCGGTGATCCAGCGAAGGATCATATTCAATCAGGCGGCCGCGCCCGTTGGTCTTGGCTTCATAAAGGGCGACGTCCGCACGCCGCAAAATCTCGCTCGTTGCCTGGGCCGCGTCATGAAAGGCAGCGATGCCGATCGAGCATCCGATGCGGACGACAACGTCGCCGCCACGAAGCTGGAAGGGCTTGCTCAGGGCCTCGATAATGGCGTTGCAGAGGAGGATGTAGCTATCGTCGCCCTCCCTGACATCGGGAAGAAGTAGGGCGAACTCATCGCCGCCGAGCCTTGCAAGCGTGTCGCCTGATTCGATCAGGGCATTCATCCTGCCGACGGCGCCGCGCAGCAGCTCATCACCGGCGGCATGCCCATGAATGTCGTTGACTTCCTTGAATTTGTCGAGATCGACAAGGGCAAGGACGGCGCGCTCGCCGGGCGATTTCATGGCCGCAAGGCATTGCTCGAAACGGGCCGCAAAGAGCGCCCGGTTCGGCAGGCCCGTCAATACGTCATGCAGCGAAAGATGCCGCGCATGATGTTCGCTGGCGCTGAGTTCTCTAAGGCTGCCGCGCAAACGGCCCATCAAGGCGAAGAAGAGGCCTGCGATGACAAGGCCTGCCACGGAAAGCACGGGAACAAGCCGGCCGATGACGCGTGAGCCCGGCAGATCCGGCCTCCAGATGATGAAGCCGATAGGGTCGCCTGACGCCGTTGCCTCGATTTCGAATGCAACTTCATTCTGCTCCTGATCCGCGGTGCGGGCATAACGAGCGCCGGCCAACCCCTGTTCGCGGCTCAGCGTATCGAGCGTGACACCGTCGAGGAAGCGGAACGCCACAAGGTAGAGCCTGTTGCCGTCGTTTCCTTCCTGCGGATCCATTTTCGAAGAACCAGTGACCGAAACGACGCCGGCGACCGAAGGGCGGCCCTCAAGTCGCATCAGCTCCACGCGGCTTGGTTCCGGATCGGAGCTCGGCCCCCGCGGGACACCATGGTGCGTTGCTTCCAGATCCTGGATCATCGGCTGAAGCAGCGGACGCACCCATTTGAAGCGGCGTTTCGTTTCGGGATCGGACTGTAGAGCAAGCTCACCTGCCGGGGTCACGAGGAATGCCGCGTTGTAGCCGAATACCGTTGTCGCGATCTTGCCGAATGTCGCGGCGGATGTCGCGCCTGCGCGCTCGCTCTTGTCGCTGGCCGTCGCCGAATCCGCCACAAGCAGCGAAGCATAACCTGCGCCCATCAGCTGGATGTCCTGCGATACGCGCTGGACCTGATCCAGGAGGCGGCTGTTGACGAGTTGGCGCTGCCGATCGAGGGCGGCTGCGTCGCTTTCCCTCCCGGCCCAGATAGCAGCCAGGAACACCAGGCCAAGAATCGCCAGACCGCTAATCGCAAGCAGCACCAGTATCGACCCGGACGATGTCCCGGTCGCTCTGTGAGCGAATAATCTTAAAGACGGATCAGCAGGCACGCAGTCTTCTCCCGAACGCCCTGATACTGACCGCGATTGTTTACAAAATGCTTTTCAAGCAGCATCAAAATTAATGGCCCAAAATGATGAGCTTTTTAATCGTTTTGTGATTGGCTGCTCATTGCGCAACGCTTGCCGATGCAAGGTTGGCGATCGAGCTCTACATCAAGGTGATTGATATGTTGCGATTAGGATCTCTCTATCGTTCGAATTTCTTCGCATTTGCTTGTGCGGCCGCTGTTGCGGTCGGTATTTTTGAGCCTGCCGTTGTCCGGGCTGCAGCAAACGACAGCATCCGCATAGCTGTTGAGGGCGCATTCCCACCGTTCAACTATCTCGATTCCAATAATCAGCTTCAAGGGTTCGACGTGGATATCGCCAAGGCCCTTTGCGAAACCGCGAAATTGAAGTGCGAATTTGTCATCCAGGAATGGACGGCGATGATCCCGAACCTGCTCGACAACAAATATGACGCGATCATCTCGTCGATGTCGATGAGCGCGGAGCGGCGAGAAAAGGTTGCCTTCACCCAGAAATATTATGACAGCCCGACGGTCTTCATCGCCCGCAAAAACGACGACATTGCCGGCACGTCACCCGATGATCTGAAGAAACTGCGGCTCGGCGTGACGGCAGCAACCTCCCAGGAATCCTACGCCAGGAAGTTCTATGGGGGTGTTGCGACGACCGTGTTCCATGCATCGCCGGATCTTTACAAGGGCCTTGCCGACGGCAAGGTCGATATCATCCTGGAAGACAAGCTCGCGGTCTACGACTGGCTCGCAAACACCAAGGCGGGCGGCTGCTGCGAATTCAAGGGAAAGGATATCAAGAACACCGAATATTTCGGTGATGGAGCCGGCATCGCCGTGCGCCCGACCGACAAGCCGTTGCTGGACAAGCTCAATGCTGCGCTCGAAGAGATCGAGACCAACGATACCTACGATACGATCAACGCGAAATATTTCCCGTTCAGTATCCGCTGAGGGCGCCGGGCCGAATTCCCTTGATCCCTGCGGCTGGCCCTATGGATCTGCCGCAGCATTGTTTGCCGCCTAAGGCGTGTTTCCCCAATGTTTGCGGGCGCGCCACAGCACCGTTTCGTCCGCGTAACCCAGGACTTGCGCAAGCTCTTTCATTCTGACTGCGCCACTCTGTTTCTGCAGCGCAAGGATACTTTGGCGGTATTCCCGCATCAGATCCCTCAGCGACGTCCCCTGCTCGGAGAGGCGCCGTTGCAAGGTTCGCGGCGAAAGGCTGAGTTCCTGCGAAAGCCCGACGAGCGTGATGGGTTTGTGTCCCAGATAGATCCCGATCAATGATCGCACATGATCGACGGTCGAGACCGACTGCAACAACTTGCCGCTCAGATCCGCGATATGGCGCTCCAGGACCGCCGCCAAGTCGGGCTGCTCCTGCCGGTAGACGCGGCGTGCGTCTTCTGCCGAAACCACGATGCGATTGGCAGACTCGCCGAATTTTAAGGGAGCCCGGAAAATTCGTTGCAAGGTCGTCGGATCACGAGGCGACCGATGTTCAAAATGGACTTCGACGGGTCTCCATCCGCGTGCGAAGCAGGCACGGACGAGCTGGCAGGACGCGGCCAGCGTGAACTCGCTGTCCTGCCGTCTCGGCCAGAGCCTGGGATCGTCGAGGCGGTAGCTCCAGACCAGATTGCCGTCTTCCTGAAAGATACCGGAATTGGTGCCGCTCTGGACGGTGTTCACATATTTCGCCAATCGTTCGAAGCCGGTACGGATCGTGCCCGATATCGAAAACAGCACGCCGATCGGGCCGATATCGCTCGGCTTGAACAGGGTTCCAAGCAATGCGCCGATCATCGGATCTCCGACGATTGATGCCGCATCTTCGAAGATCGCCACATATCGGTTCATGGGGACCATGGCATAGGGATCGTCAAGCTGGCTGCGCAGAAGACCATGAAGGGCGAGTAAAACGTCCGCCTTGCCGGATTTCCGGTCGATTTGCTCGATGAGCGGCAGCAGCACAGAGGCACGAATTGAAGCAAATATCTGCGCGGACGTGCCGGTTTGCTGGGCAGATGACATGTTTTTATTCCCCGCCGCCAGTGATGGCGCGAATTATCGATTCATTGGCATGAACTGCAATTTTGAGGCCAATCGACCGTGGCTACCGTATTGATGAAAATCAAAAACAGGGGTTCTCATGACAACGCACACCACTTTGGGAAATCCTCCCGATCGCCTCGCGAAAAACTCCGTCGGCCTTGCCCATATTGTCTTCTTCGTCGTGGCAGCGGCAGCGCCGCTCACCGCCGTTGTCGGCGCGACGCCCGCCGCTTTCGCGTTCGGCAATGGACCCGGTGTACCGGGTGCCTTCGTCCTTGCGGGGATTCTCTATCTCATCTTCTCGGTCGGCTTCACGGCGATGAGCCGGCATGTCGGCGGGACGGGGGCCTTCTACACCTACATCACGCAGGGTATCGGCAAGCCGGCCGGTGTCGGCGGTGCGCTGATGGCGCTTCTGACCTACTCGTCGGTACAGATCGCCATCTACGGATTGTTCGGTGTCTTCATGAGCGGCGGCGTGGCATCGATCGTGACGCTTCCGTGGTGGGCCTGGTCCTTTGCCGCACTCGTGGCCGTCCATCTTTGCGGCCAGCGAAACATTGCCTTTTCAGGCACGATCCTTGGCATCTGCATGCTGGCTGAGGTTGCTATCCTTCTGCTTCTCGATATCGGCATTTTGCTGACCGGCGGCGGGCCGGAAGGTTTCAGCCTCTCCTCCTTCAGCCCGACCACCGTATTTTCGCCGGGTCTCGGCGTCGCGCTCGTCTTTGTGGTCGGCTCCTTCATCGGTTTCGAGGCGACTGCCATCTTCGGAGAAGAGGCGCAAAACCCGGAAAAAACGATCCCGCGCGCAACCTATGCCGCCGTTTTGCTGATCACCGTCTTCTACGCGCTGTCGACCTGGGCCATCGTGCAGTTCTATGGTCCTTCGAAGGTGCAGGCGACTGCCGGCAGCGGTCTGGAAACCTTCTATTTCGTCGCCGCCGACGCCGTCCTCGGGCAATGGTCGTCGCAGGTGATGAATATCCTGCTGATAACCAGCCTCTTTGCCTGCATCCTGTCCTTCCACAACACGCTGAACCGGTATTTCTACGCGCTTGGCCGCGAAGGGCTCGTCGTCCGGGCTCTGGGCAAGGTCCATCCGGTCCACGGTTCGCCCTATATCGCGGGTGCCATCCAGAGCGCCATTGCCGCCCTCACGCTTGTCTGTTTCATCGCAGCTGGTGCCGATCCCTATACGGTCGTCTTTTCCTGGATG
>Ga0102587_1000975_pt1 | contig 24382 bp, 27 predicted proteins | sample AraplaF_Col_mTSA_FD_76853 | JGI IMG/M metagenome (GOLD analysis project Ga0102587, IMG submission 76853) | Arabidopsis root microbial communities from the University of North Carolina, USA - plate scrape MF_Col_mTSA (SPADES assembly) (version 2) | ecosystem: Host-associated > Plants > Roots >... | reverse complement strand
GAACAATTCATCATGCAATGGGACGACGGCAAGGATAACTTCGCTGTCGATCCTCCCAATGCGACTGTGTCGGTGCTGGGCGGCGATGGATCGGACGTCAGCGATGCAGTCGTCACGCTGAAGACTCCGAAACTTGACGGCACGACACTGACCTTCGACATCGCCGTTTTGGAGGGAAGCCTAAGCGGGGCGACCGGGCCGGCGGCCGTCTTCATCGATCACTTCGGTGGTAGTTTCGGCGGAGGCGGTTTCGGTGGCTTCCATGGAGGCGGTTTCGGCGGCGGCAGCTTCGCTGGAGGCGGTTTCCGTGGCGGAGACTTCGCAGGAGGTGATTTCCGCGGCGGCTTCCGCGGAGACGACGTCCATATCGGCGACACGAATATCAACCGTGTGGGAGGCACCTACTGGCATGCGCCGGTCTACCACGGCGCCTGGTATCGCGGCGCCCCCGTTGCCGCGGGCGTGGTGGCCGGCGCAGCTGTTGGAGCGGTAGCAACTCGCCCCTACTACTACAATTCCTACTACGACAACCAGCAATGCGGCTACTACCCTTTCCCGCCATGCTATTGAACTTCCATCCAGGTCACGCCGCCAGCCGGCGTGACCTTTCCCCGAACATTAGAGAACAGGCATAATTGAGGCCGCCGGGCCACATATCTCGACTATTCTCCTTAGCCGGCCACCCGAAATAGGTGTTTCCGCTTGTCGGAATCCACTTCCTCTTGCAGGCTCCACACTCGGAATCAGGCTGGGGCAGTGAACGAGATGGGGGAGATTCTCATGAGGACTATTCATTTGCCGGCGATTGTGTTGCTGGCCGGCGTCTCAGGCCCGTCGATCGGCAATGCCGCCGATCTGACGCCGCTCGCGCCGGAGGCGAAGACGGTCGAGACCCGCAGCGGCTGGGAATTCACGGTCGCACCATACTTCTGGGCTGCTGGAATTTCTGGCGACATAAGACAATTCGGGCTTCCGACGGTCAGCATCGACGCCGATTTCGGCGATATACTTAGTAATCTGGACTTCGCCTTCATGGCAACGGCGGAGGCAAGGTATGATCGCTACAGCATCATCGGTGACGTGATCTATACCAAGCTCAGCGCTGATGCGCATACGCCGAACGGTATCCTTGCCGGCAGTGTCGACGTAACATCGGAGACCTTCGCGGGACTTCTTGGCGTGGGTTACGCCGTGCTGGAAAATCAGAACGGTCACCTTGACGTGGTCGGCGGTGCGAAAGTGTGGTCGGTCGACACGGACCTTTCGTTCAATGGCGGGCTTCTGGGCGGGATAAAGCGGGAAGACAGCGCGACGTGGGTGGACGCGGTCGTCGGCCTGCGGGGGAACTACTTCTTCACCCCGGAAATCTATGCCACTGGATGGGGTCTGGTGGGCGGCGGCGGCGCCGACGTCGATTGGGACGTGGGCCTCGGTCTCGGCTACAAGTTCAACGATACCATCTCGGCAGTGGCCGGATACCGTGCACTGGGCGTCGACTACGAGAACGACGGGTTTATTTTCGACGTTGTCCAACGGGGGCCGATCCTCGGGGTATCCTTCCACTTCTAGTGAAGGCGAGAGGACCCCGAGCAGTTCGGCGATCAGTGCAACTGACGGTCGTCGTGCTCACCTTGCGACAGCCGGACGTCCTGTAGGAGTCGGATGAGCGCCCCCGCAAGGAAGCAGAGTGCCGCAACAAATAGTACGGCGGCGCCGGGTTCGTGACGGTATCCCAAAAAGGCTACGACGAATCCGAATAGGAGTAGGAGCGTCACGCCTACCCCTGACAGGATGGCCAGATGCAATGCACTGTTCAAGAGGCGCTCGCGCCGTCTCAGTTCCCCGATCCCCCTCTTCAGCGAGGCTCGGGCGACGTCACCTTCATCGATCTCGCGCAGGTTTCTGATCCGCTCGGTTACGCCGGAAATCCGATTGACTAGCACCGCCACCATCGCCGCGACGCCATTGAGCATGAACGCCGGCGCGACCGCGTGATTGATCATTGTTGAAAGCTGATCAGCTTCGACTGACATATAGGCACCTTCGATCTGTACGTCACCACGGCGGCATGGAAGCGCTACGGAATGACATTGACTGCACGCGCGGCCACGAGCACGAGTGTCAGCAGTGAAATGGCACTTTCGAGCATCATCAGCCCCTTCGCAAGTCGGGTGAGTGGCAGCACGTCGGTAGGACTGAAAGCGGTGGCCGTATTGAATGCGAGGGAAAGATAATCGATGTAGAGCGGCCTCCAGTCTGGCGACGCTAGTTCGGGAGCCGACGCCTGGGGAAAGAGCCAGTCGGGTCTTCCCGCCATCCCACGCGCGATACGCGACGGGCCACCCGCGTCGATCTGCCAGTAAAGCAGCGAGAAGGTGAGAACGTTGGTTATCCAGATGGTAAATGACGACGTCAACAGCGACACTGATCGCGTCGCGGGCGGGTGCACGGTGATGATCCCAACCATATCTCCAAGTTCCGCCGCCGTATTCCCTGTGTAGACGCTAGCAAGGAGCATGATGGCGACGTGCTCGATTCGTAGCCATGCAGCGTTGTCAGTCGACAGTGTAACCAGGACCATTGGAACGATAGCTGCTACCAGGACCGCATATGATATCCATCGCGGCATGGCGTAGACGTGATGCGGCAACACCTCCAGAAAGGCGAACACCGCGAGGATCGCCACCACCGGAGTCCAGCGTGGCTCGTCATGACCCGTCTGGATGACATTGCTCATCGTTCCGCCCTCAGTCGGCCCAAGGACCTGACAGGTGAAGCATGGAGCGGACGCCCCGACGGGCGTCCGCTCCGACGTTGCGCTACTGCGCGCGTCAATCGTGACCCGTCTTCATCTGCCGGACCTGCGCCATCACCTGCTCCAGATTGTAGCTTGCAGGGTCCTGAAGCGGCGGGAAGTCGATGTAGGTCTCGAGATGCCTAAGCCACAACTGCTGGCCGATCGGCAGGACGTTCCAGTCATAGACGTAGGCGGTGGACGGTGACGCGATGGCGCCGGCCGTACCGAAGAGTGTCTTGAGCTGCTCTCCAACCGAGGTTTCGAACGGATCGCGCTTGATGTTGACAACCTGCGTCCACGCGAACGGCATCACCCCGGTAATGAAGCCCGTCGGATCGTCGGAGACCATGGCGAAATACATCTTCCAGTTCTTGTAGCGGACAGCCGAGGGCTCCTTGCCGGAATAGTACAAGAAGGAGTCGCGCGCGGATGGCGCTTTCCCTTCCAGAAAGTCGCGCTGATCGATCCCGTCGAGCGTGGTCTTGACGACTCGCGGATACTTGCCCGCCTCGATCTGTTTCTTCAGCCCGTCGCCCTTCGGGCCGCCGGCGATATTCACGAGCGTCGGCAGCCAGTCGAGCGACGAGAACATGTCGTTCTTGACCGTGCCGGGTTCGATGTGCCCCGGCCAGCGAACCACAAGCGGCGCACGCATGCCGCCTTCCCAGGTGCTGAGCTTGCCGCCCTTGAACGGGGTGGTGCCGCCATCCGGGAAGGTGAGCGTCTCGGCGCCATTGTCAGTGGTAAAGACGACGATGGTGTTGTCGAGTTCTCCCATTTCCTCGAGCTTCTTAAGAACGTAGCCGATGTTGTCGTCCATCTGCTTCATGCCGGCTTCGTTGACGCCCCAGTCCTTGCCGCCAGGCTCGCCGACCATGTTCAGATATTTGTCCGGCAACACCGTCGTGATGTGCATGCGGGCCGGGTTGTACCAGACGAAGAACGGCTTCTTGGTCTTCTCGGGATCGTTGCGGTCGAGGAAGTCGATGACCTTGGCGGAGATCTCCTCGTCTATGCCCTTTGACCGCTCCAGCGTCAGCGGACCGTCATCCTTGCAGGATTGATTTTCTGGCGATCCGTCGGTCGACGCGCATGCGAGCATTGGGCGCGGCGGCGTCAGGCAGGTCGTGGTCTTGGGATCCACGGCCGCCGGATTTTCCGCTATGCCGGGGATCGGCGTGTTCCTGCAGGGTGGCGCGATCCCTTGCTCTGTCGGCGTCTTGTTGATGTCGGGGAAGCTGACCCCCTGCATTGCGTCGAGGTGATAGAGGTAGCCCCAGAATTCCTGGAACCCGTGTGCCGTGGGCAGGGATTCGGTCGTATCTCCGAGATGGTTCTTGCCGAACTCACCTGTCGAATAGCCGAGATCATTCAGGAACCTGGCGAGGTGAGGCGTGCCGGCCCTGAGGTAGGACGGGCTTCCGGGAATCTCCGGCAACACCATGCCGACGCGCACCGGTTGCATGCCGGTGATGAAGGCGGTCCGCCCGGCAGTGCAGCTCTGCTCGGCGTAGTAGGTCATGAATTTCGCACCTTCATTGCCGATGCGATCGATGTTGGGTGTTTCGCCGACCATCAGCCCCTGATGATAGATGCTGGGCTGCATCCAGCCGATATCATCGCCCATGATGAACATGATGTTGGGCTTCCTGGTCTCCTGCGCGTGTATTGCCGCCGTGCTCGCCAACAGGCTGCCGGCGACCGCCATTGCTGCTGTTATGAACTTTGGAGTCCGTCTCATTTCGAATGCCTCCCGCAGGGGGTCGCCACATGGACGACCAAGGTGGTTGAAAGACGAGTCAAGCAAAAGAGGGTTTGTCGGCGGGTCCAAGTCTACAAAGCAGCAGATTGGACAGATCATTTCGATAGAAGCGGAGCTCCTCAGCCCGCACGGTGACCCTCGACTTGCGGAAGAGGCGCTCCCACTCTTCCATCCATTGTCTACATTGTATTAGAGAAAGCAGATATTGCCCTTTGGGGAATCCGTCTGGACGGGCGGCCGAGTTGTCGGCGATGGGAGCCCTCCCCGACGCGCCTCCCTCCGACCGGACGACGACTCCCTAAAGGGCAATAGGCAGCAACCGAGGCCGGGTGTCATATAAATGCCCACACCGACACGTTCTAACGATGGGCAGGTTCATGAGCGCAGTGGACGTACACGATGCCGGATTTGAAAACTTGGTCTGGGTACCCGGACGAGCGTTCACCATGGGTTCGAATACGCACTATCCGGAAGAAGCCCCTGCACATCCAGTCAAGGTGGACGGGTTCTGGATCGACGCGACGCCCGTGACCAACCGCCAATTCGCCGCCTTCGTCAAAGCAACCGGCCATGTCACCGTCGCGGAAAAGACTCCGCAGGCTGCCGACTATCCCGGCGCGCTTCCAAAGATGCTGCGCGCCGGATCGCTCGTATTCACTCCGCCGAAGGCCGTCGTCGGCCCCGACATCACTCAATGGTGGTCGTTCAAGTTCGGCGCCGACTGGCGACACCCCTACGGTGGCCGCAGCGATATCCGCGGAAAGCTCGAACACCCGGTCGTCCACGTCGCCTATAGCGACGCCAAGGCATATGCAGACTGGGCGGGAATGGAATTGCCGACCGAGGCCGAGTGGGAGTTGGCCGCCCGTGGTGGCCTCGAGCAGGCCGAATTCGCCTGGGGCGACGAGTTGACCCCCCACGGAAAGCTCATGGCCAACACTTGGCAAGGCACGTTTCCCACAATCAGTACCAAGGCTGCGGGTGCCGATAGAACATCGCCTGTCGGATCGTTCCCGGCGAACGGATACGGTATCCACGACATGATCGGCAACGTCTGGGAATGGACGTCGGACTACTGGTCGACCCGCCATACCGAACCTGCGGCGAAATCATGCTGCATTCCCGAGAACCCTCGTCGCGAGGATCGGGAGGCAAGCTTCGATCCCCGCGAACCGGAAATACGAATTCCAAGGAGGGTGCTGAAAGGTGGATCGCATCTTTGCGCGCCGAACTACTGCCGACGCTACCGTCCCGCAGCCCGTCATGCGCAACCGGAGGACACCTCCACCAGCCACGTTGGCTTCAGATGCGTCAAGCGAACCGAAATACGACGCCTGTCACCACCTCTTCTTCAGTTCTATGGCCGGGCTGGACGATAGATATTCAGGCGAAGTAGGCGAACCGGAAGCCACATGCGACCGATCTGAACAGACAGCACCCCATATAAGGTTCGAGTCCAGTCGCCCCGACCATTTAATCCCTTGAAATCTCAGTCTAAAACAGCCGGTTAGCTTCGCGGCCGACCGGACGGCGGAGCGTAGCGCGCATAGCCTTCCGGATTTGAGCGAACAGTCCGGGAAATTCCCAGACATCGCCTCCTGCGTCTGACCAAGATCCTGTGGCGTGAAGCCGACCCCGCTATTCATCCTTGCTCCGCCAAATGACACATCGCTGTCCGGCGTGAGGGCGCGACGAGCCAGCGGATGCCTCAGTGAATGGTGTGGGGCAAGCCGTCCCAGGAGGAGGTCAGGTCTTCGAGCAGGACGAGGAGTTTTTCGAACTCGGCAAGCACGGAGCGGAATTCCTCGTTGTCCAACAAGGCGATCTGCGGAGCCTTGGTCGAAAGGGATGCAATCAATCGCTCGATCCACGTGCATCGGTCCGCAGGCACGTGTCCGAGAATATCGTCCCGGTATTCCTGGAGGTAGCTGTGGATGCGCGCCACGATCACACGGCGGTCGGTCGCCCCGAGCGTGGCAAGATTGCTTCGAGCCGTCTGCAGTTCCGCGATGATCGATATCTGCATCTCTCTCCCCTTGGTTCGTCACCACTCCTGACGCGGCCGAATACCACGATCACAGAGCTTTCGACACGGACCAAGGTCTGACGACATCGAGGGGCGTGGTTTGGTTGCTATTCTTACACTGCCGAAGGTCTATCGGAAAATCCCGGTCGAAGAGCAAGCGAGGTGCTTAGCGCGATTCATCCGTCCATATGCGGCGCTGGCCGCGATAGATATACTGTCCGGAGCCCTGGCGCGTATTGTCGCGATAATAGTCACGGCGGTTGCGGTCGCGGTCGTCGCCGGCGCAGCGCTCCGGAAAACGGCGGCAATCCTCGCGGTTTTGGCGGTCGACGCGCGGATTCGTCGGATCGACAGCCATTGCATTACCGGCAAGCATTGCTAAAGCTAAGGCAAGAACGACCCTGATCATTTCACTCTCTTCAATTTCCTGCGGACCATTGCCTGGAGTTTACCACATGCTGCCAAGCCGCTCACTTCTCATCGGCGTGATCGTAACGCTGGCCTCCTCGCATATCGCATTGGCAGAAAACGTCCAGTTCCGGAACGCCAAGGAAAATGAAATCCGACAGCTTCTGAGCGGCGCCAGTGACCTGCGGAAGGCCTCCAACGGCTACGAATACCGCCAAGGCAATAAGAACGGCTACAAGATTTCAGACGGTCAGATCTGCGTTCTTTTTCCCAACAAGCAGACCGACTGCGTCTCGATCAAGACGGATGGCAAGGTGCTGCAGATGATCGACAACAAGGGCAATCGCGTCAAGCTCTGAGCCCGGCGTGGGCTACAAATTCTGAAGCCCTTCGGCCGCCATCATAGCGCGGACAATGCGAGCTTGCCGTCCGCCGTCATGCGCGGCTGCCAAGAGGCATAGTTGTAAATCGTGAAGTGCGGCGTCTCGAAGGGCGTCGCATGGGTTTCAGCGATGACGGTGACATCTGCGCCGGCGGCCTCGCCGGCGAGAATGCCGGCAACCGCGTCCTCGAAGACCAGGCAGCGGGCGGGATCGACGCCGAGACGGCTTGCGCCAAGCAGATAACATTCAGGGCTCGGCTTGCCTGCTGATACTTCCTCACCACTGACGATCATTTTCGGCATGGGAATGCCTGCGGCGGCCATACGGCGACGGGCGAGTTCGATGGGCGCGGAGGTGACGATGCCCCAGCGGTCGCTGGGAAGCGCATTCAGGAAGCGGATGGAACCCGGAATCTCGATGATGCCTTCGAAATCCTCCATCTCCTCCTTCAGAAGGAGCTTGGCCTCAGCGGCCGGATCGACACCGGGAAGACCGAGCTGCCTGATAGCATCGGACGCGCGAACGCCGTGGATGGTCTTGAGCAGGACTTCAGGCTCGAAGCCGTGGCGGACGGCCCACTCGCTCCAGACGCGCTCGACGACGGCGATGGAGTTCAGCACGGTGCCATCCATATCGAAGAGGAAAGCATCGTAGGTCTTGTCAAGAACGCGATGGGAAGCGGACACAGGAGGTTTCCTTGTGAAGCGGAGGCTGTCAGGCCTCCGCGACTAACCGAGCGCGGAAGCGGCGTCAACCTCGGCTCGCACGGTTGACCTCGGGGTGAGGATGCTCTTGATGTCGGCCGATGCGCCGCGTCGGCGGGGAACCATGAAGCATGGCTGGCGTTCTCTCCGATGGCTGGCTCCGCAGCCTTGACGAGCAGCCGGCTCAGGACACATAAGCCGTGACACCCAGCAAAGGGCCTGGCACGAGCTGCGCAAGGGCGGACGGGACCATGAAAGACATATTCATCGTCGAAGACGATGCGCTGATCGCTATGCTGCTTGAGGAAATGCTTGGGGATCTCGGCTATCGCGTGACCGCCAGTGTTCCGGATCTGGAGCAGGCGCTCGATGCGGCCCAGAACAAGGAATTCGACGCAGCTATCCTCGATGTATCGCTGGCTGGAAAGAGTTCGCTGCCGGTCGCGAAACTGCTTGAGGCACTCGGCAAGCCCTATGTCTTTGCGACGGGATATGGCAGCGCGCCCGAAGGCAGCAGTTCAAGCCAGCCTATCCTCAGAAAACCGTTCCAGCTCTCCGATCTCGAAAAAGCGCTCAAGGGCATGCAGGCCTGAAGCGAATCGCGATCTTTCAGATTCGCCGGTAACGCTTCAGGTTCCTGCCTCACGCGTGTCGTCACTGCAAAACCGCTGCGCGACGTGCTTTAGCGCACCTGATCGAGCAGGCGCTTGCACTCCAGGAGATCGTAAAGCGCTTCCTGGAGAAGCGCGCGGTCCTCCTTGCCGACACTCGACCTGCCGACCGAGATTTCCGGCTGATCATCCTCGCCGCTGACGAAATTGAAGAAGCGGCGCGTAATCGGCGGCTTGGCGCGGCCGACGATCTGGTCCTCTTCCGACATAGCGACGCGCGGTTCACCTGCGACAGTATCGCCCACGTTGGCCGAGAGTGCTTCGACGCTTGCAAGATCGCCGTGACCAACCGCGACGACAAACTTGTTGCCGTTGGTCTTCAAGAGCTTCTGCACACCCTTGATCGTATAACCATGATCATAGAGCAGATGGCGGATGCCTTTCAAAAGATCGACATCCTCCGGCCGGTAATAACGCCGGCCACCGCCACGCTTCATCGGCTTTATCTGCGGAAAGCGGGTTTCCCAAAAGCGCAGCACATGCTGCGGCAGGTCAAGATCATCAGCAACTTCGCTGATGGTGCGAAAGGCATCCGGGCTCTTGTCCAACGTCATACTGCTACGCGACCTCGCGGATCCATCCAAAACGGCGACTCATCATATTTCAACGGTTTGGAGCCGCGAATTCAAGTCACGTCTTCGCGTTGCGCACAGCCGGAGGAGCGACGCGGCAAAAGTTTCCGTTCGGCGGGAAAAAAGATGATCAGGCAGCCGGGTTTTGCGGCTTGGTTTTGCCCTTCCGGGCAACATGGGACTTGAGAATGCGCGTCTTGAGCACATTCGAGGCCTTGAAGGTCATGACGCGACGGGGGGAAATCGGAACTTCCTCGCCGGTCTTCGGGTTGCGGCCGATGCGCTCGTTCTTGTCGCGCACCTGGAAGGTTGCGAAAGAGGAGAGCTTGACGGTCTCGCCCCGCACGATGGCGTTGCAGATCTCGTCGATGACCGTTTCGACGAGCTCAGCAGATTCCGTCCGGGAGAGACCGACCTTCCGAAAAACGGATTCCGCCAGGTCTGCTCGCGTCACTGTCTTTCCGGTCATGGTTTCCCCGCCCAATAGAAAATATTTTGTGAAAGTGGACGAAGATTATTTGTCTTGTGCCTCACGGTCAAGCTCTTGTTCGCCGCCAGTTTTTTAGGATTCGTGCCTACCAGCGCAGCAAAACCGCGCCCCAGGTGAAGCCGCCGCCCATCGCTTCCAGCATCACGAGATCGCCCTTCTTGATGCGTCCGTCGCCGGCAGCCGTCGCAAGAGCCAGCGGAATGGAGGCAGCAGACGTATTGCCATGCAGATCGACGGTAATGACGACCTTTTCCGGGGCAATGTTCAGCTTCTTGGCCGAGCCGTCGATGATGCGGCGATTGGCCTGGTGGGGGACCAGCCAGTCGAGATCCTCGGAGGTTGTTCCGGTTGAATCGAAAGCGGCCTGAATCACGTCAGTAATCATGCCCACGGCATATTTGAAGACCTCGCGGCCTTCCATGCGCAGCTTGCCGACCGTACCCGTCGAGGACGGACCGCCGTCGACGTAAAGCTTGTCCTTGTGCGAACCGTCCGAACGCAGATGCGCCGTCAAGACACCGCGGTCTGCCGTCGTCCCCTCGCCTTCGACTGCTTCCAGCACGATCGCGCCGGCGCCGTCGCCGAAAAGCACGCACGTGGTGCGGTCATTCCAGTCGAGGATGCGGGAGAAGGTCTCGGCACCGATGACAAGCACGCGCTTGGCAAGACCGCCACGAATATAGGCGTCAGCCGTCGTCACCGCATAGACGAAACCCGTGCAGACGGCCTGAACGTCGAAGGCGAAGCCATGCGTCATTCCGAGACGGTTCTGGATGTTGACGGATGTCGCCGGAAAAGTGTTGTCGGGCGTCGAGGTGGCACAGATGATCATATCGATATCATCAGGCGTCAGCCCGCCATTTGCGAGCGCGGCCCGCGCTGCAGCTTCACCGAGCGACGACGTCGTTTCGTCATCGCCGGCAATGTAACGCTGGCGGATGCCGGTACGCTGGACGATCCACTCGTCCGACGTGTCGACGACACCTTCCATTTCGCGGTTGGTCATCACGCGTTTCGGCAGTGCTGCCCCGAAACCACGAACCACTGATCGGATCATATTGCTTGAACCCCGTCGCTCACGCGGCCTCAGGCCCTATCGGGGGCAGCCGCTTGGCATGATATTTTTTGAGATCGTTTTCTATTTTCTGGGTCAGGCCATTCTTGGCCATGTCATAGCCGACTTCGATGGCCGCGGCTATGCCTTCGGCATTCGCCCCGCCATGGCTTTTGATCACGATGCCGTTCAGGCCGAGGAATACGCCGCCATTGACCTTGCTCGGATCGAGCTTCTCGCGCAGCATGTCGAAAGCGCTCTTGGCGAAGAGATAACCGATGCGGGCAAGCAGCGTGCGCGACATGGCGGCACGCAGATAGGTGCCGATCTGCCGGGCGGTGCCCTCGGCCGCTTTCAGCGCGATATTGCCGGAAAAGCCTTCCACCACCACGACATCGACGGTACCCTTGCCGAGATCGTCCCCTTCGACGAAGCCGGAATATTCGAGCGAATCAAGATTGGCTTCGCGCAACAGGCGACCAGCCTCCTTGACCTCTTCCTGGCCCTTGATTTCCTCGACGCCGACATTCAGCAGGCCGACTGTCGGGCGCTCAAGCTCGAAAAGTGCGCGCGCCATGGCGCCGCCCATGAGAGCGAAATCCATAAGTTGCTGCGAATCGGCCCCGATCGTGGCGCCGACATCGAGCACGATGCTTTCGCCCTTCACCGTCGGCCAGATGGCGGCAATCGCCGGGCGTTCGATATTGGCCATCGTGCGCAGACAAAATTTGGCCATGGCCATGAGTGCGCCGGTGTTGCCGGCGGAAACGGCGACATCGGCCTCGCCCGACTTCACCGCTTCGATGGTGCGCCACATGGTGGAGACATAGCGGCCGCGACGAAGCGCCTGGCTCGGCTTCTCCTCCATGCTGACGGCAAGCTCGCAATCGTGAAAGGTCGACTTTTCCCTGAGCTTGGGAAACTTCGCCAGAATCGGGTCGCACTGTTCCTTGATGCCGTAAAAGACGAAGGAAATATCCGGGTGCCTGTCCAGCGCCTTGGCAGCACCGGGGATGACAACCTGGGGACCAAAGTCGCCACCCATGAGGTCGAGAGATATTCTGATCACGCGTCCCTGATCCTTCTCTTTCGCCTCAGGGGCGAAATTTCGGCCAAAATACCGGTTTTGGCGTCGCTTACAACTGAATTATGGCAAATGCCGGGGAAGCTTCAGTCCTTTTTCCAATCCTTGAGCGCGGCGAACGCGGAAGGCTTCCTGTCGTTTTCGCCGGTATCCTCGATATGAGCCTCGAACTCCACGCCTTGCTTGCGCGGATAGGGATCGATGGAGAGTGCTGCGAATTCCGCGACGATCTCGCCCGCATCGATCGTATCGCCGGTAAAGATTTCAGGCAGGTCCGGACCGTCGGGATCCAGCACCATTTCCCCGGTATCATTGGCAGGATGGCGGGCGAGCTTGGAATTTTCCGGCACGAAGATCTGCTCGAAGGTCTCATCGATTGCAGATTCGACCGGCTCGAGCGTGACGATGCAGGACTGGACGATCTTCGCCTGCACGCGTCCCTTGACGCGGATGCCGTCGCGCTTCCACCTGTTGATCTGCAGATCGGCATGGAGATCATCCACCGACACGACGTTCCAGCTTTCGGCCAGCGCCTTCAGCTCGTCTTTGTCGGCGCTCACGCGGACCTCGACCGGATTGGCGGAGATGTGGCCGACCTTGACCGGATAGGAAAAGGGAATCTCGCTCAGATCTTTCTTCATGATTCTACTCCTCAGGCGACCCCAGGAATCGTCGCCGAACCGGTGGCGATCGTCTCTTCGGGAATGGCCGACAGGTGGGCTTCCGCCGCCATCATCCATTGCGCCAGCCCGCTCATGTCGGCGGGCTCGGCTGCTTCGGGATAAATATTGCGTTGAAGGGCCACGGAAAGTGCGGCAGCGTCGCCGGCATCCATGGCCTTCGAATAGGCTTCCAGCCGTCCATAAAACATGCCCGCCAGCTTCTTCATGCGCTTCGGCACGCTATTGTCGCCGATACCCAGCTCGCGGATCGAATAGTCGATATCCTGAAAAAAAGCATCGACGATTTCCTGGGCGATCTCCTGGCCGCTCGTCCCGGACGTGCGGGTACGACGGAAATACAGGATCATGGCAATCGACAGCATCTCGAAGCGGCCCATGACCGTATCGGGCACGTCAAGGCGCTCATAGAGCTCCGGCATGCGGGCGGCAGCCGTAAGGGCCGCATATTGCCGCTCGACGATGGTCTGGTTGCTGTTTCTCTTACCGAAGAGCCCGAAGATCATTTGTTTTTTCCGGAAATGCCGCATTCTTGGCGCCGAGCGGCACCGGGCCTTGTTGCATGATTTCGAAAGCTGGTTTACCGAAGCAGGCGCGAATTGCAATGCTGTTCGTGGCCGGTTTCGGGACAGGTGCGCTCCGGTGCACAACGAGGCAGATCGGGAGAATTCGACCCCGGAATGGCCACAATGGTTTTGCAGGAGGAAGCACGCAGTGTTTGGAATGGCTGCTATCGATACTCAAGGGAGTAGATGTCGTTGAAGAAACGGTATTTCAAGTCAGACATGAAATTCTTCAGCAATGCGGCCATTGCCATCATAATCGCCTCCACCACCGCCCTTTCAGGCTGCCAGACGAGCACCGTGCTGAACGGCGGCTATATCGTCGACCAGCAGTCGCTGGCGCTGGTGCCTGAGGGTTCCAGCCGCGAACAGGTGCTGCTGTCGCTCGGCACACCCTCGACAACGGCAACCTTCGACGGCGAAGTCTTCTATTATATTTCGCAGCGCCGCCAGCGCTCGATGGCCTACCAGAAGCTGCGCGTCACCGCTCAGAGTATTCTTGCCATCTATTTCGACAAGGACGGCGTCGTGACCCGCCGCGCCAACTATACTCTGCAGGACGGCAAGGTATTCGACACGATTTCCCGCGTCACGCCGACCGGTGGTCGCGAACTCACCTTCCTGCAGCAGATGCTGTCCGGCGGCAGCGCGGCGAATGCGGCCAAGAGCCTCTTCGGTGGCGGCGCCGGCGGCACGCCGCAGAACCCGTCCAGCCTGCGCTGACGCAAGCCGTTTCCCAGACAGAAAAATCCGCCGGATCGCTCCGGCGGATTTTTTCTTCGCTCTTTCCGTCATTTCAGCTGGCGAGAACCGCCAGAAGCAGCAGCGCGACGATATTGGTGATCTTGATCGCCGGGTTGACGGCGGGACCGGCCGTATCCTTGTAAGGGTCGCCGACCGTATCGCCCGTCACAGAAGCCTTGTGGGCGTCCGAGCCCTTCATGTGGCGCACGCCGTCCTTGTCGACGAAGCCATCCTCAAAGCTCTTCTTGGCGTTGTCCCACGCGCCGCCGCCCGAGGTCATCGAGATCGCGACGAAGAGACCGTTGATGATGACGCCAAGCAGCGATGCGCCAAGTGCTGCAAAGGCCGACGCCTTGGAGCCGGAGATGATGAGCACGCCGAAATAGACGACGATAGGCGCCAGCACCGGCAAGAGCGACGGAATGATCATTTCACGAATCGCAGCCTTGGTCAGAAGATCGACGGCCTTGCCGTAATCAGGCTTTTCCGTGCCCTGCATGATGCCGGGCTTTTCGCGGAACTGCTTGCGCACTTCCTCGACGATCGCGCTCGCCGCACGGCCGACGGCGGTCATGGCGATGCCACCGAAGAGATAGGGAATCAGGCCGCCGAACAGCAGACCGGCAACCACGTAAGGGTTCGACAGATCGAAGGAGATCGTGCCGATATTCTGGAAATACGGGTACTGGTCCGGATGCGCGGCAAAATACTGCAGGTCGTTCGCGTAGGCTGCAAAGAGCACCAGCGCGCCGAGACCGGCCGAACCGATCGCGTAACCCTTGGTGACGGCCTTCGTCGTGTTGCCGACGGCATCGAGCGCATCCGTGGATTTGCGCACTTCCGGTGGCAGATGGGACATTTCGGCGATGCCGCCGGCATTGTCCGTCACCGGGCCGAAGGCATCGAGCGCCACGATCATGCCGGCAAGGCCGAGCATGGCGGTGACCGCGATGCCGGTGCCGAACAGGCCGCCGAACTGATAGGTGGCAAGAATGCCGCCGACGATGACGAGTGCCGGCAGCGCCGTCGATTCCAGGGATACCGCGAGGCCCTGGATGACGTTGGTGCCGTGGCCGGTGACCGATGCCTGGGCGATCGACACGACCGGGCGCTTGCCGGTGCCGGTATAATATTCGGTGATGACGACGATCAGCGCTGTGACGACGAGGCCGACGAGACCGCAGAAGAACAGCTTCGTGCCGGTGACATCGAAACCGGCGACCTGCCCGAGCGACCCCCAACCGACGGTCAGTGAGGTCGCGGCACCGAGACCGATGATCGACAGAAGGCCGGTCACGATGAGCCCCTTGTAGAGGGCGCCCATGATCGAGCCGTTCGGGCCGAGCTTGACGAAGAAGGTGCCGATGATCGAGGTGATGATGCAGGCACCGCAGATTGCCAGCGGATAGATCATGGCCGACTGCAGGATGGGTGCGCCGGCAAAGAAGATTGACGCAAGAACCATCGTCGCGACGACGGTCACCGCATAGGTTTCGAACAAGTCTGCCGCCATGCCGGCGCAATCGCCGACATTGTCACCGACGTTATCGGCAATGGTTGCCGGGTTGCGCGGATCGTCTTCCGGGATTCCGGCCTCGACCTTGCCGACGAGGTCGCCGCCGACATCGGCACCCTTGGTGAAGATGCCGCCGCCGAGACGGGCGAAGATCGAGATCAGCGAAGCGCCGAAGCCGAGCGACACGAGGGAGTCGATGACCTCACGCGAGCCGGCCTCATGGCCGAGCACGATCGTCAGCACATAATAATAGATGGAGACGCCGAGCAGCGCGAGGCCGGCAACCAGCATGCCGGTGATCGCGCCCGACTTGAACGCAATGTCCAGGCCGGCCTTGAGGCTCGTGGACGCTGCCTGGGCGGTGCGCACGTTGGCGCGGACGGAGACGTGCATGCCGATGAAGCCGGCAGCACCCGAGAGGACGGCGCCGATCAGGAAACCGATCGCGGCCGTGGCGGAAAGGAGCAGCCATGCTGCAATGAAAACAACAATGCCGACGATGGCAATGGTTCTATACTGACGCGTCAGATAGGCCTGCGCGCCCTCGCGGATATAGCCCGCGATCTCCTGCATGCGGCTGTTGCCCTGATCGGCAGCAAGCACCGACCGGGTTGCCCAGATGGCATAGACCACCGAGAGCAGGCCACATGCGATTACCAATAAAAGAATGGTCATTCGCTCTTTCCTCCCATAAGCCGGAACTCACTCCTTCTCCGGCGACGAATGCTGCTGAATCGACTCCTCTCCACAGAAACGCCCAGCAGGCGAGCGAAGATTGCGTGGTCGATAACGTCGCGTCAAGACTGCAAAACTTCAAAAGCCTTGCAGTTCCGCAGAAAGAACGGGAGGGATCGTTTGGCGGCTAAGTGCCTATTTCTTCTGGTCGCCGCGCACCTGCTTGGCGATGCGGTCCAGAACGGCATTGACGAGCTTCGGCTCATCGTCGTCGAAGAAGGCGCGAGCGATCTCGACATATTCGGTGACGATGACGGCAACCGGGACATCCTTGCGGTCGACGAGTTCGAAAACACCGGCGCGCAGGATGGCGCGGACTGTGCTGTCCAGACGCGACAGCGCCCAGTCGTCCTGCAGGGCGGAAGCGATCAGCGGATCGAGGCGAAGCTGGTCGCGCACCACACCCGAAACGATCGAACGGAACCAGCCGGCATCGGCCTTCAGATAGGTCGCGCCGTCGATTTCCTGGCCGAGGCGGTGGGTCTCGTATTCCGCCACGATTTCCAAAACGCCGGTGCCGCCGATATCCATCTGATAAAGCGCCTGCACAGCCGCAAGACGCGCCGCGCCCCGCTGATTGGCAGCCTTGACCGGTCGTTCGGTATTTTCGTCAGTCATTCTTTATGCACCCAACTTCTTCTTCAGCTCGATCATGGTGAGAGCTGCACGGGCGGCGAAACCGCCCTTGTCCTTTTCCGAGCGGCGCGCTCGCACCCAGGCCTGTTCATCGTTCTCGACGGTCAGGATGCCGTTGCCGATGGCAAGGGACTCGCTGACGGCAAGATCCATGAGCGCGCGCGAAGACTCGTTCGACACGATGTCGAAATGATAGGTCTCGCCGCGGATGACCATGCCGAGTGCGACGAAACCGTCATACTGCGTGCCGTCATTATCCGCGCCATCGAGCGCCATGGCAATCGCCGCCGGAATTTCCAGCGCGCCGGGCACGGTGACGACGTCAAAAGTGGCGCTGGCCTCTTCCAGCGCGAAGGTCGCGCCTTCCAGGAGAGCATCGGCCATGTCGTCATAGAAGCGTGCTTCGACGATCAAAATATGGGGAGCGGTCTCTTTCGGCATGGTTCACCTTCGGTTGGAGGGGCGTTTTCCACTCGGGCAGGCCGCGGTCAAAACATGCCTTCGAACGAATGGCAAGCAAATTCGGGTGGCGCTCCAAAAGGAAAGACAAAATATCTGCAATGGGATAGCAGAGCTCGGCATTGTCGGGCGCGACGACGTGAAAAACATGCTTAGCTGAGTGACGCGAAAACGGCAAATCCAAGGCAGATTTCATGAACAATTTTTAATTGATTTTCAGTGATTTACGTCATTGAAACGACAATGCTGCAGTGCCAAATCCCAATCGTAACGCCGACGATCCCCTGCAACGACAGCCGACCGTCACAGCAGACGAAAGGATACCATCATGAACCGCGTTGCTAAAATCGCCATCGCCGCCGCTTTCTCCTCCCTTGCATTTGCCGGCGTCAGCCGGGCTGAAAGCCTCGGCATGAATACCGCCCAAGGTATCGAGCAGACGCTTCGCACCTTCCAAGGCGACTTCGACGTCCAACCGGTCTATAACTGGCACAATCTCGACAACGAAACCACGGGTCCGCGCTCCGTCATTCAGCGCCCGCAAAGCGCTGTCCACGCCATCCAGGCCTCCATCGACGCCAACAGGTCGCTGGCACGCAAGCTCAACAATGACGGTGTCAATATCCGCAATGTCGTGAACGCCGAACAGGCAGCCGACGGCAGCATTACGTTCTACGTTCGCTGAGGCTGCCAACTTGGAAGGCGAGCATGGGCGGCTGATCTCCTCACCGCCCATGCTCACCTTTTATCGAAATCGCTGTTGCATTTTCCGCCGGATAGGATTGTCTTCTCGCCAAAGCGGAGGACCCTATGGCGACAAACGTAAAACCGGTCATCAATACGGCCGATCTCCCCCTCGAACACTGGACACGGGGAAGGCTCTTCGAGAGCCGCGACACGTCTTTCGGAAAACAACTCGGGCTCACCAATCTCGGCATCAGCTATAATGAAGTGCCATCAGGCAAATCCGGTTGCCCCTTCCACAATCATCATGTGGAAGACGAGCTCTTCTACATCATCGAGGGCACGGGCGAATATCGCTTCGGCGAGCAGCGCTATCCGATCAAGAAGGGCGATGTGCTGGGCGCGCCCTCGGGCGGGCCGGAAACGGCCCATCAGATCATCAATACCGGATCGACGCCGCTTATCTATCTGGGCCTGTCGACCAAGGCGAAGACCGAGATCTGCGAATATCCCGATTCCGGCAAATTTCTCGCCAAGACCAATCGCGACGGCAGCTCCTTCGATCATATCGGCCGGGGCGAGAACGCCCTCGACTACTGGGATGGCGAACCCGGCGTCTGATATCAGCACCTTCATCGCAAATCGTTTCAGAGCATCCTATTCATGATCGATATCCCGACACTGGAAACCGGACGGCTTATTCTGCGCGCGCATCGGCGTGACGACTTCGATGCACATTTCGAACTCTGGCGCGACGAAGACGTCGTGCGTTTCATCAGCGGCGTGCCCTCCAGCCGCGAGCAGAGCTGGTCACGGCTGCTGCGTATTGCCGGCATGTGGCATCACATGGGCTTCGGTTTCTTCGCGATCGAAGAAAAGGAAAGCGGCCGCTTCATCGGCGAAGCGGGTTTTCTCGAAGCCAAGCGGGACATGCAGCCTTCGATCGAAGGCACGATGGAGGTGGGCTGGGCACTGATGCCATCCGCGCATGGCAAGGGTTATGCCACCGAAGCGCTGACGGCGATCATCGGCTGGGGCGAGACACAATTTCCAGGATGGCCGATGACCTGCATCATCAGCCCGGACAATATGCCGTCGCTCAAGGTTGCCGAAAAGCTCGGGTTCAGGGAAACCGCGCGGACGGACTATAACGGCCCGATCATTCAGTTTTCGCGCTAGGAAATTCAGCAAGGCGGGCGGCATAACGCGCCATCGTGTCGACCTCGAAATTGACGAAATCACCCGCCTTGCGTTCACCCCAGGTCGTGACCTCGAGCGTGTGGCGGATCAAGAGCACGTCGAAATCCGTACCATCGACGGCATTGACGGTCAGCGACGTGCCGTCGAGGGCAATCGAGCCCTTGGGCGCCACGAATTTCGCGAGATGGGCCGGCGCGCGCAGGCGGAAGCGCGTCGCATCGCCTTCCTCCGTCACCGACAGTATCTCGGCCTTGCCGTCGACATGACCGGAAACGATGTGGCCGCCCAGCTCGTCACCGATCTTCAGCGACCGTTCGAGATTGATATGGCTGCCAGCCTGCCAGGCGGAAACGGTGGTGAGCCGCAGCGCTTCTTCCCATGCCTCGACTTCGAACCAGCGGCCGTTGCTGCCCGCCTGCGGCAGGCCGGTCACGGTGAGGCAGATGCCGGAATGGGAGATGGAAGCGCCCATATCGATGGTCGCCGGATCGTAATTTGTCGTGACGCGAAGCTTGATGCCTTCCTTCAACGGCGAAACGGATTCGATCGTGCCGATATCAGTGATAATTCCGGTGAACATCAAGTCTCTCTTTCGTATTCGTCCAGGCGATCCGCGCCGAATATATATGTGCCCCTGTGGGCAAAGCCGGATGGTATGTCGGTTGCCTGCAACGGAGATTCAATACCACCCTCGCCGATGACGAGAGGCGCCTGGTAGAGCTGGATGCGATCGACGAGACCGGCTTCAAGGAAGAGCTTCGCAGTCTTTGCGCCGCCCTCGACCAGAAGCGAGGAAATGCCACGCGTTGCGAGTGCTGGCAGCAGGACTTCGGGATGATAGGGATTGCAGTAGAGGATTTCGACGCCGGCGGCTTCGAGTGCGGCGCGGCGAATGTCCATCTCCGTAGGATTGACGGGTGAGATACCCCCCTCTGTCCTGCCGGACGTTCGGTGCTGCGATCGATTCACTGGATCGATCGCTCCGGCTTCGCCGGAACGCACCTCACCCCCCACGAGGGGGGAGATTGGCTGGGGGCTGGCTCCCTGCCCTAAATTCGCCGAAGCGGAGACACTGCTATCAGAAGATGAGGAACTGGGAGCAGGCCCCTTGCCGATCTCCCCCCCTGTCTGGGGGATGTCCGGCAGGACAGAGGGGTGTGCCCCTTCCTCGGACCCTAACGGCGATACCTCTTCACTCGCCACCACAATAACGGGCACTTCCCGCGCCGTCTCGACGAGCTTGCTCGTCAGCGGCAGCGCCAGCATCGGATCGAGCACGATGCGAACAGGCGATTGCGCCTCAAGACCCGGTGTTCGCACCGTCAGCAGCGGATCGTCTGATATCGCCGTGCCGATACCGACAAGGATGGCATCGGTTTCCGCCCGCAGCGCCTGAACCTGGGCGCGGGCTTCCGAGCCTGTTATCGCCACCTGCCCTACCCCTGCTCTACCGATCATGCCATCGGCGGAAACAGCAAGTTTGAGAGTCACATAGGGGCGGTTCTTCGTCTGGCGGGTGAGATAGCCGGCGAGCGACTGCCTGCCCTCTTCCTCCAGCACGCCCGAGGTCACCTCGATGCCGGCAGCTTGCAGCATGGCAATGCCGCGACCGGACACTCTGACATCAGGATCGCTGACGCTGATGACGACACGGCCGACACCATGGGCAATCAGAGCCTCGGCACAGGGCGGCGTCTTGCCGTGATGGGAGCAGGGTTCGAGCGTGACATAGGCCGTCGCACCGCGGGCAAGTTCACCGGCTTCGGCGAGCGCCTGCGGTTCGGCATGCGGACGGCCGCCGAGTGCGGTCACGGCGCGGCCGACGATTGCGCCATCGCGAACGATGAGGCAGCCGACGGATGGATTGGTGGAGGTCTGGCCCGTGTGCCATCGCGACAGGCGGATCGCGGCGGCCATGAAGCGTTCGTCTTCAGCCTGAGCGATCCCCTCACCCATGGTCAGACGTCCAGTGGATCGCGGGAGATCTTGGCGTTGAGCTCGGCGATCAGCTTTTCGAAATCCTCGGCATGCGTGAAATCGCGATAGACCGAGGCGTAGCGCACGAAGCCGACATCATCGAGGCTCTTCATCGCTTCCAGAACCTGCAGGCCGATCTGCTCGGAGGAGATTTCCGTCTCACCCGAGCTTTCCAAGCGGCGTACGATACCGGAAACAGCACGCTCGATACGATCGCGATCGACCGGGCGCTTGCGCAATGCCACATCGAAGGACCTGACCAGCTTGTCGCGATCGAAAGGAACCTTGCGGCCGGTCTTCTTGGTGACCATCAGTTCGCGAAGCTGCACGCGCTCGAAGGTCGTGAAACGGCCGCCGCAATCCGGACAGATACGGCGCCGGCGGATGGAGGTGTTATCCTCCGCCGGGCGGGAATCCTTGACCTGAGTGTCTTCCGAACCGCAATAGGGGCAGCGCATGCCTTCTCCTTAGCCCATGTAATCATACATGGGGAAGCGATCGGTCAGATTCACCACCTTGCCGCGGACGGCAGCCTCGACGGCGGCGTTGCCTTCGTCGGAATTGGCGACCTTCAGGCCGTCGAGAACCTCGACGATGAGGTTACCGATCTCGCGGAATTCGGCTTCCTTGAAGCCGCGCGTCGTGCCGGCCGGGGCGCCAAGGCGGACACCCGAGGTGACGAAGGGCTTTTCGGGATCGAAGGGAATGCCGTTCTTGTTGCAGGTGACGTAGGCGCGGCCGAGTGCGGCTTCTGCGCGCTTGCCGGTGGCGTTCTTCTTGCGCAGATCGACGAGCATCAGGTGGTTGTCCGTGCCGCCGGAGACGACATCGAGGCCGCCGGCAACAAGGGTTTCGGCGAGCGCCTTGGCGTTCTTGACGACCTGGGCGGCATATTCCTTGAAGGAGGGCTGCAGGGCTTCGCCGAAGGCAACGGCCTTGGCGGCGATGATGTGCATCAGCGGACCACCCTGGAGACCGGGGAAGACGGCGGAGTTGAACTTCTTCGCCAGATCCTCGTCATTCGTCAGGATGACGCCGCCGCGCGGACCGCGGAGCGACTTGTGGGTGGTGGTGGTCGCAACATGGCAGTGCGGGAACGGCGACGGATGCACGCCACCGGCAACGAGACCGGCGATGTGGGCCATGTCGACCATCAGGTAGGCACCGACGCTATCGGCGATCTCGCGGAAGCGCTTCCAGTCCCAGATACGGGAATAGGCCGTGCCGCCGGCGATGATCAGCTTCGGCTTGTGTTCTTTGGCCTTGCGCTCGACGTCATCCATGTCGAGCAGGTTGTCGCCTTCGCGTACGCCGTAGGAAACGACATTGAACCACTTGCCGGACATGTTGACCGGCGAACCATGCGTCAGGTGACCGCCGGAGTTCAGGTCGAGACCCATGAAGGTGTCGCCCGGCTGCAGCAGCGCCAGGAATACGGCCTGGTTCATCTGCGAACCGGAATTCGGCTGAACGTTGGCGAAGTTCACGCCGAAAAGCTTCTTGGCGCGCTCAATCGCCAGTTCCTCGGCGATATCGACGAACTGGCAGCCACCGTAGTAGCGCTTGCCCGGATAACCCTCGGCATACTTGTTGGTCATGATGGAGCCCTGGGCTTCCAGAACGGCACGGGAAACGATGTTCTCGGATGCGATCAGTTCGATCTCATGCCGCTGACGACCGAGTTCCTTTCCGATCGCGCCGAAGATTTCCGGATCGACGTCTGCAAGCGAGCGATTGAAGAAGGATTCGGTGGAAGCATTGGTCATGAGCGGGCTCCTACGGTGGAATGCGGCAAGGTATTAGCGTTCCGCAGATGCGAGGGCAATACGAAGAACGACATTTGCTGGGCTAAGCGCGCGGGGCGAACATTTTACGTCGAATGCCGCCTCGCTGGAATGAAAAAAGCCGTGCACATGGCACGGCTTTTTTGAATTCCACAAGCCGGACTTACTGTACCGGCTGCTCCATGCCCGAAGTGGTGTCCAGCGCCAGTTCGGCATTGCCGTCCATCTCGTAGATGTCGTCGCGGAACTGGACGACGCCGTCGGGCATGCCCCAGGCCGAGATATAGACGAAGTAAACAGGTACTTCGGTCGCGAGCTTGATCGGCGTGTTGGTGCCGCTGGCGATGACCTGTTCCATCTGCTGGCGGTTCCAGCCGGGCGTTTCACGCAGCAGCCAGTTCGACAGGTCGCGGACGTTCTGGACGCGCACGCAGCCGGACGATTCAAAGCGCATGAGCTTGTTGAACAGGCCCTGCTGCGGCGTGTCGTGCATATACTCGCCGTTCTTGTTGTAGAAGTTGATCTTCGTGGACGCCATGGCGTTGATCTTGCCCGGGTCCTGACGGAACATCAGGTTCGGCGCCTCACCGTTCCAGTCGACGGTCTCGGGGGCGACTTCGTTGCCCTTGCCGTCGATCAGGCGGATGGCATTCTTTTCGAGATAGGTCGGATCCTTGCGCATCAGCGGCACGATGTCCTTCTCGACGATGGAGCGGGGTGCCGTCCAGTACGGATTGAGAATGACCTCGTAAACCTTCGAGTTGACGAGATGCGTCGGGCGGCTCAGGCGGCCGACAACCGCGGTATGGCGCGTCGCAACGCTGCCGTCTTCAACGGCTTCCACATAGGCGGCCGGAATGTTGACCATCAGGTGGCGGCGGCCGAGATCTTCCGGGAAGGTCTGCAGGCGGATGAGGTTGGTGTTCAACTGCTGCAGGCGCACATCAGCCGGGATGTTCATCGCCTTCAGCGTGAATTCGCCGAGCACGCCATCAGCCGGCAGGCCGTGGCGGGCCTGGAAGCGCTTGACGGCACCATCGACATAAGAGTCGAAAGCATTGGAAAGACCAGCCTCACGCGGCAGGTCGCCGGTGATCGCCAGACGCTGGCGCAGGGCCTGGACGGTGGGGGAGCTGACGCCGAGCTGCAGGCGCTGATCGCCCGGATTGACCTCGGGCCAGCCGCCGGCGGACGCGATCTGCTGATATTGCATGATCGCCTGCTGCGTGCTCGGCACCGACTGCGGGCTGAGGATCGGGGTATTGGAAAGGACGGCCGTCGCCGTGCGCGAGGCAGCCTTGGCGTCGAACTGGTCGTCCCAGTTGCCGCGTTTGGGGGCATTCAGGAGCCCATCGAGCGCCGATTGCGCGAATGCGGGTGCGGCCAGCGCGCTGGCACCAACCGTTGCCGCCGAAGCCAGGAAGCCGCGGCGCGAGAGAGCTTCAATTCCGTT